>Ga0315279_10007702_pt1 | contig 13232 bp, 14 predicted proteins | sample YL17G06_20_MG_FD_203694 | JGI IMG/M metagenome (GOLD analysis project Ga0315279, IMG submission 203694) | Sediment microbial communities from Yellowstone Lake, YNP, Wyoming, USA - YL17G06_20 | ecosystem: Environmental > Aquatic > Freshwater > Lake > Sediment | place: USA: Wyoming | collected... | reverse complement strand
AGCAAGGAGCAGCGAGATCTGGATTGGCAGGTGGACGACCTGCGCTCACGCGTCTCAGGGGTGGAGGGTAAGCTGTACGGGGGCTCTGTGCGCAACCCTAAGGAGCTAGGCAGCATGCAGGAGGAGGCGAACATCCTGAGGGGTCAGTTGCGGCGGCGAGAGGATGAGCTTCTGGATCTGATGGTCCGAGTAGAAGAGAGGCAAGCGGCTCTGCGAGACGCGGAGGAATCGCTGGCCGAGGTGGAGAGCAGGTGGCGGCAGGATCAGGAGGAGTTGGTCAGCCAGAAGGGGAGGCTGGAAGGCGAGCTAGCTGGGCTGGAGGAGAGGCGAAGGCAGCAGTCGGGCCTGGTAGGGGCGAGGGTGCTGGCCCTCTATGACAACTTGCTGGAGAGGCGACAAGGGAGGGCGGTGGCCAAGGTGGAGCGAGGCATGTGCGGGGGTTGCCGCATCAGCTTGCCCATGACTGTATTGCAGAAGGCGCGCTCCGGCTTGGACGTGGTGCAATGCGTCAGCTGCGAGCGCATTCTGTATGTGAGCTGAGCTGTGAGGGCAGTAGGGTACTTCTCGGAGACAGGCGGCAGCCAGTTACTGGCTGAGCAGAGCCGCACCTTCCTGGATTTCTGCCGTCAGAATGGCTATGAAGCGGCGGCCACCTTCTTGGATGTCACCGCCGCCGGTGAAGACCGCTCTGGTTATCGCCAGCTCATCGACTTCCTCAAGCAGCGCTCCGAGCGTGGTTTCACCGTGGTCGTCGTCTCCTCCCTGACCAGTCTGGGGAGCGACCTGCGAGAGACGGCCAGGCGCTATTTCCAGTTGGCTAGCCTGGGCGTGCAGGTGATGTGTCTGGAGGACGGCGCCGACCCCGGTTCTGCCCTGCTTTCCCTGTGGACGGAGAAGAAGGACGAGCGGCTGGGACAGAAGGTGCAGGCGGCCATGAGGCGCAAGGCCGTGAAGGGTGAGGTCCTTGGGCGGCCGCCTTTCGGCTATCGAGTGGGCCCACGTCGGCGCCTGGAGGTACTGCCTGAGGAAGCCGCGGTTGTGCGCTACATCTTTCGCCTCTATCTGCGGGACGGTCTGGGCATCCGCCTCATCGCTCGCCGTCTCAACGAGGAGGGGGTGCGCACCCACCGCAACGGCCTCTGGAGCATAGTGACCGTCCGCGATATCCTGCGCAATCGCACCTACCTGGGCACCTACAGTCGATTTGGGGTACGCGTCCCTGCCAGCCATCCGGCTCTCATCTCCAGCGATGACTTTCGGCTGGTGCAGGAGCGCCTGAGCTCTCGCCGCCAGGCGAGCGCTGAGCGGCGGACCTCGCTCTTTCTGCTGTCAGGGCTGACCTATTGCGGATACTGCGACAATAAGATGATCGGGGTGAGCCGTCGCCAGCACTGGCACCGCCGCGATGGCTCCCAGAAATGGGCAGAGTACCGCTACTACCAGTGCGAGTCGCGCACCAACCGCAGCCTGTGCGACTACCACACGCGACGGGCAGGGCAGTTGGAGGAGGAGGTGCGCCAGGCCCTTCTGGGGGAGGAGCCGGCGGTCGTGCTGGCCGTCCCCAAGGCGGGCGATGAGGCGGCTGTGCTACAAGAGGCGGAGGCGCGCTGTCGTCGCCTGCGAGGTCGCCTGCACCGACTGGACAAGCGTCTGGAAGAGCACATGAATGAGGCGGCCCGCGGTCGTCTCAGTGCCGAGCGCCTGCGGTCCCTTGGCGTAGCCGTCGCGGCGGAGGAGCTATCGCTGGAGGAGAGCTTGTCAGAGGCGGAGCGACTCGTCAGGCAGCAAGCATCCGCATCTGAGAGGCAGCAACAGAAGGAGCGGGCCCTGGCTCGCCTGAGGGATGAATGGGATCGCCTCGTCCCGCTGGAGCAGCAGGCGCTGTTAGGAGAGCTGCTGGAGCAGGTGGTGGTGTGGGACGACAGCATTCGCATTCTGCTGCGTCCGTGAGGAGCGTGGCTACGGCGGAAGGGTGCTGGCTGGTCTACACCGATGGCGCCTCGCGGGGGAATCCCGGGCCAGCGGCGATCGGTGCGGTCATTTTTGACGATAAGGATAGGGAGCACCACCGCATCTCGGAGGCTATCGGCAAGGCCACCAACAACGAGGCTGAATACCGGGCGGCCATCGCTGGCTTGGAGGCGGCCCTCGCCCTGGGGGCGCGCCACGTTGAGCTGCGGATGGACTCTGAGCTGGTGGTACGTCAGCTAGACAGCCGCTACAGGGTGCGAAACCCTCGCCTGAAGCGCCTGTTCGGACGCATAGAAGACCTGCGCGGGCGCTTCGCTTCCTTCACGGCCACCGCCATCGCGCGCGAAGAGAATGCGCTGGCGGACAAGCTAGCGAACCAGGCCCTGGATCGCTCAGGCGGTTAGCTTGGCAGAGGGGCCGTCCCTGCCTTACAATAGGGTTGGCTCAGTAGGCTGGGTGACCGCCCCGACTTCGTCGGGGAGGAAAGTCCGAGCTCCACCGGGCAGCGTGCTGGGTAACGCCCAGGCGGGGCAACCCGACGGAAAGTGCCACAGAAACACACCGCCCCGATCTCTGAGATGTCGGGGTAAGGGTGAAATGGCGAGGTAAGAGCTCACCAGCGGCCGGGTGACCGGTCGGCTGGGCAAACCCCACGTGGAGCAAGGCCAAATAGGAGGACACAGGGACGCCCGGCCTGTCCTCGGGTTGGCCGCTGGAGGTGGCGGGTAACCGCCATCCTAGATTGATGGTCACCGCCCCGACGTTGGTCGGGGGCACAGAACTCGGCTTATAGGCCTGCTGGGCCGCTATCGCTCCCCACGGCCACGTTGGGGAGCCAGCGCGTTTTGACATAATCTCCCTCGAACGGAACTGCCCTCAGTTCGATGGAGATACCCCATCTCCAATCCATCCTCGGCTAGGGTGGTGCCCGTTCTCAGCGGATAGACAGCGCCGCGCAGATCGCTGTAACGACTACAGACGAGCGGCGTCCTATTCATCGAGAAAAGCGGGGCGCTGGTGCCTGCATCAGGGCGGCGCGCCTCTCCTGTTCGATTTGCCGAATCCCGCTAGCGCACTGGAGTGGGAACGGGCGCGCTGCGGTCAGCTCGGCGATCGCTATCGGCGCGAGCATGTCTGCGGCTGGTAAATGCGCAACGGCGCCGGCCGCGGGCTGTTTGGGCGTGATAGAAGGTCTGCCCCGAAAGGGCAACATGGGGAAGCCAGGCCGATGCCTCCCGGCAGGTCGGGGAGGTCGAGGCTCAAGTCACAAACGGTGAACTGCCCTTCCTAGCTCTCGCTCTTGCGCACCCTGACGCCCGCGGGTAGGATGGGTGCCAAGCTATCCAGGTTATCGGAGGTGAGCCGTGAAGTCTCTTTGGCGATGTGCGTTGGTCTTCTGCACTCTCATGATGGCTTCCCTGCTACTGGCAGCGTGCGGCGACGGCGAAGATGAGGAAACGGCGGGAGCCCAGACGCCCTCCGCCAGCCAACAGGCGATCCAGACCCCTCTCGCGCCCCAGGTTTCGGCGCCGCCGATGACCATAGATGTGGAGAAGACCTACTTCGCCACCATCGAGACGGAGAAGGGTGACATCCGCATTCAGCTCTTTCCAGATACAGCCCCACAGACGGTGAACAGCTTCGTCTTCTTGGCCCGCGAGGGCTTCTACGACGGGCTCACTTTCCATCGGGTCATACCAGGCTTCGTGGCCCAGGGGGGCGATCCCGCCGGCACCGGTGCCGGCGGCCCTGGCTACACCCTCCCCGACGAGTTCAGCGACCGACCCTTCAAGGAGGGTTCGGTAGGCATGGCCAAGACCCGGCAGCCCAACACCGCGGGCAGCCAGTTTTTCATTTGCCTCAAGCCGCAAGGAGACAGCGCGCGTTGCTCCGACTTGACGGGGAGCTACACCCTCTTTGGAGAGGTAGTGGCCGGAATGGATGTGGCCGAATCACTGACAGCTCGCGATCCGGCCACCGCCACCAGCCCCGGCGACAAGATGATCACCGTCACCATCGAGGAGGAGTAGGCGCTCTCTTCTGGGGCTAGCCAGCCCAGGGGTCGATGGAGCACCTTGCCCCCGCTGCGGTCGTGGCCCTAGCTCGCGCTCTTGCGCACTCCCACGCCCGCGGGTAGGATGGGGAGTGCCGCGACTTGCATGCGGACACCGGACACGGAGGCAGAGCAATGAAGAGAATGAGCTTGGGCCTGGCCCTTCTCCTGGGCATCGGTTTGACGGTGCCACTGGTCGCCTGCGGCGACGGCGGCGAAGAGGCCAGCCCCACGCCGACTAAACCGACTGCACCAGCGACGCAGGTTCAGGGCGGCCCGCCGGCCATTTCTGGTACGCCCACAGTCACTGCGAGCGGGCTTCAGATCGTCGACATCAAGGTCGGCACGGGCGCCTCGCCTCAGACTGGCCAGACGGTCGAGGTTAATTACACCGGCTGGCTTGCCGACGGGACGAAGTTCGACAGCTCGCTCGATTCGGGCCAGACGTTCAGCTTCGTGCTCGGAGGTCAGGTCATCAAAGGTTGGAACGAGGGCGTCGCCTCGATGAAGGTCGGCGGCCAGCGGCGGCTGATCATTCCGCCGGCACTCGGCTACGGTGCGAACGGTTACCCGCCGGTCATCCCCGCCAACGCCCAGCTCATCTTCGACGTGGAGCTGATCAGCATCAAGTAGCTGCTGGGCTGTCGTTGACAAAGGCATCGCGCTGAGGCATGATGCCCGCTAAATCTCAGTGAGACGACAGCGGCAAAGGAGAGGTTCGACATGAGGCGGTGGTTGCTGCTTCTGGCCATCGTCGCCGGGGGCATTCTGCTGGGCCGACGGCTGGCGGGGCGGGTCCGAGAACACATGCAGTCTCTCCCTGAATGGATGATGTCGCACATGCAGCAGATGATGGAGAAGATGCCTGAAGAGTCTCCCTGAAAGGTCATGCTGTCTGGCGTGACCCAGACGAGAGACCAGATCGCGCGAGTCCTTGCCCTCCTGGAGGAGAGACTACCCGCCCGCGAGCCGTCGCCGGCGGAGGCGGAGCCCCAGGAGGAGGCGGCAGAGAGCGAAGGCCACTAGGCCAGCCGAGCGGCCTGCTTGAAGGCCGGCATCAGCCGTTCCTCTTCACATTGGCCTGATTGGCCTGCACCCCGAACCCGCCTGCGAGCGCCGTCTCTCCCGGCTAGCCAGCCCAGGGGTCGATGAGCACCTTGCCCTCGCTGCGGGCGTCCTCTAGCTCGCGCAGGCAGGCCTCCGCCTCTGCCAGGGGGGCGATGCGGGTGATGATGTCCTGGCAGTGCACCTTGCCGGCGGCCAGCAGGTCGAGGGCGGCAGGGAAGCGGCCGCCGCTGCCGAATACGCCCTGGATGCGCAGCTCGCGCGCCATCACCATCAGGCTGGACAGGGTGTACGACTTCTCGCTGTGGCCCACCACCAGCATCGTGCCGCCGGGGCGCAGGAGCCCCAGGGCGGGGTTGGCGGCCTCCGGCACGCCCGTGCATTCGAACACGGCGTACACGCCCAGGCCGGTCTGGGAGCGCACCAGGTCGGCCAGGCTGGCGACGCTGGGGTCGACCACGTGGTCAGGCCCGAGCTTGGCGGCCAGTTTGCGGCGCGGCTCGGAGGGATCGCTGACGATGATCGGCTTCACGCCGCGCTCCCTGAGCACCTCGGTGATGAGCAGACCGATGGGCCCCGCTCCATTGACCAGCGCTGCCTGGCCGGCCTCGATCCTCGACAAGTCCACGGCGTGCACGGCGACGGCCAGCGGCTCGGCCAGGGCGGCGTGGGCCAGGTCGAGGCCGGGCGGCACGCGCAGGAGGGTGCTGTGGTGAGCGGTCAGGAGCTGGGCGAATGCTCCCCGCCGGATGCCCGTGCCGAAGCCCTCGGGCTGAAGGCAGAGCTGAGGCCGGCCGGAGAGGCAGTACTCGCACTGGCCGCACGTCCGGCTGGGCTTGACCACCACCCGCTCGCCGGGCTGCCAGCCGCTGACGCCTGGGCCGAGGCTGAGCACCTCGCCTGACGCCTCGTGGCCGGGGGTGGTGCCGAGGAAGAAGACCCCCTTGGCGAAGAGGTGGACGTCGCTGCCGCAGATGCCGCAGTAGCGCACCTTCACCAGCACTTCGCCCGCGGCAGGTTGGGGGTCGGCCACCTCCTCCACCACCATCCCCTGTTGGCCGCGATAGACCAGGGCCTTCACCGGCCCGCCTCCTTCTGAACTGGCCCTCCGATTGGCAGTCGGTGGGGGGCCTTTTATAACATAACTACTGTGTCAGGACAAGTGAGGCTGTGACTGACACTGCCTAGCCAAACGATGCGCTTAGCTCGTGAAGAAGGCGGTATAGGTCCAGTGTGTTCACGCCGAACCTGTCAGCCACATTGGGAATCTTGGGCTTCCGGGAAATGGGGCCAACCCGTGTCTCAAATGTCACTACCTTGCCCCCATGAGCATTGGCATGCGCGATCAGCCAAGGGTCAGCGCCATCCAGGAACTTAGATGCGTTATGGTCCGGGTAGTTGTTCTTCACATGGTCTGCGATCTTGCTAAGAGCAGCTTGAACAGATGGGTCGGGGGCAACGAAGAAGCCCCTGTCGTTTACCTTGGCCGCCCATTTGATCAATTCGGCTTGCCCATCCTGAAGTTCGTCATAGACACGAAGGCAGCTGGCAATAACGCCCTCGTCGGCCTTCTGCTCCAGAAAAGTCCAAAACCCCGGCACGATGTCGGGGTGGTAAGGGCCCTTGCTGGGTTCGATGAAACTGTTGGAGTCAAGCCAGTACTCAGGCATCGGCAAGCCCGCCCGCGAGAAGGTGATCGTACGCGCTGTCAAATGTTTTTAGCTTGATATTCAGCAGCCGCGCCGCATCTCGGTACGGCACGCGCCCCTCCGCGGTGGCCTCCAGCAGGGCGAAGGTGAACGTCCTGCTGTTGCGGGCTAACAGGTTCGCATAGAAATTCCCGCCGCCTTGGGTTCCCCTGCCCGTCACCTTCGCTTCTAGCTGGTCATAACAAGACCAATACTGCGCGCTAGTGAGCTTGTCATTCTCATATGCTCGGCGGAGAACGACGAACTGGCTGACTCTGTATCGAGTCGCAAGTGCCTGCAGATTCTCCTCCACAGTGTTCTCGTCGACCCATCGAGGTACAAAGTCGTCGCTCGGCACGAGCGTTTCCGCCGCAACCTGGTCACATAGGCGGTCGATGCGGTTTTGTTGCTGCGAGGAACGCCGCCTGTAGTCCAGATTGGATATGCCGCTTTCCCCTATCCACAGATGCGCGACTTCGTGAACAAGGGTGAATATCTGGGCCGTCTTCCAGTCTTGTGCATTGATGAACGCAAGTGGGGCTAGGTCATCGCTTATCGCGAATCCTCTGAATTCGTCAACGTCCAACTTACGGTGCGGGTTGTTTCCCACCACGCCGCTGCGCAACACCAGCACGCCCGCATCCTCAGCTTGGCGAATAAGGAGGCGCAGGAAATCCTGCCATGTCCGCGCCTTGTGGCGCACCTCCTCGTTGACGCCAAGCGTGTCCCTTATATTTGCCGCGATCCGGTTAGGATCATCAGAAAGCGAGTAACGGCCGATGAAGGGAACGGGGCTTGCCCCTTCATTCTCCTGGTACTCGCGATACCATTCTTGCTTTCTGAGAACATCCTGTAGGAGGTCGAAAAGCTCTGGGCTCGGGCTGGCGGGCGGTCGATTGGCGATGGTGCGAAGATCAGGCAGGGGGAGTACCTCCGAAGGGGGCGCGGAGAGGAACAAGTACCCGAAAGGGACGTTGAGTTTGTGGGCTAGGTTTTGAGCTTGTCGAAAGGTGGGGCGCGCTATACCCCTTTCCCAGGAATCCCAGCGATCCGGCTTGACGTTGATTAGCTGGGCCGCTCTCTCGAGCGTCAGCCGCTCGCGTCCACGAGCCCATTTCACCAGCGCTGGCTTGACAAATGCTTCGACCATGACCACCAGCCCCCCCTTTAGCATAGGATCTAGTTGTTGTCAAGGCATAGCTACGTTGTATAATCCTGCCGCATCCTGAACAAGCCAGCGGTGGGCAAGGAGCGTCTGTAGGGGGAGGACAGCTATGGCGACGATTCACGGCGGCGAGATGGTGATCCGCATGCTGGAACGAGAGGGCGTTCGGGAGATATTCACCCTCCCCGGCGAGCACGTGGACCCGGTACTCGACGCTGCCGACGGCCACGGCTTCCGCATCATCGACACGCGCCACGAGCAGGCCGCGGGCCACATGGCCGACGGCTGGGCGCGGGTGACCGGCCGTCTGGGGGTAGTGGCGGTCACCGCCGGGCCGGGCGTCACCGACGTAGTCACGGCTGTGGCTAACGCCTACGTGGACGCCATCCCCATGCTGGTCATCGGCGGGCGCAGCGCTCTGGCGGAGGATGAGACCCTGGCTATGCAGGAGCTGCCCCAGTTGGAGATGATGAGGCCGATCACCAAGTGGGCCTACACCGTTGCCCAGCCGCGGCGCATCGCCGAGTTCACGGCCATCGCCCTGCGCCAGGCCACGAGCGGGCGGCCGGGCCCCGTCTATCTGGAGATCCCTCTGGACGTGATCACCGCCCGTGTGGAAGAGGAGCGGGTGCTCTTCCCCCAGGAGTACCGACCCAAGACACCGCCGGCTGCTCAGCCCGAAGCCATCGCCAAGGCCCTGGCTCTGCTGGAGCAGGCCCAGCGGCCGGCCATCCTGGCTGGCGGAGGCGTCTGGTTCGCTCAGGCGGCGGACGAGCTGAGGGAATTCGCCGAGCTGACCCAGATTCCGGTGCTGACGAACAACAAGGCCAGGGGTTGTGTGTCCGAGGACACGCCTCTGGGCTTCGGCGACTTCGTGCTCCTGGCGGCCGGTCGGCCGGACGTCGTGCTCGTCTTGGGCACTCGCCTGGGGCTGTTCACCGGCGGCCGCTACTTCTCCCTCATTCCGGCCGATGCCCAGGTGATCCAGGTGGACATCGAGGCCGAGGAGATCGGCCGCAATCGGGATGTCCAGTTGGGCATCGTGGGCGACTGCCGCGAGGTGCTTCGCCAGATGCTGGACGGCGCCCGCCAGCGCCGCTGGCCTCAGCGAGACGCCTGGCTGGAGGTGATGAGCGGTGCTCGCCGCGGTCGGCGGGAGGCATTTGCCCACGCCCTGGCGTCCGACGCGCCGCCGATCCATCCCTTCCGGCTGGCCACCGAAGTCGCTCGCTTTCTGCCCGACGATGCCATCATTGTCGCCGACGGCGGCGAGGCCTGGGACTGGATGAGCGGCGCGGCGGTGGTGAAGAGGCCAGGCCACTGGCTATCGCACGGCTATCTGGGCTGTCTGGGGATCGGCCTCAGCTTCGGCATGGCTGCTAAGCTGGCCTATCCCGATAAGCCCGTGCTGGTGAGCACCGGCGATGGGTCGCTGGGGCTGAACCTGGCGGAGTTCCATACCGCCGCCAAGCACAATTTGCCCATCGTGGTGGTGGTGTTCAACGACAAGGCCTGGGGCATGTGCAAGCATGGTCAGGAGATGACCCGCGGCAAGGGGCGGACGGTGGCCACCGAGCTGGGCCTGGTACACTATGAGAAGGCGGCTGAGGGCCTGGGGGCCTACGGCGAGTTGGTGGAGAAGCCTGGCGATATTGTGCCAGCGCTGGAGCGAGCCTTCCGTAGCGGAAAACCGGCCTGCCTGAACGTCCTCATTGACTGCGATGTCGTCTCGCCGGCCACCATAGGCGGCGCGGCGCTGATCAGCGCCATGCTGTCGTCCGCTACCTAGGGCCGCGCCGACGCCATGGCCTGGAGATGAAGGGGCAGACGGCCTCTGGCCGCTCATCCTGAGCCTGTCGAAGGGTGAGCGGGGCAAAGGAGCGGGCTGCCCGGTAGATTGTGAGCAAGCGATATGTTTGGCAGACAGTTGGCCAGACGGGCGCGGCCGCAGGTGGAGGTTCGGCTGGCGGTTTCCGAGGACAGGCAAGCCTTTCTCGTCCTGGCCGAGGCCCTGTCCCGGGAGTTCGGCGAGGACAGACCGCCCAGGCGCCGCCTGACGAAACTGTTCGACGACGCTCTAGCGCCTGTCTTGCCCTTCAAGCTGTTCTTCGCCGTCGTGGCGGACGCGGACGAGCCGTGCGGCATGCTATCGCTGGCTATTGTGCCCACCACGCAGGGGGCAGGTTGCTTCGGCTATCTCGATGACGTCTTCGTCCTGGAGCAGTACCGTGGCCAGGGCATAGGGGCCGAGTTGATGCGAGAGGCGGTGAACCACGCCCGCAAGAGCGGCTGCGTTCGGGTGGAGCTTGGCACGCGGCGGGATAACGTCCACGCCCGCCGTCTGTACGAGCGGCTGGGCTTCGAGGAGGTGGATGGAGTCAGGTACTGGCTGATGCTGCGCTAGAGGCAGGGCGGCGTCTCTCGTTCCCTTTCTTTCGCATGAATCTGCATGACTTGGCTGGCGAGCTAAAGGATAAGGAAATCCTTGGCGCCGATGTGCCCATATCGGCGGTCTGCTGTGATTCTCGTCGGGTCGCGCCGGGAGCCTTGTTTGTGGCCGTGCCCGGCTTTCGGGCCGACGGGCATGACTACATAGGCCAGGCAGTGGCTGCCGGCGCCGTGGCGGCGGTCGTTCAGGCCGACCGGCGGGCGAAGTGGCAGGCTGCCGTCGAGGGGGGCCGCTTGCCCGCGGTCGTGGTGCCCGACAGCCGACAGGCTCTGGCGGCGCTGGCGGTCGCCTTCCACGGCCATCCGGGAAGACGCCTGCGGGTTATCGGCGTCACCGGGACGGACGGCAAGACCACCACCATTCATCTTATCAGCGCCCTCCTGGAGGCAGCGGGCCATCGCACCGGCCTGTTGAGCACCGTCCACTGCAAGGTGGGCGATCGCCTCTTCGCCAACGAGTATCGCTTTACCACGCCCGAGGCGCCCGAGGTGCAGGCTCTTCTGGCCGAGATGGCGACTGCTGGGGCCGACTATGCCATCCTGGAATCGAGCTCCCACGGCCTGGCCCTCCACCGTCTGGACGGCTGCGAATACGACGTGGCGGTCGTGACCAACGTCACGGCCGATCACCTGGACTTCCACGGCTCGCGCGAGGAATACATGGTGGCCAAGGGGCTCCTGTTCGCTATGCTCGACCAGGCGGCTGACAAAGGGGTGGAGAAGGTGGCTGTGCTCAACGCCGACGAGCCCGCCGCCGCCTACTTTGCCGGCCTCACGCGAGCCCGAATCGTGACCTACGCCGTGCAGAAGGCGGCCGACCTTCAGGCCAGCGACATATCCCCGACCGAGTGGGGCTCTCGCTTTCGCCTTCGGGCGGAAGGGAACGAGCTGGAGGTGGCGGTTGGCCTTCCCGGCCTGTTCAACGTCTACAATAGCCTGGCGGCGGCGGCGGCGGCGCTCTCGCAGGGCATGTCGCTCGCCGCCATCAGGGATGCTCTGGCGTCCTTTCCTGGCGTGCCGGGCCGCCTGGAGCGTGTCGATGAGGGGCAGCCGTTCACGCTGGTGGTGGACTTTGCCCATGCGCCTGAAGCCCTGCGGCGCGTCCTGACGTTCCTCCGCGAGCGATGCCAGGGGCGGCTCATCGTCGTTTTCGGCTGCATCGGCGAGAGGGAGAGGCCCCGCCGCTTGGGCACGGGTCTGGCGGTAGGAGAACTGGCCGACTTTGCCGTCCTCACCAACGACAACCCCTTCCAGGAAGACCCCCAGGCCATCCTGGCGGAGATCGCCCAGGGGCTTCGGCAGGCCGGCCGGCACGAGGGGCATCACTTCGTTCGTATCCCTGACAGGCGGGAGGCCATCGCCCACGCTCTGGCCATGGCCGTCGAGGGGGACATTGTGCTCCTGGCCGGCAAGGGGCACGAGCAGTCCATCACCATCGGCGATAGGGTCATCCCCTGGGACGAGCGGCGGGTGGCGCGGGAGCTCCTGCGAGAGATGTTTGGCTAGAAAAGGCACAGCGCTTGACGCCCTTTGGACAAAGCTGTTAGCATTGAAGACAGGAAAGGAGGTGATGTGGATGGACGATCATTGTAGCGAGGGCCTCAGGCCTGTCCACCCGCACCGCCATTCCTTGGAGGTGATGGCGGGCTAGGCTCTGGGGCCTAGCGCGAAAGCCAGCCCCCCGACATGTCGGGGGGCTGGCTTTTTATTTGGGGACGGTATATCCTCCCCTTGCCATGACCACCGGATTCTCCGCTAGGGCCTTGAAGGAAGGCCTCACGACCAGCTTTGTCGGGCGCTGTCTGGAGTATCGGGCGTCTCTCGGCTCCACCCAGGACCTGGCCCGCGAGCTGGCCGAGGCGGGAGCAGCCGATGGAACCGTGGTTCTGGCTGGCCGCCAGACAGCGGGCCGGGGCCGTCTCAGCCGCTCCTGGATCTCGCCGAGGGGCGGCCTGTACCTCACCGTCGTCCTCCGCCCAGCGTCTGGGCACCTGAAGGCGCTGGTCATCATCGCTGCTCTGGCAGTGGCCCACGCCATCGAGCGGCTGGCGGGCCTGCAGACAAGCCTGAAGTGGCCGAACGATGTGCTGGTGGCCGGACGAAAGGTCTCTGGCATTCTCAGCGAGGCGGAGCTGATGGGCCAGAGCGTGAGCTATGCCCTGGTGGGCATCGGCGTGAACGTCAACGCTGACCTGGCGGCCTACCCCGAGGCGGGCGCCTTGGCCACCAGCGTTAGGACGGAGCTAGGGCGGGAGATATCGCGGGAGGCTCTGGCGGCAGCGATCCTCAACGAGTTCGAGGCGCTCTATCTGGCCGTTCAGGCGGGCGAGGCGATCGATCAGGAGTGGCGCGCTCGTCTGGGCATGCTGGGCAAAGACGTGCGGGTGCGCTTCGGCGAGCAGGTGGAAGAGGGGCTAGCCGAGGACGTGGACAGCGACGGCAGCCTCGTCCTGCGACGGGCCGACGGCTCCCGCGTGACCATCGCTGCTGGCGACGTCACCCTGCGCTAGGGCGGAATCTCCGCGTCGCTTGGCTTCCCTAGGCGCTTTTCTCCTGGGGTGGGAGGCTGGCCGGCTGGGGCGCGCCTAGCTTGGCCAGGAAGCTCTGGACCAAATCGATGGGGAAGGGGAAGATCACCGTGCTGTTGCGCTCCGTGGCGATCTCCGTCAGGGTCTGGAGGTAGCGGAGCTGGAGGGTGCCCGGCGAGGCGGTCATGATGCGGCCCGCCTCGGACAACTTCTCAGCGGCCTGCAATTCGCCCTCGGCGTGAATGACCTTGCCCCGTCGCTCGCGCTCGGCCTCCGCCTGGCGGGCGATGCTGCGCACCATCTCCGGCGCCAGG
>Ga0315279_10007701_pt1 | contig 13238 bp, 9 predicted proteins | sample YL17G06_20_MG_FD_203694 | JGI IMG/M metagenome (GOLD analysis project Ga0315279, IMG submission 203694) | Sediment microbial communities from Yellowstone Lake, YNP, Wyoming, USA - YL17G06_20 | ecosystem: Environmental > Aquatic > Freshwater > Lake > Sediment | place: USA: Wyoming | collected... | reverse complement strand
GTGTGTCATTATCGCCCGAAAGATGCCGGCGCCTTCTCCCGCATGATGAGACGCTACGGCTGGGCGCAGGCGTATCTGGTTAGAAAATACGGTCTATTCAGGCTGATTCATTATGTGCCTTTTTTCACGGCGGCGCTCGTCGGGGGACTCATCGCCCTTGCAATCATAAAGACGGTACTTTTTGCGGGACTCTCTATACTCGCCCTTTTCTTTATCACTCTCATTTTCATTCTGAAGACAAAAAGTTTAAAGCTGGGTGCATATTTCCTGTTTTTATTTTTCATTCTCCTTTACAACTGGAATCTGGGATTTGCGAAGGGTATCATATCCGGCGCCAAGTAATGACTATAACAAAAAACATCCTTGAGGTCTATTACGAACCGGCTATCAGCGGCATCACACGCCACGTGGGTCAGTTTGTGAAGAGGCTCAACGGTGAAAACCTCCGGTTCCACATCCTCTGTTCCACAAATGACCCGAGAATTTGTGAATACTATCGCGCCCTCGGAGTTCCCGTTTATACTGTGCCTGCGGCGAAATATTTCAGCATCCGCGGAATGTGGGAGGCGGCACGGCTGATTAAACGACTGAACATTAATATTGTCCACATACATAATCTTCAGTCTATCTTCTGGGCACATCTGCCGCGGCTCATTTATCCCCGTGTCTCTTTCATCTTTAATCCCCAAATTATCAATTTTGAAAACAGGGCGCTGGAAAGAATTTTTTATATCTCCTGGCGAATTTTTTCAATCCTGACGGATAACATAATTGCCCTTTCAGAGGCTCAGAAGGGAATCTTAATCAGGAATAGAATCAAGCGGGCAAACGACATCATCGTAATACCCAATTCCATTTCGGAAGAGGAGGTGGGTTGTGCGGAAGTGGATGAAAAGTGCGCGCCTCTTCCCACAAGAGAGCCATACATACTGAGCATCATCCGCCTTGTGAGGCAAAAAGACCCTTTGCGTATCATAGCCGTCGCAGAAAAGGTCTGCCAGCAAAACCCGGCTGTCCATTTTTTCATCGTTGGCGAGGGTCCGCTGAATGTGGAAATGAAAATGGAGATAGAGAAAAAGGGGCTCGGCGGAAGGGTGTTTCTCCTCGGCTATCGGAAGGACACTCCCGCTCTGATTCGCCACGCCACCATCATTCTCTCAACCTCCCTGTGGGAGGGGATGCCCTATTCGCTTCTTGAAGCCATGTATCTGGGGAAACCGATTGTGGCAAGCGATATTGAGGGACACAGGGGGCTTGTCCTGGATGGGGTCACGGGTTTCCTTGCCGGAACAATAGATGATTTTGAAGAGAAAATTTTGAGGCTTTTCTTTGATGAAAATTTGGGAAACTCTATGGGAAAGATGGCATCTGAACACTTCGAAAAATATTTTTCATTTGAACAGTTTATCGGAAAAATCCGTTCAATTTATCTGGGAGATTAAAGCACATGCCCCTTGTTTCCATCGTCGTGCCGAATTTCAACGGTGAAAAAAAATTGCCCATACTTTTCAAATCCATCATGTCGCAGGATGTGCCGCTGGAAATGATGGAGGTTGTTGTGGGAGATGATGGCTCCACAGACCGTTCTATAGAGGTAATGGATAGTTACAGGGAAAAAGGGTTGCCGCTCCGCCATGCGTTTCATGATGGAAACAAGGGACGGGCGGCTGCCTGCAATCTTGCCATCTCACTTGCGCGCGGCGATATCATCATTATCTGCGATAATGATTTTGAACTTCCCTCCGGTTGTGTTGCGGCGCACCTCAGGAGCCATGAGGGGAAATCAGGAGTCGTCGTTATCGGCGCCCTTGAGAATATTCACACCCGACGCACAATTTACACGGACTTTATAGACACATTTCAGAAGGCTCGCAATACCTGGTCTGAAGGACATGCGGGACATCTGCCCTTCATTTATTTCAGCGCCAACGCATCCTTCAAAAGGCGGGAGATGCCTCAAGGACTCCTCTTTAACGAATCCTTCCACTCATGGGGATTTGAGGAAATCGCACTGGGATACCGGCTGGAACAATCGGGTCTCAGATTGATATATGACCCCGAAGCGTGCGTCCGGCATTATCTCAGCGAAGACTCATTTGAATTTCGCTGCCGCAGAAATTATGAGTCAGGGCAAAACAAGGCGCTTTTCGTAAAACTCTTTCCAGGTGCAAAATATGACCTCCCCGGACATGAGTTTAATTGCAGGAAGCTCTCTGCACGATTGAATTATTTCATCCGGTATTGCGTCTGCCACGCCATAATCCACGCCCCTTTCACAACGGACAGGAAAATACTTGAGGCTCTCCGGAGGCTCACAAAATGGTTTGAAAAGCGGGGCAGACCGTTTCCGCTTTTTGCACTTTATCACATTGTTGCCGGCATGCACCTCGAGGTTTCATATTTTAAAAGCCTGTCCGGGAAAGCGAGCTGAGATGCCAAGCAAGGGATTTACCGACTCATTATGGAAACTGAGCAATATCGGAGTGACCGGTATATTCAGATTGCTGGTTACCTATGCCCTGACACGGCTTCTTGTGCCGGAGGATTACGGTTTATTCGTTCTTGCGCTCACCACAATTGCCTTTCTCCAGATATTTGCGGAGTTCGGCGTGCCCCTGGCAAGTTCCAGATATCTCACAGAAGCCATATACAGCGGCTCCTCCCCTCGCGACACCACAAGGGCGGGCTTTTATCTCACCGCCATCCTCGGAATCATCATCATGTTATTCTGTTACTTCTTTTCGGGCTGGATAGCCATAGTTCAGAAAAAGCCGGCACTTGAATCACTTCTCAAGGCTTCCGCCATCCTCATCCTCCTGAACAATCTCACGCGGTTCTTAGAGGAGATGTTCAAGGGTGTGAGCGAATTTCGCCTTCCTGCGCTTCTCAACATGATTGCAAATCCATTGCAGCTCCTGCTTGTCATCATTTTACTGCGTGCGGGGCTGGGAATGTATGGCGCAATTGGTGGAGTGGCAGGTTCAACATTGTTTCTTGCCGCAGGTTCTCTCATACTATTTGCAAAAAAATATTACACCACATGGCGCTCAGGTGGACAAACGCGCCGCTATCTCCGAAAAATCGTCACATACAGCATTCCCATTTCTGTTGGTGGATTTGCCTATTATTGTTACACGCGGGTTGATATCCTGCTTCTCGGCTATCTAAGCAATACGCGTGAAATTGCCATATATAACGTGGCTGACATGCTTTTTCAGGTGCCGCTCCTCCTCGCCGTCGTTCTCTGCGCAATTGTGTCGCCCATTATCACACGGGAACACACCATGAAAAGGCATAGTAACATCCAGTCATTATTCACAAGGGTCCAGTCATTGACATTTTTCCTCATGACGCCTGCTGCCATTCTTCTCTTTTTTCTCTCCCCTGTCGTGATTCATGGATTTTTCCCACGCTTCAGCGGTTCCATCATCCTTTTGAGAATACTGGCGCCGCTTCTTATTCTAAAGGGGGTCGGGCAGATAACCACGGCGGGTTTTATGATTTCAACCGGCAATGCAAAAGCCCTTGCCTGGGGCACTGCCATAGGCGCGGTGTTTAACTTTATTTTCGATGTGCTTTTGATTCCCCGCTGGGGGGCGCTCGGAGCCATTATTGGAACCGGCTTTGTCCACAGCTCAGTCATCATTATCACACTTATCTATTTCCTGAAAAAACTTAACCTGAGATTGAGGCTTAGCTTGAAAGAGGCGGTGAGTCTGGTCAAAGAAACCATTGTAAGTTGATGGATTCTTGAGGTTATGAATAATTGAATATCCTTTTAGCAATGCCGGCTGAGCCCGTCATGACGCCCTTTTCCACCATAGAAAAGCGCATCCCGATGGGCATGGCATTCCTGAGCGCAGTCCTGAAAAAAGAGGGGCATCATGTCTTTTTCATTGATAATTATCTCGAGCCACAGCCGTTTTTGGAAAATGGGTATCTGGGAAAAAATAAAATTGACCTTGCGGGCGTGTCCGCCAATACCATCTGTCTTCGTGACACCCTTAGAATGCTTTATCTGATGCAGGACCTGCGGGAGAGAAAGAAGTGGACTGGCAAAATCGTTGTGGGGGGACCTCATGCCTCCGTTGCGCCTGAGACCATCCCCGAATTTGTGGATTATGTAGTCATTGGCGAGGGGGAAAATGCCATCCGCAATATTGCAAATGGAACCGTCACAGACAGACTCATACATTGCGAACCAATGCAGGACCTGGATTCACTGCCCCGTCCGGACTGGGAGATATTTATCAGTCTGGAATATGATTGGACGGTGGAACAAATGCCGGAGTGTCCCGTTTTCCCGATGAACACCAGCCGTGGTTGTCCCTTCCGATGCACTTTTTGTTCCGTTGGTTCCGTCTGGGGAAAGAGATACAACTCCTTCAGCGCCGGACGCATTGTGGATGATATTGCCTATCTGGTTGACCGCTATGGCGCGCGTGGCATATATTTCCGCGAGGATAATTTCACATTCAGCAGAAAGCGCGTCGAGGAATTCTGTAGCCTTCTTTTAAAAAAACGCATCCGCATCAAGTGGGTCTGCGAATCGCGCGTGAACAATCTGGATGAGGAACTTTTAAAACTCATGCGCCGTGCGGGCTGCGCGGGACTCTACCTCGGACTCGAAAGCGGGAGCCAGCGCATACTCGACTATCTGAAAAAAGATATAACACTTGAGCAGGCGGAACAAGTCCTCAGAATATCCAAAAAACTCGGCATCAGCACCTATGGGAGTTTTATCACCAACGTCCCCACTGAAACTGATGATGACAGGCAGGCAACACAGGACTTCATCAGCAAAGGGCTTCTGGATAGCTGGAGCGTAAACTGCTTCGTCGGCATCCCCAGAAGCCCGCTTTATGAAAACCTCCTGCAATCTGACAATTATGATTATATTGACGAACGGGGGCTTGTGTATCCAAAGAATCATGACCGTTTTATTTCCAGATATTATGATGGTCTCACGATTGCCAGAGTCCCCGGGAAGCCCTTTGAAGACCGTTTCGACTTCACCAATCATGAAACACAAATCGGGTTGAAATTCAATCCCTCATCAGGCTTGCTCCCGAATTTTAAAACCGAGGATTTTATACTTCGGCACCGATTTCTCGATAGATATACCAATCCGGGCGACGCCGTCCTGGATGTCAACAGTTACGCCGGTTTTTCCTCATACAGGATTGCCGCTTCTGAAGCGCATGTGACAGGTCTCTCCACATCCAATACGGAGATTGCCTTTGCTTCTAACCACTTTACTGAAAAAAATCTCCAGTTTGCTTTATGGGATGGACAAACTCTTCCCTTCAAAGACGACTCTTTTGACATTGTTGTTTCCATTGATTGGATTGAACAGCTGGCGCCGGACTCGGCTATCAAACATGTCAGTGAGGCGTGGAGGGTTCTCAAACCGGGCGGGCGGCTCATTGGAACTGTCCGCGTCTTCACAGATGAGATATACACGCAGGAATATTTAAAGCCCTATCTTCATCAGGTTCTGGATTATCCCCTTCGCGGCTCGCCTCACAGTATTGAACACATCCTTTATCGGCATTTCTTCGACATGCAATTCTTCCACACGGGAAAATTTCTGACCTTTGTTGCAACCAAACTTGATGGACATATCACCCGCGCCAGTGTTGCTCATCATGGCACCGGATGGAAAACGCTGGATAATTTTGTCTTTTCACTGGCGATGGATATGGTGATGAGAAATAAGAGAGTAACGGTGAGGAGGATTCTTCTGAAATATGGGAAATACACATTTTTTAATTTGCGATTGCTGTGCCTTCTGATTGCGCTTTTCCTTCCACAGGGCTTTGCAAATAGAATCAAAAGGGTGCGGTTGATAAGGTCAATCTGGGAAAGGCTCAAAGGCGAGACAAGGCGAGATGGAAAAGAGTCCCAACAATGAACCAGCCGTCAGCGTAATTATGTCCGTGTATAATGGGCATGAGCACTTGAGCAGGGCTATTGAATCCATCCTTTCTCAAACTTTTCGTGATTTCGAATTTCTGATTGTGGATGACGGCTCTACGGATGACTCTTTCGACATCATCACCTCTCACAGCCAGAAGGACCCACGGATAAAAATCCTCCGGAACGAGGTTAATATTGGACTGACACGCTCGCTCAACAAGGCGCTCACGGCAGTCAGGGGGCAATATATCGCCCGTCAGGATTCTGATGATATCTCACTGCCGGAGAGATTGAAAAGGCAGTTTGACTTTCTCACAGCCCACCCGGAGGTCTGCTTAGTGGGCTGCTCTGCTATAATCATTGATTCATCTGGAAGGGAAATCCGACCCAGACCTTACTATTTGACTCCTTCCGGCATTCGTAATTTCATGAGAAGACACAATCTCCTGACGCACGGCTCCGTGATGTTCCGGAGGGAGGAAATCCTTTCCCTGGGAGGATACAGGGAGCAATTCCGTTATGCGCAGGATTATGACCTCTGGCTGCGCATCATGGAGAGATATTATATCCATATCCTGCCCGAATATCTCTACAAAACGCGGATTTCCCTTGAAAACATCTCCATGTCCCATGCCATCCTTCAGGATGAATACGCATCTATTGCAAGGAGGTCTCACAGGGAACGAATTTGCCGCGGAATGGACAGGTATGACGCCTTTTTTAAAACATTCAAACCGGATAATATTCCCACATCAGGTCCGAAGGCAAAGGCGAGATACCACTTTCTGAAAGCCATGTATCTCCTTGGAGAGGATATGATTACCGACATGCGAAAAGAACTCCTTGCCTCTTTGAAATATTATCCATTCAGCATCAGGTCTTATTTCTACATCATGATTTCGCTCGTTGGACTGGGGGGCATTAATGTATTGAGAAGGGTCAGGGATTTCATTTATACGTATTTCTGAAAAGGATAAGGACGAAAACAGTGAAGGAGAAAGATAAGAGGGTTTTTCTTGCCCTGCCGGCATTGGCGGGGCTTGTCTGGGTGGTCTTTATTTTTTTTCAATATATCAATAACCATTATACATACACCCTATTTTTTAAACTGTTTGACACCGCCATCCCGCAGATTTTTCTCATGGGCGCCATTGCCCTCCTTGCCTATTGTCTGGGCAGAACGATTCTTGTCCGCCTGTTGAACATACCTTCAGAGCCTGACACGGATTTCATATTTTCCAGCGCCGTCGGGTTTATGATTTTATCCCTTGGGATGGGCATCATCACATTTTCACACCTGCTGACAAGGACGGTTGTTTACGTTTTTCTCGCAGCGCTTGTGCTCATATCGCTGAAGGAAATTGTTGCAATTCTGAAGAGGATAAGGTTGCCGGAGGTCAAATTTTCCTCCCATGCCGATGCGCTCCTGTTTTTTTTCATCCTTGTCATTGCGGGAGCCAATCTGCTTTTTGCCCTTGCACCGCCCTTCGGACTTGATGAACAGCAATATCACCTGACCGCACCGGTGAATTACATTAAAAACGGCGGATTTTACGTCATGAAGAATCTGGGGGGGCAATCGCGCTATCCCCAGAATACAGAGATGCTGATTACGCTGGCGCTGATTCTGAAGGATGACATACTTGCCAAACTCGTGAATTATTATTTTGGCATTCTTGCCCTTTTTGTGATACGCGGTCTGACCAGACGTTTTTTCTCCTTTGGCAGTCTTTTGCCCTCTGCCATCTTTTATTGCAGCTGGCTGGTATATTACATCAGCGCACAGATTCACGTGGAACTGCCCCTGACCTTTTTTGAAGGCGTGGCGCTTTTTTCACTACTCCTCTGGCTTGAAAGAAAACCCGGAGAAACAGTAAATACCCACCCGCGCAAAAGTTTTTTCTTTTACTTCTCTGCCACATGCGCCGGTTTTGGCATGGGGATAAAATATACATTCATTCTGAGCGTCATCAGCCTCGTAGCATTGCTCATTTTTTATAACCTTTTCATCCTGCGCGAAGAGATAAAAAAGAGCCTCCGGCAGGCGGCACTTTTCATCGTGACAGCGCTTGTCATTTTTTCTCCCTGGCTGATAAAAAACACCATCTGCTACAATAATCCTCTGGAGCCGTTCCAGACAAAAAGGCTCCTTGCCTATTTTACGAGTTTTGCGGGGAAAAAAACATTGCCGGCGGACTCCTCAAAATCTTCCCTTGTGAGGAGGGCGGAGATTCTTAACAGGGCTGTTTATCCAAAATCCTCCCATGAGGAATTTCTCCTGATTCCATACAATGCCACAATATACGGTGATTGGGGACGGCAGGTCTTTGACATGCTGGTCTCCCCTTTTTACCTCATGTTTCTCCCCTTTATTTTCTTCATCAAAAAAAAGGGGCACATCACCAACGCCGTTCTCCTTTATGTCATCATCTTTTACATCCAGTGGGCATTTCTCCAGCCCATCACGCGCTATCTTGTTTCCGTCATGCCTTTCATGGCAATCCTGATTGCCTTCATTCTCCACCGCCTTGGCGAAAAACAGGATGTCTTTGTGAAACTCGCCACAGGGATTCTCAAGGGTATTATTTACATTATGCTTTTCATAATAATGTTCAGCATCCTCATTACGCTTATCTGGCGAAATCCGGTTTTTTACCTCTTTGGTCTGGAATCCAAATCCGAATTTCTCGAACGCAACAATGCCAGCGGCATACAGGCGGGCGGCATCCAGCCTGTCATAGACTATGCCAATGAGCGACTTCCCGCCTCTGCAAAAATCCTTCTTTTATGGGAAAAGAGGGGATATTATCTGAGACGCAACTACAAAGAGGATTCATTCGGTTCGACGTTTGCAAGGCTGATGTATGAGCAGGGCGAGCCGCAAAAGGCGGCGGAGGAACTGAAGAAAATGGGGTTTACACACATCCTTTGTGATATCTACATCCCATCAAGGTGGTTCGGCTCATCTTACAAAGACTCGGAAGAAAATATGGAGGCGAAAAAACTGGGACAGGCAGAATATGATTTCTTTCAGAAGATGGCTGATAATTCCATGGAAATGTTGACAAACAACGGCTCCATCTATCTCTTCCGCATAAGATAAAGGCAAAACCACAAAAGAATTTATCTGGGAACGGCATCAAGGAGTTTCTGCTGTTCCTTTGAGTATGGCAACGGGCGGCGGCGATAAAGAAAGAGTCGCCCACTACGCTCCACAAGCTCATACTCATCCTGCCTTATTTTCTCAAGGTCGGGAATTTTAATGAAAATATCATCATGGGGAGATGGGGCGTAATACAGTATATAATCAAAGGGGAAGATTCTCAGAAAACCAGGGCTGACATACGAGATGACCTTTCTCCGCGCAAAGTATTTTTCGAGATGTCCCGATGTCGCAAGTGATGCCTCCGTCGGAACCATTGCCCCGAGCCTCTTTGCCTCCGATAGCTCCCCGGGAAAGAGGTAATGCAACTGCTCCTCCTTTGTTTTTTCCTTTAAAAAGACTTCCAGGAAAACATCGCTCCTGAAGAAACTACATATCCAGACCCCAAGGATAATCAACCCGAGCATGCGGAGAAACCTTTTGCGGCTCAGCCCCATTTTTTCAAAATATCTGCAAAGCATCGAAGTGGAAATCATTCCCGCGTAAAAAAGAAAGGGAATCACCGGTGCGGTATAGTGTTTCAAAAGACTCACGCCGAGCAGTCCACGGCTCAGGAGATTCTCTGCAAGCTGGGGAATAATCGGAAGAAGAAGCGTGGGGGAAATAAGTGGCAGAAATACCAGAGGCGAAAAAAGGGCAAGCAGGTATTGCACCTTTTGCCTCTCAAAGGCGTATTGGAAAAAGACTCCCGGACGCCTTGAGAAATTTGTAAGTATCTCACCAAAGGAGTGGCCGACCTCCTTCGGAAAGCGATACTGTATCATCCCTTCCGAAATCGGCACCCCGCGAACAAGCGGCATGATAATGAATATTGCCCATAAAGCCCATATTGCCGAGAGTAAGAAAAGGAGAAACCCCGTCTTTCTGTCCTTTCTTGTGAAGATAAGAGTCACGCCCCAGAATAAAAGTAAAAAGGAATAGGTCTCCTTCCAGAGCAAGACGCATACGGCGAATAACCAGAACAGCCACCCCTTTTTTTCCTCCCGGCTCCAGAAGAGGAAAAATAAAGGCGCCATGACAAATGGGCTTTCATGAAAACCCGAACATGCCGCGCCCAGTGTCGGGATATACAACCAGAAGATAAAGGGGACGAAGACAGCCGCAACCTCATTGTTCAAGACCTTCCGCGCAAGGAGATATAGCGGAATCCCAGCCCCCGCAACGGCTATGCTCTGTAATAAAAGAAGCGTAAGCGGGCTCTGCCACAGGGCATAAAAGGGCAGCAGGAAAAAGAGTCCGGGGGAAAAGTGAGTCCCAAGATGGTTGCCAAACTCATAAAAATTGTAAAAAACACGCCCGTGGAGGGTGTTCCAGAATGACGATTCAAAAATATACAGGTCGTGAATGTTTGCACCGCGGGAAAATCTATCAAGATTGAAAAGGAAAATTATGAGGGCATAAAGAATAGAGGCGGCGCCGACAATCGCCCATCCCTTCACGGCTTTTGAGGATTGCGACACTTTGCAACTTTCATTCAATCCTTGTCGCTCCATAATAAAATAACAAAAGCATCTTGCCCCTTCCACGTCAAGTAGTTGAAACGGTAATGGACATTTTTTATTGAGCGTGGCATTAAATCTCTAAAACATAATGAGGAATGAATCATGAATAGAATATATCTCTTTTGCATTCTGATGACGCCGCTGACGCTGGTGCTTCCGGCTCAGCCATCCAATCGGGATAATGCAACATCTGACAATCTGGTCCTGAATGGCGATTTTGAGTCAGGCGTCAAGCGTCCCACAGGATGGGATATGCCGGATAACCTCACAATTTTCTGGGAGAAAAACCCTTCTCTCACAGACCTCTCGCAGGAGAAGTGCATCAGGATTGATACGGATGTTTACATGAAAGACTGGGAGCTGCGCAAGAAGGAGTTGAAGGAAAATCCGAATGCGCCTCCCTGGTCCAAAACCCCAACCAGCGGCAAGAAATATGATACCATCGGGGGCAACGATGGCGTCTCTTTTTACAGCGCCCCCATCCCCGTTAAAAAAGGGAAAAGTTACACCCTCTGTGTGGATGTCAGGTCTGACCAGCCTCATGCCACGCCCAAAGTATTCATCAAAGGATACACCCTTCACAAAGGCGAGATGCGCGTCATTTACAAGACCTATCTGAACTGCCGCCTGAACGGCGCCGCGTGGCAGCATTTTGAACAGACATTCAGTCCCACTGAAAAAACCCCGAATGTCACGGAGATGCGGGTGATGATATTTGCTTACTGGACGCCGGGGGAATATTTCTTTGATAACGTGAAAATATTTGAGAGCAATCCATAGGTGGAATTGAATGAAGCAATTCGTCATCCAAATCATTATCTTCACGATAATCGGCGGCGTGGGATGGGCCCGATGAGAATCCCCGCCCCACTTTTTTTATAGTATTGACATTAGAACATGTTCAATCATAAAATATTTACATCTATTATCAAAGGAATTAAAGATTTCCAAATGAACCAAAAACAACTCGAAGACTATCTCTGGGGAGCCGCCAATATTCTGCGCGGATTGATTGACGCCGCGGATTTCAAACAATATATTTTCCCGCTGCTGTTTTTCAAGCGCATCAGCGATGTGTGGGATGAGGAATATAAACTTGCCCTGGAAGAAAGCGATAATGATCTGGATTATGCCCAGTTCAAGGAAAATCACCGTTTCCAGATTCCCGAAGGCTGTCATTGGGAAGATGTGCGGAAGAAAACCGTGAATGTGGGCGAAGCCCTTCAGCAAGCGCTCATAGGCATTGAAAAAGCCAACGTTGACATGCTGCATGATGTGTTTGGCGATGCCCAGTGGACGAACAAACGCCGCATGAGCGATGAAAAAATGCTCGACCTGATTGAGCATTTCAGCAAGATGAAACTCTCCATTGCCGAAGTCCCCCATGATATAATGGGCAACGGATACGAATATCTCATAAAGAAATTCGCCGACGACAGCGGACATACCGCCGCAGAGTTTTACACCAACCGAACCGTCGTAAAACTCATGACCATGATTACCGACCCGCAAACAGGCGAAAGCGTGTATGATCCCACATGCGGCAGTGGAGGCATTTTGCTCAACAGCGCCCTGCACCTGAAAGAACAGGGCAAGGAATACCGCACACTCAAACTCTATGGACAGGAACTCAATCTCATTACCTCAGCCATTGCCCGCATTAATATGTTTATGCACAATGTGGATGAATTTATGATTGTTCAGGGCGACACCCTGGATAATCCGCAGATACTGGAAGACGATAAACTGAAAATATTTGACGTAATCATGGCAAACCCGCCTTACAGCGTCAAGCGATGGAATCAGAAGAAATGGATGAACGATCCCTTTGGCAGAAATATCTGGGGAACACCTCCGCAGGGCTGCGCCGACTATGCCTTTCAGCAGCATATAATGAAAAGCCTGAAACCCGACACCGGGCGTTGCGTGGTGTTGTGGCCCCATGGCATATTGTTCAGGGATGCCGAAAGCGATATACGCAAAAAGATGATTGAGGGCGATTTTGTGGATGCGGTTATTGGCATGGGCAAAAACCTCTTTTACAACAGCAGCATGGAAAGTTGTCTGCTCGTATGCCGCATGAAGAAACCGAAGGAACGAAAAGGGAAGATTATTTTTATAAATGCCGTTAACGAATTGAGAATTGAAAGAACAAATGCCTGGCTTGAGCCGCAACACATTAAAAAGATTTCCGATGCCTATTGGAAATTCAAGGATGCCGAAGGCTTTGCCAAAGTGATGAGCAATAAGGAAGTTCTGGAGAATAATGGCAATCTGAGTTTGCAGTTGTATGTGAATCAAGCTGCCAACAAGAATAAACTCAATGTAGAAGATTTGATAGCCGATATGAAAAAAGGGCAAAAGAAGATAAACGCTTCGTTGGATACGCTTTTCAAAAAACTCAAAGACATTGGTATTGATTCATGATGAACTTGAAGAAAGATAAATGGAAAAAGATGAAATTGGGTGATGTATGTGAATTATATCAACCAAAGACAATTAGTTCAAGGGAATTAGTTTCTGATGGAAAATACAATGTTTGGGGTGCTAATGGTATTATAGGAAAATACAATAAGTTTAATCACGAAGATGAACAAGTATTAATTTCTTGTAGAGGTGAGAAATGTGGGGCTATAAATTATTCCAATAAATTT
>Ga0315279_10007699_pt1 | contig 13239 bp, 12 predicted proteins | sample YL17G06_20_MG_FD_203694 | JGI IMG/M metagenome (GOLD analysis project Ga0315279, IMG submission 203694) | Sediment microbial communities from Yellowstone Lake, YNP, Wyoming, USA - YL17G06_20 | ecosystem: Environmental > Aquatic > Freshwater > Lake > Sediment | place: USA: Wyoming | collected... | reverse complement strand
CCGCCCTCATTTGCTTCGCGAATGAGGACTGCAAAGCCCGGGGAGTCGAATGGGTTGAATTAAAAATTAGGGCCCCGGATCGTCGCCAGGAATTTCTTGACTTCGTCGATAGTCACGGTCCCGTCCCGGTTCGTGTCCATCATCCGGAAGAGGACGGGCCGAGGAAACTCGTCGGGAGTGAGCTTGCCGTCCTTATTTTTGTCGAGCCGGTCGAACCACGCCTTTTCCTGACCCGGCTGGGGAAGCGCGGCCCGCTGGTTCGGCGTGAGCTGATTTGGGTTGAGGTTGGCGAGGGGAGCCGGTTTCCATTTCGGCTCGGCCAGCTCAGCGTTCCAAGCATCATAAAGCGCCTGGAGCGTCTTGACGTCCTCGGGCCGGTCCTTTGCCAGGTTCCGGCTTTCGCCAGGGTCGTTGACGACATCGTAGAGGCCGCCCTGCTCGGCCGGCCCCGACCAGACGAGCTTGAAGTTGCCGTGCCGGACCGCCCGCTGGTTGGCGAACATCCGCCAATAGAGCGTTTCATGAGGCGTTCCGGCTTTTGCGCCGGTCAGGAAGGGAACCAAGTCGACGCCGTCAAGCTTCCAGGCCGGGTCAGCTGCGGCACCGGCGGCGGCGATAATGGTCGGATGGATGTCGAGCGAGATCACGGGCCGGTCGTCGACTTTTCCTGCGGGCAACGTCCCTTTCCATTGCATCATGAACGGAATGCGGATGCCGCCTTCGAGTGCTTGGGCCTTGAAGCCGCGGAGCGGGGCGTTCGACGACGTCGTCTGCTGGGTAGGCCCGCCGTTATCGCTAAGGAAGATGACGAGGGTTTTTTCTTCGAGATTGAGTTCGCGGAGCTTCGCCAGAACCCGGCCGATCGCGTCGTCCATAGCCGAAAGCATGGCGGCGTGCGTTCTGCGCAGGTCGTTCTCGATATTCTTGAACCGGTCGAGATATTTCTGACCGGCTTCCATGGGGGCGTGGACCGCGTTGAAAGGGAGATAGACGAAGAACGGCTCGCTCTTGTGGCGGTCGATGAAGCCAAGCGTTTCGCGGGCTAGGGCGTCGGTCAGATATTCTTTTTCCTCGACAGGTTGTGTTCCACGTTGGATCGAGCCGTCGTTCATCTGCCGGCTGCCAGGCGTATAAGAATGGGCCCCGCCCAGGAACCCGTAGAATTCGTCAAAACCGCGTTTCGTCGGATGGAATTGAGGCTCGAACCCGAGGTGCCATTTGCCGAACATGCCCGTCGTATAGCCGAGCTTCTTCAGCCGCTCGGCGATCGTCGTCTCATCGAGAGAAAGACCGATATCCGGCTGCGCCTGGTTGATCGGGCCGGGGTTGGTCTCGTGGCCGAAGCGCTGCTGATAGCGGCCGGTCATGAGCCCGGCGCGCGTCGGAGAGCAGAGCGGAGCCGAGACGTAGCCGTGGGTGAACCGGACGCCGTTGCGGGCGATGGAATCGACGGATGGAGTAGGGATGTCGGGGCATCCTTGCGCGCCGACGCCGGCATATCCCAGGTCGTCGGCGAGAATGAGGATGATGTTCGGCTTTTCGGACGGCGGCGCACTTTCCGCGGCATAAGAAATTCGCCAGAGCTCCGCTCCCGAAAGTATCGCCGCTGCGGTCCCTCTGCCCAGGGTGTCGATGAAATAGCGACGTTTCACGGCGCCCCCTCAGAAAAAAACTATGCCGACGGACCGGCCTGCTCTTGGGCCTCCCTTTTCTTGTATTCGCGAATGATGAGAATGGTCAGGAAGATCCAAACGAGGATGCTCACCACGTTGACGACCGCGAACTTTTCGATCGATAACGCTAGGAAACTCGTCCCCACCCAGACCACAAGGGCGCAGAGCGCGTCTCCCCCGCGGACGAAGAAGGTCTCGATGGCCGCCTGGGCTTTGTATTTCTCCTCCCGATTGGTAATGAGGAACAGGGCGGAGCGGGCCGTTTTCATGAGCGAATAATCCGTCCCGTTTTCAACGGACTTGACCCATTTCATGAGGAGGAGAGAAGCTCCGAACGCGGCATACCCGTATCCTCCGAGGGCGATGATCGGCAGGAAGAGGAGCGCGCCGCCGATCCCCACCCAGCGGAAAATGCGAGAAACGAGGAAGAGCTGGATGATGAGTCCAATAATATTGGCCAGCCCTTGATAGCCGGCGAAGGCCTGGCTGATGTAATTCTGCAATGCGGCGCCGCCAGAGGCCGCCGTCCCAAGCGTCCGCAGAGCCACTTGCTGTTGAATTCTAGCGAACATTTGTTCGCCCAACGCGTTAATGAAATTGTAAAGGCCCATGACCAATGCGATCAAGAGCAGGTAGCGGCTTTTAAAAATCAAGCGGAACCCGCCAGTTTTATCCAACGGCTGCTCCTTGACCTGGGCTCGAGTTTGTCCCGTCGCGCCGGGCGAAACTAGAAATTGCCGCTCTTCCAAAAGATCTCTTCTGTGAATGATCCACGTCATCATGATGCATAGGACGAGGACGGCCGAGGTGACGAGCATCATCCCGTAGGAACCGAGATAAGGAACGAGCTTTGCGGCCACCGGAGGACCGAGAACGGCGCCCAAACTGGCGCCGAAGGCGATCAGCGGGAAAAGACGTTTCCCGGCCTCTTCGGTGTAAATGTCGTTTGCGAGTCCCCAGAACTGGGCCGGGATGAGGAGGTTGTACATGCCGATCCAGATGAAGAAGACGATTCCCATCACCGCGACGGACACGCCCGCCCAGTTCATAATGTTGAAGAGAATCAAATTGGAAATGCAGAAGAGCGTGACATACGTAATCAGGAGATGCCTTGGGTATCGAGAGGCGATTTTGGAGAAGGCCTTAACGACGAAAACAAGGATGATCGCCTGCGGGATCGCCAGGTAGCTTTGGATTTCCGAGGGATGGGCGGCGAGAAGGAGACCGTTGCGGACGGCTTTGATCTGGTAATAGCCGAACATGATCAGAAAACTGTTGATCGTCAGAAGGAACGTCTTGGTCGTTTCTCCAGGATAAATCTTCGTAAAAAGATGAAGAAAGCGATAAAGAAAGTTCGGGGCCTTGGTGCCGGCTCCAACCGCTTGGACGTGTTTCATGATTTCCACTCCTTTCAGCTCGACTCCGCTTTTTCTGGCGCTTATTATCGCTCAACCCGAATCTTAAAGGCAAACCCTATCTTTCCTCATTCTCGGCCGATTTATGCTAAAATGACGCCCGCGCGAGGACGGCAATGAAAGAGACCTGGCTTCGGAAAATCCCTTCCGTCGATTCTCTGCTGGGCGATTCCGCCACGGAGGCGCTCATCGCCCAGTTCGGGCGAGAGGCTTTTGTCGGCGCTTGCCGGTCCGAGCTTGACGACGTCAGGGCTAGAATCCTCTCTGATAAAATGCCGGCCGATGAAGCTGAGTCCCTAAGCCGCGAGGGCGTCCTCTCCGGCGTCGAGCGCCGCCTGACCGAGACGTTTTCCGCGGGCCTGAAAAAAGCGATCAACGCCACGGGCATCCTCATGCATTCAGGACTCGGCCGGGCCGTCCTGTCCGACGCCGTCCGGCTCGCTTTGGAAGATGTCACGGGCGGTTATTGCACCTTGGCGCTCGACCTCGAAACGGGCCGGCGCGGCCAGCGCGACGCCCGCGTCAGCCGGATACTCGTCGACCTGACCGGCGCCGAGGCGGCGACGCTCGTCAACAACAACGCCGCCGCGACCGTCCTTATTCTTCACGCCCTCGCCCGCGGCAAAGAGGTCATCGTCTCCCGCGGACAGCTTGTCGAAATCGGCGGCTCGTTCCGCATGCCCGAGGTTATGGCCACGAGCGGAGCCGTGCTCCGCGAAGTCGGGACGACGAACAAGACCCACCTCCGCGATTACGCCGAAGCCATCGGGCCGCAGACGGGCGCCATTCTTCGCGTCCATCACAGCAATTACCGGATCCTGGGGTTCACGGCCGAACCCGGGGTCGAGGAGCTGGTCGAACTCGGGAACAAACACGGCGTTCCGGTGATCGACGACCTGGGCAGCGGCGCCCTTGTGGACCTCAAGAAATTTGGGCTGGAGACGGAGCCGCTTGTCCGCCAAAGCATCCAGGCCGGCGTCGCCGTCGCCTGCTTTAGCGGCGACAAGCTCATCGGCGGGCCGCAATCCGGGCTCATCGTCGGCCAAGCGGACTATGTCGGGCGTATCAAGAAGGACCCGCTCGCCCGCGCCTTCCGCTGCGGGAAACTGACCATCGCCGCAATGGAGGCGACGCTGAAGTTGTTCCTATCGCCGGAAACGCTCAATGACCGGCATCCGCTGTACCGGATGCTTTCGATAAGCGTTGCCGACCTCGAGAAAAGAGCGAAGCGCCTCGCGCGGGAGCTGAAAAAAAATCTTCCCGCGAGCGTATCCGTCGCCGTTGTGGATGAGGGATCTCAGGTCGGAAGCGGGTCCGTTCCTGTCGAAACCATCCCGACCAAATGCCTCGCCGTCGTGTCGGCCTCGGAGAGTCCGGACGACATAGCCCGTCGTCTCCGCCTCGGCCGCCCGCCGGTTTTCACCCGGATTCACAACGACGCTGTTCTTTTCGACCTGCGGACGATCCAGCCGGACGATGATGCGATCGTCGAAGACGCCATTCTCCGGCTTTTCAAGTCATGATCGATTACGAAAAACGCCGCAAGATCATGGGCCGTTCGATCAAGCTCGGCCACTGCATCTGCAATCCCAAGGACCCCTGCCCTTGCGACCTCTTTAAGCGCAAAAATGTCTGCTTGTGCGCCGGCGAGCGCGAGGAAGACGCGGCCGAGGACGCACCCCTGACGTCATTCGTCGAAAACGCCGGTTGCGCTTCGAAAATCTCGCAGGACGACCTGAAGCTCGCCCTGGCGGGTCTTCCCGCCGTCTTCGACCCGCGCGTTCTCGTCAGCGCCGAAACCGGCGACGACGCCGGCATCTTCAAGCTGGACGAGGAACGGGCCCTCGTCCAGACCGTGGACGTTTTCACGCCCGTCGTGGACGACGCCTATCTCTTCGGCCAGATCGCCGCGGCCAATTCCGTGAGCGACGTCTATGCCATGGGCGGCCGGCCGCTCACGGCCCTATCGATCGTCGCCTTTCCCATCGAACGGCTCAGCCCCCGGATCATGAATCGCATGCTTCAAGGCGGGATCGACAAGCTCGCCGAAGCGGAGACGGTCGTCATCGGCGGCCACAGCATCAAGGACAAGGAGATCAAATTCGGGTTCGCCGTGACCGGACTCGTCCATCCCGGCCGCATCATCACCAACGCCAAGGCGGCGCCGGGCGATGTCTTGATTCTGACCAAACCTATCGGGACGGGGGTCATCAGCTTCGCCGCGCAGCTCGGTCGGGCCAAGCCGGAATGGGTGGACGCGGTCGGCCGCTCCATGGCCGAACTGAACCGCGCCGCGGCCGAGGTCATGATCGAAGCCGGCGTCGAAGCGGCGACCGACGTCACCGGATTCGGGCTCCTCGGGCACCTGAGCGAGATGGCGGTTCAGAGCGGCGTGACGGCCGAGGTTTGGACCGAGGCAGTGCCGTTGTTCGAGGGCGTTCGCGAAAGCGTCCGGCAGGAAATCATCAGCGGCGCCATCGAACGCAACAGCGAATACGCCGCGAAATACGTCGAATGCGATTCGGACGTGGCGCGCGACCTGGTTCCGATCCTTCATGACCCGCAGACGTCAGGCGGGCTGCTGATGTGTGTGCCCCGGGCCAAAGTCGACCACGTCTTGCGCCGGCTTCGCGACAGCGGCATCCCCCGCGCCGCCGCGATCGGCCGCATCACCGAAAAATCGGACGGAAAGATTGTTTTGCGACGAGGGCAGGTGTGACCGTCGAAAAAGAGCACGTCATCGTCGGCACGGCCGGACATATCGACCACGGCAAGAGCTCGCTCGTCAAAGCCCTAACCGGGACCGATCCCGACACGCTTCCCGAAGAAAAGGAACGCGGCCTGACGATCGAGCTCGGTTTCGTTTTCATGGACATCCCCGATTATGAAAAGCAGATCGTCTTTATCGATGTCCCTGGCCACGAAAAATTCGTCAAAACGATGGTCGCCGGAGCGAGCAACGTGGACGCGGTCCTGTTCATCATCGCCGCGGACGAGGGCATTTCGGTCCAGACGCGGGAGCATTTCGACATCCTCCAGCTCTTGAGCGTGTGCGAGGGCATCATCGCCCTGACGAAAAGCGACTTGGTCGACGCGGGCCGGCTCGAGACGCTCACGGACGAAGTCCGGGCGTTCGTTCACGGCACATTCCTTGAGGGGGCGCCTGTCATTCCGGTTTCCTCGGTCACGGGAGCGGGCCTTAGCGACTTGAAAGCGGCTCTCATGGCTGCCGGGCGTCGTGTCCCTAAACGCGAGGACAGCGGCTATTTCCGGATGCCCATCGACCGCGTCTTCGTTATGCACGGCTTCGGCACGGTCGTTGCCGGAACCGTTCTTTCCGGCGATATTAACATCGGCGACAAGGTCGAAATCCTGCCCGACCGCATCGAGTCCAAGGTGCGCGGGATCCAGGTCCACAAGGCGAAGCGCGAATCGTCCGGGCTCGGCAACCGGACGGCGCTCAACCTGCACGATGTCGAAAAGGACCGGCTGCGCCGCGGTCAGTGCGCGGTCATGCCCGGGTTGGCGGCGCCGGCGACGCGTCTCGACGCCCGGTTGAGGCTTTTGGCGCAGGCGCCTCATGAGCTCAAGACGCGAGACCGGGTGCGGCTCCACATCGGAACGGACGAGGTCATCGCCCGCGTCGTTTTGCTCGAGAAAGAGAAGCTCCTGCCGGGCGCGTCGATGCTCGTCCAGTTCGCCTTGGAATCGCCGACGACGGCGTTTTTCCGGGACCGGTTCATCATCCGGACGTTCTCGCCGCTCAATACGATCGGCGGGGGAGAGGTGCTCGACGCCGCGCCGGCGCGCCATAAGCGGTTCGATGAAGCCGGCCTCGCCGGTGTCCGGGCGTTTGAAGGAACGGGCGAGGACGCCGTCGAGCAGGTCGCTCGCAAGAACGGGGGCCGGTCGATGGCCGCGCCTGAAGTTTCCCGAACGCTCAATCTCCATTCCGGTATCGTCCGCGCCGCCGTCGAGAAACTTACCGCCGCGGGACGATTGATGAATATCGCCGGCGAAAAAGAAGGCCGGTTCATCGCGGCCGCGGCGTGGCAAAAGCTGACTGACAAGGCGCAGTCCGCCGTGAAAAGATATTTCAAGGACAATCCGCATCGCCGGTTCATGCCGACGGCCGACCTTTTTTCGCAGTTCGCGGCGGAGGCCGACGAGGTCGCGTTCAAAGCGGTCGTCGAGGATTTGGTGAAGAGCGGTGTCGCCTTGCGAGTCGAAGGCGGCCTGACGCTGCCCGGGTTCGAGGCCAAGCTCCAGGACGCGGACCAGAAGCTCGCCGACCGTATCGAAGCGATCTTCCGGAAGGCGGGATTCGAGCCTCCTTTGGAGGAGGACGTCCTCCGGGAATTGCGCCTTCCGCTCAACCAGTTCCGGAAGATCATGGGGACGCTGGTCCAGCAAGGCAAGCTCGTCCGGCTCGACCCGAAGGTCATTTACCACAGAGAGGCGTTTGAGAAAGCCAGAAAATCCATCCTCGACTATATAAAAATTAAAAACAAGGTCACGATCGCCGAGGCGAAGGACGTCCTGCGCGTTTCCCGAAAATACGCTTGCGCCGTCCTCGAATATCTGGATAAAATACAGGTCACCCGCCGCAGCGGCGACACGCACGTCATGAGATAAATGCGGGAGGGCATGGGGCCTGGTGGCCCCTCTGGACTTCAAATCCAGTATGGCTTCTGACGAAGGGGCCGGGTGGGTTCGATTCCCACATCCTCCCGCCCTGCCCCCGATGTCGCGAACATGATTCGGGGCTCCCCTTGGCTACAAGGGGAGAAGAGGGGATGAAGTCACGAATGAATTCTTAAGACGCGACATCGGAATTTATGTAACCTTAGCCTAATGCCGACGCGAAAATCTGGAGGCGATTTGGGCTAGATTTTACGCTAACAAATCCGTATTATTTTTGGAAGGGGACCAGGGGGGATAAAACCAATAAGGAAATTTGGAAGTGTTAAAAGAGCGAGAATTTTTCTTACCATGGAACCCTCCAATTTGCTTATCCCATTCATTCTCCGCCTTACATTCCGATAAATCAAACGCATTTTTCTTTGTTATCTCACGCCTTTGATGGCCGCGTAATTACTCAGTTGAAGGAGCGCCGCTTCCCTGTCTTCTTTAGATAAGTTCTCGAATCGAAAAGTTTTGTCCGCAAGTGCATCTGTTAATATGATACCACCAAGGGCTAATACGAGAAGGTCGGTTAGAGAATACGAATCAATCTTTAATTGACTGCCACCCCTATGGAAGGCTCTGTTACATAGCGGCAAACCGCCGGCCCCAATTAGAACGACCCCCAGGATTCCTTTTCCGACTGATTTCGCGTTGACCTTAACGTTTCCAATATCTTCGATGGCAATGGATACGCTCCCCCCTGTTGCTGTTTCGCTGGCCGAGACCACCAACGCGTCCCTTTTTACGGCAAGGAGTTGTCCCCGCGCCAGAGTGCCGTCTTTTTTCGTGACGACGACATTCGCACCATATTCATCCATCCCGGCCAAAGGAGAAAACAAAAGCGCCGTGATAAGACAAAAAGCCAACGCCATTTTAGTTTTTCTCATGGCCGGCCTCCTCGTTCGGCATGTCTCATTTTGCTGTCTAGGCTGCGGTCTGCTCCGCGCTACTATTTCACGCCTTTGAGGGCGGCGTAATTGCTCAGAGAACGGAGTGCATAATCTCGCCCTTCTTTAGTTAAATTCTCGAATCGAAAAGTTTTGTTCGCACTTACAGCTGCTCCTACGATTGTGCCAATGAAGAATCCGATGAAGCCACAATATAACCCACCAATTCCGGCCTTAGCTTCTGCACTAAAAGAAATCCACCCGGAGGGGGAGTCGTTTCCGGCAATCAATCCGCCAGCCACTCCTAAGACGCCACCGACCAGAGCTCCCCACAGCATAAAATTCCCGACCTTTGATTTCTTAATGACCTCGACCTTTCCTATATCTTCGATGGCAATGGAGACGCTTTCCCCCGATGATGTATCGCCGGCCGCGACCACTAAAGCATTTCGTTTGACTGCCAGGAGTTCTCCCCGTGCCCAATCGCCGTCTTTTTTCGTGACGACGACAATCGCCCCACGGTTTTTCCTCCCTGTGTCTACCCTCGTATCGGCCATTACCATCCGAACCTGAAACGACTCAATATCGGAAATAGGAACGGCAAACGCGTCGGTAAAATATTCGATTGTAAGAACGCCGTTTACATCTTCGGTCATCGAGATAATCCAATAGGCCAACCCGTCCGCCATAATCGCCGCCTGTTTCCTTCCACTAGAATTGATGACGAATTCCTTCACGTCCGCCCGTTGCATTTTTTTCTGGACTTTTACTTTTCCTGTTTTGACGCCGACGACATAGTCTCTCCCCACAACTGGCGGCCTTTCCTCCGAAAATACAATTATTTTCCCTGATTTCGTTAACAGTTTTTCGATTACCATTCCTTGGGTTCCCTGAGTCGTCAATTCGGGGGCAGATAGCTGCTTTGTCGAATAAGCCACGCAGGACCAGTCAAAAACAAGAAACGCGACGAGAACAAAAAGAGCGAGAATTTTTCTTATCATGGAACCCTCCCATTTGCTTATCGCATTCATTCTCCGCCTAACATTCCGATAAATCAAACGCCTTTTCCTTTGCTATCTCACGCCCTTGATGGCCGCATAATTGCTCAGTTGAAGGAGTGCCGAATCTCGCTCTTCTTTAGATAAATTCTCGAACTGAAAAGTTGCGTTCCCGCCGCCTGCTATCGCAGCGCCAATGCCTGCCCCTAGAACGCCAAAAAGAAGCCCACCAATTATGGAATAAGGATATGCCTGGTTTTGATTGTATGGGACAATTAATCCGCCAACTACTCCTAAGCCACCACCAATCAGCGCACCCCACAGTATTCCTTTTCCGACGTTTGATTCCTTGATGACCTTAACCTTTCCAATTTCTTCTATGGCAATGGATACGCTTTCTCCTGGTGACGCCTCGCCGGTCGAAACCACCAACGCATTCCGTTTGACGGCAAGGAGTTCTCCCGGCGTTAGAGTGCCGTCTTTTTTCGTGATGACGACATTCGCGCCATGGTCATCCATCCCGGCTAAAGGAGAAAACAATAGCGCCGTCATGAGACAAAAAGCTAACGCGATTTTGGTTTTTCTCATGGCCGTCCTCCTCGTTCGTCATATCTCATTTCGCTATCAATGTAGGCGATGACCGGGTAAAAGTTGTCAAGAATTTGTTAAGAATTTGTCATCTTTTCGTTATAAACGATTTTAGGCGGGGCCTGTTCCAAGATCGACGGCATTGACTTGGGCGTTTGTAAGGAGATCTACATCAAGGGCGTGTCTGAGAGGGGACGGGGGTAGGGGGGATAAAACCAATAAGGAAATTTGGAAAGGGGGCGGGCACAACTTTTTGCCGCCGGCGAACGTATATAAGAGCGTGGACTTCCATCATGGCCCCAGGCAAGAGGCCGGATGAATTGGAGGACGACATGGTCAAGATGTTTCCCGGACGACGGGGAAACGCGTGGATCTGGGGTTTGGCGGTGATTCTCATGACGCTTCCCGCGTTATCGGCCCAAACGGCTGCCGGCCAAGACCCGGCCAAGAGATACGAAAAATTTCTGGGCAAATACGAATTCGACCTAAGCGCGATGGGAGGTGGGCTGAAGATTTTCGAATTCTATATGAAAGACGGTGCGTTCTGGGTTGAATACGGCTTCACCTCGCCCGGCGAACTGAAAGCCGTGGAGAACTCCGTCGATCAATTCACGTTCACCGATCCCGACGACGGACTGGTCAAGATTACGTTTCAAAAAGACGCCGAGGGGCAATATACGAAATGCCGCGTCGTGGCCGAGTCGCTGAACCTGGATGTCGTTGGAACCAAGCAGAAATAAAGGGAGGAAAGCATGACGAATTCATTGCGCAAGCGTAAAGCGGCGATTTTCGCCGGCGGGCTGGCCCTGGCTCTCATGATCGCGCCGGCGGTCAGAGCCCAAACGAACGCCGACGAAGTCCTGGCTAAGAAGTATGAAAAAATCCTGGGACGGTATGAGTTCGACCTCACGGCTATGGGCGGAGAAGCGAGGGTAATTGAAGTCGTCGTACGCCAGGGAACCCTGTGGATGGATGACGGCGACGGCCGGCCGGCCGAGATCAAGCCGGTGAACAATTCGGCCATGGAATTTGCCGGCACGGACGCCGTCAATGGTCCCGTTCAAGCGACATTTATCAAGGATGAGGCCGGAACGGTCGTGAAATGTCGGATGGTCTTACCGAACATAAACCTTGACATTACGGGCACCAAGCTGAAATAACGGAACCGCCGGGACGGAAAAAGTAAATTCTTATGACCCGAGTTTCCCTCCCGAGATGAGTTCTTCCTTGCGACGCCGGCTGAGGGATTTGACGGCGCACTCCCGGGCCAGGGACTTGGACCGGCTGCCGCACTCCTCCCGGTAGACCAGAACGACGGGGCGCCGGATTCGAGTATAGCGGGAAGCCGTGCCTTCCTGGTGCGCATTGATGCGGCGGTCAATATCGTTGGTCACTCCGGTATAGAAGGACCCGTCGCAACATCGCAGGATATAGAGGAACCAGACGGTTTCCGTGGACGCGTTCGGCGCCGGTTGTTCCGCCCGGGCTTTCATCCCCCGGAGCATTCGGCGGTAGCGAGATTTCATTGAACCGGGATAAAGCTTGCCGCGAGGCCGGTGCCCGCTACCGTGCCGCCAACGGGACCGGCGGCCCCAACGTATCCCGGTGCGTCGAGATGAGCGTCCGCATGAAGGGTCCAACGCCGGCGGCACTCTGGAACCCGGCCTTGCGGGCCGCGGCTTCCGAGACTTCGGTCGGAATCGTCTCGGACTCGGCGTACTGTCGCCAGTTCCGGTAGGCCGCCAACGTTATGACGTCCCAGGCGGCGCCCTGCTCGTGAGTAAAGATCAGCGTCTCGCCGCGCCCGCGCTCCCGGTTGAAGGTGTTCTCCATCCGGCGCTCCTCGATGAGCGCCTCGCGCTTGCCGGGCAGAGCCTGCATCATCTCGAAGTGCAGCAACCCGGCCTCCTTGACGTGGGCCCGAAAGACCTCGACCGGGGGCCCCTCGGCAAAAAGGTCCTCGTGCCAGGCAACCATCGAATAGAACTGCCGGGCGAACTCCGCCGACGACACACCGGAGGCCTCGGCCGCGGCCTCGCGCTTGGCGATCCGTTCGCGGCTGTAATAATCCGTGAAGCTCCCGCTAGGATAAATCACCACGAGATCCCAATGATCCCCCTGGGAATGACGCACGATGAAAGGCAACTCGTCGCCGCCGGCCACGACGACCGGCGCACGTTTCTTGTAAAGGTCGATCAATTCGACCAGCCGGCCGGGAGCCGCCTGGATGATAACGAAGCGGTAGAGATAATTCCCTTCGCGCGGGCCGATCGACGAGGCGCCCGGCAACGGGGCCTGCGCTTGAACAGATAGAGCGACCGCGGTCCCCGAGACGACCAGCAGCGTCAGCGCGATGAGGGCGGCGGATTGCCGCCAGGCAACGACTTTCATCGGAGTTCCATTCAGCACGATGTCACCTCGTCCTCTTTCGTTATTTCAGCCTTTAAAAAACCAGGGACATTCCCCACACCAAATGATGGGTCGGGAATCTCATCCTCACTCGCCCTTCTTCACCGTTGTCGAAATGCATTTCGTCCAGGATTGAATAGGTCCATTTGTATTCGCCGTATAGACCGAACTTCGGGGAAATTTTCCAACGTAAACCGGCTCCTGCCCCCATCCCCCAGTTCCCGAACCGCCAATTATACGAATAGGCCTTGCGTTGCGATTGACCGTCTCGATTGAGCGTCAATTGGAGATGCGGAACCGCGGGTCCGGCCCCCAGCGAGATAAAAGGCTGCAGCCGGCCGTCCGGAATTTTGGCCGAAGGAAGAAGCATCCAACGGTAAATCCCGCTGAACGTCACGTGATTCACCCCATGGGAGACATTCAGCGTAGCGAAATGGTCCTTTAAAAGGATTTGCCCATCGGGCGGAACATCAGGCCAAGGGCCCGTCACGCTGACCTTCTGCTCGAGATCCGCCATGAAGACCTTGAGGTGAATAAAATCGATGCCGATGCCCCAATGGGGGTGACTCTTGAAGAAATGAAA
>Ga0315279_10007698_pt1 | contig 13239 bp, 24 predicted proteins | sample YL17G06_20_MG_FD_203694 | JGI IMG/M metagenome (GOLD analysis project Ga0315279, IMG submission 203694) | Sediment microbial communities from Yellowstone Lake, YNP, Wyoming, USA - YL17G06_20 | ecosystem: Environmental > Aquatic > Freshwater > Lake > Sediment | place: USA: Wyoming | collected... | reverse complement strand
ACTTATGAACCACCGGCCGGCGGAGCTCCTGAATATTTACAGATGAGAATGCAACTTTCTCGCTTGTTATGTCAACGGTTTTGCGGAGATACGCACTTCAGATGCGAAATCCTGCCTTGAGTAAACAAGCTCCCAGGTGAAGTTTTTGAAGCTGCCGTCGCCTAAGAAAGGCTCCCAAAATGACCACTCCTTGCCTCGCAGCGTCGAGTATGTTTTGGATACCTTAGCGCCGTCCTCCTGGTCAACAACGAATACTAGCTTACGTTTAGAGAGGGCGAGCTTCAGTAGCGGGTCGTTTTGTACGGTGTCCGCCCAGGCGTAGGCGTTGAAGTGTAACCGCTTGGGGACCCCTGGCACTAATGTCACGTAGTTAGCTTCTGGCATACCTCGCCTCCTCAGCTGCCTGGTGTAGCCGTCTGGCAATATCGGCGCTTCTCTTTAGCGAGCACTCCAGACATAGATGGTTTGGCTTACGCCCGGGATACTCGAAGGTAACCCCACACTGTTCACACTTCTGCTTTACTACTTTCTTAGCCATATCCTCACTCCACCCCGAGCAGGCGTCTCATTCTCAGCTTTTCTGCCCTGGCTATACGATAGTCCGCTCTAAAATAGTTTTGTCTCTCTTTTACGTAGTCGGCTATCCAGTCCTGCCACTCTATAACCAACCGGATATTAGCCTGAACACAGGCAGCCTGTATCCAGTCAAGCGCCCACGGCGTTACCAGCCACGCCTCAATGTCTTGCTTTCGGTATTCGGGCAGGTCCGGTGTGAGCCTTGCCAGGTCCCGGTATGTCTGGAGCCGGCCGATGCCCTCCAGGGCATCACGGATTTTGAACTCTATTAGTATATACTGCCCGGGGAGCCAGGCAACGGCGTCGATGCGCCGGCGGTAGGGGCGGATAAAGTTCGCTGCGTCAGTTAGTCCCAGCTGCTCAATAGTCTCTTTAGGTATAGGGCCAAGCGGCACGTTCATACTGAAATTACCCAGGGAGAAGGACTTCTTCATGTACTCAGCGCCGTAGCGCCGCTCCCGCTCTACTGTCATATTCCCGCCTTTTTTGACTGGCAAAATGTTTACCGTTGCGTTAATCGTACATCTGTGCTAGTAATATGTCAAGAGGGATAAGCCTCAAATATAGTTTTAGGAGGATATTATGGCAATCAAGGTAAAGTCGTCAACCGATGCCGCCAACCGGTGGGGCACCAATGCCGGGGCGCAGTCAGGGTACTACGCTTCCCAGGCAAAAGCCGCCGGCGAGGAATGGGCGTCTAAGACAGCGGCAGCCAAGGACACCTACGGGCAAGCTATCACCAGCGGGAATCTGGCAATCAGGTATGCTGCCGGCGTAGCCAAAGCAGGAGCGGCCAAGTACGTTCGTAAGATAACGGACGTTGGCGGCGGCCGCTATGCTCCGGGTGTCAGCGCCGGCAAAGCTGACTACCAGGCGAATGTCGACCCGTTTCTATCCACTATCGCCTCGCTCACGCTTGATGCGCCGGCGCCCAGGGGCGATGTGAGAAATAACCAGCGGTCAGCACAGGTCGGTGCAGCGCTTCATGCCAAGAGATTAGCAATGCTCGGTGTGAGCTAAGGGAGGGGAGGATAAGTGAAATACAGACAGTCACAACTATTAGCAGCCAAGTCAATCACAACTGCCGGTACCGAGGTCTTGGATATCAACGTCAGCGAGGTAATCAGCCGTATAACGGCTAAGATTACCCTGACTAACAACTCATGGACACCGACTGGACACCCAGCAGTAGCCATGGTCAAGATGGAGCTGGTAGACGGAGCTGACGTTCTACACTCTCTCCGTGGCTCCTATACCGAGGCAGTGGCATTTTACGGTACAAAAAAGGTGCCATTCAATTATGCCAACTATACCGACAACGGCATGGCCGTAGCCACATTCCCGATTTACTTCGGGCGCAAGCTGTATGACCAGCAGCTCGCTCTCGACCCAAAGCGCTTTAAGAACCTCCAGCTCAAAATGACCCATAGTTACTCTCTGGGCGGAGCCGCTCCGGATGCCGCTACCCTGGAGGTGTGGGCGGACTTGTTTGACGACTTCCAGCCCAGCCCGAGCGGATTCCTGTCAGCTCAGTCGCTATGGTCGAAGACGCTTGTCGCCTCGACTATCGACTACGTCGAACTGCCCACCGATTACCCGATTCGGTTAGTCCTGCCGGCAGCGTTCTCAAACGTCGAGGAACCGGATATCAATATCGACAACATAAAGCTCACTGAGGGCTTCGATAAGAAGACTCTCTTTGAGATGAGCACCCTCAACGCTCTACAGATGTACGAGTCGAATTATCCGCCTTTCGAGGAGTGGATGGAGGGACGTGGTTTAACCGCAACCGATATTACGTTTTACCTGGCGGCACAGAAGGACCTTAACTTGCTGGTCCATGTCAGCCAGGATACCGACACCTATGTCAACCCCATCTGGACCGGCGGCGGTATCCGCAAGGTAAACTGCGCTGCGACCGCTACCCTAATGGCTTTAGCTACAGGGCGCTGTCCGTTCGGTGTTTTCCCATTGCCCATGGGCGACCTGGACGAAATTGACTCATGGTGGGACGTGACCAAGGTTGGCAACGCCAGAATTAAGATGGTGACTGGCGCCGGGTCAACTGCGGCTCAATATGAGCTGCTTGTTCAACAGATGCGTAAATACTAGGAGGTACGGATATGGCAGGTAAAAAGCCACTCCGTATCCATGAGCGTGTGCTTGCAACCGGTGGGGGCGCTGCGTACGACTATGTCAAGAGCCGGCAGGTGCCCCCCGGTCATATCTGGTGCCTTCTGCATATTTCCTACGAGAACGAAACTGGGGCCCGGGGGGCTTTCCGCAGGTATTTTGAGGGGCACGGCTATGACCACTTCTTAGCGGAGTTAGCGGGTCCGGGTGCCGGAGAGCTCATCTTCACTGATACCAAACACTATATGCTCCCCGGTGAAAAGCTCGTTGTGAGACAGGCCACCTGCACTGCTAACGATGTGCTCCAGCTATACGCTGACGGATACGTGATTAACAATTTGGAAATACCCGAGGGGGAGTAAACTGCAATGGGAGGCGAGGGAAGCGGACTCGGCACCCATTCGGGGAGGGCTTCTATGTCTGATTTACCACCCGGTGTCATTGTCATGTGGTCGGGGGCTCTGGCTGAAATTCCAATAGGTTGGGGACTCTGTGACGGTATCGACGGACGCCCGGACCTGAGAGATAGGTTTATCAAGTCGGTGGGGAATGCTGAAGAGCCGGGCGCTTTAGGCGGCAGTGCTACACATACCCACGATGCGCACCCCGAGTTAGCCCATGCCGGCGGAGCCGTGGATGCTCACAGTGGAGCCGGTGTTGACGCTCATTCAGCGCACTCTGGGGCGGGAGTGGATGCTCACAGTGCCCATTCCGGCGCTGGGGTAGATGCACATAGCGGCGCTGGGGTAGATGCACATTCTGCCCATGCCGGCGGAGCCGTGGATGCTCACAGTGCCCATACAGGAACAGCCGTAGGGCTCCACTCCGCTTTAACCACTGGGGCAGATTCCTCTACAACTGGCGGGGTGGCCAAGGCCGTTGCTCAAACACCAAGTGCGCACTCTGTTACTCAGCCAGGGGCCCATAGTAACCATGTGTTCACTCAGCCGTCAGGGCATTCCAACCATGTCTTTACCCAGGCTGTCGCTCATGTCTTTACCCAGGCTGTCGCTCATGCCAACCACGTCTTTACCCAGGCTGTCGCTCATGCCAACCACGTATTCACGCAGGCGGTAAACCATGTATTTACTCAGCCAAGCAACCACGCCGCTCAGAGCCACGTTGCCGCATCCAGCGAGCCGGCGTACTATAAGCTGGCATTTATCATAAAGTCGTAGGAGTGTGCATGTCAGAGAAATTGGGGCTTACCCCTGAGATTGACGGAGATATTAAGGCTAAAGTAGTCGGCACTATTCCCACTCTCAGCCCGGTGCTATTCATGCCAGCTCTACATGGCAAGGGTGCCACTCTTTTTGACCGCAGCACAAATGCTAACCACGGTACTATCATCGGAGCATTATGGAGAGGGACAATAAGAGGGCTGAAGGTGCTGGACTTTGACGGCAGCGGGCAGCGAGTTACCCTTACTGCTCTTAATTTGTTTACCACCTATTCGATTAGTTGCTGGTTTAAGACAGACGATATTACTTTCAGGATATTGCTGGGGCAATCTGATAACTCGTCTGTCTATGTGGAGATTACCGATGCGACAACTATTACCGTAAGCACTCTTACCCCCGGGCAGCAAAAAGCGTTCACCGTCCCAGTTATGGCTATTGCAACATGGTATCATTTCGTTTGGACCAGGGCTGCCGGTAGTTCGAGGGTATATCTGAATGGGGTAGAATCAACCTCGGGTGCTCAAGTTCAACTAGGGAACACTCAGATGGACGAGTGGGGCAGATATTGGGACGGCTCCGCTGGTGAGAGCTGGGACGGGCAATTAGGATTATTTATAGTAACTCTGCCAGCACTTTCCGCAGCTCAGGTACTTGAACTATATACCCGGCAAAGACGACTCTTCGGAGTGTGATTAAGTGTTTTACGCCTTCGATATAACCATACCCAAGAGCACTACGAAGAGCAGCCCGATAACCCAGCTCTTGAAGCTCACCGCCGGTATAGTGACATGGGTCGGGATACAGTTCCCCTCGGGGTGTTGGGGGTTAGCTCATTGCTACCTGTGGCACCGGGGGCATCAATGGTTGCCCACTAACCCGGAGGGCGACTTTAGTTCTAATGGCTATGTTATCCCTATAGTCGAATATTATGAGCTTGGCGAGGCGCTCAATATAGTCAAATTCGTGGGCTGGAACTTAGACGATACGTGGGGACACACTATTACCGTCTATATTGATATTCTGCCCAAAGAGGCGCTCGAACCTGATTCTCTGCTCAAGAGCGGGCTCAAGAGGCTACTCCAACTGGTAGGTGTAGGATGAGCCACGGTTTACCTGATTGGCAGGTTAGTGCGGTTGATGTAATTACTCGGGCGGAATGGGCGGCCATAAATGGCACCGATATACTGATTCAGGAGACAGCCCTTGCCGTTGTACCCGGGAATAGTGTCTCAAAAACCTACACCCCTGCCGCTGATAAAACATTGTATATAGTGATGCTTACTGGCGCAAACTACGCTAACTTGCCCCTGGTTGACGGAGACAAGCCCCAGCACTGCTGGGGATATATTACCGTTGGCGGGGTAGGAGCTATATGGATTGGCGGGAATGGTGGTATCGTCGTACCGCTCCCTAAGCCCGTAGTGGTACCTGGCGGTATTGCGGTGTCAATAGTCCTTACCAATGTCTCTGCTCATGCGACAGACGCTAGAGTTAGCGCCTTCGGCTATGAGGTATAGTGTAGTAAAGTAAAGTGAGGTAAAGTATGTTTAAGACAATCAATGACCTCCTGGCCATTCTAATGCTAATCGTTATCATCCCAGGGCTGTGGATAGCTCAGGGACGTGGTGTAATAACTATGCCTGGCGAGGTTATTGGTGCCACTATCATGGGCTGGACACTTGTACTCCAGTTCTACTTCAGGAAGATGCAAGGGGAGACTCCAGGTGGATAGTGAGCTCGCCCGTTGGCTCATCGGGCTTTTCGCCCTCGTACTTATCCAGATAGCTATATTTGCCTATGGTTACGGGAAACTCACGCAGAAGGTGACTGACCTGTGTGGCAGGGTGAATAAATTACCCTGCCAGCTCAACCGGAGCAAAGATGACTAAATTAGGCGAGTTCTATAGCTGGGTTTGGTATCATACCGAATTCTGGATAGCCGATAAGCTTCAGCGACGGCCCTATACCTACATAATGAGGGACTGGATTTACACTCACGGACGGCTGGCCCTTACCCTGATAGTTGCGTGGTATGTGTTAACGTATGTGCTATCACTAGAGACAATAATGGGTGCCATTACCCTGGCTATAGGTTCAAGTCTAATACTGGCTCATCTGGCATGGGGAAGCAAATGGATACCCCAGGAGCAGGAGGAGCCGCCCTATAATCCCGATAGCAAATCAAGCTCATAGGAGGTAACGTGGCTACGTCATTTATCAAGATTGAGGATGTCAGGGACGTTCCGTCAGCGGATGTTAAGCGTGCTGGTAAGCAGGATAAACAGATTATCTACTCCGTAGATATGGCGAGGCGCTATGCTCTTATCATGCCAGGCGAGGATTACACGCCCGAGAAAGCTCGCCTGAAAATCGAAGCTGACGAAATAGAGCGCCTTAAACTTCTCGGCACCAACTTCAACGTATCAAGCGGAGGGTAACCCGTGGATTTAGCCGCAGTATTTACCCTATTGTTAGGGATGGCGTCACCGGCAACTGCCGCTGTGATTGGGCTACTTACCCTTGTAGGGCTTTATGGCACCATGACCGGGTACGCTAATCAGGCATTGAGTTTAACCGGCAGGGAGAAAATAGCCCAACTCCAGGCTATGAAAGACACCCTGCTTCTGGCAAGCCGTACCATTGTTGGGCGAATGGAGTATGCCGGGCAGTTTGCTTTATGGAGTCAGCAAATCGATCAGATTAACGCAGCGATTGACTCGGCAATCGCTAAAGAGCAAGCGGCTTTAGCCCTGCCCACGCCGGCGCCAACACCGACTCAGTTTACATGGACTCCACAAGACATACTGGCCAATCTCACCCCGGCTCTTATTGACCTAGACGACCTCCGTAACTGGTGGACCGCCGCTGACGCCGCTTATCGGCAAGGGATTCTCGATTTCTACCGGTGGGAGGGCACATGGATGTGGTTTAGCTCCGAGCGGCTGCGTTTATGTCAACTGGCAGCCGCCGGGGTAATTCCTAGACCATCCGGCCCTGAGTTCGTTTCATATGATGGAGAGCCGGTATCTATACTTTTATCTAACTTCACCTATCCCTGGCAAACGACTCCCCCAGTTGTGGTGCCAACACCCCCACCGGCGCCAACTCCAGCACCGATTATCGGACTTGACCCCGCCTCGATTGCTGCCCTTAGTTTTGCTACTATAGCTGCCGCCGCTCAGTGGATTGATGGCGTAAATAACCTGTATACCCAGGGCAAAATTGACATAGCTACTCTTAATCTGGCTATGGCAAAGTATAACAGCGAAGTAACCCGGCTGAGCACCGGTATCACGCCTACCTCGGGCGCTATCACTGTCCAGCCTATAAATAACGTCTATGTCACGCCCAACATTAACGTCAACGTGCCTCCGTTCCCGGCTATACCTGTTCAGGTCACCAATATCGTCAACCCGCCCATGATAACTAATATCCTGGACACTGGAGCATTGACGTCAGCCCTGCCGCTTATCGGGACCGGCATTGCCGCTGCCCTAGTCGGCGTAGCGGAAAACCTCGGGCACGGTATGTCTCAGGGACGGAATACGTGCCTTAGCTCGACTGGACAATCCATTATGAGCTTGTTAATGCCCGGGCTTCAGATAGGCGGCATTATGGCTTTTCTTAACGCTCCGGACAGTTTACGTGGCGTGGTTGACCCCATTGTCAAGCATCTCTTCGACTCGCTATTTACCTTCCCGGAGATTAGCCACCCGATTGTTCCCGATGATGCGCCCCGGGTAGCCGAGTCTATATTCTTACGAGCTGTCGGGCTGGGAATAAGTGCTCACCTGGCAAGCCAGGCTTCTGAGGCATTCTCACCACTAAAGTTCATGGGGCTGCCCTACTTCAGTGCCATGTTAGCTGATATGGCAGGCTTCAGTCGCATTGCCGCTGCCACTATGGGTATAGTCGAGTCCCAAGCGCTCGGGCTACCCATGCGCTATCACGTCAACCAGGCGGTCCGTACCGGTTTACCATCAATACGTGAGCTTCAAGATATGGTTAGTGAGCGTCACCTGGTAAATGATACATTACGCCGGCAGCTAACGCAGTCGGTGGGCACCCTGGGAGACCTTGAGGTGGCTAACCGCTCCGAGTTTATGAAGTGGGCGCCCTACAATAACTTCTCTGATGAGTGGCTTGAGAAGTATTACGAAACGTCCTCACGCCCGGTATCGTACTTTGCCCTCAGAGCCATAGCCGACTCCGGTCAATATGATGAGCCGTTCTTTATCAGTGAGCTGGCACATAACGGCTATGAGGTGCCGGCTATAGTCAAGCTGTTAGGCATGCTCAAGCGCATGGCAATAGTAAAAGACACTGACGCACTTGCCGGCGAGTCGAGATACGACCTCATCGACGGCTTTATCGACCCGGACACTTACACATCCGATTTAGTTGCCCTGGGTAAAGAGCCGAGCGTTGTGGATGCGCTGGCTGAAGCGGCACAAGCCCGCCGTCTCAGGGACTGGCGCAAAAAGAGAGCCGCCTATCTCTTGACTGCGGCAGTAGCCCGGCGCATTACCGAGACAGACTTACAGGATGAGCTCACCGCCATGCAGTTTGTCCCCGAGCGCATTGATATGTACATGGAGGAGCTGGCTCTCCGGCGTAAAGTCGAGACGACAGCCGATGTTGTGACCGCTACGGAGCGGGAGCTGGCTAACGAAATCGAGCAGCAAGTCAAGCTGGGTATGAAAGACATTACCTACTACAAACAGCGTATCGAGCAGATGGGCATGTCTAAAGCTGAGGTTACTGATAAGGTTGAGACGGCAACTCTTGAGCGGGAGCGGTACCTGGCGGGACATATCAAGCTTGATGAAGCTCCTAAGATAACCACTGAGGACCGTGACATTGCCTCCGAGCTAGAAAAGCAGGTCCTTGCCGGGATGCTCAATACGGACCAGTACCGCCAGGCTCTCATTGCCCGTCCCTGGTCGCCAAAACAGATTGACGATATGGTATACTTAGCCGGGCTAAAGATGGCACGTAAGAGCGCAACCGGAGCCGCATAGGAGTAGACCATGAACGATAAACCCGAGCCCTGGGCAAAGGTGCTAAAAGACTTTTTGACAGTACCACCACCGCCCGAGCGTAAACCAACTTCCGAAAAACCGCCCGCTAAATAAATGGCTCTGTAGTGATATTCTGAGGGTTTAATCGGGTTGGCGTGATGTCCGGCACTAACCCGGCCACTCTCAAGGGGATAACTGGCGGGTCGTTTTCACCCTGCCGTGTCCTACCTCCTTTAACCCCCCGCTTTACACAGGCGGGGGGTTTTGCTTTAATACTATATTGACAGCTCATGCTATAATAAAAGGTAGACAACAATGTATCGACCCCTGGGGTGAGCGCTCGCCTCGGGGGTCACGCTTTTTATACCCCCCATTTTACTTTACCTAACATTTATAGTGCGACTCTCCCCCTCATACTACTTGTGGTACTATTGACACCTATGGTATAATATAGTAGAAGGCATAAAGAGGGAGGTAGGATAAGTGACAAAGACTAAATCTCAACAGGTAGCACCGGCATGGAAAGTCTGCGAGGAAGCGGTAGCGAAAGGGGTATAAATGTACAAAAGCATCAAGGTAAAAGAGGAAATCTACCATCGTCTCATTGATATTCAGCACAAGCGGGAGACGCTGAACGAGGTAGTCACCCGCTTAATCAATCTCTATGATGGCTTTAACACCATTGCCAATCTAGCCGAAGGGCAGAAGGAGGTAAGAGAATGGGAGCAGAAAAGGGGACTAGCTCAAGCAAAGACTTCAGCAAGCGATGCTGGAGCTGCGGCGCCGCCACAATGAAGCCCGACGCTATGGGGACCGTCTGCACAAGCTGTGGGGCAACGTGGAGCCCGGTGCCAAAGTTGGGACCCGCGGAGACAAAGCCTGGCTTAATGTTAACGAGGAATGAACAGGGCGAGCCGGCCTGGCAAAAAGCTATGAGAATTACTCCATCTCTAGCAAATAGGATTAAGCGGGAGCGCAATGCCAAACAAGCGAAAATGGACAGATGAGGAGATAGCCCAGAAGTGCCCGACGTGCCGGCAGGGGAAATGGCGATGCGGAGTTCACATCTGCCTGCGCAGGGTGTGTAAGTACCGTACCAGCAAAAAGTCGAGCTACTGGATAGGAAGGGAGGGGGTATAAATGGAGACTAAGGCTATGAGAGTATTGAGCTTATTGGCTATAGTAGTCTCATCCTACGCACCGATAGAATTAACCCGGGTGATACAACTGTACCGGGCTATCTTCCCCCAAATCCCCGAGACACTTGGCTACGGGAGATTCGAGATTTTCTATATCTGGCTCAGCTATCTGGCGATGATAGCGATTATGTTCTATTGGGTAGTAATATTAAGAAGGAGGTAGTTTCAATGGAGCTTGACGAGCTTGTAAGTATGATTGAGCTTGCAAACCAGCTAATTAAGGCGGAGGGTAAGTTGGACACAATGAACCCCGCTGACTGGCATCGCTTAAAGTTACTACTACGCAAGCGTGAGTTAGAGTGCGAACTTAAGGAAATCAACGAGGAGCTGAGGGGGTGAGATGCACATTGATTCTAAAGCAGCAAAAGAGCAATATAAACGAGGTATCATGCCTAAAGGGGGTGAAGCGATGAAGTGCCCACTATTTATCAGAGAAGTCGAAGCCACTTTTACGAGGAACAAGTTCGAACTATCTAATTGTCTTGGGGATAAGTGTGCTTGGTATGACGAGAAGCTCAAGGGCTGTGCTATACTCACCATCGCCAAGATGAGCATGTGCCTCAATGCCCTGGCTACCGAGGTGGTCGATAAAATGCCCCATGAGCTACAATTCAGGAGATAGATATGAAGGAAAGGAATTGCGACAAATTCGGCGGGCACTGTTACTTGCATAAACGCTTCCCGTGCGAAGCTGATGAGGAAATTCATATTTGCCCATTCCAGCATAAATATCAAAGCCCATGGGAACTTAAATTGGCTAATGCTGAAGCTAAAAAGGAGGTTAAGCCATGATAACGGGAGATAAGGAACAACTGGACGGGATCGCTAAAATAAACATGTGTGCTGACGATGATGGGTTACTGACTGTAGCCTGGCTCCCCGCTAAGTCAATGTATATTCTGCGCTGTGAGCATGACCACTACCCGGAAGTGGTAAAGCGCAACCCGAGCATTACTCAGCAATACAAGCAGGGGGAAGTGCTTGCCCCGCAGATTGAGACTAATGTGATAAAGGGCATGATTAAGCATGCCGATACAAGGGCCGTTAAAGGCATGGGCCCTTTTGATGTGCTATTGCCGGCAAGGGACCTATCGACCGGGGAGCTACTAAATCAGGGGCAGGTAGCAATGCTCGTTGCCTATGCCGAGAAGTATGGACTGGATGCCCTGCGAGGACACATCTATATGATGTACGGCAAACCGTATATATCGATTGACGGCTACTTATTCCACGCCAACCGCCAGGATAAGCCCTACTCGCTGTCCACTCGCCCCCTCAAGCCGTTTGAGTATGACGAGTACAAGCTTAATAAGGATGCTCACGTGTGGCTGTGCGAGATAACTATACTCCGGACCGGGCAGAAGTTTCCCGGGCTCGGGGTTGTCATGCCCGACGAGCTGACCGAGGAGGCGAAGGGTAGACCAGGGCAGAAGCGGTACCCGGTAGTAGCCGCGCATCCCTGGCAGCTCGCCCAGAAGCGGGCGGAATGGCAGGCGCTGAGGCGTGCGTTCCCGATTGGAGAGGAGGCAGAACCGAATGACCATTGATGAAGCTATCGAGATATTACAGGAAGGTATTGACTGGGCTATTGATGATAAATCAGCGGGATATGAAAAAGCAGCCAAGTTAGGCATTGAAGCTCTGAAACGGGCGAAGCGTAATCGCCATGTGCGGGAGACTGATGTGTTTGAATTACTGCCAGGAGAGACAGGGACTTGAAGCGTACTTTGTGGGCTATCGGGCTTTTATTATGCCTGCTAGCCGGGCTATTCTTAACGGCATGGAGCGCTATAGCTAGTAGGCTTGACAATCAGGTACACAACTGATAGTATCTTGACAAAGCTCTGGCGATGGTATAAAGTTACTACGTCCTATAGGATAGCATACCGCAGTAACAACCACACGGAGCTTTTGTCATGCACAAGAGTCTCGGAAGGGTGAAGTATTACCTATGGAGGTAGAATGTGACTACAAAGAGTATCCCCCTTCCCCCTAAAACCCCTATCTCCCCACACTCTTTATATAAAGAGAGTGTGATAAGGGGTAACGAAAAAGGGGTTCCAAAGGGGGAAAAACCCAGGGGGCAAGAGCGGGAGCGAAAACTGCCGCCGATTGTGACTCTCCTGTGTCTTTGTCCACAGTGCGGCGGTGGGAATAAAGTGGTTACCCCCTATCCGAATACTAAGCCCTATCATAAGTGTCTCGAATGTGAGCAAGTGGTGCCGCTCGGCGCTTTCAGAGTCATAGCCTTCAGCAATGAGGGCCTCAGTGGTATTTTGCCAATGGGGAGGATAAATGAACACGCAGCGTATACCAGTCAGTAAAATCAAGGTCCCCGATGTCCGGGTGACCGCTGTCTATGACGAGGAGCTAACGAAAATGCTCCACGATACCATGCTGGCAGCGGGTATGATTGAGCCTATCATAGTTGTCAAAAGTGGTGATATATACCATCTCGTGGACGGTTTACACCGTATGCAGGGGACAATCATGCAGGGTGGCACTGAGATAGATGCGGTTGTAATTGAAGGTGATGAGAGGAGAGCATTTTTGCTTAATCTGCTCACCAATCGGACCAGGGGCAAGACAAAGGCGAGCGAAATAGTCAAAGTCCTTAATTATATGAATAAGGACCTTAAAATGGACTTTGGACAAATTATCAAGGAAACGGGTTGGGAGCGAAATTATATAGAGAAGTATTTAGTAACTGCCTCCGCACATCCCGAAGTTCTTGACCTATTGGATAGGGAGGTTATCGGGATAGGAGTGGCTTATGAAATCGCCCGGCTCCCGGAACTTATTCAACAACAAGAGCTAGTACGTTCTATGCCTATATACCGTATTAAAGAACCGGAGATACATGCTTATGTCAACAAAGTGCTTCAGTATATGGAGGAGATTAAAAATAACCCCAAAATCCCTAAGCCATCAATTATTCCTCGTGCTCGATGCCAGTGTTGCGATGATGAGTTTGACGCTCAGCATGTGCGTGGTGTGTTGCTTTGTCCCGACTGCTTTGGTGAAGTATTCCGCTCTCAAAGGGCTAAGCGGGATACTAAGGCTCAGGTAGCAATTACCACTAGCGAAGACGGTGGAAAGCAACCGTAAGCGAGTGGTGGTATAAAAAAG
>Ga0315279_10007697_pt1 | contig 13240 bp, 7 predicted proteins | sample YL17G06_20_MG_FD_203694 | JGI IMG/M metagenome (GOLD analysis project Ga0315279, IMG submission 203694) | Sediment microbial communities from Yellowstone Lake, YNP, Wyoming, USA - YL17G06_20 | ecosystem: Environmental > Aquatic > Freshwater > Lake > Sediment | place: USA: Wyoming | collected... | reverse complement strand
ACCCTCCGTCTGAGCGGCATCACCAAGTTTCAAGAGGGCATTACCACCATTGAAGAGGTCTTGAGGGCCACGGTAGGGGACGAGCAGGGGGGAGGGGCATAGAATTTTAGATTTTGGATTGCAGATTGCAGATTTGGGATTTGGGATTTGGGAGTGGAACAATTATTATCGCTGAGGTAAAGAATTATGCCTGAGTTTATCTGGGAAGGGAGAACGCCGCAGGGGGGACTCCAGAAGGGCGAAATGGAGGGAACTACCGAAGCAGCCGTACGCATGACCCTGAGATCGCAGGGTATTCAGATCACCAAGATCAAACCCAAGCCAAAGGATATCTTCGCAAGTCTCCCAATCTTCCAGAAAAAGGTACAAGACAAGGATATCATCGTATTCACCCGCCAGTTTGCCACCCTGATTGATGCAGGCCTCCCTCTCGTGCAGGGACTGGAAATCCTCTCTTCTCAGGAGGAGAACAAGGTATTTAAAAAGATCCTCATCCAGGTAAAGAGTGATGTTGAAGGCGGTTCTACCCTGGCAGATGCCTTAAAAAAACATCCCAAGGTTTTCGACAACCTCTATGTCAACCTAGTGGCTGCCGGTGAGGTGGGAGGAGTGCTCGATACGATATTAGCCCGACTTGCCGCCTATTATGAGAAGGCAGCAAAACTGCGGAGCAAAGTGAAAGGTGCCCTCACCTATCCGATCGTAGTCCTCGTGATCGCCTTTGCAGTTATTATTGTTCTCCTCGTCTTTGTCATCCCCGTATTCCAGAAGATGTTCGCTGATTTTGGCGGTACCCTGCCCGGTTTAACCCAGATGGTTGTCAACCTAAGCAGTTTCATGAGGAAATATATTATCTTCCTCCTCTTTGGCATAGGAGTCTTGATTCTCGCCTTCAGGACCTACCACAAAACCAATGCCGGCAGGCTCCAGGTTGACCGGCTGGTTCTGAAACTGCCGGTTTTTGGCCCGCTCCTGAAAAAGACGGCTGTAGCCAATTTCACCCGAACCCTGGGAACGATGATGACGAGCGGTGTCCCGATCCTGGATGGTCTCGACATCGTGGCCAGGACCGTGAACAACAAGATCGTCCAGATGGCAATCCTCGACACCCGGAAGAGTATCAGCGAAGGAAAAAGCATCGCTGAGCCCCTGAGCAGAAGCGGCGTCTTCCCTCCCATGGTTGTTCAGATGGTATCAGTAGGTGAATCCACCGGCGCTCTGGATGCAATGCTGGCAAAGATCGCCGACTTTTACGATGAAGAGGTGGATGCCGCAGTGGAGGCTCTCACCAAGTTGATTGAACCATTCATGATGATCTTCCTGGGAGGGTCTGTCGGTACCATGTTGGCAGCGATGTATCTCCCCATCTTCAAGATGGCGGGGGCGATCGAGTAAATAATACTCCCTGCTACCTCCTTTCTTCATTCATTTATCCAGAGAGTTATTTTACCCATGAGCCGTGCAAGCTGAATAGCAGGGGTATACCGGCAGGTGACACGGCTTATAGGTTCCACATCTGCAGGAATCATCCATTTATTGATGGCAACAAACGCGTGGCCTTCGTCCTGATGGATATCTTGCTTCATAAAAATGGCTGGGAGATTGTTGCCAGCGAAGAGGAAGCCTATTCGATGGTAATGGAACTCGCAGATGGCAAAATTACCGAAACCCAGCTTGCCCAGTGGCTTAAAAAGCACACCTCAAAACTTGATCGATAACTTGCCGGTGTAAAGGCCCTGCATTAAAATTAAAGAAGCAAGATTTAATCACATGATCTTCGAACGTTTTGGCTTTTTAAGCCGGTGACGCATTTTTTCTGCAGATATTCCGCCTTCTGCTTTTCGCCGTGCACGCGAACGTTCGATGAGGGCAAGAAATTTTGGATTGCCACCCAATGAAACGGTCTCGATGTCTACATTGCTTATGCTTATCAGAGCTGCCACCGGTTTCCCCTCATGGGTAATAATCACCGGCTCCTTTTTTACCTTTCTTGTATAATCTGCGAGAGTCTGGGTAGTCTTGGTAACTTCTACAGTCTTCATAACCTCATTACCCATAGTCAATCGTACATGAGCGTCCTTAAATCCAAGCCCCATAATAGGAAGTCAGAATTAAGTATGCTGTCCCCGGAATTCCCTGCCGAACATTTCTGGTTCCATGGTGTTTGATACGTCTGACAGCCTAACAGATGCCCCGTCAAGGGGGTGAAGAGGTGTATTGGTTATAGCACGTAATCACGTCAGTCCACACAGTCTGTTCACTTACATAGGCGTTGTATTTATCGATTACATCAGTCCAGGTTGAACATCCCCCTCCCTGTGTTACCGTAAATGTTCCCCCAGCTATAGTCATAGTACCTGTCCTTGAACTGGTACTTGAGTTTGCTAAAACAGAATAATTCACTGTTCCATTGCCTGTACCACTGCTTCCTGAAGTAATCGTAATCCAAGAATCATTGCTTGTTGCAGTCCATGAGCAGTTACTTGATGAGGCTGTTACACTAACATTTCCTATTCCACCATCAGAGTTGTAGGATTGGCTTGTGGGAGAAATGGTGTAGGTACAAGTCAATCCAGACTGAGTAACTGTAAATGTTTGCCCAGCTTCTGTCATTGTTCCTATTCTTGAACTGGTACTTGAGTTTGCTGAAACGGAGTAATTAACTGTTCCATTGCCTGTTCCGCTATTTCCCGAGGAAACAGTTATCCAACTACTGTTACTTGTTGCAGTCCAAATGCATTCACTTTGAGTAGTTACACTTACATTACCAGTTCCTCCAGATGAACTAAAAGACTGGTTCGTGGGTGAGATATAGTAGGTACAGTTAAGAGCAGATGTAAAGTCTATTCCAGTTTGATTTGCTCCATTGATTGTTACTGTCCAATTTGATGGGGTGAAGGTGTAACCAGATTTGCTGGGCGTTATAGTATATGTACCATTAGTTAGTCCAGAAAAAACGTAGTTACCTAAAGAATCTGTTGTCGTACTATTTGAGTCACTATCAGACAACGTTATTGTTACATCAGCTTGTACTGCACCAGTGACAGTACCTGATAGTGAGAAAATTATACCTGCACCGGCATCTGCAATGGGTTCAGTAGCTATTGGTTGATAATTTACTACTCCTAAAGAAACATCATCATATTTGTCATATATCAAAGAATCTATAACGGAAGTATCGGTCGTTCCCCACCAATTGTTATCAGCAGAAGCGTTACCTGACGCATAGAAAGCGAGAGTATTTCCAATAAAGTTGTTATAATTGACATGAAATACACCTACATAATTGTAGCCAATTGCCGTCTCATTGTCTATAAAGTTATTGTATGTGATAATTAATTCAGAATTACGCAACCCTGATATTGCACTATTGTTGTTAATAAAATCATTATGCGATAAATTCAAAGCACCTGGATGACCACCAGCAGCACTAAAAACAGCCCCGTTATTTCTAAACACACAGTAAGTCATTGTAGTTATGGGACAATACAAAAAGTATATTGCCGTAGATGCATTTTCAAATATGCAATGATCAATAATATTTACCCCTGATACACCTACATAAGAAATGCCTCCCCAAAAAGAAGAATTTGTCGAAGTAAAAGTTATTGGCTTGTCAGTTGTACCTTCTGCTTTTATTCCTCCCTGTGCTTTTATTTGTATGCCTGGGTAAACTTTGACAGTCACACCAGAATTGATTTGAAGAGTAATCCCTTCCCATATCTGTAACGTACCCGTTATAATGTAGGGACTATTTTCTTCCGTCCAGATTGTATTTTCAGTTATATTACCGCTTACTGAAGTATCAGCGTAGGAATAAGCTGCAATATTTAAAAAAAAGAAGAACAGAGAAAAACTTGTTAAGCATCTAGCCTTTTTCATTTTTATGCTCCCTAAGTTTTGAAATTTTTTTAAAATGGGGCAGTTTTCAACAGGTGAGGAAAAAAAATGTGAACCCGTCCCCGATTTCTCATTTCCCCGCATTGCGTATGACTGCGTGTTGGCGGCAGTTTATTTTATACCCACTTCAATCAAATACTTCAAAGTAGTCTCTGCTTTTGTTTTAAGAGTTATTAATTGTTTTGGAGTCAGGTCAGATTTAATCTTATGGGTCTGTTCGTTGAATAAATCAACAAACGTTAGAATAGATTTTACATCATCATTTATGAAATCAGTCATTGATGAGTGATTGATTTCCCTACATATGTATAAAAGTCTGGCCTTCCTTGTCGGTCTGCCATTGTGATACAATTTAGATTTTTTATTCCAATTTTCTATTTTCTTGTCGGGAGCTAGTGTATGAATTACATGAGTGAATAATTCCCTAACTGAGGTTGCAAAGTGTCGTACTTTGTCAGGAGTATTTGAGTTTATTGCCGCATTTGCACCGCTCCAAAGTTGTTTAAGTTCTGGATTTAGATCGTTTAATAAGGAGTAGATATTTGACTCTGACTCATAGTATATATCAGCTTTTAACTCCTCTTCTTCAATTTCTTCATCTTCTTCAACTGATATAACTTCTAATAAATTAGCTGAGTTAAAGTAAGATGCTGGAATGTCTTTTAATAGAAAGGGATTTATTTGAGTAATTGAGGCAGGATTTGCTTCAAAGCTTTTGAATAAATTATTATAAGAATTGGATAGGTCAATAAAGCTCCCGGCAACTTGTAATCTTAAGGGTTCAACTAACTCTAGTTTACTACCGATATTTTCTAATCCTATATGTAGGAGTGATTTCTCTGCGTGAATTGTTAATTCAGAGATTTTGGAAAGGGTTGTCTGGATCGCAAAATTATTGACTAGGGGATTGTCAATCTTTAGTTCATACAATTTGCTTATTCCTAAGTCTATCTGATATTGTTTTGACGCAGTTACTAATAATAAATCCTTAAATGGTTCCTGAATTTTTAGAACATGGTTTGAGAAGTCACTTATTTGATTTATCCAGTCAGACTTTGAAATGCTTTCAGTAATCAAAGAAACTTGATCTGTCTTCATCATGTTCGCAATCAAAAGACTTGAAGAGTGAGCAATATCTAACGCAGGAAAATCTACTTTTGGTTGGGCTACTAAACTTAGGGTTTCAGGAATCTTTAATGCATTGAAACTCTCAGTAAATTTTGTTAATGAGGATTGAATTGTCGGACCAATAATATTTTCTGGAAACAAATTTATTCTTGTCGAAAGGAGCTCTGCTTGTTTCCTTAGGGAGTACAAGGGGTCAGTAACTGAAAGATAAGGTTTGTCCTCGTCCATTTTAGTTTAACAAATCGTTAAAAATAAATGAGAACAATTGGGGACGGGTTCATATTGTTTTCTTTTCTTCTAGGGACATCACCTATTTCCTGTTGAAGATCCATAGACGGAAGTCAGAATTAAGTAGGCTGTCCCCGGAATTCCGTACATACCGCCTAACGTTCCCAGCATAAAAGAAGTTTTTGCGAAGCAAAAATTTGGGTGAGTGCCGTAAGGCGCGAACCTTTTATGCTGGGTTAGGCGATGCGGCGACGAATGTTCAAAAGTCATATTTTCATACATTCCATTCGTCCAAGATTCTTTTTAGATAGCGCATGACTGGCCCACGCTTCAAGTGCTGATGTGCAAACTGATTTCGGTAACTTCGAAGGCACCCATAACAACTATCATTATCACCACACCCACAACTACCATTAACCCTATCAAGTGCGGCTTTTAAACAAGCGTGGAGTATCTCCTTATCTTCAAGACGGGCAACAAGTCCCGCCCCTCCGGGTACATTGTCATAGAGGACAATAGGAGGAATGAGACTACCACTCTCGTAGGCTACTGTTGTGCTCAAGTCGGTTGGGGGGACTTCCAGAACCCCAGCAGCTCCCTCAACCAAAGCATAGGCAAGAGAGTAGGCGAACCATATGCCATCGGTATAGTCTTGGGGTAGTTCAAAAAGGAACCGAATCTGAAGGACATCGGTGATGAACTCATGTCCAAGGGAAACCCGCTCAAGAGTACCAGAACAGTTTTCCCCATAGGGGTTTTCATGTGAACTTTTGGTCTCACGAAACCCAGCCCCACATGAACCGCAGATATAGAAGCCTCCGCCTCTCCGTCCTTCACACAGAACAACCATTTGCCCGGGTGAGACCTTCGTTAACTTGATAACTGTGAAATCAATTTCACCAGGGTGTGCCCCTGTTAAACCCACAAAGTATGGTCGTGTGGTGAAGACCCGAGCCGACCGGCCCCTAGGCTCCTTTGGTTTATTAAGGTCGGTCAAGAAGCCAAATTTTGGTATTATGAACTTGTGCTCTCCCAATTCTTTGCAACATGTTTCTGACAGATTTTGATCCAGCATCTCTTTTTTTATAAACTTCTGGTGCTGGAGGCAGTAATGCCAACGTTCCCACTCCTTTTCTGCCACCCTTTTTATAGCATAAGAGGTCCATTCTTTCTTGTTAGCAACGAGTTTGCTGGTTGGAGCAAATTCTGCTATGGCAATAGAAAGGTCTCTTTGAAGAAGGACTTCAAGAGATTCTGAGGTTTGCTGTGTTCTGTGGGGGTCCAATTCTACCACATCTACTGGAAAACCATATTTCGGGATTATAGCTTTTCGTGAGAGAAAAGATAGGACAGGTTCGCTGGCAATGGTTTCTGCCCTTCGCTTTGCCCAACCAGCTTTACCATACTCTCCTTTTGAAGCAGAAGTCCTTTCAATCTCTTTCGCAGTTCTAAAATCGCTTGTAATCTCTGCTTCGGCAAGCGCAAATCTACTGTCATTTCCTATTATGTTTTGGATCCACCCATCATTATTTAATCCTATCTTATTTGTCATCTCTGTTGGAACAATACCTCTTAGCGACTCTTCCAGTATGGCCTTGTGTTTTTGTAAAAAGTCAGAGAGAGCACTGACCCCTGAAGGATGTTCGAGGTCGCCGAATAAACCTTCAACGCTCTCAAATCGATTATGAAAATCTCTAAAAAAGTAGGAGAGTGCTGTGGCAGCAATATGTCGGATGATAATCTTCTCATTTCTTAAGCTAATTACGGGGGGTTGAACAATTCCTTTAAGGATTCGATTATTGGGTTCAGCAAAGTGGTATAAATCATGAGGAGCACGACGACAAAAGGTTATCGCAAATCCTGGGAAACCACTCCGTCTTCCTGCTCGTCCTACCCGCTGAGTATAGTTAAAAGCTTCTGGCGGAACATTGCGCAAGAAGATAATATCTAAGTCACCAAGGTCAACTCCCAACTCAAAGGTCGTGGACGAACTGAGAACGTGAATCTCTCCTGCCTTAAACGCCCTTTGGAATTCCCTTGCTTTCTCCTTGTCAATCTGTGCTGTATGTTCTTCCACCCGCAATACTCCTGGTAGGTTGTCTTCGTAAAGCAACCGATAATGGTTCGCTTCTAACTCATTTGCCTTAATCTTTTGAACACTGCCTGGGCATCTATGGCGTATGCAAACACCACCTACGGGGACGGTTTGGAGTCTGGCACAGGTGTCACACTGGAAAAGAATATCTTCATCTGAAATTGGGAAAGCCCTCCACCAATCTGGATTCAGTCTACGAGCATCGTCAACAGAAAGTAGAAACCGATCTTGTGATGCAATTGATTCATTACTTAGTTTGAAGGCTTCCCAGATGATACGAAGAACCTCTAATGCTTTTTCATTTGCCTCTTGTTTTGGCATATCTTTTTTTGTTAAAAGTTTGATGAGAAACTGAGCCCTCTTACCCATTTTACCATCCCAACTTCGCACCGGCCAGAATTTTCTATTCTTTGGACGGTGCGGAGGACCAATTCGGACTTTCATTTGAGATGCCTGAATATTGAGGTCATTCCAGCTTAATGGAACATCGCCAGCAGTCCGTAGCTCTACAGCTCTGTCTGCTCTCATAAAGTCCAAGAGAATAAAAATCAGGTCTCGTGCTTCCTGTTCGTTCTTCAAAGACCAAGGAGGAGAAAAGAGAATGTCTGGAACCTTAAATTTTTCAGGCCACTTGATATACCATCGAAGAAGCCCAACACCTTCAAGGGAAATTCTTAACTCGTCGGTCAGGAATTCACGGTAAAGAGCGCACCAGATATTCGCGCGAATCTGAGGTTCATCATCAGATTCCTTTTTTTTGAAGTTATCCCGGTAATCATGAAACGCTTTATCAGTAAGCGTATAGAGATTAATTCCATCCACAGGATATTTCGAGAAACTTCGCACTATTTTGAGAACCAGATTACGGCTCAGAATGTCTTTATACGAGTTTTCGAGATACCATGCAAAGAAAGCGGCTTCCTGACGGCCATCAGCAAAAGCAAGCACCTTCCTTCTTTCTTTTGGAAGCTTTTGATAAAGTGTAGTAGCAATTACAGCATGAGGACCATCGGTACCATGAACCACCTCACGCACAGGGTCTGGAGCACGATATCCACAGACGCTGCATTTTGGTATCTGGTCTTCTCTCTCTTCCGCTCCTTCCTGTTGCTCAACGAGTATTGAGTTTGTGTGCCCACATCTCAATTCGCTCTGTCTCCGATTGACCTGCACCATCGCACTACACTCGATGCAGAGTCGAAACATTTTCCTTTTGGATTCGGTATCTTCTTCATCACTTTCCTCAACTACAACAACTTCAATAGGTCGAAAGAAGGTTGCTCCAAAATCTGGATGACCTGGGTCCCGTATGGCCTCCCGTAAAACCCCGTCCCCAAATCTGCCAACAAGATAGTGCTGACCGCACTCTCGGCAGAGGGCAATTTCAAATACAGCCCCTTTTTTATCTTGGCTACGACGTTCAAGGAATAGACGCTTGTGAGGGAAGTAAGACACGAAGGCGCCTTCAAGTGAGCGAAGGAAGAAATGGTAACGAGCAGAAAGGAGTGGTGTATTAGATGAAGGGTCATGAGCCTTTATAAGCAATTCAATGAGTTCGGATAAAGCTCTTTTACGCATTTCTTTTGGCAAATCTGAGAATATTTCATCGGCAAGATCATTAACTTCTTTAGGCTCTGATGTGATGAGTTGACGAAGTTTGGTTGAACGGCGGTCATGTTGAAGAATCAAACCGCCCTCTTTAGACCCATCCGAACCTTCAGGAATCGTTAATCCGAAGCGACGAGCAATTTCAAATAACACCTGGTTGGAGTTTGAATCAAATGCTTGTCGGATCAATCGGTAGTCATCCAGAGAGATGTCTACTGTACCCATATCAGGAATTGATTCGGTTCCCCCTAAAATCACATCCTCTTCCAGAAAGCCCTCTCCAAATAAGTCTGAGGCGAACTTCGCAACGGCTGCTTTGTCACTTTCTCCTTTCGCAATAGTTGCGCTTGTGGCAATGCATCTGAATGGTCCTGTGCGACCACCTTCTCTAAGCCTTCCTTTCAATCGCCGGATGAGCATACCCATCTCAATGCCTTTAGAACCTCGATACTGATGAGCTTCATCTATTACAAGAAAAGTCCACCATCGAGCACGACCATTGTCAAAAAGGGGGCTATCATCAGGTCTAATGAGAAGATATTCCAGCATAGAGTAATTGGTCAACAGGATGTGAGGTGGATTTTCCCGCATCTCCTTGCGTAAGACAAGTTCACCGGGAAGCCGTTCGGCAATATGGTCTCGTGCGTGGCGCCTTGAATCATTCTCATCTTCTGGTGTTTCACCTATATATTGACCAAATGTGAATTTAAATGGTGAGCCTGCTTCCTGAATCTGTTTACAGATTTCTTTCCCAAGCCGATCCCGCTGGTCATTTGCCAGAGCATTCATCGGGTAGAGTATGAGTGCACGCACTCCCGGTCCTAATTGCCCTGCTTGAAATTCCTGTAATAGATGAAGGAGAATGGGATAGATAAAGGTTTCTGTCTTTCCACTGGCTGTTCCTGTAGCAACGACCACATTATGTGACTCCCCGAATACTTTCTGAATAGCTCTTTCCTGATGCAAGTAGAGTGGTCTATCGCCCCGCAAAGCCTTTAAGAACCCCTCGTCAGGCGGGTTAGGAAGAAGTTCTTGAAAGAGTTCACCTGTTCTTTTCCCGCGTTTGAACACTGGAGTAGCTTCGAGATAGGGACCTTTGCTCAAGTGACCGGAGCCTAGAGCTTCCCTAAATGATTTCCGTAGGTCTGTATCTTTAAAATAAAAAGTTGTCTCAAGATAGCGCTTGTATCTTTCTTCAACCTGTTCGGCTAAGTTTATTGGATCAATCCGATAATTCTCCAACATCGACATGTCTATTACCTCTCAGTTATAGATTTTAAACTTCCAATATTCCATGAGTGGGATGTTTTTCTTCTTTTATCGTAGGATATATGTAAACGTTTTGCATCCTCCATAGTTAATCCTGCGTTATCAATCTCATTTCTACTAAAACCTTTACCTTTCCTTTTTCCACGGCGACTCTTTACTATTGGCCGTCTCATTGGCAGTGGTTTCGGCGGTGGTTCCGGTTTTACTGGTGGCGGTAACTCAGCGGAAATCTTAAGAACGATAGCATCGTAAGTTTTGGATCCCTCGGACGAAACCCATATTTTCATTGCAAATTCTACTTGCTTGTTTCCAATTTCCTCTGCATCGCAAAAATCTCGCAAAGGAATAGCGATCTCCTTCTTTTCTACCTCCACATTATAAAATCTGCTTTTGATGCGATTAAATCCTACATCGATTTTACTTATCCAGCGCGTGCGAGGAAATTTCACCCAAAGTGCTTTATCAGTAATAGCGGTAAAGTCTTTTCGAGATGAAGAGACGGTTTTGTCCGTCCAATTGGTAGGAACTATTCCCATCCGGCCAACACACCACCATATCCTTTCCACCAAAACCGTGACTTTGATTTCAGCATCTCCATCCCTTACAAACCAGTGAGTCTTATCGTAATCATGCTTAGGGGGTACTGTTACAATTATCATATCGTTTTCTCGGTGAATCTTCAAAGCATGGTGCATCTCCTCACCCGCCGGTTCGACTTTGCAATTGGCTTGATGAATGAATTGAACTGTAACATCATTATATCCGACTGGTTCAGGCAAACATTCGGAGTTCATTATTTGAATGTCTCTCAATCCAGCAATAAATCTAAAGTCCATACTTTCTAATAAATCATCGTCCTTATCGTAAATACGAACGAAATACCAACCGCCTCGCCGATTTGTTAACTCGTCTGGCATATGCTGCTCGTTAGCACCTTCTTGTGGAAAAAATTGCATCCGCCATCTATTTCTACCACTTCCTTCTTCACATACAACGACCACTCCAACGTTATTCCATTCTCGTTCATCAATCGTTTTAATACGAGGCGGTTCTTCACCAAAAAGAGGTCCCATATCATCAGAAGAATCAAATATTTCATTTCCTATCAGTTGGAAGTGAGAACTTCCAAACTCTACTTGGATTCGTTCACCCGTTGTGTCAACAAATGCAATAGGTGTATCTCCATTCTGTCTTAGGCCAAAGAAATGTGCCTTGTATCCCTCTAATTGAACATTTTCTGGTGCAACAGGGGCACCGCCTGACATCTCTTCGTCGCGTTTCCATTCTTCTGGAACTATGGCTAGGTAGTAGCCACTTGTGGGGCGATTAACCAATCTACCCAATCCTTTCCAGTTTCTTCGCATTTTGAAAATCAGATAATTTATTCCCTCTTTCATTATAGGAATATCTTTTTCTCCTTCTGTCCAAGCAACTTTTACTGTGCCTTCGATATAATGAAGAGGGTAACGTACTTCCTCTGAATTATCCTTCTCAAGTACCTCACTGTTTTGCGTTATGCTTAGCGACTCAAACTCTTCAGGCACTTCTATGCCAACAATCCATCTCCACCTTTCATTCCAACAAATAATTTCTGGTTTCAGAGAGCGTGTTTTTTGCTCTGTTGATGGTTCTACCCCGGGCTGTGTTGTTGAACCTCTTGGCCTTCCTCCTCTTTTACCAGGCGGTAGCCTTTTCGCTAATTCCTGCTTTTCTTCCTCTTCCCTCTGCCTGATCTTTTCTAATCTGGCTTTCTCTTCTTCTCCTTTTAAACGACGTTCTAATTCCTCTTTTTTCTTGGCCTCTTCTTTCCTTGCTTTCTCTTCTTCGTCTTTCCTTGCCTTCGCCTCTTGCTCTGCCTTGCTTTCTTTCTCCTCAGCCTCTAATCGTTCTCTCTCTGCCTTCTCTTTACTGGCTTTTTCTCTTGCTTCTCGCTCTATCTTTTCTTCTTCAGCCTTTATCTTCTCTAATCTCTCCTCTTCTTTTCTGAGAGATTCTCCTTCTCTTTCCTCTGCTGCCTTCTTCTCTGCTTTTATCCTCTCCTCTATCTCATGTTTGAGCGCGGTAGCCAAACGAGCCTTTTCTTGTGCATTTTTCTCGGCTTCATCCTTGACCTTCTTAGCGACTAATTCAGCCTCTTTATGGGCTTTATCATCAGCCTCTTCCTTTGCCTTCGCCTCTACCTCAGGCTGCTTTCGTGAATCTTCAGCCGCCTTCTTGGCTAATTTCTCTTGCTCTTTTTGTGCCTTCTCTTCTTCTTTCTTTGACTCGCGCCATCTCTTACGCTTATTAATAATAAATCTTGCAACAATTATCACCGATACAGCAAAAAACACAATGGGGATTAATACAATAATATCCATGATCTCTACCTATTTTACGTCGCCGTTTCGCCTAACTTGTTCATAGACGAACTGGTTCGCTTATACTCCCTAAATGGGGAAGTAGACGAAGTATTTCGTCTATACCAATTGTAAGTGAATACTTTTAACAGCAGGAAATAGCATAACCACCCAAATTGTCAAGCTTTGTCAACTCATTTTCCTTAACCTCTTTCCTTTTCCCCCATTCAATGCTAATCTCAAAAACAATTCATTCATAAATAACCACCACCTTTTATGTCCTCTATCCTTCTCTACACCGCTATCTTCCTCACCTCACTCTCTACCCTTACCCTTGAGATCACCTTAACCAGATTCTTTTCCATCGCTCAGTGGTATCACCTTGCCTTCATGGTTGTCTCCATAGCCCTGCTCGGGATTGGGGCGAGCGGATCGGTGCTCATGCTCTTTCCTGCGCTCCGGAAGGTACACTTAAATAAAATTATCCCTGTTACTACCTTCGCCCTTTCTCTTACTGCTCTCGGCTCCTATCTCATTGCCAATCAAATCCCCTTCGAGATGGTAAGGCTTTCGTACGATTACCGCCAATTCCTCTACCTCTTCCTCTACTACCTGCTCTTCTCACTCCCCTTCTTCTTCGGGGGTCTTACGATTTCTCTCGCCTTGAGCCAGA
>Ga0315279_10007695_pt1 | contig 13241 bp, 15 predicted proteins | sample YL17G06_20_MG_FD_203694 | JGI IMG/M metagenome (GOLD analysis project Ga0315279, IMG submission 203694) | Sediment microbial communities from Yellowstone Lake, YNP, Wyoming, USA - YL17G06_20 | ecosystem: Environmental > Aquatic > Freshwater > Lake > Sediment | place: USA: Wyoming | collected... | reverse complement strand
ATGCTGCTCGTGTAGCTGATCCACACCGTGATCAGAATCAGGAAGCTGAATCCAAATTCTACTATGTCGTAGACAATTCCTACTGGAGAACTGGGCAATCTGGAGATCAGGGAGATCGTGCCTACCGAGAGAGCTAGACCGAACACTAGGTCTGAGAGAGATTCGATCCGTGGCCTGGGACGCTTCGAGTTCGCGGACAAAGCCATTAAGACCTTGAGTAGGTATCAGCCGAGGCTACAAAAGGTCTCTTACAGATGAACAGCTCTTATTTGCTCCCCAGCATTCCTCAGCTGCAAATTCAGTTGTGCTAAGGTTTCAGAATCGAACACTTTCCTTGTGACAGGCCACTCGACTTTCTACCGGCGTGCGATAAGGAGCGGCTGAAAACTCGAGGCGCCGAAAATCCTCAAGAAATGAATCCGCCAGTTAGCATCGTCGAGGAATCAACGTTACTTCCCGGAGTCCGAGGACTGAAGCTGGCGTCGTAATCTTGTGTGCGTGCGCACCACCGGACCGCCCGCACCCGACAAGTTGCCAGTGTACTCTAGGAGCGGCTCCGTGCCTGTGGCCATCAATATCATCCTTATTCTCAAGAGCGACGGCAACCCGCACATTTTGATCTCCGGAGTTTCGAGGAGAGTCTAGACGCGACTCGGTGGGGTGTTTAACACCCTTCCCTGAGTGTTTAACACCCATGCGCGAACTCCATGAGAATCATCCTTACCTAGAAAGGTGACTTCCTATGCGAGAGCATGACCCCCGAGGCTAGGGCCGCGTGGCAACCATGCGTGATGGCGAGCAGCTCTCTAAGCTCACCCTGTGCAAGATCGTGGGACCGTTCCAATCGTACGCACGGTTCGTTTGAATTGTCAGACAATTCCTTTCTACAGATGAGCTGGAATCCTAGCAACGATTGGGCTGTACTCGTCTCTTTCGGGGAGCTGTATGCGCTGACGCATACGATTCAACGTATTGACGCACATGCTCCGCGAGGATCCCGTGAGCCTGTTCATAGTGATTCATGCCTTGAGTCTGGGCCACCAAAGGTAACGTGTGCAGGGTAGGGTCAGAAGCGTGGAAGGCGACGAGGGAGCCTCCGGGCTCTCCTGACTTGATTCTACATATGGAGCTGGGGGCCCCCCTGGGGAAGGGGGGGGTTGGGTCGACCTGTGACCGGTTCTGTTGCGTGGTTGCGGCATGGGAAAGGGGTGTTGCACAAGCGCGGCATAGGACCCGTCTGTGCATTGGTAACCTATCGGGTGGCTTCAGGTTTGACCCGCCAATTTGTCTCATTTTGCGGTGATTTCTGAGGGTGGCTGGGGTAGTGTTAAAGCTCCAAACTGAAGGTGAGAAACTTAAGGTGCCAAGCCACATGGCGCAACAGATTGTTGCTAGTAGTTGGATTCCTGTCGTTTTCATTCTGATTATTGTTGCATTCGCTTGGTTTGCTGTTCCAGTTAGCCCATCTGTCTCTGTGTTTGTACGTATTTCGCATTCATCGCTGTACCCGTCTGGTCCAACATTAGAGGCTTTCTCGAATAGCTACCAGAGGGTCCCGCTGAGTTCGACACCAATCTCTTCTAAGAATATCGTGTTTCTCAGTTCACTTACGACAGCGACTGTTGGGAACGCTGAACTTTCGATTACGGTTAGCTACGCAAATCAAGTGATTGACAGTCGAACTTTCTCTGGCTTGGGTGAGGGAACATATCAAGCACGAGTCACGCTCTGGACTACATGGCAAGAAAATCCTAGCACACCGTACGTCTTTTCGTTTAGCCTACTTTCAGGCGGTGTGACAGTACCACTAGATGTCACTGTTTATCCTACAACATAATTGAAGGCGAGATGAATCCGCTAAGAGACTGGTACTCTTGTGCGTTCAAGGCGCAAGAGGGTTTGCTCGTAGGTTAGTGCGGAACCTACGGCAAGAGCCATCGTTGCTTGTTCTAGTTTTTCTTCTGTTCACGGTTCTCTTCGGCTTGAACTACCAAGGTGGAATCGAACCACTGCTTCTTTTGCTAGGGGCAATAGTTCTCGCATACTCACGTAGGACAAGGCAAGCGGTCAAGAGTCAAGAACACCTTGACGAGCAAATTAAGCGAATCCAATACGAGACGTACATAGGTCTTGGTATAGCCTTGGTTTTGTCGAACCTTGATTTTGAGTACAATCGACCAGTTGCAATCTTTGTTGCGACGATTACCTTGCTTTATTTCGCCTACAGAATCGGTGATGCAACACCGAAGAATCACTAGATGTACTTGTTTCGATTTCTCGCGGCTTGTCTAATTAGATCCAACCATCGGTTTGTGTGCAACTGGACGCACAGGTAGCACGCAGGAAGGCATAAAGCATCTACCATTGCTCTTGTTTTGGAGGATGTGAGCATGTTTCGTAATCCTGTGGTGTCGATTGGGAATACAATGGACGAATTGATCAATATTCTCATAGAGAAACGGATCTTGACTCAAGATGATATTTCACGACTGCGAATGGCCTCTATGCGAGGCTTCTAGAACTCTCCGTATGCTGCTGGCTAGGCCAGTTCTCACCTACAGGCGCAAGAAAGCAAGTAAGGTTGGGTTATTGAATCGGCTCAAGATTTCCCGTAGCTCTGCCTCGGTCATTCCTTCTCTCTTGAGCCATTGGATCTGGTTGAGGACCCATTTCGCGTTGACACCGTTGCCTTCACCTTCCAAGTATCGTTTGATTGTGCCTTCAATGATTCGCCTTCTCCATGTCTGAGCAGGCGTTTCGGTTCTTTCTTTGGCTTCGACGCTGTTCTGAATCATCGTTTTCCATCTGTTGCCGTCTCCGAGAGTTGGCAAGCCAGCGGCTTCGGCAGGCGTTTTCCCGTTGAGTGCCGAATGGGGACGCATGAAATTGTATGCAAGTCTGAGTCCATCAACCATGTTCTTTGCTGATTCAGAAGCGTCAAGTGCTCTCATGGTCTTGGTGCGTTCTTTGATTGTTCCGTGCAAGCGCTCAATCATGTTGTTGTTTGCTTTGTCAATGAAACGTGGCTTACGAATGTGACGAGTATGCTTCTTAGCGAATGTCTGATCGAATGCCGAAGCATAGCTGCTGAGTCCATCGGTCACTAGCACATTTGGGACCACTCCGCTTATTCGTTGTCCTTCAAGGAAGAGGTTCGTTGCTTCATGTTCACGGCGAGTCTGTGTCAGTCTACTTGCGATTAGGAATCGCGTTTCGCGGTCCATGAGGTTCCACATCCATTGATATTGACCGTTCACATTGAGCACGGTCTCGTCAGCGTGCCACACATCTGCGACATCCGGCATGAGTTTGTTTGCGTATTCTTTCATCAATCCCACATATCGTTGAATCCATCTGAGGACGGTCGAGCAGTTCACCGTAACAGCATAGAACTGCTTTAGGTGATCTGTGATCTTGCGTAGTGAGATTCCTTTGAAGTATAGATCGAGTGATGCTGTGATGACTTGTGGGCTGCACTTCATTCTAGAGAAGCCTAGATCGACAACGAACCGACGACCGCACGCTTTGCACCAGTAGGTCTGTGTTAGGCCGCGCTTGTTGTGTCTCTTGCCTCGCTTGACTATCCGTGAGGAATGGCAGTATTCGCATTCGTCTGGTTCTGGTTCGTCACTTCGGGGGACAGCGCCGGACGAAGTAATAATCGAGTCTCGAAGGGTCAGACTGAACAGTACAGAATGAATGTGCTTGCATACTACTCCACGGAAGCGACAGTCGGGACACTCGCAATGCCATTCTCCCTCAGTCTTGACGACTAGGTATGCGCCATTCCCTGACTGCGATTTAACCTTGTACGTGAACTCATCCAGGCGCTTGATTTGGCTTCCCTTCGCGTAGATCGCAAGCGCCCGTTCAGGTCGCTGGTCAACCATCATGACCTATCTACCTATAATACCTATACACCTACGAGGTAGATAAGGTTATAGGTAAGGTAGGTAGATGTGTTACATGGTCAAATTGGGCCAAAAATCCACGGTGGCGAGAGCAAGCAGTAATTCACCCTCTGTCCGCGCCACCATCCCCGAAGAAATAGCGAAGGGAATGCAACTCTCCATAGGAGACATACTTGACTGGGAAATCGAAGAAAGAAAGAACCGCAAAGTCATGATCGTGAAAAAGCTTGAATAGCGAACGCCCTTCAAACAATTCAGAGAAAAAATGCTCAGTCGCCTAGAAATGAAGAAAGGAAACGTCCACAGCAATCAAAGAAGCTATCGAACTCTGGATCAAGACTAAGAAGGTTTGGTGACCTCCAGTTGAGCAGAGAGGTTCAGTTTCAACAAGAGTTCTGCTTCCTTCTCAGAAAGATCATCGAATCCCAGCCCATAGTTGAAGGATTCAAGTTCTCTCGTGTTCAGATGGAACATCCTGTAGACAGCGGTACAGCCGACATTGTCATCTTTGACGAGACGGGCAAGGCGTTCATAGTAGTAGAGACAAAGCGAAAGAAGGAACGAGTGTCAAAGAATATTGACCCGCTCAGTTTCCGAGTAATCCAGCAAGCCCTCGGCTACGCTGGGATATTGGGAGCCTCGTTCATAGTAACGGCAAACGCAGCTTTTCTTGCAAGCTTCATCAAGCCATTGCGCGACGAACCATTTAGCATTGAGAGGCACCGCGTTCTAATCACTCCGATTCAAGTCTTGAACGAAGCATTTGTTTTGCACTTTCTTGGAACCATTGTTAAGTATCATCGTGCAGTGACAGTTGAGGAAAGAGCTAAGCTTGTCACTGGACTTGACTGGACTTTCATCTTGAGATTGCGAAGCTTCGTATCGTGGCTAGCCATAGAGGTAGAACCCGTCCTCAAGTCACGTCTTCGACTTGATCAAGAGTTCAGACACCGTGTCCGAGACTTTGAGCAAGAGAAGGGGGTAAGGTTCACACCTAAGACTCTGGCAGAACAAATGAGCTACATTCTGACAAACAAAATCGTGTTCTACAAGGTCTTGGAACGAAACTATGTTGACCTGCCTAAGCTTTCGGACATCAAAGTATCACGACCACGATTCTACTTGAAAGCGCTGTATCGTCTGTTCGAAACTGCCATCCAAATAACGAAGGATTTTGAAGCGATCTTTAGCACGGGGCTCTTCGATGAAATCGTTCTACCTGAACAGTCCCACACATTGCTCGATCTTCTCGAAGAATTGGCCATATTCGTGAAAGACATGGAAACTTATCCACTGGAGAAGCTAGATGCCGATGTCATTGGCCATGTCTATGAGGCGCTTCTTGAACCAGAAGAACGCCACCGTCTCGGTCAATTCTATACGCCACCACCGATAGCCGAACTCATATGCAAATGGGCGATCAGACAAGCAAGCGATTTGGTACTTGATCCCGCTACAGGGAGCGGAACCTTTCTCGTCAAGAGCTATCAGACGCTCAGAGAACTCAAGAAGAGTGACAATCCAACAGAATCACTTAACGAAATCCACGGAGAGAACGTTAGGCAACTCTACGCTATTGACATCAACCCATTCCCTGCGCAGATAGCTGCAATGAATCTTGCAATGCGAAATGTGAATCATCCCGTTTCGGAGATGAATATTCTCAGAAAAGACTTCTTCAATGTCGCCCTCAATCAAGATGTGCTCGTTTCCTATGCGATCAAGACAGCAGGACGAGAAGAATACCGCAAGATCAGAATCCCAGAAGTGGATGCCGTCGTCGCCAATCCACCATACACTCGTTGGACTGAACTCTCCAAAGAAATGAGAGCCGCTGTCAACAAATCAATCGGAACGCAGCTCAGTAGGTTCAGAATGAGGGCTGGCGCGACGCAAAGCGAACCGATGATCTATCTTCACTTCATCATTCACGGTGCACAGTTCTTGAACAAGAATGGACGCTTGGGGATGATAGTGAGTAACAGTTGGCTCCAAGCAGACTATGGAGTGAGGTTTGGGAAGTACCTTCTGGACAACTTTCGCATTGTCGGGGTGATCGACTTCTCTCCCCGCGTTTTCGCTATTCCCATGATCGCCACCTTAGTAATTCTTCTTGAAAGAGAGGATGACCCTAGTCGAAGAAACCAGAATAGAGCCGTTTTCGTCTTCATAGACAAGAGCGAGAATCTTGCGCCTGAGGAAATCTTAGAGGCTGTGGAAAGACCATCGGAATACAAAGGTAGTCTGCTTGTGAACTCGTTTGAGCAGAAAGCTTTGCTACAATCAGATGTGAAATGGATCAATGTTCTCTTCGGTGCTGAGGAGATCCTACAGAAAGTCAAGTCTGCGCAAGGGATTGTATCAGCCGAGAAACTGTTCACAGTAGCGACGAGTAACACGGGATGGGCATACTGGGCACTACAGCATGGCAGTAGGACTAACATAGGCACTAAGATGTTCTTCTATCTCACAAAAGATGATGTTCGAATAAATGGATTGGAAGGGTACACGAGTCGTGCTCTTCCAAGCGTGCGTTATGCAAGGTTCTACTCCTTTGGAGCAGATGACTGGAAAGCTCTCAAGAAAAGTGAGGCACCATCGTTTTTCTTCATGTGCCACAAGGCCAAGAATGAAGTCCCCAAAAGCGTAGCCCACTACATCAAGTGGGGTGAAACCGAATGCCTTACTGGAATACGAGGAACCCGTGGCGGAGGCAAGGTATGCAGCAAAGCTTACACATGCCAAGAACGTGAAAAAACAAAGAAGCGTTTCTTCGGATGGTATGACCTCGGCGGATTCAAGCATACCCCAATCATGGCCGTCTACCAGTCGCAGTACCGACCGCGTTTCTTTTGGTGCAAGGAGAGCCTTGTCACCTATCATGCAATGGTCACCTTTCTCCCACGAGAAGACCTCAAGGAAGAAGAACTGAAGGCAACACTCGCCTACCTCAATTCGAGCTTCTGCCATCTATATGTCGAAGCGCAAGGTCGGGCGACAGCCCTCGGCTTGATTGCGTTCGAGGTTGCCCAAGCTGAACGGATGCCCATACCAGACATCAAGGCTCTCTCCAAGAGCGATATCCAAGAATTGGCGAATCTGTTCGACAAACTGGAACAAGAGGCGCGAAAAATCGGAGGCGCTCACACTCTAAGCAAACTAGCTCATCTTGAGCCACTGTTCGAAGAGATTGACGACAAAGTTACAGAAATCTTCAACCTACCCGACAATCTTGGAAAACAGGCAAGAGAAATCGCTTCTCGACTTATGAAGAGGCGTTTGATACGCATCGAGCAAGCAACTTCACAGATATTGCGAGGCGAAGAACAGGAACTAGAGATGCGCCCCCCCACACGAAAGACCCGACTAAAGAGGGATGAAAACGACACCTCGATGAGCCTAGATCAATGGACTAATCCGTCAGGACCTGAAAACGAAAGGATCTGAACTCATGCCGCGCTGATGCAACACCCCTTTCACATGCCGCAACCACGCAACAGAACCCTGTGACCAAGCATGAGGAACCATCAACCCACAAGCTAGCACGAGCAAGATGGCGGCCAATGCTCAGCGCTCATCCGTATACGGATAATATCCGCGGCAACTGCGTACGTTTCCAAGGTTACGTTGTTGTCAGCACACGACTCAGCGGTTCAAATTACGACGCTTGCACCAGCCCACCGTTATTCTGTGTGTGCGAAAATGGAAGGCATGACGTACAAGCCAGACGAGCTGTCCGAACGCTCCATTTACTGGTTGCTATACTTCCTCGGTTTCAGCAGTGTCAGGATGGATGGAACTGAGAGACTACTCGAACTAGAAACAAGTGCCGAGATTGGAAGCCTCGATATCCTGGCTCATGAACTGCGTTTGTATTAGATGAACACCTGCCTTTGCATTGACGTAAGCGCGGAGACGGAGCTACGTCGCTTTCTTAAGCTACATAAGCTCTACTAGACGTGAGGAATCATGGCAAACCGTCCGAAGAGGACCAAGGACGAGATGACTGAACTGATAAGGGATCTCTTAATTGTGCAACTGGGACTTGCTAAGGTGCCCCAGGCAAAGATTCGAGACGTGGCAGGCTGTGACCTCAATAGGGTTAACCGAATAGTAAGCTTGCTTCGAAAGACAGAGTCCTAGTGGGGATATTCGGTGTCAGAAACTGAGACAATCAAGCGGCTGAACGCTGTAATAAGACTCCTAATCGAGGGTACCAAAGGAGAGGAACTGAAAAGGAAAGATCAGCTCCTGATATTGGATTCGATGGGATTCTCGTCCGGAGAGATGGAGAGTATTTTGGGTGTCCCTTCGAAAGATGTTTCGAGTGCGATCAAGAAGCTTAAGAAGGCTCGCAGCAAATCACACAAATAGATGTTCTTAAGGTCAAGCTCATAACCGAAAGAGAACCCTGACCATGTTCTATGGATTAGGCTGTCGCGGAATGCCTTGGTAAAGTCTTCTCCTGATGTCAGCATTCTCGCGAACCATCTCTGCCGCTAGGATTGCTATGTCGGCTGGTATCACAGTATAAAGCTCATCGAGGTCGTGGTAAGGGCCGTTTACGCGTATTCCTGGACCATAAGCCTCACGTTCCAGGAATTTCTGCACATTGGTCTTGCGACCTGCCCTCCTAAGCCGTGACGGTCTTCCAGGTCGTGATGGTCGCTCATACTTGTATATGAGCTGAGGGAGACTACATGACTTTGCGTAGTCAAATTCGGCCCTAGGCCAATCCCGAAGTTTCCTGCCGAATATTCCGACGTAGATTGAAGACTGATCAAGCTTGTCACGTAACTCGTTCGGAATCACCGGTCTTCTCTGATCTTCAATCAACACTGCCTCCAGTGCTCCTTGGTTCGACCATGGTTCTGAGTCTATTGTTTCCTTCAGGTCTTGTCTGAATTGCTCGAACTCTTCCTGTGCGGAACTGATGAAAACGACGATGGGATTGTCGATTCGAGGAGGCGTGCTCAAGAGTTCACGCGCCTCGTGCTATTTTCCAGACTTGGACTTTTTCTTCTTCCTTAATGCGTGAAGATTCACATTCACTTGGTTGACTGATATGCCCATAATCCGAGCTATTTCTATCGGGCGAAGTCCGGCGCCTGAGAGTATCCGCACCTTGTCCATTACTCTTAGTTCCTTGCCGTCCGGCCTAGCGGTCTCAAGAAGGACGTTGATGAGAGCGTCTAGTCTTTTCACCAAAACGTAGCTATCTTGACTCAGAATGCCGCACCAAGTTTGACGAGCTTCACTGACAGATATATGACTTGCGAGTCTCGGTCCAAACAACCCGGGACGCAGCTTCTATTGGTCAGAAATCCTGAGGGTAAACGACAAGGAACCAAGTCAGCAGTCAACGTCCCAATCTGTTGCCTGGGACCTAACATTAAGTACGCAGAGTCATTCAGGGCAAGGCATTTGTCCAACGTCTGCAGATAGAGGATATGATTTCTCAGTGGGATTGTCATGTCTAGAAGATCATCTACGGGAAACTCTGAGGACCAGCAGCTTGTCAGAAGACTGGATGCAATTATCCGCCTTCTGCTTGAATACATGCAGGCAACGAAGGTCCCTGGGATCGGTATTGCCAAGGCGGCTCGAGTTCTGAATTCGGTGGGCATGACTCCAACTGAGGTTGCGAGAGTGCTAGGTAAGAAATCTGCTCATGATGTGGCCCCCTACCTGTACCCAAAGAGACGAGTCAAGAAAAGGTAGTCTACCGGTGTCGGTATGGCAACTCGCGCGACTGACGTGACGGATGTCAGGTCGAATATTCCCGAGCAGATCAGGAACGCTGCCTTAGTACTTAAGAGATCAAAGGATCGTCACGAAGTCTTCTCCGCGATATACAGAGGGAAGAGGAAGTGCAAGACAGTTACAGAGATCGCTCGAACGACTGGGCTTGATCGAATTCGGGTCCTTCAAGAAGCTGGAAAGTTAGCTGACAACAACATCGTGAGAAGGACCAAGATTGGTCGCGAGCTTGCATATGAAAAGGATTCTTTCTACTCTCAACACAAGTCCGAGATCTTATCACTTGCCCGCGACAAGAGAAGAATGATGGAATACCCTACGAAATCGACACCACAGATAACGACCAAGATGGTGAAGATCTACATTCCAAGAAACATGATAGATGTTCTGAGAGTCACCATCGATGATGTAGACTCATTTAGTCGAGTCAGGCGGGTGCGATCGACGCAGAAAGAAGTCCCAATCTACGAAGCAGAAATGAAGAGTCTCCTCAAGCGCATACTCGGGGAAAGAGGCGAATTCCGGGATTGGGGTGGGGAGACCGATGACTTGTTCTCAACGAGACTGAAGATACTGGGAAGGAGGAAGGCTGTGGCATTCGGACTGAAGGGCAAAGGTACAACAGGAACCCTGACCCCGAAGAAGATGGGAAAGAATGCGGACCAGATACAGAGACTATTTCGGAGTCCGGCAGACGTCTACTTCGTACAGTACAATGGCCAAATAGGGCAGAGCGTGGTTGAGCAAATGGAAGCATTTGCCACTGCTAAGTCTGCGTCGGAAGCAAGGAGGATATATCACGGACTGATTGACGGACAAGACACCCGGCGACTAATTGCAGCTTATTCGAAAGCCAAGTGACCACGACCCGAGTGAATCCAGCTCAGGCAACGAGATCTTCAGCAGCATTTGTACCATGAGAGGAAGTGGGGGGGTTGCTAGGGGATTCTTCTCCCCTAACCATGAAGATCGCGGACCATTCTCATGGGCCACGCTAGGAGGAGTCTCTTGGGGGGTCTCTTGGTGCGCACACACAACCTCAACGACGACGGTTCAAATTACGAGGCTTCTTTCTCATTGGCGATTCACTCGCTCAAAATGCAACGTACCGATATTCTGTCGACCTCTTCCGCTATAGTACCCACCGTCGAGAGCGTCTCCAGCAGAGTCAAATGTCATATGGGCAGTTCCAAAATGCATTTGCATTGTGGGTGGGGCATTCGGATGTGGGTTGTTGAGATACTCGTAGCTCAACGAACTGTCCTGAGTGAGAATAGACGCGATTTGACTCTGTGAGTCCGAATTGCTAGTTGTCATGACAATATTGATTTTAGTCCAGGTTTGATGTATGATGAGGCGCGCGTCAAGACGAGAAGAATGCTGATTGAAAGAAGAACTGACCCACCCATCATATGTGCCGTTCAGGTTAGGCGTTTTGAGGAGTCTTCTAACAAAGCCCACCTTCCAGAACCACTGGTCGAATACCATGAAAAACAGGCCGTAGAAACCGAACACTGATGGCATATCGACCCACCATGGAACTACAATACTCATTGATGTGAGACCGCTCGCAAGAGACCATGCTGCGACGATACTTGCAGCAGCCAAGAGAAATGGAACTACTTTCGCACCATCAGAGTCGGTTGCATAAGGATGCATTCTTTCACCAATGATTCCAGAGGTTCACAAGCGCATCCTGCAGTGCTCTCGCTTTGGTCTCAGTCCACTGTTCAGACATGTTTCCAAACAAGAGTACCTGTTCGTTCTGGCACAAGAAGGACGATAAGCTGGCACCGGCAAGCCAATTTACCACATTGCAAAAGTCAGTCTGATTGTCGGCTGCGAAACGGTCAGCGGGCACGTTGTAAAGCAGGCACTCAACGAAGTATGATGGCGCCAAGAATTGATCTATGGTTCTGCTATCAACAAGGTGCGTTCTCGCGTTCTTGAAAAGCCGTATTGTCTGCTTATACAGTCCATCGGTTTCTGAATTCTTGTCCACTCCTTTCTGGTAATGGAGTTTGGGGTAATTTACTATCCAACGGCTTTCTCGCGTAGCCCAGAATGTGATTCCCTCAGCAAATGGGTCTTGGCTAGATTGAAGACTTTTGTAATTGCGATACTGCACGCAAACTACGAGATCTGCATTCAGTCTTCCCGAGGCGCCTGTGACTTTCACAGATTTGTTTCCATCGACGATCAAATTCGTATCATAGTAAGCTCGTAGCGCATTAACAACATCATTTCTAAAATCCGACCAGCCGTAACTAGCGGCGCTGAAATTTGCATAGGGAGGCGGCCTATCTTCTTGTGGAACGTCGCTGTAGTTGGATCTGAACGCCGAATTCAGCTGAACTACTATGTCGACATCGCTGTCACCACGTATGTTCGTGGCATTCCTGTAGGAACCTTGAAGGTATACCTCAAAGTCGCGTTCTCTGACAGGTGATGTGGGTGCGACCAATGCTGCCTTTACGGAATCATACGTCAACGTTGCTGTAGTGGTCGCGCCTGGATTTGACCATGTCTGCAACTTTGATTCGGGGATGCCCATTGCAGGAAACCCCTCCCCTGATAGGAACTAGCTGCCAAGTCTGTCTGCTCAGTTCGTATTTCTCACTTTCCGTTGCAGTATGAACGCGATTGATGTGATCCCGCCGACAAAATCAACCTCAGGGAATGTTCATCAGAGGGAGTGTGCGTGTCTCGCTTAATCGCGATGCTACCAGTCTTCGCCTGGTTGTGCTATTGACCTTGAACGAGGGGCGACTTCTTGCATTTCTACGCAGGTAGTGTAGAGTGCTCTTACCAATATTGACCTTCTCCGCTTCTGAGTGAGATAGACCGAGGATTCGTCCCCGGAGCTCGCGGTCATCCGCCCTATCTAGGCTAGCGGAAGGCTCCGAGAAATCGAGTCTACCTGTTCGACCGACCAAGTAGCGGCCAAACTCAACCGTCTTCTGCTCGATAACCGTGTCCCACTTCAAAACACGTGCCCCGTACCTGACCCCGGAATTGAACCGCTCACGTAGCAATTCGAGGAATCGTTGTTTCGCTTCTGGCTCAAAGCGGTACCTGTAGTCGTCGCCTGTGAAGTAGAAATCAGGCAAATCCAACACTCCTGACTCGAAGGCTTCCATCACCGTCACATCCGCTATCCACCGGAACGGTTCCTGATGACCATGTGCAGGCAACTCTTCGGTCCTATGGCTTGCTAATTCTTGAAGCGGGATTGAGATTTCCGCGTTGGTTAGAGTCTTTCTAGGCTATTTGGCATGTGACTGGTCTGTGGTCGCTTGGCCTGTCGTCGCGGACGTGGTCCGGGTCAGTGCCAACATGATTTCCCCATGCTTTGTGTTCCACTTTTCCTGAGCCCTTCTGGTACGTGAGTTCGGCCGTGCCGAGGAACATTCCTGGCGCCATCAGGATGTGGTCAATCAGTTCTCGCTTCTTCTTTCCACCCTCTTCTTGGTCCTCGTATTCGAGGCTGTAGGCGTCTGTTTGTAGGTTCTCGAGGACATGGTAGACGTTCAGTTCTGGGTTCAGCAATGTGCCCTGGATGACATCGAC
>Ga0315279_10007694_pt1 | contig 13243 bp, 10 predicted proteins | sample YL17G06_20_MG_FD_203694 | JGI IMG/M metagenome (GOLD analysis project Ga0315279, IMG submission 203694) | Sediment microbial communities from Yellowstone Lake, YNP, Wyoming, USA - YL17G06_20 | ecosystem: Environmental > Aquatic > Freshwater > Lake > Sediment | place: USA: Wyoming | collected... | reverse complement strand
TTGAAACCTGAGTGAACGGTTTTCTTTCTATTGTTGTTTAGCGTTATTTTTCGAATATTGTTCACGAATTTATTACGAGATAATGCCTTTGAGCATTTCTCTCAATTCCTGGCCTTGTAAATATTCTATTGGAAATTGATTTTCCAACATCAAATACGTGAACCCATGAACCAGACTCCAGAGCTTGATGGCAATAATTTCCACCTTGCCTTCCTTTAGTTGCCCTTTGTTTTGACAAAACGCAATGATTTCTTCAAGCAGCGCAATATTCTTCAGGGAAGTCTCTACATATTCCGGGTGATCTCTTTCTTCTTCCAACGCACCGGAAAACATCAATTTAAATCTGCCCGGTTATCAAGAGCAAATTGCAGGTATGTCCAGGCAATCTCAGTGATGAGTTCTGCTGGGACATGTTTGATTTTCTCAAATACTTCCAGCAAAACTTGATGGAATCGTTCGTGCCTCAGGTAAGCGTGCAAGTGCTCGGCGTTCAGAAAGTGGCATGAAAAAGAGATAATTTACTTATCACTCAGCGACCACAATCGCCAGATGGTGTCTTCAATGTTACCGCAATCAGGACAAACAGCGATGCTGTTTGCTCTAAACTGGACTCTCTCGCCTGTTGAAAGACAGGAAACGCGACTGCCAGGCATTTGCAGATTTCCATATTGATCATGCTCATTAATCCATTCATATGCATAAATCAAAAACTCATTTCGCTCTGATGCGTTTCGGGATGCAAACCAGGAGATCTCATCGTAGCCCCAAATGAAACCGTCAAAAAGATTTAATTTGCCGGGTCGATCACTGATGCCCCAGTTATCAAATTCGACCAAATACTGACTGCGTTGCACAAAGTATCCACTCGGTGTGATGCCGCCCCTGGTTTTTCCGTATATTGCAAGCGGATTGAGCATCATCAAACTCACCTTCCCGCTTTGAAATATCATTTCAATCGGGCGTATTGGAAAAGAAACAAAATCAAATATCAATCTATCATCCACCTTCAACGTATACCCAACTTCCATTGGCAAATGTCCATCGATAATGACTGTTCCCCTTCGGGCATAGGTCAATGCGGCTGCTCGAATACGGGTTAGCAAACTGTCCCACGACGAATAGTTTTGCTCGCGATCATTCATTGCCATGAGCTCAACCTGACCAAAATGTATGGCTTCAATGCCGATTTCAAGATAATTTCTCGCCATGTAGTAGAAGAAAAGCTGTGTTTCTAGCCGAGTTATATCGGGGACACTTGCTCCTTCACCCCAGTGATTGACAAATTTGCCGTAAGGATCAATCATTCTTTCATAGTCAAAATTCCGGTTCTCAATTGGCAAATCGAACTCCTCAAACATCCATGCCGGGATAGGTACCTGGTTGACTTTTGTAGATACGATTTCGAAAATAGCTGCCTGAAAAACGACATCAGAATCAACTGCGTGATAAACCTCAATACGCTTTTGTGCTTCCATCAGAAAATCGGGATCGTTAAATATCTCCGGTCGATTCCATTGATAGATGGCTCTTCCAATAAATTTGGCGCCGATGGATTGAAGCATTCGAGTGTCATCTGACCTGTCACCATAATTGACATCACTGATGAAGCGATAATCCGTGAGATATTCCGCCTGAGTTACCGCTCTTGATAAGTAGCTTTTTAGGGTGTATTCATCAATGACGCCATCGGAAAAACCATATTGTCTGGCATATTCAAACGAGGTGTACCGGTATATCGAGCCGATGTACGTGCCAACCAGCGCGATTAATAAACTGATTGTTACAAACACGAAAAGCTGTTTTTGCACCTTTTTCATTCGCATTTTCTTCATGCCTCACAAGTTAGGATTTTTGAGTGTACGTCAAGGCTCATCTTGAGCAATGCTAGAACTATTTTTGGCCTTAATATTCGAAATCGGTATCTTGAAAGAATTGCTCAATCCTTAACATGTAACCACTGCTCTAAGAAGTTCTTTTATGTCGTTCTCTTGCAGGTATTGCGGCGGAAATTGATTCTCCAGCATGAGCGTTGTAAACCCGTGGACAGAACTCCAGAGCTTGGTGGCAAGACTATCCACCCTGCCGGCAGGCAGCTGCCCTTTGCTTTGGCAAAACGAGATGATTTCTTCAAAAAGGGCAATGCTCTTACCGGAAATTTCCATGTAAGCGGGATGATTCCTTTCTTCTTCCAGTGCGCCTGAGAACATCAGTTTGAATTTGGCGGGGTTATCCAACGCAAATTGCAGGTAAGCCCAGGCAATTTCAAGGAGGATGTTGGGGGGATTGTCCATTGATTTTTCAAACGTATCCAGCAAGATCTGGTGCAACTGCGCAAACCCGGTTGTTGAAATAACAGCGAGGAGCCCCTGTTTATCAGAGAAATGGTTATATGGGGCGGTATGGCTTACGCCAACCTTCCTGGCCACATTCCGTAAACTTAGCCCTTCTATCCCCTTCTCGGTAAGGATCTCCAGCCCCGCAGAGATCAGGGCTTCTTTGAGATTTCCATGATGATAGGTTTTTTTCTCCATGAAAATATTATACCACAATGTTGACAGCGTTAACATTGTGGTATATAATAATGTTGCCAGTGTTTACATTGCGGCAAAACGTCATTGAGCCACTTGCAACCCGTTTCTCCACTTGAAAGGATGATGGTGCCATGCAAAACAATCAACAACGGCCAAGCCAATATTCAATGACCTCGCGGCAACGCGTTCTCAAAGCCATTCACCATGAAGAACCCGACCGCCTTCCGATTGACTTGGGGGGGATGGCGTCAACCGGGATTATGGCAATCGCCTATGCGCGACTCAAAGAACATCTTGGCATTAATGGCGAAACTCGTATCTTTGACATGGGACAACAACTGGCAGAAGTGGAACCGGAAATATTATCCCGGTTTGGGGTGGATGTCATTTCGCTGGGAAATTCGCTGGGCCAGGCGCCGCCTGAATTCTGGAAACCCTGGAAGTTACCCAATGGCTTGGCATGTCAGATTCCAGCCAGCGTGGATTTACGACCCGATGAAGAAAACGGCGGCTGGCTCATCTGGGAATATGGAATACCCACTCAGCGGATGTCCGCCAGCAGTTTGTACTTCTCTGAAGTCTTTCACCCTTTGGCGGAAATGACTACGCCGGAAGAACTAAAACTATTTCCAAGACCTGTGATTAGCGATGAAGATTTAAAGTTTCTCGAAATGCGCGCCAAAGCCTTGTATGAAAATACGGATTTTGCCATCATTGCGAATTTTGGCGGAAGCATTTTGGAGGCAGGCAACAGCCTGCGAGGGTTTGCGCGTTTCATGATGGATTTGGGAAAAGGGGGGACGTTTCTCGAAGATTTGATTGGCGGGATTGTCGAGACCCAACTTAAAAACCTGTCATCGTATTTGGAAGCGGTTAGGAACTACGTACAGATTGTTCAATTTGGGGATGATTTGGGCATGCAAGACCGTCCGTTGATGTCCAGAAATATGTACCAAAAATACCTGATGCCCGGACATCAAGCGTTGTTTCAATATGTTCATAAAAACTCCGACTGCGCGGTTTTCCTCCACTCTTGCGGCAGCATTTACCCACTTATCCCGGATTTGATCGCGGCTGGTGTTGATATTCTCAACCCTGTGCAGACCAGCGCGAAGAACATGGATCCCAAACGGTTGAAGGAGGAATTTGGGAAGCAGATAACCTTCTGGGGTGGCGGCTGCGACACTCAACGCGTACTTCCCTTTGCGACAGCGGACGAGATTGCCCAGCATGTCAGGGAGCGCATAGATATCTTCGCGCCCGGCGGCGGCTTTGTATTCAACCCAATTCATAACATTCAAGCGGACGTGCCGCCGGAAAATATCGTCTCCATGTTCGATACCGCTCTTGAGTTCAGATACTGTTCTGGAAGATGAGAACTGACCGGAAACGTGGCACAGAGAATACTGAAAATAAATATCAGTCCAAGTACAAAAATGAGAGGAGCTTCGAATGAACGAGACAAAAACATACTATAACCTGAAAAGAAAGATTCTCATCAACCTGATCTCCGGTGGATCAATTTTGGTTTCGGTTATCGTCAACAGTTCATTAATGAAATTCTACACGGATATGATTGGGCTTAGCCCGGCCATATATGGCGTGGTATATCTCCTTTTCAGCATCTGGAACGGCATCAACGATTCCATGATTGGCTACTGGGCGGATAAGCGGCCCTTCTTAACAGGCCTCGGGAAATATCGTCCCCTGATCCGCTGGGCCATACCGATCATTGGTTTATCGTTAATCCCCGTTCTGTTTGCCTCCCCTGATTGGAATGAGATCGTAACCGCGGTCTTTCTCCTGACGCTCCTGGTGATTTATGAAGGGGCGCAAACCCTTCTGGGAGTCAGTTTCATGGCTTTTACTGTGAACACTTTTTTGTCCATGAAAGAACGCACGGAAGTGCAGGTCATCTCCAGTTATGTCAATATGATCCCCGTATTTTTGGGGGGAATGATTCCGGTGTGGTTTCTAACAGGCGACTATAGTCGCACCACCCTGGTGACAATCTTCTCCGGAGCAATTCTGCTTGGCCTCTTGTTAATCTGGATCGGATCGAGGTTTATCCGGGAAAATGAAGAATTTTACAAAAACATGGAATTCAGCAAGAGCCTCAAAGAATTGTTTGCTCTTACAAAGGAATTTATAAAGGATAAGACCTTTGTGATTTTTATGATCGCCTTCTTTTTTATCAACGCCGGCACAAGCAATTATTTTACCGGCTACCTCTACTACATGGACAATGTCCTTGAAGTATCCGGCTTGAAAGCCACAATTCCTGATCTGCTGACCGGTATCTTGCAGATGGCGCTTTTCCCCCTCATCGTTCTGATGGTCAGGAAGTTCGGTTCCAAAGAGACCTTATGGAAGGGACTCTTGATCGCAGTGGTGGGGCACGCCATTCTGTCTTTACCGATCAACTACTGGATTGCTGCCGGTACTTATCTCGTCATCCTTGCGGGTTATGGTTTTGCCTCCGCCATTAATAATCCGATTACAGGTTTGGTCGTGGACCATATCGAACTCAAGACCAACAAACGCCAACCCGGAGTGGTAAGAGGCATCATGGCGATACTGCTGGTTCCTGCGGCGAGTTTACAACCGTTAATCTTGAGTACTCTCCTCAGCGCCGCGGGGTATGTAGGCGAGAGTAAAAGCCAGACCGCCGAGGTGGTCCAGGCGATCCGTTATGGCGCAGGAATCATTCCGGCAGTCATTCTGCTTATTGGAATTGTTCTGCTGATTCTATTGCCCATCAACCACAAGAAAGAACTGGAAATCCAGGCAGCCGTTGAAGAAAAACATGGCAACAGGCTGGAAGCTGGGAATATATCGTAATTCGCGGAGAATCGAAGTGCAAAAACTACATGTCATATCGCACACCCACTGGGACCGTGAATGGTACTTAACCTTCCAGCAGTTTCGCCTCAAACTTGTTCACCTGATCGATAAACTACTCGATATTCTCGATGAATACCCTGATTTCCAATACTTTATGCTCGACGGGCAGACCATCGTACTGGATGATTACCTGCATATGCGGCCCGAAAAGGAAGACATGTTGCGGCGGTACATTCAGGATGGGCGCATCCTGATCGGACCCTGGCATATTTTGCCAGATATGTATTTGGTCAGTCCTGAAGCTCATATCCGCAATTTGCTGCAAGGCACCTGCACTGCTCGTAGGTTTGGGCCCAAAATGCCGATCGGCTATATCCCCGATCCTTTTGGTCACCCCGGCCAAACTCCCCAAATCCTGAAAGGGTTTGGCATCGAAGTTGCTGCCCTTTGGCGTGGCGTCAGCGACCTGCCCGCTGAACTCTGGTGGGAATCCCCGGACGGCTCCAAAGTTTTACTGGCTTATCTGCGCTACGGCTACGGCAATGGAGCCAACCTGCCAGTTCTCAATTCCGAATTATTCACACAGCAAATCGCCGTTGCAGGGGACTCCCTGGCAGCCCATTCCGCAGTAGATGATCATTTGATCATGCTGGGCACCGACCACATGGAACCTTCCCCATATACCTCGGCTGCGATTGCATATGCCAACGAACATTTTCCTGATCGGCAGGTAGTCCATTCCACCCTGCCTGGCTATATCCAGAGCATATCAGCACAGATTTCAAACCTGGAGAAGCCATTGCCCACCATTCGGGGCGAATTGCGAGCCTGCGATCGTTCCCATTTGCTGCCCGGGGTGCTGTCCACGCGCATGTGGATCAAACAGCGCAATCATCACAGCCAGACCCTGTTGGAAAAATGGGCGGAACCTTTCAGCGTTTTCGCCGAAAACATGATTACAGAAGAAGGAAAATTGGTATCACCCGAAGCGGTTGCATCCAACCGGATCCATAACGTTGCCCCGATCATCCGGCAGGCGTGGCGGCTGCTGATGGAAAACCATCCACACGATTCTATCTGCGGGTGTTCCATAGATCAAGTGCATGACGAAATGAAACCGCGCTTCGACCAGGCCGACCAGATTGCGGAAGAAATCACCCTCCAGGCATTGCAGGCGCTTTCCCAGGCGGTGGACACCCAATCAGGTGATGTGTTCTCGGCAGTTGTGCTATTTAACCCTCTCGGGCACGCGCACCACGATCTCGTAGAAATCGCACTCAATGTCCCCGAAGGTGTCACAGCTTATGAACTCGTTGATGCTGATAAAACCTTGATCCCCCATGAGTTTATCGGATCAAGCAATGATGTACTGGCGAATGTCTTGCTGAGAAAAAACGAACTGCGCGACACCATCGGCGCGATCAACGAAGGCCGCGTTGCCGGTGCGGCGATTGCCGGCATAAAAGTATCCCGCCAGGGAGCCACCGTCACGATTGACGCAATTTTGGATGACAAGGGACAGCCCAACACCCCCGAATGGCATCAAGCGGAAGAAGACATCGCCAGGTACGAAGCTGACCCAGACATTACGCATTTTCACGTGCTTGCCCACACCCCGCAGGCTTCAAAAATACGTTTCGTCAGCCCTGATATTCCGGCGCTGGGGTGGCGCACGCTCTGGGTGCGCGCCAGCGCGGCTCCTCAAACGTCCCCCGCGGCAGAAGTCAGCCCGTTTTTGAAACCATTCCTGCCCATGGCATTGCGCTTTGCCGAATCGGAACTTGGCAGGAAATTGCTCGCCAAACTGGATGGTGGTGATGAAAAGAAACCGCCGTTTGTCATCGAAAATGATACCTTCCGGGTTGAAGCGAGCCGGGCAGATGGCACGCTGACGATTACCGACAAGCGCACGAACACCGTTTTCACCGGTCTCAATCGTTTTGTGGATGGTGGAGATGCGGGAGACGAGTACAACTATTCCCCGCCCAAAGGGGATTCCTTTTACACCCCTAAAGTTGTCTCCCTAAAAGTTTTCCGCCACAGGCTGATACCGTCACTCGAAATCGAATACGAATTAAAAGTCCCCGCCCAGTTATCGGTAGACAGGCACAGCCGCTCGAATAAGTTGGTGAACATCCCTATTCTCAGCCGGATTTCTTTATCCCCCGGTATTCCCCGGATTGATATCCACACGGACATTGACAATCTGGCAAAAGACCACCGCCTGCGGGTGCATTTCCCTGCGCCCATTTCTGTCCGGGAAGCGGATCACGATGGTCACTTCGAAGTGGTTCGGCGGTCTCTTGGTGTGCCACAAAAGGGTGAGAACTGGGTGGAAGATCCTCGCCCCGAAGTGCCGCAGCGCGCCTTTACGGATGTTTCCAACGGGGAGATTGGGCTGACCATCGCCAATCGCGGCCTGCCGGAAGTGGAAGTGCTCAAAGGAGATAACGGCGCTCACACCGAAATCGCCCTGACACTTTTGCGCTGTGTGGGCTGGCTCTCGCGGGATGATATGCCCGTGCGACAGGGGCATGCCGGTCCCGCATTCGAAACACCCGGCGGGCAGATGCCCGGCAAGTGGGACTTTGACTATGCCATCATCCCGCATAAAGGTAACTGGCGGGAATCCTGTCAAGAGGCTTACGCCTTTCAAACAACCCTGTGCGCCATTGAAACAGGCATACATCCCGGAGAGATCCCGGACCAGGGAGCTTTTATCTCATCGTCGCCCGATGAGTTTATTGTCAGCGCCGTCAAAGCGACTGAAAATGGGAAGGGCTGGCTCGTGCGGGGCTATAACATCTCGTCCGAAACGATCCAGTGTCGCTTGAAACCGCTGCGCCGATTTGCGCATGCCGCGCAGGTCAATTTGGCTGAGGAAGAAATATCACCCCTGAGCAGTGATGATGATGGGAATGTTGCCATTTCCGTCGCCGGGCATGAAATCGTTAGCGTGCTGTTTTCTGATTAGCCTTGCAAGGCGGGCATGGCTTTAACTTGGGTCGGGATGAGGATTACACGAGTCAGTGGTTTGAATCGTTTATGTGTATGAATTGGTTGAAGAAGTTGTAGATGAAAGTTATATTTACGAAAAGGTGTGGAAGTTTGTAAGGATGCGAATGCTGTTATTCTATATCTCACTGAATTGATAAGACGAAACATGCCCTCTCACCTTTCTATTATCCGTATATAAAGTATCCCCTTGGGGGCACACGACCTGCCAATCAGGCAGGTTTTTGATTCGTGGGCCCTCTCACCCCTTACAGGGACACGAGGCCCAAACAGCGGTTCGAGTCCGCTTGGGGGCATCGGAAAACGCCGGTTCATTTACCGGCGTTTTTTCGTTTCCGGTGAAAGTTATGACATTCGTCACTTGCACTTGCCCGGGAAAAATGTAAAAATATGACTGATTATGATTGATATTGATTGTAAATGAGCGGATATGGAAACTAATTTCGTTTCAGGTACCGACCGTCAACTCCAAATCCTGCAACTGGTGGAACGCCAGCAGCGCATCAGCGTGGCCGACATCTGCGCCACGTTCGAGGTCAGCGAAGCCACTGCCCGGCGTGACCTGGAAACTCTCGCTGCCGAGGGCAAAGTCCAGCGTGTGCACGGCGGCGCGATCGCTGTGGAACAGGCTCCACCCGAGTTGCCGATCCTGGAACGCGAAAACGAACAAGCGGATGAGAAAGTTCGCATCGGTCATGCGACTGCGGAATTGATCGCTGACAATGAGACTGTCTTCCTAGGCTCTGGCACAACTGTGCTTGAAGCGGCAAAAAACCTGCGTGACCGTAAAAACCTGACCGTCATCACCAATTCCCTGCCTGTGTTGAATACACTGGCTGGCATCAAGGAGATCACGGTCATTTCTTTGGGCGGAATGTTGCGCGACAGTGAGCTTTCATTCATTGGTCACATCACCGAACAAACATTGGCCGAGGTTCGCGTGGATAAAGTGGTCATGGGCACGCGCGGCATCAGCCTCGAGCATGGCTTGACGAATGATTATTTACAAGAAACCCTGACCGACCGTGCCATTCTCAAGATCGGACGCGAAGTCATCATTGTTGCTGACCATACGAAGGTGAATCGTGTTTCGACAGTTTTACTTGCGCCATTGGATGTGATGCATACTTTTGTGACAGATGCAATGGCGGACAGTGTATTCATTCAATCCCTGAATAAGCGGAGAATCAAAGTCGTTGTCGTATAGAGGAGAATTATGCTTCTTGAAAACTTTCGACCCAAGTCTCAACTCGTAGCCAAGACCACATTGGTTGATAGACCGAAATTCCCCGTCATTGACGCGCACAACCACCTCGGTGAAGCGTTCGGCGGCGGGTGGGATAAGAAACCGTTGAGCGAATTGCTCGATTTGCTCGATGAAGCAGGAGTGACGCATTATGTTGACCTCGATGGCGGCTGGGGCGAAGATATTCTTTATGCCCATTTGAAATATTTTAAAGAGAGCACGCCTGAGAGATTTCAGATCTTCGGCGGCGTGGATTGGTCGAAGTGGGAAAGTATGGGGGATGGATTCGCTGATTGGGCGGCAGGCAGGCTCAAGGTCCAGAAGGAGGCGGGCGCACAGGGACTGAAGATCTGGAAGTCGTTTGGATTGCACGTCAAGGACGATAAGGGGCAGTTGGTCAAAGTGGATGATGGGCGTTTGAGCCCCATTTGGGAAACGGCGGGTGAGTTGGACCTGCCTGTGTTGGCGCACGTTGCCGACCCTGTGGCGTTCTTTGACCTGATTGATGAAACGAACGAGCGCTGGGAGGAACTTGGTGCGCACCCTGATTGGTCGTTTACGAGTCCACCATTCCCGCCGTTCATGGAAATCATGAATGGATTTTTCAATCTGGTGAAGCGGCATAAGAACACGACATTCATTGGCGCGCACGTGGGTTGTTATGGCGAAAATTTGGGTTGGGTGGGGCAGATGCTGGATGCGTGCCCGAACTATTACATTGATATTTCTGCGCGGTTGGGTGAACTTGGAAGACAGCCCTATACCGCACGGAAATTTTTTATTCAGTATCAAGACCGTATTTTGTTCGGCTCGGATATGAGTCCAGATCTGGATGCGTATCGCTTGTGTTATCGCTTCCTTGAAACTGATGATGAGTATTTCAATTACAACACTTCTGAAGTTCCAGAGCAGGGACGTTGGTATGTGTGCGGCTTGCATCTGCCCGATGATGTGCTCGAAAAATTTTACTTCCGCAATGCGGAACGCATTCTACTGAATCACGGATAAAACATGGAAAAAGGTCAATTTACCCGCCAAGACATCCAGTCCCAACCGGAAGCCTGGGCCGCCGCTCTCAAAATATTGGACGAAACCCGCCGGAGCGTGTTGGACTTGGAACCTGGTCGCCGTTTCGACAGCATTCTCTACACCGGGTGCGGCTCCACCTACTACCTGTCCCTGGCCGCCGCCGCGCTGACGCAGGAACTGACTGGCCTGCCAAGTCGTGCCTTCCCGGCCTCCGAACTCTGGTTGTATCCGCAGTCCTCCTATGTAGGTCTGAATGCCAGTCCGACCCACAAAACCCTGCTGGTGGCCGTCTCCCGCTCCGGTGAGACCACCGAGACCCTGCGGGCTTGCGAATCTTTCATCAACGACAAACGCGGCGACTTGCTAACGCTCTCCTGCTACGGCGAGATGCCGCTGGCGAAGATGGGCGCGCTCAACATCGTCCTGCCTTCCGGACAGGAGCAGTCAGTGGCGCAGACACGCGCCTTCTCCACGCTCTACCTCGGGACGGTCGCGCTGGCCTGCCTGTGGGCCAGCCGGTCCGACCTGTTCGACTCGCTTGCCCGCCTGCCAGAAGCCGAGACGCGGCTGTTGAAAAACTACTCGTCCCTCGCTGCTGAGTTGGGACGCGATGCCAGTATCGACCGCTTCTACTGGCTGGGGTCCGGCCCGCGCTACGGGCTGGCCTGTGAATTGAGCCTGAAGATGAAGGAGATGAGTCTCAGCCACAGTGAACCGTTCTACTTTATGGAGTTCCGGCACGGGCCGAAGAGCATGATCACCCCGTCCGCGCTGACGATTGGGTTGCGCTCCACAGTCAATGGGCAGAAGGAAGCCGCTGTGCTGGAAGATATCAAAGCCCTGGGGGGCCGCGTCCTCGATATCGCGGAGACAGGTTCCGGGGTCCGGTTTGAATCGGGCCTCGAAGAGGCTGTCAGGAATGTGTTGTATTTACCCGTCGGGCAGTTGATTGCCTTCGAGCGGTCAATTTCCAAAAATCTAAATCCTGACCGGCCTAACAATCTCGATACAGTGGTGAAACTGTAAGGAGGTAAACAAAGAGAGAATGCATATCGTATTTCCCATCTCTATCCAAGAACAGTCTGTAACCCTGAATTTCTAACAAGGAGAAAAAGATGAAACGCAAAATTTTTGCCCTGATGCTGGTGCTGGCCTTTGTGCTGGCCGCCTGCGGCGGCAAGACCCCTGCCACAGAAGAGCCCATTGTTCTGCGCATGTGGGTGCATACCAACAATGCCTTCATTGCCGGCTATGAACCCATCATTGCGGCCTACGAGGCCGCGCACCCCAATGTGGATATCCAGCTCGAGAACTTCGACTACGAACTCTATCTGCAGACCCTGCAGACGGCCATGCCCGCTGGCGAGGAAGCCGACATTCTGCAGTTATTTGGTACCTGGACCTCGCAATACTATGAGCGCCTGGCGCCGGTTCCCGCCGAAGTCATGACACTTGAACAGGCCCAGCAGACCTTCTACGGCGCGCCCATCGGCGGCTATATCGTCGACGGTGTGCTTTACGGCATGCCGCAGGAATTCAACATGGAATATGGCGGCGTGCTGGTGAATAAAACCAAGTTCGAGGCTGCCGGTTTAACCTACCCGCCGCAGTGGCAGACGATGGACGATGTGCTGGCGGATGCCGTTGCGCTCGCCAAGACCGATGCCGCCGGGATGATGTCCACGGCCGGTTTCCACTTCACCGCCGCTGACCCGACCGCTTTCTCGTTCCTGGCCGGCATCAAGCAGCGCGGCGGGGACTACTGGAACGCTGACCACACCAGCTTCACCTTCAACACTCCAGAAGCGTACGCCCAGTTGCAGTGGGCGCTGGACGCGGTCAATGCCGGTGCGGTGGATCCAATCGTCTTCAACGACAGCACCAATTTCGTCATCGACGCCTTCTTCCAGGGCAAGGTCGGGATCGGCTACATCGGCACCTGGGCCATCGCTGAAGGCCAGACCAACTTCCCGGATTTCGCCGATGAGTGGGACTACGTCTACCTGCCATCCTTCCAGGGCGACCCGGTCTTCGTGGCCGACTCCGGCTGGGGTCTGACCGTCTCGCCCAACAGCAAACACCAGGATATCGCCTGGGACTTCGTCAAGTTCGTCACTGCTGTCCCCGAGAACGCCGCTCAGTGGAACATCGCCAGCGGTACCATCCCGGCCATGCCAGCAGTTGCTGAGTCTGCCGAGATTGCCTCCGCCATGCCCTGGGTCCCGAAGGCGCTCGCCATGCTGCCCTATGGCGAGTACCTGGGCAACATGCCCGATCGCGACCTGGTGGTCTATGAGATCATCTACCCGCACATCCTGAACGCCCTGCAGGGCGTGGAGACGGTCGACCAGGCATTGCAAGCCATCGACACCGAAGCCAATTCCACCTTTAAGTAACCTTTCTTTCGGGGCGTGCTTGGCACGCCCCTCTGCACTCATTCTTTTACTTTAAAATTTTTAGTGATAAGGTGGTGCCGTATGAACCTGACCGCAACCAGAGCAGAAAAACCTGCGAGAAAATCAAAAGGAGGGCTGGCAATCGTCAAGCTGCGCTTCGTAGCTGGCGTGACTGTGCCCCT
>Ga0315279_10007693_pt1 | contig 13244 bp, 7 predicted proteins | sample YL17G06_20_MG_FD_203694 | JGI IMG/M metagenome (GOLD analysis project Ga0315279, IMG submission 203694) | Sediment microbial communities from Yellowstone Lake, YNP, Wyoming, USA - YL17G06_20 | ecosystem: Environmental > Aquatic > Freshwater > Lake > Sediment | place: USA: Wyoming | collected... | reverse complement strand
GAGCCACTCTCCGTGCGCCGCCGCCGCCGCGGTGTTTCGGGCAGGGCAGACGCCGCGATTGTGCGCGTGGCGGAGCAGGCGCACCCGCGGGTCCGCTCGCGCGAACTGTTTCACGACATCCGCCGTCCCGTCCGTCGAGCCGTCATCCGTCACCACGATTTCAAAATCCGCATAGCTTTGATCCAGACAGCTCCGAATCGCCCGGCGGATTTCTCGTTCTCGATTGTACGCCGGTGTGACAATACTGAAGTACGGCACGGTTTCAGGCGGCCTCCGCCGGCAAGACAGCAGGCAACGAAGCGGTCTCGGACGGGCACGACGCCTCTTCGTCGCGGAACAGGCGGCTCACAACGATGCCATAGAGCATTGCGCTCAACAGCCACGCGGCCAGGTAGCATCCGGCCACGGCTGCGGCGCCTCCCCGATCGACGGTCCACCAAGTACCGCCCAACAACACCGTGGACCAGCAAGTGACGATGGCCAGTTGCGTCCATATCTTTCCATGTCCGTAGAGCGGCTGGAACAGAGCCACAGCGAAGGCTTCGGCGGCGGCGGAGGCCAGCAACAGCCCGAGGACCGCCCGACCGCCCGCAAAATCCTTGCCGAACAACGCCAGCAGGTAGGGGGCGATCAGGAACAGCAACACGCCAGCCGCGGTTGTCAGCCCGCCGTTGAGCAGGAGGCACACCCAAAAGGTCCGCCGATAGGCGTGGGCCTTGTTGACGACGCGAAGGTTGCACAACAGAGGCGTGGACACCCGAGACACCATGTTCGGCACCAGCAACGCCAGCACGCGGATCGTGTAGGCGGCGTTGAACAGCGCGACTTCCGTGAAAGTCCCGCGGTGGCGAACCAGCAGGACGTTGCACCCCATCAGGGCCAGACCGCCGACGCACCCCGACAAGGCGGCCGGCAGAGTGAAGTTCCACAGAAGTGGAATCTCCGCGCGGAAGTTGGCACAACGGATGCGAACGGCGTAGCGGCGGCACTCGTTTCGCAGGGCCCATTGATGCACGGTCCAGGAGCAGGCCATGGAGGCGCCGAGGGCCAAGATCGCGCCGGGCAAACCAAGCAGCGAGGTAAACCCAAACGTCAGCGCCACGGCCGACGGGCCGAGCACCGCGTTGACCTTGGCCAGGAGGGAGAACGCCTCGAAGCCGGCGATCGCCCCGACTTGGTATCCGTTGAGCGTGCAGAAGAGAACGTAGATCGCGCCCCAACGCAGGGTCGCCGCCAGGGCCGGGGCGTGGACCAGCGAGCCGGCAATCCAGGGCGCCAACAGCACAAGACCGAAAGCATAAGCCACGCCCGTCAACGCCGTGGCCAACTGACACAGACCGAGGATGCGTCCCACGCGATCGGGATCGGAGCCTCGAAGCTCGGAGATGAACTTGGTGGCGGTGGCGCCTAGGCCCAGGCCCGCAAAGCTGGCAAACGTCACCACGATACTTTGGATCATCGCCAACCGGCCGTAATCTTCATAGCCGAGCAGCCGGGCGGAAATCAGCGTGTATAAGAATGCGCTCCCCTGGCCCAGCACGGAGACCACGATGATCCAGGCGACCCCGACGATCAACCGCCTGCGGACTCCTCGCGGGGCGTCGCCCGGGTCTGGAAGGACCGGCTGCGCGGAGTCGAAGCCCCGCGGCTGAACCTGCTTTTCCTTTTCGAGGCATCCCCACGTCATCCGGCAAGTCTCCTGTCGGCGACATCCCCGGGCGCAACCGTTTCCTTTGACTGGGCGTGCCGCGATGTCAGCAGGAAGTTCAGGGAGTATTTCCAGTCTTGATTGTGGTAGGTTTCGTCGATGTGGAAGTACTCCGCCATGATGGACGAGATTCTCTTGACGGAGAAACCGGGATACCCGCATTCCCAGTAGTGCTGCGCCGCCTGTAGATCGGGATGCTCGCCGTCCACGCATTTCCTGGGCGGCAAGCGAAGCCGGATCGCGTATTCCCGGCATCGTTGGGACAGCACGAACTTCCATTCCAGATGCCTGCCGCCGTAGGGAAGATAGACGAGGGCGTGGCGGGCCACGCGGGCTAATTCCGCCAGACAATCGCGGAAATACGAGAACGGCAGATGCTCCAGGACGTGCGAGGCTATGACGACGTCGAATTGCCGATCGGAAAACATCTTCATGTCGTGAACGCTGCCGACGTAGTCCGGCCCGAAACCCGCGTCGATATCCAGCGTGCAGACCTCTCGGTGGAACTTCTGCCGCAGCAGAAGCGGCTCCAATCCCACGCCGACGCCGATGACCAGGATCCGATCCGGCCGGTACTTCAGCGCGTCGCGCACCTGGCAGTAGGCATTCACGAAATTAGTCAACGAAAACCTGCTGGAATACTCTTCGGCATCGACCGGCATTGGTCGCGGCTGTGGCCGTTGTTCCATGGGACGGTTCCTTGACATCCTGATCCGCTGCAACTGCAAGAGTGCAATCTAACCACGAACATTTGGCCGACACTCAGAGAAGCATCAGCCACTGATAGTCCCCGTCCGACAAGGCGAAGGGGAATCGGCCGAAAGCTGCTTCTCCCCAGACCGCACTGGCGCCGCCCTTCCCGCTCCGTCGCACGTCGGCGCATCCGGGTCGTTCGACCCATTGGCGGGAAACGGCAGTGGGTGAGGCTGACTCCACAGGCTATCGCGGTTCTGAATCATGGTTTCTGCTTCCGATGGAGGGGGGGCATTGGTCGGGTCGGGGCGCACTCCGTTCCCGTGGGTGGCGCGGCCGATCGCCCGTGCGGCGGCAATTCGCCCGCAAGCGGCGTCAGGTCAAGCGGACCCTATGCCGCGGCCCGCCGCGTTTCCGGACCGGGGCGACGCTCCGGGAGGTACTCGGGAATCAGCTTCTCCAATCGGGGAACGACTCCCTCCGGGACTTTGGCCGCCAGATGTTCGATTTCTTCGATGGAGCCCAAAATGTCCTCCAAGTCCACCGGCCGGTGGTCCACCACGATGATCTTGGGGTGGCAGGTGGGGAGGTGGTTCTCACCGGCGGTGCGGAGCTCCTCGAAGAGCTTCTCGCCCGGTCGCGGGCCGACCGACTCGATGGCGATGTCTTCACCCACTCTCAGCCCGGAAAGGCGGATCATGTCGGTCGCCAGGTCGAGGATGCGGACGGGCTCACCCATGTCGAGCAGGAGGATGTGGCCCCCGCTGCCGATGGCTCCGGCCTGAATGACCAGCCGGGCGGCCTCGGGAATGGTCATAAAGTAGCGCCGCATGGCGGGGTCGGTGATCGTGACCGGCCCGCCGCCGGCGATCTGCTGGCGGAATATCTGCACCACGCTCCCGGCGGAATCGAGCACGTTGCCGAAGCGGACGGTGACGAAGCGGCAGGTCGAATGGCCGCTGAGTGCCTGGACGTAGAGCTCGGCCGCCCGCTTGCAGGCGCCCATCACGCTGGCGGGATTGACTGCCTTGTCCGTGGAGATCAGGACGAAGGAATCGACGTGCGACTCGGCGGCCAGGTCGGCCAACTGGCGCGTGGCGGTGATGATATTCTTGACGGCCTCTTGAGGATGGGTCTCCATGAGCGGGACGTGCTTGTAGGCCGCCGCGTGGAACACGACGTGCGGCCGGTATTGCTGGAGCAGGGCGCGGATCCGCGGCCGGTCCAGGACGTCGGCCAGGCAGACGTCGATCTGGACGTCCGTGCGGAGCCTCCGCAGCTCGCGCTCCAGGAAGAACTGACCCGTCTCGGAGCGGTCCACGAGCACGACCCGCCGCGGCGCAAATTGCAGCAACTGGCGCGAGATCTCCGATCCGATGCTCCCGGCGCTTCCCGTCACCAGAAGCACCCGGTGGTCGATCCAGCGGCGGATGCTCTCCAAGTCCAGCTCGACGGGCTCGCGCCGCAGGAGGTCGTCGATTGCCACGGGCCGCGGCTGGATCGCCACGTTGCCGCTGATCATCAGGTCCATGCTGGGGAGCACGCGCACTTCGATCCCGCGCTGCCGGGCGTCTTCCATGAGCCCGCGGATCCGCTGCCCGGACAGCTTCTCCCGGGCCACCAGGATCTCCTGCACCCCGTAGCGCTCGGCCAGCTCGCCGGTCTGGTCGAGGCCGCCGACCACGGGAACGCCGGAGATGCGGGTGCCGAGACTGCGTCCGTCGGTGTCGATGAAGCCGACGACGCGGTAGGTCCGCTTGTCGTTGCGGATAATGGCCCGAAGGAGCATCTCCCCGGTGTCGTTGGCCCCGACGATGAAGGCGGGGATGCGGTCGGAGGGGAGGAAGGTGGCCCAGGCGTATTCGCGGAAGCCGCGGAGCAAGGATCGGGCCCCGCCGACGACGACGATCGTGGCGCCCCAATCGATCAGGAAGATGCTTCGGGGAATGAGAAACCGCGTAAGAACCAACCGGTCCAAGAGAACCACCAAGAGCAATCCGGCGGTGGAGGCCTGCACGAGGGCGACGAGGTCGTAGAAGGTCACCAGGCGGCCCCAGCCCTCGCAGATGCGGAACCATGCGAAGAGGCAAAGCTTGAGCCACACGATCCAGCCGACCGTGAAGAGGAATGTCTGCACCTCCTCCGGCCCGAGCTGGCCCTCGAAGCGCAGCCAGTAGGCGGCATAGTAGATGGCCGCAAACACCGGGAGCAGCACTGCGGCGCCCAGGAGACGCTGTCCCATGGCGCCGAGCCGCGCCCACCCGCCGCCCTTGGCCGGGCTCGAAGCCGTCAGCCGGTCGTGCGTCGTGTTGGGGTTCGCGTCGTTCATGGGTTTTCCGTGGCCGATCCTAATGTGCTATCGCCGGTCTTCGCCCTCGCGGGCCGCGGTGGAGCCGCCTCGGTCGAGCCGGCCTTTCAGGGCTTCGCGGTATGCACTCTGGAGGGACCGGTCCTCCGGCCTGCGCTGGAGGCACCAATACAGGTGCGACTCCGCCTCGGCAAACGACTGCTCGCGCACCAGGCACAGGCCCAGCGCGCACCGGACGTCGTAGTTGTTCGGGTCGCAGGCGTAAGCCTTCCGGACACAGGCGAGGGCCTGCGGGGCGTCGCCGATCGCCGCATGGAGCGACTGGGACTCCAGCCAGAGGCGTGCCGCCTCCGGCCCGCGCGCGGTTTGGGCCGCGGTCTCGACCTCGGCCGCAAGGCGGCGCCGCAGCCACGCCAGGTCTCCCGGCCTGGCCCGCTGCGACGCCACGCCGTGCAGGAAGCGCAAGTCCTCCAGCCCGGGCGCCAACGTCTCGACGATGAACTGAGTCATGGGTTCGAGTCCTTGCTCGGGCGTGCCGGTGAGGAGCCGGCGGACGATGTACTCGCGGTGGGCGCGGCCGCAGCGGCACGACCGCTGGAGGCACTCGACGTACCGCGCGAGGTCCCCGGCGACCATCGCCTCCGTGGCAGCGGCGTAGAGGACCTCGCCGTCGAAAGGCCGCACGCGAAGCGCCTGATCGACGCAGGCCGTGTGCGACGGGCCGCGTCCGCCTTCGAGGAAGGCAAGCTCGCCCAGGTAGACGTAGGCCCTTCCTTGCAGCGGACAGAGGGCGAGGCCTTTGCGGGCGTGGCGCAGCGCGTGCTCCAGGTGCGTCCAGTGGTCCCCGACCGCGCGGGCAAGCCAGGCCGAAAGCTCGTCCCGATTGGCGAAGCGGGATTGGAGCGCTGCCTCACGAAGCTGCGGGAGCGGCATCGCGTTGACGCCCGCCTGCTGCAAGAGGTCGAACAGCCGCAAGTGGCATTGGGCCAGCTCGACGTGGGCCTGCGCGTGATCCGGCTGCCAACGCACGACGCGCTCCAGCCAGGCGATCCATTGCCTTTCGCGGCCGATTCCGGCCGGATCGGCCTGGCCCGCGGTCTGAAGATCGCGGACGTCCGGCCGGGGCGGCGCCGCCTCGTGGGTGCGGCGGGCCAGCTCGTAACGATGCCAATCCGGCTCGGCGATCGCCGGGCCGAGGCGTCCGGCAATCATCCAGGCCCCGAGCGCCGACAAGGCCGCCAGCGCCGCGACGCCTGCCGGGCGCGAAAGCCGCCGCGGCGCCAAGGGAGTCTCCGGATCGTGCTCCGCGAGCTGCCGGGCCCTCAGCCCGCAGGCCGCCAACAAAACGACCGGCGTCATGCAGCCGGGCACGTACCAGACGAAATCCACGGCGGCGTGCAGGGCGCAGGCCGCGAGACTTGCGGCCACTGCACCCAGGCAGACCAGGATGCGGCTCGTGTTTGCCCGGCGCAGCCCCACGATGCACCAAGCTGCGCAAAGAGCCATGCCGCCCAGCGTCAAGGTCAGCCCCACCATCCCGGTCTCCAGCGCCACTTGAAGGTAGCCGTTCTCGGCGTGGGTGAAACGGACGGAGGACTCGATGGGTGCATCGAGGTACGTCGGGTAAACCTCGGCGTGGCTTCCCACGCCGCTGCCGAGGAGCCAATGGCTGGGGATGGCCCGGACCACCGCGCCCCAAATCGTCCGGCGTGCGCCCGACGGGTCGAGCCGCTCGACGGAGCCGGAGGAGAGGTCCTCGACCCTTCGGCCGACGGTCTGCGCGCCGAAGATTGCCAGCGAGCCTGCGATCAAGAGCCCTGCCGCCGCGACCGCAAGCAGGAAGCTCCTGCCCAGAGAGGAAGCCCGGTAGCAGACGGCGGTCGCAATCGCCGCGGCGGCCAGCATCGCGACCATCCCTCCGCGGGAAAGCGAGAGAAGGCCGGCAAACAACACGATCCCCAACGCGAGGACCAGGAGGTACCTTTGCAGCTCCCCATTCGGCGCGGCGCCGTGCGCCGCCGAGCTTCGTCCGGCGCGCGGCGCCCGCCGCCCCGCGCGGGAACTCTGGAACCACCAGACCAGCGGGCCGATTCCCAGGGCCAGGAACTGGGCAAAGTGATTGCGGTTGGAAAACGCCCCTTTGGCCGCGTCCGAGGCGCTGGAAAAGGGGTGCTCGTAGAACCAGTAGAACTTGCCGTTGCCGGCGACCCGCTGAGCCAGGCCCAACAGCGCCATCCCCACCGCGGCCAGCGCGCACCACCGCAAGATCCGCTCCACGTCGCTCACGCTCCGCACCCGGTGTACCGCGGCCAGGAACAGAAGCCCGTAGGATAGAAAGATCACCAGTCCGTCGCGCGTGGCGGCTGGAGTCAAGGAGATCGTGCGCCACGGGCCCCACGGTCCGGCGGACCCGTCGTGCGGATGCCAGAGCGGCAGGATCTCTGCCGTGCGCGGGGCAAGCTTGCCGAGGCAACTTTCCGGCAGCGGCACGATCTGGAGCGCGACCAGAGCCGCACCTGCCAGAAGGAGCGCCGCTGCCCACGTCGGCCGCCAGGTAAGCCGGCGATGGATGCACCATCGGGCCACCCAGGCCAGCGCCGTGGCCACGGCGAGCGCTACGAGGATCAGTTGCCCCAGGGCCTGGCGTCCCCCCATCACCAACGGCACCAGGAAGATCGACCCGGCCAGACCGCCGTCCACGATGCGCAGCAAGAGCACGTCCAGGACGCCGGGACCCGCGCCCGGACCAACCGCCGCGGACTTCCGGCGGAATGCCGATGTCCCGGAGACTTCCGAAGTCCCGCGGACTGCGGAAGTCTTCTCGATCGCCGCTGGCGTCGGCCGCTGCGGTCTTTCGGGCATGTTCTGGCCTTTTCGGGGTCTCGTCTCTCAAAGCCCGCGGGTTGCAGGCCGCGGGCTTTAGGAATGGCAACACGTTACGCTACGCGGCGCGGAATGGTGGCGGCGTCGGGGTCGCATTCCTCGCGCGGGGCCCGGCGCTTGGGGCGGACCCGCGAGGGCGTTTCCACGGCGCCCGCCACTGCGGTCTCGGGCGTCTCCTCGTCGCTGCCGTACCCCGCCGCGTAGTCGTAGCCGTAACCGTAACCGTAGCCATAGCCGCCGTAGTAGTCGTAGTATCCGCGCTCGTTCTGGGAGCCGACGCGGTTGATGACGATGCCCAACAGCGGGATCTTCAGGACGGAGAAGTTCTCCACGAGCCGGACCACCAGGCGCCGGCGGTTCTTGGCCGGCTGCAGCACGAGGATCACGCCGTCCACCAGGCGCCCGATGAGGGCCGTATCGCTGGTGGCCACGGCCGGCGGGCTGTCCACCAGGATCTGGTCGTACACCGTCTCCGCCCAGGCCAAGAACTGCGAGAACCGCGGACTGCCCAGCAACTCGGCGGGATTGGTCGGGCGCGGGCCGCAGGGGAGGATGTCCAACCCCTTCATGCCGGAGGGCTGAATGTGGGCCGCCGCCGACCGCGCGACGTCGCCCTCCGAGCGGAGGACTTCCGACAGGCCCGTGGTCCCGCGCATGTTCATCAGCGACGTGAGGCCGGGGCGTCTCATGTCGGCGTCGACCAGGAGCGTCTTCTTGTCGGAATGGGCGTAGGCGACGGCGAGGTTTGCCAAGATCGTGGTCTTGCCGTCGCCGGGCTCGGGGCTGGAGATGACGATCTGCCGGGCGTCGGGGTGCGTCAGCGCCAGCGCGGTCCGCAGCGTGCGGAAGGCCTCGCTCTCCACGGAGGACGGCGCGGCGTGCATGGCCAGGGCATCCAGGCCGGTCGTCTCCGAACTCTTCATGTGCTGGACCATGCTCAGCACGGCCACGCCCAGCCGGTTCTGCATCTCCTCGAACGAGCGGAAGCGGTCGTCCAGGGCCTCCAACAGGTGGACCAGCACCAACCCGACGGCGAACCCGCCCAGCAGGCTCGCCAGGACCACGTAGCTCAGCCGCGGGGAAACGGGCCTGGCGACGACGACCGGCTCCTGCGTGACCGCCACGCGGACTTCCTGGCCGCTCTGCTTCAGATCGAGCGAGGCAAGCTGGTTCAACAGCACCTCGTTCATGTCGCCGAGCCGCTTGACGTCGCGCTCCAGGACTTCGATCTGCGCGAGCTGGCCGGTCAGCTCGATGGCCTCGGTGCGGGCCTCCTCGAACTGGGCTTCGAGCATTTGCTCCTTATGCCGGGCCTCGCCGAGGCGCTGCCGGACCATCTCCGCCAGCCACGGCCCCAGTTGGCTTTTGCGCATCGCGCCCATCCGCTCTGCGATCCGGCTCTGACCGCCGCTGAGGAACTCTTCGGTGAGCCGGATCTTCTCGCTGAGGGCGACGATTTCGGGATGGGCGGGGCCGAGGTTCTGCTCGATGGTGCGAAGCTGCGCGCGGTCGGCCAGCAGGAGCTGCTCGAGGTTGGCTTGGGTATTGCTGTCGCGGGCGCTGAGGCCGAGGCCGGCCAAGAGGACTTCCCTTCCGACGACGTCGCCCACGGCCAGAAGGTGCTGCCCGAGGTCGTCGCCGTTGCGGACCGCCGCCTCGACGGCCGCCAGCGAGGCCTCCATCTCCACGCGCTGCTTCTCGACCGCGATCAGTGCCTCGTTGAAGTACACGGCGCGCTGGACCATAGGATGCAGCGTCTTGCCGTCGGAGCGGAAGCCCATGTCGGAGAAGCGGCGGCGGACCTGCAGAAGCTCCTCCTGCTTCTGGGCGAGCTTCCCGGCCACGTCGATGCGTTCCTTGGTCAAGACCCGGGCCACCTCGCTGGCGGTGCCCTTGTGGATCTTGTCCATGAATTCGAGGTACGAATCCACGATGGCGCGGACCACGTTGGCGGCGACCTGCGGGTCGCGGGAGCAATAGCTGACCTCGAGGATGTTGGTCGCGCGCACGGCCTTGGAGCGGATGTTGGCTTGGAGCACGTCGATCCAGCGCTCCCTCGGGACCCCCGCCAGGTCGACGCGGTCGCTCTCGCTCAGCTTCTCCAGGGCCCCTTGGAGGACCTTGGCGCTGCGGATCACGTTCTCGAACGTGGGCATGGTGTTGCGGCGGAGCGGCTCGTCGCCGGCGATCGAGGTGTTGAGGGTATCGGGACCGGTCTGGGTGATGAGCATCGCCGCCTTGGAGCCGTAGAAGCGGGTGGCGGTGGCGTAGTAGAGACCGCCCAGCAGGGCGCAGGCCGCCATGGCGGCAATCAGCACGTTCCTCCGGTAGCGGACCGCCGCGAAAAACCGGAGAAGCACGTGCGCGGCGTGCGCGCCGGACTGGGGCTCCAGCTCGTCCTCGACGTGGGTCTTTGTCGGTTGCTGCGTCATCTTGGCCGCGCCCCTCCTGCCGGCACGCCCGCGGTCCGTGCGATCAAAACATGGGGAGTGAAGCGGAGAATCCTATCCGGAAAAACGTCTGAACGACGTCCACCAGCGCGGTGGCCGCGTTCTGCTCGACCATCACGGTGTCGCCCGGCGCCAGCCGCAAGTTGTCGCGTCCCGCTTTGGCTTCCTGCACGCTGCAAGCGATATTCACCGGCGCAGGCCGCTCGGAAAGCTGGCGAATCACCAGCACCTGATCGGCGACCGGATTGGAGATCCCGCCCGCCAAGGCCAGCGCATCGAGCAGGCGGAGTTCCTGGTTGACGGGGTATTCAAACTCGCCCGGCTTGCGCACCAGCCCTTGAACGTAGATCGGTTTGAGCGTCCGCTTGGCGACGTGGACGACGTCGCCGTCTTCGAGGGAGTAGGAGGCCCGCGGGTTTCTGGCGGCCTCGGCGAGGTTCACCGTCCGCGTGGCGAGAAGGCCGGGGAAAGCGGCGTCCGGCTCCTGGTAGGAAACCGTTTGTCCTCCGACGTCCCGATCCAACGCGAGCCGGGGCGCGGCCCCCGGCATGGCGCCGGGTCCGCTGCGGACTGCGCCGCGGCGGATCTCGACCTCGACGCCGGCCTCCTTGGCCAGACCCTCGGCAGCCACCAGGGCGGCTAAGAGCGAGCTGGAGCCCCGCGGCAGGTCGTACGCGCCCGGCTTCTTGACGGCCCCGACGACCAGCACCTTGTTCTTGCGCTGCTCCTTCATCGTCACGGTCACGCAAGGCGTCCGGAAGATGCCGCGGGCCTTCGATTCCGCGGCGATCAGGCGCTCCGCTTCCTCCGCCGTCATGCCGGCCACGCGGATCGGACCGATCCAAGGTATGCTGGCCGTCCCATCGTCGGCCACGCGGACGGGAGTGGTGGTCGTGGTCAGCTTGGCGAAGTCGGCGACCATCGTCACGTCCAGCACGTCTCCGGGCTGGATCGCGTCGAAGCGCTCCGAAGGACCTGCCAATCCGGCCAGGTCAATCGCCTCGACGTTCACGGTCGGGGGAGCAGAGTAGTCCTTGGGGAGGCTGGCTGCGCGATACATTCCGCTGCTACACCCCGAGGCCGCGAAGACCCCCACGAGTGCGATCGCCGCGGGCAAAAACGGCGGGACACGACGACGACTTCCGCCCGGCAGAATCACCATGCAACAGCTCTCGATTGGGCTCGCCGCAACGTCGCGGCTGGTCCGACAAGCCGGCCGCCCCCTGGTTCGGCGCGAACCGACAGGGGACGGGCGGAGGACAGAGCCTACCGAATGGATGTACCCTCAACGCCCTGACATGAGGAGCGGTAGATACCCGAACTCCGGTGCGGACGTCAAGGGCAATTTCGTGACTTGGGGGAACTGGGCAATTTGGTCTCAGGTGTGCCTGGTGGGCACGGTCTGCCGGGTTAGGGGCGAGGGACGAGGGGCGACGGGGGTAGGGTGCGCCCGGTCGGCATGGCCGGCCGAGTTGACCGTTGAGCTTTCAGCAGTCAGCCTTCGGCCTTCAACTCAAAGCCGGCTTCACCCCGACCAGTAGCGGAGAATGCCCCGCCACTGCCAGCAACCTCAACCCCGGCGCATCGCTGAATGCCGATGGCTGACCGCTGATGGCTGACGGGCCCGTTCAAGGGCTGGCCGGGTGCTGGTGCGCGTTGTGGAGGGCCACCGGCACTGCCACCGCCGTGGCGACTACCGCTGCGATAACCAGCGGATTGGTCAAGAATGCCTTCCAAGGTCCGGGGTTTTGGCCGCGGAGCACGTCGTTTCCCACGACCAGAACAGCCCCTTCCTGGGCTGCGGGGGGAGCCGTGCCCGGCGTCCACAGGCGGTAAACGCCGTGCCCGTCATCGGCCACAAGCTGGTAGACGCCGCCACGGAGCCCTTTGACCGCAAAGTACCCCTCCTTGCCGGTCTTGGTCGTCAGGACGTTCTTGCCCTCGCGACGCAGAGACACCGGAATGCCCGACATCCCGGTCCCCTGCGCACTGATGACCTGGCCCACCAGAACGCTCCCTTCCCGAAGGGCCACGTCCGTCGCCACGGGCCCGCGCGATTCGGCAGCCGCCAAGAGCGGCTCCGGCAGGCAGAACCCCAGTGTGGCCAGCGCTACCACTACTCCCTTCAGCATTCTTGCCGCATTCATTGCGATCCACTTCCTGTGAAAAGGCCAAACGCTTTGCCACCGTATCGAGCCACGTGCGTCGCTTCCATGCGATCGATTGCGGCTTTCCCCCACCTCGGCCGCATTTTCGGTAGGAAGCGAGGCCGTCTTCTTATCGGCCGCCCGCCTTTGCCGTTTGAGGCAATGGGTATCTCATTCTCGAAATCGGGACGCTCCGCCCCATGCGCGCCGGAACAAGGATTCCTTTCGTCACACGTCATTGCCATAGCCACAGGCCGGCGGGCCGTGCGCCGTCGCCTGCCCGGCTAATCCGGGGCTCCGGGCGCGGCTTCCATGCCCTAAAATGGGTGGAAACGTATCCATCCACTGCCGGTATCCGCTCCCGCAAACGCGTGCTAAACGTCCCGGCAGGGTTTCCCAATCGGAGATCTGCGAAATACCGCACCAACTCGTCCCGTGCCTCAGGGGAGCCATGGAGGCTGAAGTGTACCCACGCCCAGGCGGCCCGGTACTCGGGGTTCCCCATGTCGCTCACGCTGCTTTTTTTCTCTAAATCCTCTATCGGAGGCAATCCTCTCAAGCGTACCGTCCACTGCACGGCGCCGAGGTATGGGTGCCCGTAGGCCCTCTTCGCCTGCGGGACCTCAAAGTACTTGGCCATTCCCTCGTCCAACCACAGCGGCACCACCGGAAGGACCGCGTGAAGCAGGGCGTGCGTACACTCGTGCCGCAGGTCGTTTCCAAACTCCGGATTCCGATACGCCAGCACCACCCCCGGCCCGCCGTCCTTCACATACAACGCCCGCCGGTATCCGACCTTCGGGAAATGCCGGGCCAGAAACTGGTTGTAGGCGCTCTTGTCGCGGAACAGATAGACTTCGATCCGCTCGGCCGCGAGCGGGATTCTTAGCGACTGGACCAGGTCGGCCTGGAGCAGCCCGAGTTCCTCCAGCAGCGGCTGCACGTCGCCCAGCGGGAATTCGCTGCGGAATACAAAGGGGCCCAACGCGCGGGCTTCGATCCAGCCACCGGTATCTGCGCAGACCGCTTGCGCACCTCCAAGCACGTACAACGCC
>Ga0315279_10007692_pt1 | contig 13244 bp, 11 predicted proteins | sample YL17G06_20_MG_FD_203694 | JGI IMG/M metagenome (GOLD analysis project Ga0315279, IMG submission 203694) | Sediment microbial communities from Yellowstone Lake, YNP, Wyoming, USA - YL17G06_20 | ecosystem: Environmental > Aquatic > Freshwater > Lake > Sediment | place: USA: Wyoming | collected... | reverse complement strand
CTGAAATTGACCTGGTTAATGATGAACCGCTTGCTCATGTCGCCGGTTATGACCGCCTGGCGTGTTACGGGTCCGGTAAAAAGAGTGCCGCCACCGGGCTCGGCGGGTACCTGGTTTATTTTTACGACCTTCATGATTTACCTCCCTCTCAAATCTATTTCAATCCGATTCTACCAATGGAATAAGCAAAAGAAGTATTTAGCCGTCAACTACCTTCTTAAACAGTACTTTTCGAGAGCTTCGTGAGAGCCCATTTGGCGGCTTCGGTTTCAGCCGCCTTTTTGTTTTTACCCGAGCCACTGGCAACCACTGTTCCGCCGACTGTTGCCTCAACCGTAAATACCCGGTCGTGGTCGGGTCCAACCGCTGAAACCAGGCGGTAAGCTGGTGTCCCTTACCCGATAGGAAGTTGGAAACGGGCGCGGCCGGGACCGGCCAAGCCGGCGGGGCGCGGGACCCCAAAAAACCGGAACCGGGCACAACAACCCAGGGGGAACCCGACGGTGACCGGGACGCTACTACCAGCGGAGGGGCGGGTCAAGCGGAATCTTCCGGGTTTTGAGGGAGGGGAAGATCAGACGAGACAGACCGGTCCCTCGGCCCCGGCTATGCGAGCACCGGATCGGGGACGGGAAATGCCTTAGCCGGTTTTTGCGGCGGCTTCTTTCATCATTTTTCGCCGTGCGGCTAGGCGCTCCTCCATGTACTTCAGGCGGTCGCGTCCGGTTTTGGTGTTTTTGATCACCTTTTCGATGTTCGCCAGCATGTGCGGATTCTTCAGTTTTTCGCGCAGTTCCTTCAAGAAGGGATGAATTTTCGCAAAAATAAGAAACATCTCATTGCTGAAAGCGGGCTCCAGGAATAACGCTTCATTCAGCGTCCCGTGCACCACCAGCGATGCGGCCAGATCCCAATACCCGCCCACCTGACGGAGCCAATTGTTTTCCTGTGTGCCCATGGCCATCGCGATCTTCATAAAATCGTCGGCACTCTCGGGCCAGAAATCGGCAGCCCACCAGCTGCGCGCTTTGCGTATTTCGGCCTCGCGGCGCAGGTCGTACAATTTCAAAATCAATTCGGCATCGGCATAACGCGGTTTTTTCGGCATTTGGACCTCCAGGGTGATTGGTTGCAGGCAGGATAGCACGCCTCGCCCTCCGCTTGCCGGAGTTCCTTCATCCGGGATTGATCATTTTCCTGAGAACATGTAACACGGCAAAACGGTGAAAAGAGGTACCGGACACCTTTTGAAGGCTAACGCCTTGATTTGCTTGATGCAGGATTCGAAGTCTTGGCGATCGGTGCGCCAGGTGGGGATACCACGAAGCCGTATCCCTTGGTTGATGATCTGGTGGGCCCCGTCCTGCGGGTCGGGATGCCGCGCGCGCCGTGCCTAGGTATGGAGTTCCAGACCGCAACCAGAGCCGAATTCCCCGCCCAGCCGACGCCGTCCCCCCTCTAGCGCACTTCCCCCGCACCCCTGCTCATTCGGCTCCTGTTGCTCCCCTGTAATCTAGGCGCTCCGCCCTCGGCGCTCAGCCCTGATTCCCCTTGACTTCTCCGATCCGTTGGCGATACGTTCGCGTCGGTGGTCTGTCCCCCGCATGGAAATGGAGGGGACCCATGGCTGTCACCGGTAAGCATCCCTAGCGGAAATCCGCGGCCCTTCGGGGAGTCATCCCCGAGGGGCCGTTGCGCTTTCATCCAGCCCGCCGTGCGAGAGACCGAGCCAGAGGCTCGGCTCAGACCGCCGGCGTCGGATCGCCGCCCTGCGGTTTGCGCCGACGGTTCACCTCGTGACGCCCCTCGGACTTCCCCTCGCTGAGGCGGCGCGGCATCTCCCCCTCCCCACGTCGGCGATTGCGAGAGCGGTCGCGAGAGCGGAGCGGCGAGAAGTCCACTGAGTCAACAACGTCCCGCATTACGCGAGCTTACTTGTCCTGAAGCGAGGGTCAAGGGCATCGCGGAGACCGTCCCCTATGAAATTGAAGCCTAGTACCATGGAGGTGATTGCCAAGCCCGGAAACCCGGACATCCACCATTGAAGAAACTTCGTGCGCCCCTCGGCCACCATGGCACCCCATTCTGGCTGCGGTGGTATGACCCCGAGGCCGATGAAGCTGAGACCCGCCGCCAGCAACAGGACGTTACCAAGGTCCAAGGAGGCGGCCACAACCACTGGGCTGACACAGTGCGGTATGAGGTGTCGCGCGAGTACCCTCGCGTCAGAAGCGCCGAGCGCACGTGCCGCCTCGACGTGCTCCCGCTGTTTTATAGACAGGACTTGGCCACGCATCAGGCGAGCATATTGCGGCCATCCGGTGATCAGCATGGCAAGCACGATGTTAGAGAGGCCAGGACCGGTGGCCGCTACAATCGCCATCGCCAGCACAATGGAGGGAAAGGCAAGGGTGATGTCCGCCAGCCGCATTACGAGGTCGTCGATCCTGCCGCCCACAATCCCCACGATAGCTCCTATCGAGCCGCCGATAATGGTCGCACCCCCGGCTACGATTGCCACCATCGGCAGGGAGATCTGAGCGCCATACATGACTCGCGAGAGCACGTCTCTGCCCAGTTGGTCCGTACCGAAGAGGTGGCGAGGGGACGGCGGCTTTAGCCGATTCATGACGTCTTGTTGCAGCGGGCCGTATGGCGCCCACCATGAGACTGTCAGCGCCACGGCTACCCAGCCGAGGACGACAAGGAGTCCGGCCAAGGCTGTCTGATTCCGCAGCAGGGCCTGCGCGAAATGTCGCCTTCTCGTCTTGACCGCCAGGGCAACGGGCTTGCTGTGGGTCACTGTCCTTGCGGGCATTCCCACGCTCGTCCTCCCCAGGCTACTCCCTGATTCGTGGGTCCAGCACGCCGTAAAGGAGATCGACGGCCAGGTTCGAAAGAGCATAGAGACATGATATGAGCAGAGTCACGCCCATGATCCCGGTGAAGTCGAGGGCCTGGGATGACTCCACCGCATACCGGCCCACCCCAGGCCACGCGAAAATGACTTCGGTCTGCACGGCTCCGGCCAGCACGCCAGCGACGGCTAGACCGATGATAGTTACCGTGGGCAGCAAGGCATTGGGTAGGGCGTGGCGGACAACGGCCACCCTCTCCGCCAGCCCTTTGGCCCTAGCTGTCCGCACGTAGTCGGCACTAAGCACCTCGAGCATGGAGGCACGCGTGATACGCGCGATCAGCCCAAGCTGACGCCATCCCAGCACTATGGAGGGCAATAGCAAATGTCGGAGCGCGTTCAGTGCGACCGACAGGTTGCTAGCTAATAGCGCGTCGACGACGTACAGCCCTGTTCGGCTAGGCGGAGGGGACAGGGAGGTATCAAGCCTCCCGGGTCCGGGGCTCCAACCCAAACCAGCATAGAACACCTGCAGGAAAATAAGGGCCATCCAAAACACCGGTGTAGACGACCCTGTCATGGCTACCACGCGAAGCACCTGATCGACCCAACTGTTGCACCTCACAGCAGCTACGACCCCCAGGAGAATCCCGCCGCCTATCGCTAACACGAGAGAGCCAAGGGCCAACTCCAGGGTTGCGGGGAGGTATTCGGCAAGGTCCTCGACGACAGGCCGTTGTGTCCTAATCGAGATCCCGAGATCTCCACGCACCAGATTCCACACATAGATGCCGAACTGCTCCGGCAGACTTCTGTCCAGTCCCCATTTCGCCCTGTACGCTGCCACAATCTCTGGGTTCTCCATGGCTCGGTCGCCCAACACTGCTGCGAGTGGGTCCCCGGGAACATAGTGGGCAATGAGAAAGCAGGCTAGGACGGCCCCGAACAACGTGGGCACAAGGATCCAGGCACGACGAACTAGTAACTTGCCCATGGCGCTGGCCACTCGATCGGAAGGACGTCTAGTCTAGTCTCTCGAAAGCTGGTGTATCGGCACCCTATTGTACGGGTGGTACTTAAAGCCCTTGATATAGTCACGATGGGCGATGTTCTCTTGAGGTTGCACCAGGGAGACGAAGTTGGCGTCGTCCTGAACGTTCTTCAGGTACTTGCTATAGATCGCAATCCTTGCGTTTGGATCGACGATCTGGATCGCTTGGCGTGCGAGCTTCTCGTTCTCTGGACTGTAGTAGCCCAACCGCTTCTCGGCGAGGCCGCCCTTCGGGCCCCAGGAGTCCGCCATGGCGTGGGAATCCGGATAGTCTGTGTTCCATCTATGAATGACCATAGCATACTTGCCCGCGCGGAACGGCGGCGTGAACACGGCATACGGTTGGGGGACAAGTTCCACTGTGACCCCGATCATCGCCAGGTCGGCCTGCACCTTCTGGGCGATGGCGGGTATGTCCACGCCGTCCAGAACCACGTTCTGGAACATCAACGGTAGCTTCGTAGAGCCACTGGCGTACCCAGCTTCTGCCAACAGCGCCTTAGCCTTGGCCACGTCACGCTTCAGCGGGGGCACTGTGTCGGCCCCCAGCAGGCCCCGAGGAATCAGGGAGTTCAGCCTGACAGCGCTGTCGCCGACCATGTTGACCAGGCCCTCGTAATCAATGGCAAAGCTTACGGCCTGCCGGAACTTCTGGTTGGCGACGATAGGTGACAGATCGACCTTCGCGGTCATCCCGATGTAAAGCAAGGTCAGCGGCAGACCCTTGGTGACGACTATCCCGGGAGTTTTTCGCAACTCCGCGAGCCTGTCAGCGTCAAGATTCAAGGCAACATCAGCATCGCCTCGGACCAGCATCTGGGCTTGGGTGGTGGGATCCAGGACGGCCTTATCTATCACCACATCAAAGCCGGGCCTTCCGCGCCAGTAGTTGGGGTTAGCCTTCAGACGGAGCTCGGCATTCCGCTCCCAGCGCTCCAGCACATAGGCACCCGTGCCTATTGAGTTCTGGTTCAGCCAGGCCTCGGCCTGATCCGTCTTGTCGGATCCGGGTCCGCTGGTGGCACCGTGGGCTTTGGCCTCCGCACTATCGATGATCCCGGCGGAGATGCAGGCCAACCGAGCCAGCAGGGACGCGTCAGGCTGTTCGAGCGTGAAACGGACAGTCCGGGGATCGACAACATCTATTTGCTCCACCCCGCCCATGACGAAGGAAGGGCCACTTTTCAGGTTCTTTAAACGGTCCAGGGAGAACTTGACGTCCTCCGAGGTCATCTCACGGCCGGTGGAGAACTTGACCCCCTTTCGGAGCTGGAAGGTATACACCCGGCCATCCGAGCTGATCTCCCACTTCTCCGCAAGCTGCGGAATAATCCTGCCCGGGTTCTCCGTGTCAAGATCGGTCAACTGCTCGTACATTGCCCTTCCGTCACGCATAAATGTGCCCTCAAAAGCGCGCCCCGGATCCAACCAGATCAGTCCCAAATCAGACACCATGATCAGTTGCTTCGCCCTGGCTGTAGGGCCGGAAGGAACTCCTGCCGCCGCAAGCTTTATGACCTCCCGGGCTGCCGCTGCCTTCGCAGTTGAGAGACCCGTCGGGACCGCCTGCTTCAACTGCTCGGATGCCGATCCCACTTGACACACGGCCAGGATTGCCAGCGGACCGATGACCCGTACGAGCTTCTTCGTGGCCTTCATCGATATCCTCCTTTCCTTGAAGCGCACCTTTTCCCTTCCGATCCCCTCTTTCCACCATCTCGGGTCCGTATGCAGGATCGTACAGATGGTCGATGGCCGCCGTCAGTCAGGCGACGGTTCACTTCTTCCTCCACCGCCGAAGGCTCCATCTCGCCCACCAATCCCGATCCCAGGAGATGATCCCCGAGGCGGGGGAGGGGTCCCGCTGCGTCCACGACTCGATCCCCTCACGGCCGCCGCAGCCTCCACCGCGGGTGGCCCTCTCACCTACCCCTTCACCGCCCCGCATTTCTTGGTGCCATTGCCTTCATGCGCGCTCATCGTACCCTCCTCCTTCTCGCTACCGGTCGGAAGAGACCCCCTGTCGGCACCCGCCCTCGCCTCATGTGCCTACCACCCTGCTCCTTCACCTCCTCTCCGAAGAATGCCTCACACCCAAAACTCCCTGAAACCCTGCCGGTTGAATCTCCAGGCGAACTCCCGCTGGCCTCGTCCTTGAGTAAGTACCGGCCTGGCAGGCACCTGTGCGGTCCAGACTGCCGATCGACCCGGACCATCCTGATCACATTCCACGCTACATCACGCAACAAGTCGCAAAGGAAGAAACGTTCACTCTGCGCTTTTCTCAAAGCGGCGGCTGATGGAGCTGCGATCTCTTAGCCGGGACGGCCGCTCAAATCGCTTTGGAAGCCTCCCCGCCTCCTTTAGCTTCGTCTCCAACTCTGCGACTTCGTTCTCAGGAAGAAGGCGTCGCCTTAACTGTAGTAATGCCGGCCCAAATGCTTCATCAAGGGTCGGCCCTAATACCCTGAAGATCTCGCTCAGATACACATCATGGCGAATTGTTGTTTCTACAATGCGCACCACCGCAGGATTGCGGGTCACCACGCCGTTCGCATCGTCGAGTAGAGATGCAATCACGGCTTCCTCGAAATCTACGGTGACTATCAGGTTTCGCTCGACGTTTCCGATTGGCATCATTCCCGCATTATGGTGAAGATAACTGGCGCCAAAATCGTTCTTTCTCGATCCAAACACCACCATGATGACGTCCACGCCACGATGCGCGGCATCTCGCAGATCAGCCTCGTGTGCTGCGATACTAGCGTCTGACCCCTCCACGCTGATATGGTGTCGCGCTCCTCGAATGAGGTGCTGAATTTTCGACCGCATCTCATCCAATCCCCAAATATGCCATACGTAGTCGACGTCCCCTGCGTCATTCATCCCCCTCAAAACTTCAAGTACTCGATCGCAGCTTCTGTCCGTTCTGGACCTGATCCTCCGCAGCACTTCTTCTGCAGGCACGGGAATGTACTTCCTCGGATGGCTTCCTATTGGTTGCGCAACAGACTTGTTTACCATTGCCTCGATCGTTGAATACACATTCCCGCGCGGCAAGCCAGTGTCTTTACTGATTTCGTACCCGGTCGCCGGCTTGTTCGCCAAAAGGCTTACGTAGACGCGGGCCTCGTGCTCCGTAAATCCAAGTGCGCGGAGGTCTCTCACAACTTTCGCTCTCTCAAGCCTTATTGACCCATTCCCACCCATCAATCGCTCCACGGCGCTGCGTGTTTCATCTACACACAGCTAGTCACTTGGACGGGGCGCTCTTCTAAAACAAGAACGTCAGCAATACTCTCTTCCGATGCCAACGCAAACAAGCCACTTCACGCCAAATTAATTGTGCAACAGCTTCTGTCGCGTTCGCTGCAACGAATCACCCTGCTGTTGTGATCTCGCACTCCGCTTTTGTGATCTCGTTATAGGCCCCCGCTACCGCTGATGCCCTTGGCAACGACCTGCCTTACGATGTCCACCCAAGCGCTATGAAAGGCTGTCGACAAGCCTTCTGGGGTCGGGCTCGGCGCCATGATTGTTGTGTCAATCGCTCCCTTCTCCGCGCACCGCCCCAAGAGACCCTTCTCTGTGTCGCCGTCATGCAAAATTGAGGAGTCGCCCGCGAGTGCGGCCATACCTCCAGTTATGGCGTACGCTCCCCAATTGCATACCGTTGCAATAAAGGACACGTCCGCCTCATCGATGCCTGCGATTGATCCGCCGCACGAGCACTTGCACACCTTTCCCTCTGGAAAGAGCTCAAGCAGTGTTTCGCGAAGACATCCCATTCCCAATTCGTTGCCAGCGTCGCCAATACCAAGCGTCCGAATGCCACGTCTTCGTGCCTCCGGAAACAGATCGTCTAACCTGTCAACTCCTTGGGACACGTTTGCACCCCACCGCGTGTGATATTCACCCTTTTCATTTCGGCCGGGCCGCTCGATTGCTATAACGTATGAGGGTGTCGTTTTGTCGAGTATCTCTGCGGCCGCCTCCGTGGATGTCTTCGCGTGAGTAGGATAATTGACAATTGCCGCAGCCCCGCTGCTAGTCATTGCAGTCTTCAGGTCTAGAATGCTGAGCCCGACATATCTGCAGGCCGCCTGCATAACTTCATTCAGTTGCTCCTCGACAACGAAGATGGCTGACGCCTTGCGGCACCTCGCAATCGCCCTCGCTAAGACAACAGCACCAGGTGGCCCATCCATCTCCCCAACCGGCCCATACGGCCAGATTGGCCATCCAGTAAGTATGAGCACGTGGTCGTTTTCCTTAATTTGCGACAGTATATCTCTCGCCGCAAATAGCGAAAGAGATGTGTTCTCTCCTCTCTGCAACTGCTTACACCTGTGATACATTCGTCCAATAATGTCGCCTTTTAGATAGCCAAAATGAACGGGCAATGTCATCATTGTGTCCAGAAATTTGCCGATCTGCTCAAGACGAGCGTTCTCCATTTTAATCTCCTAGTCTAAATCGGACTAGGCCACTGCCTGTGTGACGCTACACACTTTGCGACTGTGCTTCCGAGACCGGTGCCGACGTAATCCGACCGGCGCGTGGTACCAATATGTAGGCTTGAACCGTACGCGTTACCCTCCTGCGGCCTCTCACCGAATCGACGCACCTCACTGGCTCGGCGGAGACAACAGCACCCCGCTTATTCTCTCTGTTCCTGCTACGGACTGACTTTTACGCTGTCGAACAACCTACTGGCGGTGCCTCTCTACCTCTCCAGCACGGCCACATGCCCGCCCCGTAAAATGCATTACACTCCTAATGCACGCGCGGTTTTTCACGGCGAATTCACTCCAGGCGAAAAGTTTGTCGTTAACAAGCGCGGTCAAGCCTTAGGCCTTAGGGGCCAGGTGCCACCACCTCAGTGTCAGTTCAAATGCTGGAACGTGACAATGCCAGAACCTCGATGTCAGCCCTACGTGTCCTCAGCGTGCTGAGATCAATTCCTGGTAATCTCGTGATTCCGGGCTCTCAGTGGCTCCTTCTCGTCGGACCATCACCTATTTCCGAACCGAGGCTTCACCAGGGTACTGACACCGAGGTGGTGGCACTCAGGTGACACTAAGGTTATGGCACTTGGCCCCTAGGTGTGGAGATGTCCCTTTTGCCTAAGTTCTGTCTGGACTCTCTTAATGGCACGCTCAATGCGACTAATCACTTCGTCAATTTCTTCCTTCTTGATGACGAATGGCGGTGCTAGCTCAATCCTATCTCCATTCACTCCATCCGCGCAGCCCCCCGATCCCGGCAATATGTTCATCCTCTCCTTGAGGGCTTCATTTGTAATCCATGTATCAACGTGAAGACTCTTCGGAAATGGCTCCTTGGTGTGTTTGTTCTTGACAAGCTCGATTCCGAGTAGTAGGCCCTTGCCCCCCGCCACTTCACCAACGATTTCATTCTCGTTTAGGCGCTGCGCGCGTTGAAATAGGTAGGTACCCATTTCGGCCGACCTCTCCACCAAATGGTTGGCCCGTACGTACCGTAACACGGCCAATGCGGCAGCACAGGAAACGGGAATTCCGGAATAGGTGTGACTGTGTTTAATCGTTCGTGAACCGTTTTGGAAGGCTTCGTACACTTTTTGCGTGAGAAGTACTGCGCCAATCGCGGCATAGCCGCTAGCGATTCCTTTCCCCGTAGCGATTAGGTCCGGCAACACGTTCCAATGATCCACTGCAAACAGTTTGCCTGTTCGGCCGAAGCCACAGAGGACTTCATCGGCAATGAATAGTACATTATACTTGTCACAAGTTTCGCGCACTATTCCATAGTATTCGGGCGGCGGGGCCATTGCTGCGACAGTGCCGCCCGTGATCGGCTCGGCTATAAAAGCCGAGACGTAGTCTGCCCCGACCTGCGTGATGGTTGTTTCCAGCTCACGTGCGCACTTGATCTTGCAGCCTGGATATGCCATTTCGAACGGGCATCTGTAACAATAGGGAGGCGGGATGTGTGGAAAATCAAGGAGATAGGGAGTGTAGGGCTCTCTCCACGCGGTTCTGCCGCTCATCGAAACAGCGCCTATGGTATTCCCGTGATAGCTTTTCCATCGAGATATGACAATGGATTTCTTAGGATTCCCGGCCTCCAGGTGATATTGCCTCGCAATTTTGAGCGCGGCCTCTGTCGCCTCGGAACCCCCGGACGCGAAAAACACCTTTGAGTACCGATGATCGGAGAAATCAACGATTTCATCGGCCAACTGTTCTCTCACCTTACTTGTGAACTGGGCGCCATAGAGGAACGAGATTTTTTGAATTTGTTCGATTACAGCGTCGATGACCTCTTTCACGCCATGACCAATTCCAACGACCACCGTTCCTGATGAAGCATCGATATATTTGTTTCCTTCATTGTCGTAAAGGTAGATGCCCTCGCCTCTTTCCATCACTGGGTATGATTTGTCTAGAACCGTATACAGGACGCTTCCCATGTTGCTCCTCCCATAGTCATTTTCTTCGTGAGTCGGCGTGAGTTATTCTGGTTAATGCCACAGTGAGTAGAGAGGTAAAGTACGCCAGCCTGCGATTAAACCGGACGTCGACACAGAGGAGTTCGGCCACCGCCGCCAAGGCCAACTTCGGCGCCAGGAGCGGCCAGGCCGGCCAAGACGTGCGTGGGTGACCGGCTGCAACTCCTCCGCCCACGGGGTCCGCTGGACGGAGGCCGCAAGTGGGGCACGGGGCGCGGTGAGGCGACTCCACCAACCAGAGCGGAGGTTCCTCGGCGCAGGATCCCGTAACCGGCGTTCGGGCCACCGGGCCTCAGCACTTCGGCGCCGGGGTGCGCGCAGTCCGTTGAGCAGAGACGGCCGAGCGGCTTCCGCCTAGGCACCGGCATCCGCCTCCTCCGGTGAGAATAACCGCGTCTTCCGATACTTTCGCTTTTCGTGGCTTACACCCTCAGACGTAAGCGTAGTAGTAAAAGAGAATACTATTGGCCTCAGATAGCATAAGGGTGTATCCGTGTCAAGGGGAAAAGTGGCTTTCGGTAAGCGAGTATTCCTGGGCGCCGTCGATCATCCATCTTCAACATTTCACGCTATTTACATAAACAGCCGGCACTATATCTGTCGTGGGAGCTAGAAAAAAGGTACCGGACACCTTTTGAAGGCCAACGCCTTGATTTGCTTGGTGCGCGACTCAAATTGTTGGCGATCGGTGCGCCAGGTCGAGATGCCGTGAAGCCGTTTCCCTTGGTTGATGATCTCGTGCGCCCGGTGTTGCGGGTCGGGATGCCGCGCGCGCCGATGCTGAATGCCCCTGGGGGCACGGTGCATGGTCCGGAACGAATTCGGGCCGTGATCCATCGCTGGATGGAGGCACTCGGGGAGTGGTGCAGGCAGAGAAATAATACTTATAATGCAACGTCCCCTTTCCGCCCCTTAGTCAAACTCCACGCGTCGACCGTCAAGCGATTAGAGAATGATGCGCAGCTTCTTGGCGTGGCTCTCGAGGAGGAAGACGGCGTTATTGAGGCGCTGGAACTTGTGGGCCCGGCGGCGCATCCCATCGATGTCGTGGTCGGCGACGCCCGTGGTGCGTATCTCGCGGAGGACGATTTGAAGGTTGACGAAGACCTTCTTCAGCTCCTCCGCCGTCATCCTCTTGAGCTGAAGGACCGTGAAGGGGGCGTTGCCCTCGGCGATATCGCGGGCGTAGCCGAGCGGATTCCCTGGAATACCTGCCATGGCCTCTCTCCTCTCGGCGCAGGACCGCCGCAACAAGTGGAAGGCGACCTTTAGGCCGGGACGAGTCACCCGGGCCCGGCCGGTGCGTGCGCCACCGAACCAACAGCGTGATTATAGCATCCGGCCGCCGCGCTGTCGCCGACGGACTCCCCCGCCCCAGCCCTCTTTCCGCGCGGGCCGCTCAGGATCCCCGGCGGGCTCGGGCGGCCCGCAGCGCCCGCCACCCCGTGAGCGCCAGGGCACCGAGGATGGCGACCGTCAGGACGATCTGCGCGAACTTCCCCGCGACTCGCTCGAGCCGCGCGACGTAATCGCCCAGGCCGTAACCCACGGCGTAGCCGAGCGCGACCGACAACGGGACGTACAGCGCCGCCCCACACACATTCGCCACGAAGAAGCGGAGGGGCCGGAGGCCCGTGGCACCCGCCAGGGGGCCAGCCATGAAGCGGAGCCCCGGCAGGAACCGCGCGACGAATACCCCCGTGGGACCATAGCGGGTCACGAAGCCTCGCATGCGTTCCAAGCGCTTCGAACTCCCCAGGACCCAGAGTCCATAGCGGTCGATGGTCCCTTGCCCGTAGTGCCGTCCGATCCGGTAGCCGATGTTGTCGCCCACCACCGCGCTCAAGATGCCAATGGCCAAGACCATCGGCAGGCGAAGCTCCCCCTGCCACACCAGGTACCCCGCCAGGATGAGGACCGTCTCCTCGGGAAGGGGGACGCCCATGTTCCCGAGGATGACGAGGACGAAGATGGCGAGGTACCCCCAGTGGCCGATCAGTTGGCCGAAGTCAGGCATCGGTGAAACGCTCCCTGGGTGTCGGGCAGCCGATCCTCACAGCGGGGGGGGTCCCGCCAGGCGTCAGCGCCGTTGCCCCTCCTCGGGCTTGACCGGTTGCGGGGACAGCTCCTCGTACGGCCCGGTGAGCGCCTCGGGAATCTCCAGCAGGTTGCGAAAGATGCCGAAGACATTTCGCCCAACGGACTTCAGCGGAACCGCTGTCACCTGAGGTTCGCGCAGGGACCCGGTGACGTGGTAGTAGGCAACGAAGATGCTCTTCTCTTTCCCGCCCAGGAGCCATCCCGCCAAGGGGATGGTGGTGAGGATGCGGTCGACGTTCTGGAACGGCTTGACCGCCACGGTCAGGTCCACCGTATCCTCGGCAAGATTGACGGCCCCGACGGCGGTCACCTTCATGGCCCGGCTGTCCAGGACGAGGTTGTCCGTGCGGGCGATGCCGTGCGCGATCTTGACGTCGGCCGTCAGGCGCTGGTAGGGCATGCCCTCGGCGGTCAGCTCCGGTCCCTTCAAGTCCACGAGCTGCGCCACGTTCAGCAGGGCCAGGATCTTGGCCGTGACGGTGTAGCGTCCGATCCGCCCGTCCCGCAGGACGAGCTTGAGGTCTCCACCCAGATTCCGCCAGAAGTCGGCCGTCTCTTCCCCTTCGCTCGTCAGGAGCCCCCCCAGGGACAGGAGACCCGTCACCTCTCCCTTTCCCCCGGAGCCCCCGAGCGGGAGTTGCTCCGCTCGCCCGTCGTCCTCCTGGAACGTGAGGCGGAGATCCCAGCGCCCGCCGTGGAGGCCGATCTCGCCCGCGGCGCGGAAGGCTCCCTCGGCAAGTCGC
>Ga0315279_10007690_pt1 | contig 13245 bp, 17 predicted proteins | sample YL17G06_20_MG_FD_203694 | JGI IMG/M metagenome (GOLD analysis project Ga0315279, IMG submission 203694) | Sediment microbial communities from Yellowstone Lake, YNP, Wyoming, USA - YL17G06_20 | ecosystem: Environmental > Aquatic > Freshwater > Lake > Sediment | place: USA: Wyoming | collected... | reverse complement strand
CGAGACGGGGGATATCCTGGCCAAGGAGAGGCGGCTGCCGCTGTTGGAGAGGGGCGATGTGCTTGCCTTTTTAGACGCCGGAGCCTACGGCTTTTCCATGGCCTCGCAGTACAACGGTCAGCCCCGGCCAGCGGAGGTTCTCGTCTTTGCAGGCGAGGCCGAGGTGACGCGCCGCTCAGAGGACACGAGTGCGCTGCTGGCGGGGCAGAATATTCCAGCAAGGCTCCTGCGGTAGAGGCGGCGATCCATGGAAGATGTGGACTTGCGTAGATCCATCGAAACCGTGCAGAGCATCCTAGCACCCCTCAGTCAGGGCGAGTTCTCGGAGAAGCTCTACAAGGTTTCAGTTTATGTGGAATCCGTCGCGAAGAGCTGGAATGCCTGCCGCACTGATCTGGCGGACCTGAAGAAGAAAGATGCTGGCGATCCAGGGAAGATCAGCCAGGCGGTGCAGGCCAGGGTTAAGAGCTTCCAGGCCACCCTGAAGAACTCGCTGCGCTTTGCCCGCCTCAACCTTGACGCGGCGATGGTCCAAGCGCTGGAGCGCCTGGTCTGGCGTCCCAAGAGCGCCAGCAAGCAAGACGAGCAGAGGAAGGCAGAGGCGCTGCAGAAGGTCTTCGACGGCATGCCGGAGCCTGGAAAAGCAATGCTGCAGCATTACCGCGCCGCCTCCGATCCGCTGGACAAGTGGCTGGTGGCAGGGCCGTGGGGGCACGAGTACCTCAAGAAGCGGCACATCCGCTCGGAGGCCTTCGATGGCGAGCTGTGCCAGATGCTGGCATGTGGGGGCTCGGCGGCGGGAATGGTGGTATTGAGCTACGGCAGGCTCGGCAGGGCGATTGACCAGGTGGAAGAGGCTGCCTTGAAGATGCAGGGAATTTAGATGCTCCCTTTTGCCCTTGCGCAGACCTTTTCATAAAAATTAATTACTTTCGCTCCACGTGCCTCTTCTTTTTCTCCTCATAGTCCTCATCTAATTTATTTAAGCTCATTTATGGGACCATTTTTAGCCGATCTTTTGTATCTTATACATACTTTCTTTAATCCAAAAAATGATTTACTGTTATCATTTTCCTTAGAAAAGTATTTATTCTTACACGTACTAGTTGCTGCCATGGCGGGAGTTCTGGAGCGTCTCAAGAGGCCTTGGCAGAAGAGGCCAAGGGCGGAGCATCGGGAGTTTCCCAGATACGGGATCGACCGGAAGGCCATGGAGCTGGAGACGGCCAAAGAGATCCTCTGCGAGGTCTTCGGTGTGGTGCCTGGGGACGTGGAGGAGATGATCCGGCAGCGCCTGGCGGAGCAGGAAGCCCTCTAATTTTGCTTTTTTTGGAAGAATTCTCCTTTTTTAGCAAATCTGAAATATTTGCGGCCCCAAGAGATCATCATGATACTCGGCATATCCGGCAGCCCGCGCAAGATGGCCACTGAGTACATTTTAGGCGAGGCCCTGAAGATGCTGGAGGAGAAGGGCTTCCAGACAGAGCAGTTCAGCGTTCGCGGCAAGAGCATCAGCCCCTGCAAACACTGCGACTTTTGCCTGAAAAACGCAAGATGCGTTATCAAGGACGACATGCACCAGCTCTACCCTCTCATCCAGGAGGCCCGAGGATTTGTCATCGCCACTCCCGTCTACAACGGCAGCATGAGTGCCCAGACCAAGATGGTAATAGACCGGACCAGGGCCTCCCTGGCTGCAGATCCCAAGGTGCTGCGCCAAAAGCCCGGCATGGCCATCGCCATAGGCGGCGACCGCATGGGCGGCCAGGAGCTGGCCCTCCAGCAGATCCATTCTTTCTACATACTTAACGGCATGATTCCGGTGAGCGGCGGCTTCTTCGGCGCCAACCTGGGCGTTACCATCTGGTCCAAGGATACCCTGGAGGATGCAAAAAAGGATGAAGAAGGATTGAGGAGCCTAGGAAAAACGGTGCGCAGGTTTGCTGAAGCGCTGCAGTGGCTGGAGAAGGTGGACAGCAAGGAAAAATAATTATCCTGACAAGGCTAAATTGGTGTCAATGGCGAAGGTTGGTGCAAAGAGGAAGATCGCCTGGGGCATTACCGGCAGTGGCGACCGCATTGTGGAGACAGTCGAGGTCATGACACAGCTGCAGAAAGCATACGATGACGTCTTGGATGTGCGGGTCTTCGTCTCCAAGGCGGGAGAGCAGGTCATCAAATACTACAAGCTCTTCAACACCCTGGAGAAGAACTTCGACAAGGTATGGGTGGAGATCAACGCCAACTCTCCCTTCCTGGCCGGCCAGCTGCAGGTCAGGCGCTATGAGTTCCTGCTGCTTGCTCCCACCACATCCAACACCGTGGCCAAAATAGCTCTTGGACTGGCGGACTCCCTGCTCTCCAACGCCGCCATCATGTCCCAGAAGGCTTTCGTCCCGACGTACATAATGCCCTGCGACTACAAGCCAGGGATCATCACCACCATCCTCCCCGACGGCAGCGAGATGAAGCTGCGCATAAGACGGGAAGATGCAGAGCACGTGGATAGGCTGCGCCAGATGGAGGACGTCTTCGTGATCGAGACACCGCAGGAGATTCCTGCAGTCTTCGAGAGGCACTTCTCTCGTGTCTAGTTTGGCTCTCGCTGATCCGTCCTGGATCCATTCTATCTTGTTCCATTCATAAATTTACGGATGGGACCTCCCTCGAAAGGATTTAGTACTTATGAATCTATCGCCTCTTAACACGGGATTTGTGAAAAGTAATACTGGTGTTTCCATGAAGGACGTAGGTATACTTGTGCTCGGGCATGGTTCCAGCCTGCCTTACAACCGGGAGCTTGTGGAATTGCTGGCCCAGATGATCAGCAAGAGTCACTCCGGCCCCGTCAGAACCGCTTATCTCAATATGAATCAGCCCGACATCCCGGAGGGGCTGGGGAGCTTTGCAGGCACCAAGGTGAAGAAGATCGTGGCCCTGCCGCTCTTTCTTGCCCATGGCGTTCATACTCGGCAGGACATACCCAAAGAGCTGGGTGTGGATCTGCAGAGGCGCAGAGGCATGTTGAAGATTGGGGGCGAAGAGGTGGAGGTCATCTGTGCTGAGCCCCTGGGTGTGGACGAATGCATTGCAGCTCTGGCTTGCAGGCGCGCCGAAGAAGCCCTAAGGTAGCGGTGCTGGACACCATCCACGGTGCCTCAACCATAGCCTGCAAGATGGTCGAATCCGGCATAGAGGTCGAGGCCCTGGAGGTGTACCATCACGCGCCTAGCATAGCGAGCTTCGATCTGGTGGCGGCCCCTGTTCACCTTGAGCCGAATAATCCCGTCTTGGTCGAGGCCAGGCGGCTTGGGAAGAAGATCATCACTCACCATCAAGCTGTGGGCGAGCTGCTGGGGCAGCGCTCAAATCACAGTATGGAGGTCTTTGAGGTCACGGGGACTCACAGCAAGACCTCGACGGCTCTGCTGCTCGCCAGAATGCTCTCCTGCCAAAAGAAAGTCGTATCCCACACCACCCGCGGCATCGAGCTCTGGCGCAAAGGAGAAGCGACCCTGCTTCGCAAGGGCCTGAGCATCACTCCCGGAAATGTGATTCCTGCCATGGCAGAGGCCGAGGCCCAAAAGGCAGATGCCCTGATCTCTGAGATCTCCCTGGGGGGCACGGGACTGGCGGACTGGGGGATACTGACCAGCCTCTCCGGAGACTATCGCATTGCCGGAGGAACGAAGTGGGCGAGCACCGCCAAGCTGCAGATGGTCTCCCTGGCCAAGCAGGGGGCGAGGCTCGTAGCCAACAACGATGCCCGGCTCTCGCCGGATATCGCTTTTGGCGTTGGGGGCGTTCGGGCCGAGCCGGACAGAATGATCTTCGGAGAAGAGGAGCAGCCTCTGGCCTTGAGCGAGGACCTGGACTTTCCGGGCTATCAGACCGCCATCGCGGGATCGGCTGCTGCAGCGCACGCCGCCGGGATCTCCCTGGAAGAGATCGCCCAGGTCCTGCAGGGCTTTGACGGCTTTAGCGGCCGCATGAAGATCCTTCGTCGCGATGGCCTCACGATCTTCGACAGCTCCAACTCCGGGCTCAAGGTCAGGGATGTGAGATTGGCCCTAGATCGGGCCCGCGGAGGCCGTCTGGGCGTTGTCGCGGGAGAGGAATCGGAAACGGTATGTGAGGGCATGGACATCCCTGCTCTGGTGGCCCTTCTCAGGCAGCGCCGGGCGGAGATCGAGCTTCTGATTCTGGTGGGCGAGCGGCTTAGGCCCTGGGCGGAAGAGCTAAAGGCCGTTGCCGCTCAGGATCTGGTATCGGGCTTTGAGCTGGCCCAGGCAGCGGCCGGCTCTGCAGGCCTGGAAAGGCTGCTTTTGTGCGTGAAGTGTTTCAGGTGATGGAATGGCTAGCGATATGCAAAACTTGACAATAATTCATCCCAGGCCGAACTCCATAGTGGCAGCTCTCTATACCCTGCGCGACCTGGGGGCAGAGGTGGTCATACTCCACGGTCCAAGCGGGTGCTGCTTCAAGCATGCTCGGCTCCTGGAGGAGGATGGGGTGCGGGTGCTGACTACCGCCCTGGACGAGGCCGGTTTCGTATTTGGAGGCCAGCAATCCTTGACAAGACTCCTGAAGAGGGCCAAGGAGATGTTCGATCCCAAGCTCATGGCCGTCTCGGGAACTTGCAGCAGCATGATCATCGGCGAAGATCTGCATCAGGCTGTCTTGAACGCCGACCTGGGAATACCCGTCTTGGAGGTAGAGGTTCATGCCGGCTTCAGAGACAATACCAAAGGAGTGATCCTCACCCTGGAGGCGGCCAGGGATAAGGGCATCATCGATGAGGCAGAGTTCCTGAGGCAGAAGATTCTACTGGAGAAGGCCACCCTAGTGGAGAGGCTCTACGGAGCAGCCAGCAGTGAGTACTTGGCTCCAGAGCGGGGCGACCTCAAGTATGAGGCGGCGGCCAGGCTGCTACAGCTCATCCGGGAAGGCAAGCGCGGCTTAAACATCCTCAATGCGAAGAAGGAGACCGCGTACATGTTCGCAGATATAACCGCGGCTGTTTTTGAAGTGGCCGGCAGTCAGGTGGATACTCTGGCCAACCTGGATGACCGGGTGGGTCTGCCTAAAGTAAGAAGAGACGCCAGCAACATCGCCCGCGACCTGCGACAGAAGGGCGTGGATTTCAAGCTCATCGGCGGGCTGGATGAATATCCCATTGCAGGAGAGGCCGTTTCCCGGTTGATCTTGAAGGCCGACTACGACTTTGCCGTGATCTCGGGAGTGCCCCATGCCTTGCCCATGTCGGCCTTGCAGGGCATGGAGATCTTCTCCATAACCAATGGCCCCCGCCAGGTCAGACCGCTGCGCGATCTGGGCCACCAGCATGTCACGGTAGAGCTGGACCTGCATCCCAAGACCATGGGCGTGACCTCCCTCATAGAATCGGAGTTCGGAGCCACGCTTCGGGCCTTGAATAAAAGCAAAGGCTAAATTTAGATGACTTTGGGCAGCTCCGTCAGCAGCGCGTAGATGACAAAGCCGATGGTTCCGATGATGCCTATGCCCGCCATGGAGACCTTGGCAATCATAGTGAACTCTTCTCGGCTGGGCTTGCGCGCCAGCTTCAGGACCCGGAGGTACTCTTCTATATTCGTGGAGGGCATGGAAACGCCCATATCTCCCACTATCTCATCCAGATCCAGCTTCTCCTTGAGATTGAGCTTCTTCTTCAGAAAGCTCTTCTTCTCGGTCTCGTTAGTTCCCTCGCTCATTCTCCAAGAGGAACGAATTAGAGAATAAAAAAGCTTTCGATCGACTTCAACCTGGCAAGGATCTCTTCACATCTCATGGCCAAGATCTCAAAGCTGGCTTCTCTGCCTCCACTTCCAGGCGCATCATCGCCACGCGGACCCGTCCCTCCTCATCCAGTGGGTAGCGCTCGATATATTTGCGGGCCACTTCGCTCACGAACTCCGGCCGAAGGCCCGTAGGCAGCCTCTCCGTGTAGGGCAGCCAGGTGTTCCTGATAATTCCCTCCAAGCCGGCTTGACCCACGTGAACCATTTCTTTCGGAACCAGCTCCACGCGCCCGGCCTTCAGGCCAGCCTGGGAAAGCCACCGCTTGTACTCCTCTGGTCCGTAAAAGTGATAGGGAAAGCAAAAGCCCTGGAAGTACTCTTCCCAACGCTCGCTTCTGATAAGATCCTCGGTGATATCCAGAATCTTGGCGGCGTTCCCCCTTCCACCGCACTGGAAGAGAATCCGACCTCCAGGCCGGAGGCTGCAATAGACGCCCTCCAGGACTGGCAGGTGATCCTTGACCCAGTGCAAGCAGGCAAAAGAGACGGCAAGATCGAACTCCTCTCGTAGTCTGCTGGGTTCCACTTGTGCATTGTCCAGCAGTCTACAAGGCGGCACACCAATCTAGCTCGTCTCCTTTGGCTCTTCAATCTCCACCCGCGTTTCCCTCTTCTTGGGGAAGCTCTCCGCAAGTACGGGCACGGCTTCGACCAGGTGCTCTAGCAGCGAGTGCTTGGGGCCTTTCAGCCTCTCCACTTTGACACCCTGTTGATCTATTATTATCACCGCCACGGGCTTCATGCCCAGGCCGCCTCCACCTCCGCCGCCCGGAGTTTCCTGCCCCTTTCCCATGCCTGCTCCCGCGCCAAAGCCCATGCCCACGCTCACCAGGGGAACTATGGTCTTGCCCTCAACAGTGATGGGATCTCCCACTACGGTCCGGGCGGAGAGGGACTTCTGCATCTCGCCGGTTATGGTCTTCAGAATTTCCACAAGGCCTTCCATATTCTTTCACTTCCTTTAATAATGATCGCTGAAGGATGAAAAAGGTTTCTTTCAGGACTACACACTGCCTGGGCTCCAATAGACTTATCCTGCTGAAAGGCAGTAGATCGTTTTAATGCCAGAAACGCCCCCGGACAAAGATGCGGCAGTCCAATGGTTCAGGAAGGGCAATGAGCACCTCAATTTGGGTAGGCATTCGGAGGCCGTTGAGGCTTTCGACAGGGCAGTACAGATTAATCCGAAGAATGCGGAGGCCTGGAACCATCGGGGTTTGGCTCTGGCGAGCCAAAATCGCTTCGAAGAAGCCGCTAAATCCTTTGATAGAGCTTGCTCGACAGATCCATCGCATCCTGACGCGTGGTACAACAAGGGATTGGTGTTGTGCGCCTTAGAGCGATATGAGGCAGCGGTCAGGTCTTTTGAAAAGGCTCTGGAGATCAATCCTCAGAACGCCCACGCCTGGCACAACAAAGGGGTGGCCCTGGCGCGCCTTGGCCTGGATGCGGAAGCGAAGTTTGCCTTCTCCTGCGCGGGGTGGATTGGGCTGCATGGCGGAATCTGAAGTTCGAAAATCTTTAATAATCTCTCGCAGGCAATCGATTTATGTTGAGTGGCCGTCGTCAGCAGATTGAACCGAGAATAACGGAGGCGGAGGAGTGGGCGTCGATAGAAGAGAGACCCTGACGTCTCGTATCTCCGCCAGCGATGAGGAGTCTGTGCGAAAGGAGCTGGGAGTTCACGGCCAGCGCTGGGCCAGCATCTTCGACGGATACTTTTCTGATCCAGAGGCGGCCCGGCCCCTGGTGGAGGCCGTGGAAAGGGCCATCGAGGCCAGTCGCCCTGCCGTAGCGGCGGACCTGGGCGGGGGCACGGGCTTCGTCCTGGAGGAGCTGCTCCGGCGCGGCCTGAAAGGAGTTCGCCTGGTGAACGTGGAGGTCTCGGAAAAGCAGCTTGCTGCGTGCGAGGACCGACGCATCCTCCCCTTGCGAATCTCAGCGGACCGGGTGGTGCGCTGCCAGCTCCTGGCGGATGATGAAAGATTGCTCCTGATGGCCCGATCGATGCTGCATTACTTCGGAGAAGCTGGACTGGACCCGCTGCTGCAGCACCTGCATAGCCAGCTTCGCCCTGGAGAGATCTTCGTGCATCAGTCGGCCTGCTACCAACTCCAGAAGGACGCAGACCTCATGAATCATCTCTACCGGCGCATGAAGACGAGAAAATGGTTCTTCACCGAGAAGGAGCTGAAGGAACGGCTGGAGCATGCGGATTTCCTGGTGCGTGAGGTGAATCCTGCTCCCAGGCTGGAGATGAAGTCTAAGGATCTGGGGGAGAGGTACGGACTCCGCCTGGAGCAGAGGATCTCCCTGGGACGGGAGATCGAGCGGCTTTACGACCCGAGCCCGGAGATGTTTGTTTGCTGCAAGGATGGGTTCATTGCCTGGCTGCACTTCTGCATCTTCACCTGCGAGGCGGTGTGAGAATAGTGTCCTATTAGTAATGGTAGTAATTGCAGGAACAGTTAGCTGGAGAATCAAGAAGAGACTGAATTCTAATATTATTTGCGTTTGATGCGAATGATTTTTCAAAAGATGGAAGGCTTTAAGGGCATTGATGCTGTTATTGTGTTGGTGAGTTGATGATGGGCTGGCGGCGTAAAACTGATAAGGGCATTTGCGAGAATAACGTCTTCAAGCCGCTTGAAAAGTCTTGATCTGCCCGATAAAACTGAAGTGCAAATCACAATATGAGGACGATTTAGCGATTTGTTGGATTAGAGCGGAGAGTTGGAAGCCAAAGAATATATCAATGATGCTTTAAGAGAAATAAGGATAAAGGATTGCGATAAATAGTGCTACGCAAGAACGTCTGTATTGATGAACAGCATCCTTGGGCACTGTTAGCCTTCTTCAGATTAGGAATAAACCTATTTGCTTTCGGTTTTCTGCTCGATGATTTCTTGGATCATGCTTGCGAACAAGACTAAATTAAGGCCGCTTGGTTCGTCTAACTCAGGGTCTCGCTCAGGGCTCTCCTCTGTTTCACAATGAATTCCGACCAAAAAGCTTTCCGGTCGACCCCCCAGATCTCCCCATGTTATTCTGCCATCCTTACCCCTTCGAATAATAGAATTCGGTTTAGTTATCACAGGACTTCCACTTGTGCCTCTATGTAAGCGTGCATCAATGAGAATATCTGGTTTATCTTCATAAGGTGTAGGATACGCGGATGCCAACGTTGCATTGCGAACTATTGGGAGATTATGTATTCTATCAGATAGATCTAAGGGGTATCCAATTACGAGAAGATCAATTCCTATTGAAATAAAAACGTCCGGCGGTACCAAATTCTCGGCACTAAAAGCATTTATAAAAAACTTAGATCCAATTTCTTTATTTTTTAAAGGAATTGCCACTAAATCGACGTTCTTGCCAAGAGTCGGGTGTTCAAGCCAAATTGGTTCACCTTTCTCGTTGTAGAGACTCATTGAGAACCGTCCACTCTTATTTTTGTCGTCGCGAGTGTGCAGAAGCAAACTAATCTCATCTGGGTAATAGCCCTTCTCTTCATCCACTACAACGTGGCGATTAGTTATGAAGTACACCTCGTTTGCTTGATAAAAGAAACCTGAAGCTGAATCTAGCCTTTTACATTTTTTAAAGCATTGCACTTCAGCTACAGCATAGATAAACTCATTCACGTCAGTCATTTTCAAAAGCTTCTGCATCAGCATATGACCCTCCACCAGCCCGTACCCTCCCCGCTTCGCCTCCTCCTCGTCGAACCTCTCCACATCATCCGGATCAATCCCCTTGCCCATGATGGCAAAGGGCACGGGATCGCGGCTGTGCGTCTTGATGGATATCGGCGTGGCGTGGTCGGGCATGAGCAGCATCCGCCAGTCATCGCCGCTGCGGCGCAGGCCCTGGATCATCGGGCCGACGACCTTTTGGTCGAAGATCTCAATGGCCTGGATCTTCTGCTCCAGGTCTCCCTCGTGGGCCGCCTCATCCGGGGCCTCGATATGCAAGTAGACGAAGTCCAGGCGCTTCAAGGCTCGCAGGGCCGCCTGCACCTTTCCTTCGTAATTGGTGTCGATGGTGCCCGTGGCGCCGGGAACATCGATGACCTGCAGGCCGGCGTAGGTTCCGATCCCTTTCAGCAGGTCCACGGCGGAGATCATGGCTCCGGAGAGGCCGTACTTCTCCTGGAAGGTGGGCATGACGGGCCCGGTCCCCTGGCCCCACAGCCAGATCATGCTGGCAGGCCGCTTGCCTTCCACTGCGCGCTTCAGGTTTACTGGATGCGATGCCAAAATTGGCGTCGCCTTATCCATCAGCTCTATGAGCAGCTTCGCATCTAGGCCGCAGGGCAGGTAGTCATGAATGGGCCGGTCGGTGATGTCGTGCGGCGGGGTGCAGACCGCCCTGGCTCCCGCCTTCAGGACCAGAAGGTTGCGGTAGCTCACTCCTGCGTATAGCCTTTGAGCGGGCATCAGGGGCTTAAGAGCGCTGATCAGCTCGCGGCCCTCCTGGCTGCTGATGTGGCCTGCGCTGTAGTCCTTCATGATGCCGTCTTCCACAGTGACAAAGTTGCATCGGAAGGCGATGTCGTCTCCAGCGAGCAGCACGCCCATGGCCGCGGCCTCCAGGGGCGCGCGGCCGGTGTAGTATTTCTGGGGCTCGTAGCCCATCACGGAGAGGTTGGCCACATCGCTGCCCGGCGGGCATCCCTCTGGAATCGTCTTCGCCAGGCCGTTTCTGCCCTGCTTTGCCACCATATCCATGTTGGGGATTTTAGCAGCCTGCAGAGGGGTGCGGCCTTGCAGGGCCGCAAGCGGCAGGTCTGCCATTCCGTCCCCCAGGATAATTAGGAACTTCATCAGCGCTTTTCTCTCAAAATGGTATTAATTGTCTTCGACTGAAACCGGTTTTTGCCAGATGCGAAAAAGAGAAGCTTTATTGCTTTAGTTTTATCACTTCATTTCTTCTTTTTCTTGGCCATCGCGGCTTCCTGGGCCTCGCGGGCGTTGATCTCCGCCAGATGCTTGTTCAGAACCTTGGCCAGGGTGTTGAGCTTGACACGGGTACAGGTTGCGCCGCGCGTAATCCCCGTGACGATGTCCACCACTTCACCCATGGTTTCTGTCTTCTGCCTGGGCGGCTTGACGGTGCTGGTTTTGATCCCCACTCGGGCGAAGTCCTCCATGTCCATGGGGCACTGGGCCACAACCACGGCGGGAATGTCCACCTGCGCCAGAATCTCCTTGGTCTTATGAATGACATGGGAGCGCACGTTTCCCAGATGCAGGACGGCTATCTTGTGGCGCGCTACTTGCTCAAGCTCCTTTTCGTTCAGGCCGAAGGTGGGGCCGTAACCTCGCGAGGCCTGAGGAAAGCTCTCCGGCACGCCCGTCCCAGCCTCCAGGACCAGCACACTGGTCTGTATCCCTTCCCGGCGCAGCCCGTAGGTCATCTCGCAGACGGGTTTGGTAATGTGACGTCGCCCTGGCGACATGGCTATGGCGATTACATCCGGCTTGGTCGCCTCAGAGAGGGTGCCCCTCTGGGCCAGGCCGCCACCCTTGGCCAGTCCCATGCTCTCCCGGCAATCCACCACCTGAGTTGTCCTGCCGATCATGCTCTCTCCTCTGACGAGATGGGATATAGATCTACCGAAAAGACTGGGTCCTCCGAAAAGATGTGCCTCTGGAAAAAAGAGCGTTTTTAAACCTATAGTGCAAGGGAAAATCATGCTCATCTTCATCGGCCTTGGGCTCTACGACGAAAAAGACATCTCCGTCAAGGGCCTCCAGGCCGTGCGCGCTGCAGACGCGGTTTATGCCGAGTTCTACACCTCCCGGCTGATGGGCACAACAGAAGAACAGCTGGAGGGCCTCTACGGTAAAAAGATCCATCACCTCTCCCGGACCGAGGTGGAGGTCGATCCAGCCTGGCTGGAGGATGCCCGTGAGAAGGATGTGGCCTTCCTGGTGGGAGGCGATGCAATGGTATCGACCACGCATCTGGACCTCCGGCTGCGGGCCGAGGAGCTGGGCATAAAGACCAGGGTGATTCATTCCTCCTCCATTGTCACTGCCGTATCCGGCCTCTGCGGCCTGCAGAACTACCGCCTCGGCCGTTCCACCACCATTCCTTTTCCTTACCTTTCTCGGGGAAAGCGCATCGTCCCTGAGACTCCCTACCAGGTCTTGAAGGAGAACCTGGCGCGCAATCTGCACACCATGCTCTTCCTGGATATTCAGAATGAGAGATACATGACCGTGAATGAAGGCGCAGAGCTGCTTTTGGAGATGCAGGCAGCGGCGGGGGAAAAGGTCCTGGATGACGCTCTAGGCATAGGCATCGCCCGGGCCGGCGCAAAGGACGCTGCGGTGAAGGCCGATTTGCTTTCGAATCTGAGAAACCATGATTTCGGCGGACCCCTGCACATCCTGGTCGTGCCCGCCAGGCTTCACTTCATGGAGGCCAAGGCCCTGGTGATCCTGGCGGGCGCGCCCCAAGATCTAGTCGGCGAAGATTGAAAGCCCTTCCCGGAGCGCCTTTTTAGGAAAAGCTATTAATAAGGCCCCTGTATTCTCCCGGCCATACTGGAGGAATACATGCCCAAGGTCACCGTGGAGATACCACAGCACATCGTCGACGATGTGAACGCCCACGTGGGCGACGGGAAGAAGTTCGTGAGCTTCTCGGATGCCGTGAGAACAGCGCTGCGAAAGATGCTCGACCAGCTGGATGAGATCGACCGCCGCCGGGGGAGGATGCAGGAATGAAGCTCGGACTGATCACGGAGTTCGATGCCGCTCACAGCCTGCCCGGCTACCAGGGCAAGTGCGCCAATATGCACGGCCACACCTACCAGGTGGAGATGGTGGTCGAGGGCCCGGTGGGCCAAGACGGCTTTGTCATGGATTTCTACCGGCTCAAAAAGATCCTGGCAGCTACCCTGCAGGAGCTGGACCACTGCTGCCTGAACGAGCTGCTGCCCAATCCCACGGCAGAGAGGATCGCCGAATGGATTTGTCACCGCCTGAACCGGGAACTGGTGGGCAGTCCCATCCGGCTGGTCTCCTTGAAGCTGTGGGAAGGAAAGAACAAATGGGTGATGATTGACTGAAATCCTTTTTCTATATGGAGGTTAGATCCCAGCCCTTGGCAGCATCCGGGTTCTCCTTCAGCTCTTTCAGCCTCTCCTTGGCCTGCTCCTCATAATACTTCCTATACTTCTCCTCTTTATCTTTCTTCTGCCAATCTTCTGTCTTTCTGTCCAGGGCCTCGAACATGTACTTCTCGGCAGCACTGACCGTCTCCAGGTCGCCCCTCAGCACCAAGATCTCTCTGTCCATGATCTCGCCGGTCATGTCCATCTTGACCTTTCTCCTCACCAGATCCAGCTCGAACTTCTCCACCAGATCCCGTATGATGGAGACTGGCATGCCCAAGGGGATGGCCAGGTCGT
>Ga0315279_10007689_pt1 | contig 13246 bp, 10 predicted proteins | sample YL17G06_20_MG_FD_203694 | JGI IMG/M metagenome (GOLD analysis project Ga0315279, IMG submission 203694) | Sediment microbial communities from Yellowstone Lake, YNP, Wyoming, USA - YL17G06_20 | ecosystem: Environmental > Aquatic > Freshwater > Lake > Sediment | place: USA: Wyoming | collected... | reverse complement strand
GTGTTGTACTGCGAGTGGCGTAAAACTACTTTTCAAACTATCCGTCGTCAGAATCATAAGATCATACTGATCCGATACCATCTTATGTGGTGAAAGCTGTTGATAAGTGCCTCCGACTGCCGGGTTATCAATTTTCGTAAGTAGGTCATTGCTATCTTGAGGCAAACTACGGTACAGCGAATTCTCAAACGTTTCTTTTGTTAAAGTCACCGTCACTTTCATTGTGGGGTAATAAAACAGATCCCCTGTGAGAGGGATGCATTGAACTGGATGAAGCATCAGCACAAGAATTGAATACCCTCGGAACTGATACACACCGACTTCGGAAAATAAACGACCGGGGAACAGAGTATCCGAAGTATATACTGCTTTATCTGGTGTGGGGATTGCATGAACCGCATGAGGTGTAAGCGGAATCGATTTTCCACACGGAACTATCTTAAAGCCTGTGCCAACAAATGTTTTCTCACCGTTAATCGCGATGGTATCGACCTTCGTGTTGGGTGGAAGAAGAAGATATGCTCCTTTTGTCGGTAAGAATGGTTCGCCAGGGTTCCCAGAACATGGTGCGTTTTGAAGCAGTATTTGATCATAAACATCATTTTTAATAGATATTTTTGACAAGGTCGGCAATAGAAACGAATATGTCATTGAAATAGAATCAGCGGGTTGTTCATGACTCGCCAGCACCATACCAGAGAACGAGGTGATAAGTACTATAACTGAGATAAAAACAACCTTACTACTTTCCCTTACCGTGTTATCGTATTTTTTCATATATTCCCCTTCCTTATTATTGAGCCGTAAATTTAAATACTTATCTGTTACAAGGTATTAGTGTGCAGTTCATTGAGAATGATCTCTGCAGTCCATTTCGCGGCATTCCCTGCAACACTGGTGCATTTATCGACATGTGCTCCAGCTTTTTCAAACGCCTCATAATCCTGTTTATTTAGGAGAACGTAACTTCGCCCGAAGAGCTTTTTTTGAACATCGCAACAGAGCGGAGATCCGTATTCCTCGATGAATTTATCATACAAAAGTTTTGTGTATTTAAACACAAGTCGTTTTTTTTGTCCCTTGGTAAACTCTTGATAGGTTCTTCCCACAAGAGAGCTGATAGCAATCATCCCACCAGCGAGTGCTCCGCAAGTGCCTTGTGACGACAACGCAGTACCACCAGTGAGACCTTGAGATGCTCGAAAAACGGTTTCATCCCCTACATCAAGTGTTTCTTTCAGGGCAGCAAGTACACACTGCGGGCAACTCCCCAGTTTTGCTTCATATTGGAACGCAAGGTCGTACGCTTTTTTTGGAATATCTTGCTTTGTATTCATATTTTCGTTCAACGACGGTTACTGTATTAATTTTTTCGCAAATAGTATCTTTTGTAAAATCATCTGGAAGAATGAAAAGCTATGTGATGATTCTTCAATTACTTTCATATGGAACGAGAACGCTTGGTTGTCGAGTACGACAAAATCAAAAAGGACAGACTCATGGTCCACTGCTTGGATGCTCACACGATACGTTTTATCATACTCGAGCTGGAGGACACAATTGCCGTCATCATCGGTCACACCAGATGTGGAATGGTCCGTATCTCTACCAGTGGCGTTTAGGGGTACACCTCGAAGTGGCACACAACCGCACCCTTCACCTTCATAGACGTTGAAGGTGATATTTGCATAAAAATCAGTTTGGGTGTTCATCACCTGTGTTGTCTTCTGAGATTTCAGGTTACTGGATACATATCCTGCGTTTGCCGCGACGATTAATGAAAAGACCGCGAGCAATACCACCGCCATTTTCACCATGGCTGACGATATTTTTTTCATATTTTTTCCCCTTATTAATTATGTACTTAACACTTGTTAATTACATATATCTTTCCATGGAACAGGCTTTGCCCCATTCATACATGCTAAGATGTGTATTTCACAATTCATTTTTTTCGTATCTCGAAAAGAATTATGACTGAAGCTCTTCAATAAAAAAAAGAAAGAAGGTGGTGATGGTTCCTTTTACACTCCGAAGAGATGTCGGAGGATCGGGAACGCATTGGGGAACTGTTCGAACAACCAGTCGATGAATGAACCATTGATAATACCGAATTTCGTTGGCATTGTGACATCGAGTGTTTTCCAATCGCTCTCTAAACCGTGTTCGTCTCTGACCTTTGCTTTAATCGTATACGATCCCTTTGTGGTCCATGTGTGATCTACAGATAACTTGTATCCAGAAGCATATGGCCCTAACCATCCAGTGTTTGTGTTGTCACCCCAATCCACATAATAAGATACTTGGTCTAAATCAGGGTCTGTCCCTGTGACGTTATAGGTGTATTCTACTCCTACCTTCCCCTTTGGGGGACCGGTGAGCGTAGGCGTATTTGGAGCACTATTCGTAGCGGCCGAGGTCGTGAAATGCCATAGTGGTCCTATAGTGGACATAGCGAAGCTATCCCAGGCTACAATCTTCCAGTAGTAGGTGGTATTGGCGCTCATTGTCCCAGGATTATAGGATTTACTAGATTGGTTACTAGTGACTTTCGGTGGGGGACTCGTTGTTCCGAAGTACACATCGTACTTCAGTGTATCGCCATCGGGATCGCTACAGGTCCAACTCAGTTGAGCGTTGATCGGAACAGTTGCAGAGCCATTCGATGGATTTGGATTGCTTGGTGCATTCGGTGGATGTTCTGACCTAGTGGTAAAGTGCCATACTGGTCCTACTGCTGATGAGCCAAGGTTGTCCCATGAAACAATCTTCCAGTAATAAGTGGTGTTGAGGTTCATTGTCCCAGGGTTATAGGAGGCACTGGATTGATTGCCGCTGACTTTCGGTGGAGAACTTGCTGTCCCGAAATAGACATCATATGTGACAGTATCAAAAGGATTCACATCGCCCCCGGTCCAACTTAACTGTTTGCTAAGAAGTACATTAGTTGAACCATTTGTTGGATTTGGGGTACTCGGTGTGTTTGGAGGAGTGTTACTTCCTACTCGTACTCCCGCAGCTTCATCGACCCAATATGCATTAAAGGGATTACTTGAGGGCGGGTATGAATACCCTTGATGCCACTCTGAGTTAAAGACTGCTGCGATGACGTATATGTTACCATATTTGATGCCACTAAAGTTTTGACCCATACCATTGTTGTAGTTGTGTCCATCCCAGGTAATTGAATTTGACCAGGTACCGCTAGCGGCTACGTTGATGTCTTGGTTGAATGCATAATCTAGGAATGGGAAGGTATAAGGATTTCCAGCAGTATCTATCCAACCCATCGAAGACCCGAATTCTGTCACATAAACACGGATACGACCAGTGTAGGCTGTTGCTTCGTTATTGTGCACGGAAGCCTGGATGGTCATTGCTGCATTTCCGAGCCAATTGACATTGAGAGTGACATCAATGTTAGGAACGGTTCTGAGACCACATTGAGTAATACTGGCCTCGTATGCAGCTTGAGCACTTGGGATACTACTTGCGCCGACATTCACCCGGTAACCACCATCAAACCATACAGTGGGAAACCCATAGATATTATACTCATCAATTCTCGCTGCTGAATGAGTGTTCTTATCATCTACCATACAAACGTAAAAGAACGGGTACTGCTGACCTATGAAGATATTCTTTAAAGCACCATGTGAATATTTACAATATCCACACCAAGTCGCAGTTCCGTCCTCTGCAAAAACAGTATGTGTCGCCAAATTATTTCCCTGATTTTTTCCGTCGCTTTGTTGTGCAACAGCTCCAAAGGCGCTCATTATAAAAAGTCCTGCTATACAAATCGCTATTATGTTTTTCATATTTTTTCCCCTAACAGATACCTAACACTAGTTTATTATTTATAGTTTTCCTTAAAACAGTAGTTCCGAAGGTCAGCATTGAAAGATGCATATGGGGTGAATGACATACAATATTTTGGGATATAGGATGCACTCACCCCAATATACACAAAAAGACATAGGTAAGTTCCTTAAAAATTCTCTCAAAAACGATTTCAATGATTCCCTGTCGCTACCGATGGCGGGGAACTGCATGTACACCAAGGAGGATATCCTGAACACCGTATTATTCGCTGTTACTGAAGACACCTATGTTGAATACGCTGCAGAACATCTCCGGACAAAAAAGAATGATGTCTCCTCCAGTGATGCTGTGTTCTACCATCTGAACAAGCTTACCAGCAAGACCGTGTTTTCCACCTTCCAGCAGATGAACACCCGCCTCCTGGATAAAGCACATCGCCAGGGTGTCTTCAAACACCCGATTCAATGCGGATTGGATATCCATAAGATACCCTGGTATGGTGAAACCCGGGATATCCACGTCCTCGGAATGGAACGAGTACGAGGAACAAACTTTGGGCATGGCTATGCAAGCATCGAATGCGTCAACACCCGCGAGCGGTTCACTCTTGCTGCGTTACCACTGACGCAGTTCACCACGAAACAACAGATACTCACCTATTTGGTCCAAGAAGCAAAAATCCATACGGAACTCAGCCTTCTTTTTCTGGATCGGGAGTTCTTCGATGTCGAATCCCTCACCACCCTCACGAGTCTCTCCCTCTATTTTGTGATGCCAGCATATCATAATACTGCGGTGAAAAAGATCATCCTCTCTGCCCATAGTCAAAGTCAACCTATCCCTGGTAAAGAAGAATGTGCATTGATTACTAGGTATACGATGACTAAAGGTAAACAATCGGTCACCGTCACCCTAGTGGTAATTCTGTACCCTCCTCGGAAACCTAAGGAGAACTGGGATGCATTTGCCTACGTCACCAACATCCCGGTGACGTTGGATAATGCCTTGGTGTTAGCGGAGAGTTATCGAAGCAGATGGGGTATTGAAACCGGGTACCGCGTGAAAGAAGAAATACGTGGAAAAACCTGCTCACAGCAATATCCAGTACGGTTGTTGTTCCAGATGCTTTCAATCCTGTTGTATAACCTGTGGCATCTATGTAATCTCATTCTCGTTGTTACACTGTTTTGGGACAAAAAAGGATACCCGATGATTTTGAACGCATTTCGGGACACCATTGCAGATCTTATTATCGGTCGATAACAGGCAACCTGGATAGCGGTAGCTAGGTCTCCATTCAACATCTCCTCCAGGAGGAGACGAATGAAGGAACACCAGGTTTTATATTATTGATATTTGTGTTTTTTATGCGAGGAGTTGAAAAAAAGAAGATTTGAACGATGAGTTAATATTTGATTGCCGAACTACTGAACATCACAAATTTCAAATGAATTCCAGCCTTATTAAGAATTCTCCGCTCAATAAAATAGGTCATAAATTATATATATGGCTTTGAATATGTGTTGTTTAGGGAGACTGGAATAAAAATGTATAGAAACGATAAAATCATTTGGAGAAAGGCTGGTGTTTTACTTATACTTACAACTCTCTTGATACCAATTTCAGTTGGTGCAAGTTTGATATCACACGAAATACAATATCCAATAGATGGAAAATTCTCTGTGAGCAGAGAAACCGATCCGAAGCAAGGAAATATGGATTTGGACATCATCGTCGACGAGGATTTTGAGTTAGAATGGCAACCAGATAGCGATGGAGATTTAGCACCATATCTTTGGGAAATGGAACAAACTTCAACAGAAATCATGGAAGGAGTCCCCTGTTGGTGGCACCAGTATCAAGAAATGGGTGAAAACTATGCAGGTCTTTGGTGGGGAACAACTCCGCAAGATGAATGGCTTATGACCCGGGCATTGGACCTGAGCGTCTATACAGAAGCAAGCTTGGAATTTGAAACATGGAATTTCGGGCAACTACCCGGCCATTGGGAAGGAGACTACGTTGAAGTAAGTACAGACGGGGGATCTACTTGGGAAGTCTTAGCAAATCTGTATGATTTAGCACCAGCAGGAGGTCAGTTTTTTGGACAGCTGATACCAATTAATCTTACAAAATATTGCGGGGATTCTGCTGTTACTGTCGCTTTTCACCGACTGACGGAAATTCCAAACATGAACGTTGGATGGTGGATGATTGACAATGTATTAATCACCGCAGGTGGCATGATACCAATTCCAGTAGTAGATATAGGATTAATAGCTGGGGGATTTGGAGTCAAAGCCACGCTCGTAAACCAAGGTTCTGGAGAAGCAACTGATGTTCAATGGGAGATCAGTTTCGACGGCGGTCTGATACTTATCGGCGGGAAATCAGGTAACGAATCAAGTATTCCTGCTGGAGATGTAGTGAACATCGCTTCTGGGTTCGTACTCGGTCTTGGGAGGACTGAAATAAATGTCACCGCTGGTAATATGTGGTCAACAGCACAAGGATTTGTGCTCGGACCATTTTTGCTTGCAGTGAAGACGAACAACTATGAGCCCGTAGATAATTTCACCATTAATTGGAAACAATGTACAGTAACCATCAATAAAACAAACTATACTGGTAAGCATAGTGTGCAGTTTGTAGATAAAGACGGCAATATCCTTGGGTCGAAAAGCGGCGTGCAATTCACCAACGGATCAGCTACTATTTCGGTAGAAAACTGGATCAAACAAAAACTCAAGGCTGGCGGATCGATAAACGTCAGATAGAACCTTTCGATTCTATCTCTTCTTTTTTTTAATGCTTTTACCCCCCTAATTATTAGATAAAATTATTTCCTTCGCACTTTTCCAATAGAATAGACTGAATTTCCTGATAGTTGCTTTCCTTATTTTTCTCCATATGATGCCTCATTCCTTCGTAGATTTTTACCTTCGGAACTACTGTAAAAAAGACGCTTTCATGAAGGAAATCTACCGAGAGCATCATTTGGAAATCTTTATTAAATCATATGTTCTTCTCTGAACGATGACCATGGAGGAGAACGTCGTTTTTATTAAGAAAGGGGATGAAACAAGCATTACAAAGAAACCAGGGAAACTCTATCGATTGATGGTAAAGTCCCATACGATGGAGGCGATCATCGCAGAACTTGATCCTCACATGGAATCAAAATTGTTTCAACACGACGGGGAGGAAATGCATCTTGTTCTGCAGGGTGAAATGGAGTACACAGTTGGAGAGAAATCCTATAAACTCTCCGAAGGGGACATCCTCTGGCATAAATCAATGTTGAAACATCATGCACGAAATATCGGTAGTGAAAAAGTAGTGTATATCACCGTGGGAACGCCACCGAGTTTCATGTCAAATATGGTATAACTCATCGAAATATAGACAGTCACCACTCATGATCTTCTTTGTTTCTCCCCGTTCTGTTCTGAGAAGAAGAAACCCTGACTGGTCGATATCAGAGGCTATTCCTTGAAGTGTTTCTGTGGATGTTTGCACGCGAATTGTTTTACCAAGCGTATCCGTATGGTTTTTCCATTCATCGATAATTCTATCGTACTGTTGTTCTACGAAAAGTTTGTAGAAGCTCCCAAACTGTATGAAGAATGTCTGTAGGAATTCATGATAATCAACAGGACTACCTAACTCATGGATCATTGACGTGGATCGAGGTTGAATATCAGCGGACAAATGCGTCATGTCGATATTGAGATTCATCCCAATCCCAACCACCACATAGTTGATCGTATCTCCAATTACTTCTGATTCAAGAAGGATCCCAGCGATTTTCTTACCGTTCACCCGGACATCGTTTGGCCATTTAATGGTTGCACAAAGACCATACGATTCGATGGTTTTGGTAAGAGCGAGTGCCGCAACAAATGGGAGAAGCGATGTCTTCTCAGCTGATATCCTTGGTCGTAGAATAAAAGATAGATAGACACCACCTTCTGGCGACTGCCAGATGCGGTCAAATCGTCCACGCCCCTGATTCTGTGTTCGGGCGATAACAATGGTTCCTTCTTCCGCACCATCGTGTGCAAGATCTTTTGCGGTAATGTTCGTGGAATCAAGTTCATCGAAAACAAGCAGATTTTTAACAACATCGATATGTAATTTTTTTGAGAACTCTCGTGTTTTTTTTACAAATGCTCTCTCTTTCATACAACGTTTAGACATTGATTATTTCTGCTGTTGACCACTGTTTGAGGCCATAATGACTGCTTGGACCGCTGCCATCGCGGCCGCGGTCTTAGGACCAGATGATTGCGCTTTTGTCTCTTGAACGTATTTTACGACTTGGTCAAGGATGCTGTACCGGGGGATGAAGCTGGTATCGTAGGTGCCTGCTCGCCATTGCGGGTTATTCATTACGACCTGATGGAACGGGATGTTGTTTCGCACGCCGCCAATCTGGAATTCCCAGAGTGCTCGTTTCATTCGTTCAATCGCCCGGGGTCGATCCTCACCCCAAACAATGAGTTTTGCTATCATGGAATCGTAAAACGGTGGAATCGTAAACCCGGGGTAGACGCCGGAGTCAATACGGATACCAGGGCCACTCGGTTCTGCATATCGGATGATTTTCGCAGGAGCTGGCATGAAGTTATTCAATGGGTCTTCCGCATTAATCCTACATTCAATCGCATGGCCACGTGGGTGAATATCCTTCTGTTCATATTCAAGTTCCAATCCAGAAGCAACACGGAGCTGTTCTCGTGCGAGATCAACACCAGTTGTCACCTCCGTGATCGGATGCTCCACCTGTAGCCGGGTGTTCATCTCAAGGAAATAATACTTTCCGTCTTTAAACATGAACTCACAGGTACCTGCATTGTAGTATCCCGCGGTTTTTGCTGCAAGGACTGCTTGTGAACCAATCTCTTTCCTTAGCTCAGGCGTCAAAGCACAGGACGGTGTTTCCTCAATAAGCTTCTGATGTCGTCGTTGAACACTGCATTCACGTTCAAAACAATGAATCAGATGACCTTTCTTATCACCGATCACTTGGAACTCGATATGACGCGGGTTCTCGATGAATTTCTCAATAAAAACAGAATCATCACCAAACGAGTTCTTTGCAAGCTGTCGAACTGTAGAGAGCGCTTTTTCCATCTGCTGTTCGTCATCTACTTGCTGGATCCCAATTCCTCCACCCCCAGCAGAGGCTTTCAACATTACTGGATAGCCGACCTCATGGGCGATGTCTTTTGCCCGTTCATGATCAGCAATCGCTTCCGTGACTCCAGGGACGACGATGACACCTGCTTTAATCATGGATTTCTTCGAATCAATCTTTGATCCCATGAGTTTCATCGCGGAAACCGGCGGACCAATGAACTCGATTTTGTTTTTCTTGCACATTTCCGCAAACTCGGAGTTCTCTGCCATAAACCCATAACCCGGGTGGATCCCTTCGGCACCGGATTTCAACGCAGCATCGATGATCTTCTGTTTATTCAGATAACTTTGACTTGCTGGACCTGGGCCGATATTGTACTTCTCATCGGCGTATTTAACAAATAATGCGTGTTGATCAGCATCAGAATACACAGCAACGGTCGCAATCCCAAACTCTCTGCACGCCCGCATGATTCGTATTGCAATTTCCCCGCGGTTTGCAATGAGTACTTTATTCAACATGATACATCACCAATTTTAGAGGATCTGCATGAGAAGATCTCCGCTACTAACCGGGGCTCCTTCTTTTACGTAGATTTCTTTAACTTCCCCTTCTGCTTCACATTTAATCTCTTGTTCCATCTTCATGGCTTCAATAGTCGCGATTATATCTCCTTTCTTGACCTTGTCGCCTTTCTTTACTTTTATTTTCAGGATGGTCCCTTGCATGCTTGATTTGATGCCACCTTCGATATCCTTTGGTTTTTCTTGCGGGGTTGTACCTCCTGCACCAGCGACAAGATACCCACCGGATGGGATGACCTTGACTTCATATGGTTCTCCATCAACCTCAACTTGGAATTCTGTAGGAATTTGTACAGATCCTACTCGTTTTTCGGGAGGCTGTGTCTCAAGCCAGAGTTGTTTTACTTCAGGGAATGATTGTTTCACCATCGCTCTTGTAAATTGGTGGTCAATGGGAAGAGGTAAACCATCAGAGGTGAACTCTGCGATCGCTTGACCTTTCAGGAACTTCAGACCGACCTGGGGGTAGAGGATATAGGTCATGATGTCTTCTTCTTTCTTTATGAGTGATCCGCCATCGATTTCCTTTAATTCTTTCTTCTTTTGATCCCAGAGAGGTTCTAATAAATCTGATGGTCGGCATTCGATGACATCTTCTTTCCATTTCGGCCCGAGAACCTTCTTCATGACCTCTGGTTTTATCTCCGCAGGAGGTTTCCCATACATGCCCCGGCAGTAATCCTTGGTTTCTTTTGGAATGACTTTGTATCGTCCGTGCAACACATTCATGACTGCTTGAACTCCAACAACTTGACTGGTAGGCGTCACAAGGGGCGGGTACCCGAGTTCTTCTCGCACCCGTGCGGTTTCATCGAGGATCTGTCGGTATTTATCACGAGCACCCTGCTCCTCCAGCTGGAAGATGAGGTTTGAAAGCATACCGCCAGGGACTTGATGTAGTGTGACACTTGGATCCACCTTTAATGCATCGAATCGGTGGAGATGTCGGTACTTCTCCCAGATTTTGAGGAAATACGTCCGGCACTCAATAAGCAGCTCAAGATCATAATTCGTATCCCATTCTGTTCCTTGTAACGCGGCAACAACACTTTCGGTCGCAGGAGCTGCAGTACCTCCTGAGATTGGAGACATTGACGTATCGAGGATGTCAGCACCTGCTTCGACTGCTCGTTGGTACGCCATCCCAGTCATCCCACTCGTATAATGGGAATGAAGATCCATAGGCAGGTTCACCCCGGCGTCTTTGGTTCCTTTGATAATGTCATAAGCGCGTTTCGGCGAAATCATCCCTGCCATATCCTTAATGCAGACAGAATCCGCACCTATTTTCTTCAATTCAATAAATTTATCGACAAAATAATCAACTGTGTGAACAGGTGAAATTGTGTAACTCAAACATGCTTGTACATGTCCACCGTTTTCTTTGGCCGCTTGCATCGGGACTTTCATATTGCGTAGGTCGTTTAAGGCGTCGAAGATACGGAAGTAATCACATCCGTTTTTCTTTGCGAGGTAGATGAATTTTTTTACAACGTCATCAGGGAAATTCCAGTAAGCAACAATGTTCATTGCTCGCTCAAGCATCTGCAGAGGCGTGTTCGGCATTGCTTTTTTCAGTTTGTTTAATCGTTCCCAGGGGTCTTGATTCAGGTACCTGATGCAGACATCGTAGGTTGCGCCACCCCAGACCTCGAGTGAGAAGAATCCAACCTGATCAAGTTTTTCCGCAATTGGCAGCATATCTTCAGTTCGCATTCTCGTAGCAAGTAATGATTGATGTCCGTCTCGTAGGACCATTTCATGTAGTTGTACCATATGTGCTTGCCTCCAGCTCTCAACAGGTTTCTCATATAACTGTTGAGTGGATGGTTTTAAACGAGAGATGGTATCCTGTGAACCTACTTAAAAATATCGGGAAGAAAACCTGAGATGTTTTCAAAAATCCTGGGATAAATACTCCTGTTGATAATACGACTATTGCACAGCAATCTATTTGTATATGATGTAGTATTAGAACCAAATTAATTTGGGGCAGGACTATGAAGAACCAGATCGTTTTGATAATATTAGGCGTTTGTCTTCTCTGTTTTTCTTGTATACCCTCCTCGGTCGGACTCCCTGCTGGGACGATTTCAGAAGGACGTATCTCTCTAGAGTATCGGAATGTTACGGTGTATGCACCAGCGGTCTCTCAACTAGAAACAGGGTATATCGGTGTGATTTCTACGATCACCGTTTCGATTCAGGGAAATGGGAATGGGCGGGTATTTGTTGATACACTCCCGCTTACTGATGTGGATATGCAAGGGTCTGCTCGTCTCGCGGTGAAAGTTGCTAGTGCGCTCGTGAGCACTGACACACGGCTTCACCTTGATCCCGGTACGTGTGATTTCTTCTTTGTTGTTCGAACGACTTCTCCGATGATCGGTGGTCCATCTGCTGGGGGGATTATGACGGTCGCGGTGATCTCACTTTTAGAGAATTGGACACTTGACAATAGAACGGTCATGACCGGGATGATCAACCCAGATGGAAGTATCGGTCCGATTGGAGGAATTCCGTACAAGATTGATGCGGCGTATTCTGTTGGTGCGACACGGTTCTTAATTCCGAAAGGACAAATGACGTACACTGAAATGGTTACCGAGCGTCAAATTATTAATGGTATGACATGGGAGAATACCTATCCGGTTACACGTAATGTTTCCGAGTATGCACAGACGAATTATAACATGAAAGTGTTCGAAGTTGAAGATATCAACGACGCTCTGTTATACTTCACCGGTTGGACATTCCCCGTTACGGAATCACCAGATAAAATCACCACTGAAGATTACATTACAGCGATGAAACCACTTGCAACAAGTCTGTTAAGAGAGGCACGGGAATCATATCAAAATGCAAGCAATCTTTTTAATATCACAACCATACCGAACCGATATCCTGATTATTATAAAAATCAAGTGACTGATTTTCTGAATACTGCTAATGATCGACTTCTTGAATCAACGAACTGGTATGACGAAGAGGTGTACTATACAAGTACGAGCAAGTCATTTCAATCGCTTATTGATTCACATTTCGTTTCTTACGTATGTCAGTACTTTGCGTCTCATAGCCAAGAGGTATTCGTACAGTCTCTTCTTAACCAAACGATGCAATCCTATACTAACAAGAGCGAGGTAGCAAAGAACGCTCCTATCAATGGAATGATAACGCTACAATGTGTCGGCGCAGCTCAACAACGGGTAAATGAGGCAGCATCCTACCTTTCTCAGGCAAACACAAGTTTCCAGAATAACGATTATTTCACTGCGTTATACAAAATTGCGTACGCCCAGGAGCGAAGTGAGAGCGTGCAGTGGTGGCTGAACATTTCTACCCCATTCAATGATACGGGAGAAATTAACGCATCAATGATCAATACACTTGCAGAAGAATACCTTGATGATGCTCAACAAGCGATCGTATATTCTGAGATTATCATTCAAGAAATGGGAAAAACATCTAATTACCTCAATGATGCAAAGAATCTTCTTGAGACCGCTCGCAGTGAGAATGAGGAAGGATACTCTGCTGCTGCGTTGTTCGGTGCGTTTGAGTCGTTAGTGAAAGCAAACCTTGCCTTAGAACTTGTTGATGGGGTGACCAGTGAGAAGGTTGAGCGAGCACGAGAGAGAGCAAGTGCGAGTATTACGGAGAGTCGAAATCAAGGAATCGAACCAGTCCTTGC
>Ga0315279_10007686_pt1 | contig 13248 bp, 16 predicted proteins | sample YL17G06_20_MG_FD_203694 | JGI IMG/M metagenome (GOLD analysis project Ga0315279, IMG submission 203694) | Sediment microbial communities from Yellowstone Lake, YNP, Wyoming, USA - YL17G06_20 | ecosystem: Environmental > Aquatic > Freshwater > Lake > Sediment | place: USA: Wyoming | collected... | reverse complement strand
TAATCAGAACTAAACCTTTTTATGTGATCTCAAATGAGTGAGAAACAGGTGTGGAGAATGGATCATACAGTTGTTCACTTTGAGATTCCCGCCAACAATGTGGAGAAATTGAGGAAGTTCTATGTGGAACTCTTCGGATGGAAGATTGAGAAGGTGCCAGGTCCAATGGACTACTGGACGATTGGAACAGTGCCTACAGATGAGAAAATGACGCCTTTGCGATCAGGAGTGAACGGGGGCCTGTACAAGAAAGAGCGCCCAGAGAACAAGCCCGTCAACTATATCTCGGTTGAGTCCATAGACAAATACATGGAAAAAGTCAAGGATTTAGGAGGAAAAATCGTACAACCAAAGCAAGAAGTTCCTGGTGTAGGTTGGATTGCAATTGCTCTCGACCCGGAAGGCAATCAAATCGCCATGCTTCAGCCAATGCAAGAAACATGATGAAACCTCATTGAACAATCTGATCATCGACTTCGTCGCTCCCTTTTTGCACGTTTTTCTTAAAGAAAGAGAAGACTTCATCAAGAAGAACGAATAAGCAAGTGGTGCGTGTTTGATTACGTTCTGTGTTATGATATTTCGAGTTTCTCTAACACAGCATCGAAAAGCTGTGCCATCTGTTCGCCTATTGGAAGACCCAGAAGTAAGCTCTTGAGACTGACTGAGTAGTAGTGTGCTGCAAAAGGCTTGAATTTCTTGGTCAGTTCTAGCCAGATGTGAAAATTCTCAACTTCTATTTCAACTTCTGTTTCAAGTTCCTCCTTGGCTTGTAGGTCGGCTTTTTCATAGGTGTCTTTGCGTGTTTGGATTGTCTCAGCGATGTCTCTCTGGCTGTATTCCTCGTAAAGTTCAAAGCTCTTTGGCTGTCTCTTCGAAGTGTCGTATGCTTCAAGTTCAACTGGAAAGTCTTCGGTTCTAGGTTGCATAGACAAGAGCTTTCCAGACTTTGAATATCTTGTTTGTGAAGGCTGGGTTCATATTGAGAGTACATACTGAACAATTGAAGATTCATTTCTTGTAGACGCATGCAACAGATCTACAAAACATAATTCAAGACTCAGAATGCTTAACTTCATTTGGAGGATCCATGATTGGTTGCATTGATATTTTTATAGCAGCTGATTATAAGTTGCTTCAGGAATCTAGGGGTACGTGTAAGTGGTTAGAAAGTTGGTCATTAAGAGAAGCTTGACGCCTTTGTCTGAGCTCATTTCTCTTGGCAAGAAGAGAGCGTTGATTACTGGTTCAGGGTCGGGCATCGGCAAGGCGATGGCGTACAGGTTTGCGGAGGCGGGTGCCAGCTTGGAGCTCGTGGACATCAACGAAGAAAGCCTGAACGCTGTGAAAGAAGAGCTCAAGCAGTTCAACACGAACGTAAACGTTCACAGAGTCAACCTGTCCAACAAAGAGGAGATAGACGCCCTCTGGAAGAAGCTTGAAGGAAAGGAACCTGACATACTGGTAAACAACGCTGGAATATACCCAACCAAGTCGTTTCTGGATGTGGACGAAGCCTTCCTGAAGAAAGTGATGGACATCAACCTGAACTCTGTTTTCTGGATGTGCCAGCACATGATAAGAGCCAGGCTGAAAAAAGGAGGCGTCATCATCAACGTAGGCTCCATCGAAGCTATAATGCCCCTCAAAGAAGAACTGTGCCACTACGGCATCAGCAAAGCGGGAATAATGGTCCTCTCCAGAGCCCTAGCCAGCGAATACGGCAAGCACGGCTTCAGGATAAACGTCCTCGTGCCGGGCGGAATATGGACGCCGGGAACAAAAAACTTGGCAAAAGACGTAGTGAAACTCAAACTTAACGTTGTCAAGTCGGGCATAGAGTACAACATGAGAAACCCAATGGGCAGACTGGGAAAGCCTGACGAAATCGCGCTAATGGCCCTAGTCCTCGCCAGCGACTTATCCAGTTATGTCCACGGAACACTAGTAGTCGTTGACGGCGGCTTCCTATCAGCATAGAGCACGCTTGGATCCTCATCTGCACAGCGAAAGCGACAGCAAAAACTGATCTTTTCAATCTCAAATAGACTCATTTTGCGCATAAAGGAGTAGTCTTTGGAAGAGTTTGAATGAGTGTTTGTAGCTGTCTCTCGGCATACCATTAAACTCGAGTGAGAATGATGCCCAAACTCGGTTCAGTAATGCTACGAACAATGAGGTTTGAACTCAGGATCAAGTCGAGGTGTATCCCGCAACTCCATTTTTTCTGATTCTGCAGAGGACGATCGCGTTTATTGCTTCCTGTCGCTAGTCTCTGAAACGCACGTTCTTATCCATTCTGTTATGTTTTCGTCTGCTTTTGCTGGGTACCGATAGCCCAGCTTTGTGGCTGTTTCGGTCGCCAGCCAGTGAAACAGGTCCATAACCGCCAACAACGCACGCTTGATGTCTTCCTTGTCGCATTGTGCAAACGCTTCACGCAATCCTTCAACTGCCTTAGGGTCTGCCCATTCTTCTAAGAAGCGTCCACGGAACCACGTGTCGTGTTTCCAGTCATGAGTGGCTAGAGCATGCCACTCTATCATCCGCAGCAGCAAACGTTGCATATAACAGTCGAGGCACGTTACAGTCCACCATAATTCGCCTCGTCGCAGATGCTTCGCCGTGAAGACAGCATGATAAACAAAATCGCTAACTACCTCCAGAAACTCGTCCTGTGTCGGTTGACAAGGAGGCAACTTGACAGAAGCAGCAAGAGCGCTAAACTGACTTGCCATTCCATCCTTGTCCACTAGAACCCTTATCCCCCGTCCCAAAAGGTTCGAAATTTGAGCCGAAGCCTGTGAATCTGTTCCAGCTTCAAGAAGTTTTAGGGCTTTTTCCTGAGGGATTATGGCAAAGTCGACATCCAGCATTCCCTCATAGAGAACTCGACGTTCTTTCTCATCTCCTGTCGAGGTGGATTCGATGAATGTCAGCAGGGGTTCACCGAAGTTGTCTATCCAATCAGGCGTTGACACATAGTGCTCTGAGTCGGTTGTGATGATCACAGCGTCCAAGTCTGCCCATTCGTCAGCAGTGTGATCAACTCGAGCCCTAGATCCTACAATAACCACTGCTCTAACATCAGTGCGACCTTCAGCCCATTTGCATAATCGTTCTATCAACTCTTCATACAGCCTTTCAATCTTCTGCGTGTTCCCATTTGTCATAGTCTCACTATTCTCACTGCCTAACGTTCTTCCAAATAAATAGTTTTTAACACAAATCAAGACTATCAACGGGCAACAGCCGCTTTTCTGCATTCAACAGCAACGTGTGCAGAATGAAACTCCCAAAACATCCTTACAGCAGAACGCATTCCCTATTGCAGCATTACTCTGGTCTTGTTTGAGACTTTATAAGTGCACGTTTCTCTTTATGCCCCATGGTTTTGACTTTTTTTTCTCTTCGCATGGCTTCTGCTCTGGTCCTGAATTCCTCAGTGTAGACGAGTTTCTTTGGCTTGTGCATTCTAGTGTATCTTGCACCTTTCCCGTTCACGTGAAGCTTCATTCGCTTATCCACGTTTTTGGTGTAGCCTGTGTAGAAACTGCCGTCTCGGCATAGAATAACGTACACGTAGTAGGGCATTTGTCATCAATCTCCCTTGACCGTGCCAGTGGTGATTTTCCAATCTAACGCTTGTTTAGCATTAAAGCTTAGCGAGAAAATGAAAAAATTGTCTGTCGTGGGCTAACCGTGCTAGGTTGCGTTCGTGATTTCCTGAATAAATTTCTCGATCTTACTGACGTGTTTTTCCTGTGGCATTTCGTCTGTCTTGATTTCAAGCGTGGCTACGGCTTCTTGCCGCATATACTCTGCATTTCCGCGAACGTATTGCCATTGCTACCCGAGCCGGCTGAACAGAAAAACGCTACTTTATTGAGTTGATCTTTGTTTTTGGTAAGGTAGGTTCTGATGGCTGGCGTCATCTTGCTTGACCAGATCGTGTGCCGATCATGATGAGTTCATAGCTGTTTGGGTTTTTCTTCGGTTCTTCGATCGTGGTTAGCCTTCTGAAGGTGGCGTCGAAGCCTGCTCTCATGTACCCGAAGAAGCCGGTTCTCTTCCTCTTGTCAACGACTTCCTCAGTATCGCACTTCAAGACTTGAGAGATTGTTGCTGCAACCTTTCTTGTCGTTCCATTCCGTGAGTAGAACACGATCAGTATCTTGATCCACAGACGCCTCGCACAAAAGCATCCTTACCTCCAAATAAGCCTTACCAAGATGTCACCATGGATTTCAGTCAGAAAAAAAGGTCAGTGGCATGCTAAAAAAACTTATAAATCATGGATCACAGAAGTAGCCACGATTGCTCCGTTTGCTATGGGGGATTGACGTGGGAAAGCTTGAGGAAGTAGTCATCGAAGCGTTGAAAGGTTCTGAGAAAGGGCTTACGCTCGTTGAAATAGCTGAGAAGATCGGACAACCCGAAAAGAAGGTATTCAGAGAATTGCGCAGCTTGTTCGAGAAAGGCATAATTGACACTGAAAACCGTCGCTACAAGCTTGTCAAGGGTTAAGAGTTTTGTCTTTTTTTAGTCAAAGCTTAATTAGAGTTTAGCATCAAACTCTGAAGGTATAGGTGTTTGGTTTGAATGCTGATGAGACGTTTGAGAAGATAAGCCAAGAGATGATTGACAGGTTCTTGGAAAACAACCCCGATTATGCCACTCAGCTTGGACTGCATGAGCCTTACGATTATCTGCTGCCGACGGGTTCTGCAGACCGGTACGCGAAGGATCTTGAACTGATGCGTGAAACGTTGAAACGCCTGAGCGACGCCGTGAAGCGTGAGCAACTGAACGATCAGCACAGGATAGACTGGGAAGCCATCGAATCAGCCTATGAGCAGGGAGAATTCGCTTTCCACGAACAACGAATGCACGAGTTGAACCCCGACGCCTTCACAGACCTGGGCGGGATCCTTTTCATAATGTTCACTCGAAACTACGCGCCTTTAGAGAAGAGAGTAGACGCCATGTCCGCTCGCATGGAGAAGATTCCCAAATATCTGGAGGAGTTTCGCACACGCTTCGATAAGTCGCAGCCTGTGAAGCTCTGGACGGAGATAGCCATCGAAACAGCTCAAAACATGGGCGGATTGTTCCAGTTTGTACTTTTCGCGACAAAAGATAAAGTCTCTCAGAAAGTGTACGAAAGACTCAGTAAGGCAGCGGAAAACCTTCAACCCGCGTTGAAGGCGCATATGGACTGGCTCCAAGGCTTGCTCCCGAAGACAAAAGAGCAATGGGCTTTGGGCAGAGAAAAGTTCGAGAAGATGCTCAAGTTGCGAGGCTTGGGCATGACCTCTGATGAAATCCTCAAACTTGGCTTGAAGTATTTAGAGGAGCTGAAGGCGGAAAGGGAACGATTGGCTGGGCAGATTGCTCCGGGAAAGTCCCTTGAAGAGGTCAGGAAGATCATTGAGAGCAAGTCGCCTAAGACTTATGAAGAAGCTCTAGATTATACGCGGAAAGCGATGGAAGAGGCCAAAGCTTTCATCCAAGCGAAAAACCTTGTTACGGTCTATCCTGAGGACGTGTTGACAGTTGAGGAGACGCCTGCTTTTCTGGTTCCTTTGATTCCGTTTGCTGCGATGAGCATGCCTGCTAGGTTTGACAAGCCACAGATAGGCACCTACATCGTAACCAGACCAAGAGACATCTCAAACCTAAGCAACCACTTGAACTATCCGTCGATCAGGAACACGGCTGTTCATGAAGCGTTTCCTGGACACTTCTTGCAGGGTACACTTTCCAATCGTGGAAGCATATTCCAACTGTTGGTGGCTGGAACAGAGACTATTGAAGGCTGGGCGCACTACTGTGAGCAGATGATGGCGGAGAAAGGCTTCATAACAGACTTGGAGACGCGCCTTGTGCAGGTTAACGACGTGATATGGCGAGCTGTACGGATAATCGTGGACGTCAAGCTCTCGAGAGGAGAGATGAACTTCGAAGAAGCGGTCACAATGCTAATGCAAGAAGCAGGCATGACGAGGGAAGGCGCAGAAGCAGAGGTCAAACGTTATACGCAAACACCTGGCTACCCACTTTCGTATCTTCTTGGAAAGCACCTGATCCTAAAGCTGAAAGAAGAACTGAAACAGAAAATGGGCAACAGGTTCGACGAGAAATTCTTCCACGACACAATAGCATCTAACGGTTATCTGCCACTATCGATGGTTCGCAAGGTTTTTGATCAGAAAATCAGTCATGCCTCATGACGGCACACTCTCCTTTTTTTCCAAAACGCTCATGTGTTGAGTTCTGAGCCTAAACAAGAAGTCATTTGATTCTTAAGGTGTGTGCTCTTAGTCAACTTTAGAGGAATAATGTCTGAGTTCCCTTGCTTGTCTGGCTGTAATGTTGATATCTCGCTAGAAGATTGTTTCACAAGTGTTAAAAACCAGTAACATCGAGTGATATTTGGAGATAAAAATGTTGAGGAAAATAGCTACCGTAATAATGCTGACATCGGTTCTATTGAGTACGATAGGTTTCACAACTGCAGGCTTCATCGCGTTGTCCAATAGTACTGAAAGCTCGACGGATTGGTGGTCCATGTTCCGCCATGACGCCAGCCACACTGGCTGCTCCTCTTCCAACATAAGCTCGGCCCTTGCTCTGTTTCAGCAGTACCCGATGACGCAGGATAAGATCAAGTCCTCGCCAGCGCTTGCTGATGACGCTATCTATGCATGTTCTTTGGACGGCTACGCGTACAAGTACAATGCTACACCACCGTATTCATTGTTGCGTTTGTGGCAAAGCAGTAATCGGTATGGGTCGATCTACTCGTCGCCTTTTGTTACTCTAGACACGGTCTACTTTGGCTCAGATGATGGACATGTCGTTGCCTTGTACGCTTCAAACGGCAGTGAGAGATGGATATATCCGCAGATTGGCTTCCCGTCCATTGGGGCAGTAAGGTCTTCGCCTGTCGTCGTTGACGGCATCCTTTACGTGGGCTCTTCTGAGCGCTATCTTTATGCCTTGAACGCTTTAACGGGTTCAGAATCTTGGAGGTATCTTGCCGCTTCTCCGGTTGAATCTTCGCCCGCAGTATTTGGCGACACGATATTCTTTGGTTGCAACGATAGCACGGTCTATGCATTACATAAGAACAGTGGAAAAATCAAATGGTTCAACCAGATCGAGACGGGTGGCGCCATCGTCTCGTCTCCCGCTGTTGCTGACAACAAGGTGTTCGTGGGCTGCTGCGACAATAGACTCTACGCATTCAACGTTTCAACTGGAAAACAGGTATGGAACTACACCACTGGCGGTCCAATTGTCTCCTCGCCCGCTGTCTCTGTTGCCCTTGGCTTGGTCTTTGTAGGCTCTAATGACAGAAACGTAACTGCTCTCTATACAAGTGGCGGGTGCAAATGGAATTTTACGACTAATGGAAACGTTACGTCTTCACCTGCCGTCTCTGCGGATGGCAAAGTAATCGTAGGTTCCAATGATGGAAATATGTATCTTCTCAATGCTACGACAGGCGCGTATATTTCCTTATGTAGAATCGGACAAGCCATTGATCGTTCTTCACCCGCAGTCGCGAACGGCTTAGTTGCCATAGGATCAGACGACCGTTGCATTTACCTCTTTGGCATGAATAGACCACCTGTGGCAAGTTTTGTCTATAGCCCACTACAGCCGATTGTCACGCAGCAAGTGACGTTCAGTTCGAACAGCTCTGACCCCGATGCCGGAGACTACATTAAAGGATACGCATGGGATTTTGGAGATGACACTAATGATACTGGGAAGATCGTTCTTCATAGGTACTCCGCAAATGGAACATACAAAGTGACTCATACGGTGTGGGACTCGCAATCTGCAAGTAATTCCACTTGGCAGTGGGTAAATATCTGTGAAGCTTGGCCTATGTTTCACCATGATCCAATGCGTACAGGACGCTCCACTTCGTCAGCGCCAACGTACAATAGTTTGGCTTGGCCACCGTTTCAAGTAGGACCCAATGCCAGTAATGATGATTTCATGTATCCCTCGCCTATCGTTGTTGGGGACACGGTTTTCATGAGTTCCACGAAAGGTGCCTTGTATGCTTTGAATGCCTCCACCGGCGATGTAATTTGGAGCAATACGACTCTGCCTAGCATTCATTCAAGCCCTGCATACGTTGATGGGTCTATTTACGTCGGGTGCGACAATGGCTACGTTTACGTTTTCTACGCGACAGACGGAGGAGCTGTCCGCTCTCTCGCATTGGACTATCCAAACGGTATCTTCTCTTCTCCGACTGTCAGTGGCGACAAGATTTTCATAGGCTCTAGATCAGGACACGTCTATTCGATTGACAAGAATTCGGGCATCAACATAAGCAGTCCACAGTTAGATGGAGCAATCGATTCTTCACCTGCTGTTGCTAACGGCACGGTTTTCGTCGGTACGTGGAACGGCAAAGTGTATGCGTTGGACGAGGCAACTTTGCAGGTCATACCGTCCTGGCCAAAAGTCACAGGTGGAGCAATTGTGTCTTCTCCAGCCGTTGCTGATGGCTTGGTTTTTGTCGGTTCGCGAAGCGACAAGGTGTATGCTTTCAATGCGTCAACGAGCAAGTTGGAATGGATGACTAACGACACTCATGACGACGTAGACTCTTCGCCAGCGGTTGCTGGCGGTGTCGTCTTTGTGGGATCGAAAGACGGCAACGTGTATGCCCTGAATGCGACGACTGGCAAGACGTTGTGGAGCCAACCCGTAGGTCCCATAGGATGGTCTTCTCCAGCTATTGCAGAAGGAAAGGTTTTCATAGGCTCGAAGGACAACAGAATCTACGCTCTGGATATGAACAACGGTTCCGTCAGGTGGAGCTATCTAACTAATGGATCAGTGGAGTCATCGCCAGCCGTTCTTAATGATTCTCTTTATGTTGGCTCGCAAGATGGATATCTCTACGCTTTTCACAGTGAAATGCACGACGTTGCGATCTTGAACGTCACAGCAGCGCCAACTATTGTAGGTCAAGGACGAACAGTAAACATAAACGTAACTATTGGGAATCAAGGTGCATCCAACGAAACCGACATAACTGTCACTGTCCGCTACGAGAACATCACTATTGATAGCCACCCACTGAACCTTACTCGAGAAGAACAAAAAGTGCTGAGCTTCCCTTGGGACACTTCAGGAGTCGATCCTGGAACCTATACGATAAGCGCGAACGCTACACTCGCTGTTGATGACGACTTGACCAACAACTGGATGAAGGGTGACAATGTTACGATAGTATCCACACAGCATGACATAAGAGTGACAAACGTTTACACGTGCAAGAAAGGCTACCCTCCGATGCTGATGCCCGTTGTCTGCCAGAACGGTTCTGTATGTGTGAACGTAACGGTTCAAAACCTAGGTAACGTTCCAGAGACTTCAATCAACGTCACTGTCTATGCCAACATGACTGCTTTTGCATCAGAAAACATCAGCTTAGCGGTCGGAGAGGCAACCACAATTACTGTCAATTGGACCACTACAGGTTTTGACAAAGGAAACTACACTCTAAAAGCTGTTGCATTGCTTGCCACGGACGAAGATATCACAAACAACGAGTTTACCGATCCCTCTGTAATCGCAGTCACGATTATCGGTGATGTTACAAGCAAAACTCCAGGTGCTCCAGGTGACACCTTTCCAGACGGAAAAGTGGATGGAAGAGACACCTATGCTGTGGGCAGAGCCTTTGGTACGTCAATTGACGGGCCTAATCCAGAAGGGAAAGCGTACAACCCAAATTGCGATATAAACAATGATCACAAGGTTGACATAAGAGACAAATACTTGATGGACCAACACTACGGACATACTTTGGAAAACGATCCATTCTAACCTCCTTTTTCTATCTGTCATTCTGGTCGATACAGACTGGCAAGCGTTTTATCCTTGAGGAAGATCTGCACTAAAATTCGACGAGCCAAGTTCCCTTCCTATTCGAATAGCATCCACGAACCGTCGCAGGGCGCTGTATTCATGAAGCCTAAGTCTTCTCTGCACGCTCCGAATTTGATGCCGTTGTCCCTAGCTAGTTTGGCTACTGTTTCCAGTAGTTTCGTGCGGAGATCTTTTGGAAGGTAGGTGCATCTGGCTTTTTTCTCGCCTTTTTCGTCGTAGAGTGGTCTGAGCTTGTCTGTTATTCCTGGTAGCGTTGTGGTTAGTCTTTTCCAGTTGTCGGGTTTGGCTTTGTAGGTTGAGCAGGTGATGTGTGGGATGCCTATGCGGGCTAGTTTTTTGATTAGGGTTTCAGGGTTGTCGTTTATGAGTGGGATGATCGGGTCTATTCGTACGGATGTCGGGATTCCGTGTTTGATGAGAGTTTCGGCTGTTTTCAGTCGCTCTGACGGCGGGGGTGAGTTGGGTTCGATGAGGTGTGCGATATTGTCGTCGTCTGTCGTGATCGTCAGTGAGACCATGGAGGGGGTTTTCTTGAGTAAGTCTATGTCTCTGATCACGAGTGTAGATTTTGTGATTATCTGGATTCGGCAATCGGCTTTGGAGAGTGTTTGCAGGCATTTTCTTGTTAGGCAGGTTGTGGTTTCTTGGTTTGGGTAGGGGTCTGAGGAGTTGGCTATGGATACCGTTTCGCCCTTCAGTTTGGTTGCTTCTTTTGTGAGTCTTTGGATCAGGTCTTTTTTGGGTCGGCAGTTGAAGAATCGGGGGATGTAGCTTGAAGCGTAGCAGTATACGCACGCGTGGTCGCAGCCCGTGTAAGGGTTAAACGTGAGTTTAGGCGGGCAGGTGCAGAGCGTTGAACGCCACGGGTCAAACCTCACTATCAGGCTCACAACACATTCCCTGCCAACGATAGCCTAAGCGTTGCCACGAACAAAAACCATTCGCTTTCTCCAGCAGGCAGTCAACATTCTCTCTCGCGCTTCCTCTTCTGGATTCTTCACTACAGTCAAGCCGAGAAACCATCATCGCATACCCTCTCCTTAAGGGAAAACGGCGAGCAATCTTAATAGCCATCTTCAAACGCAACAGAATCCATGACTTATCACGTGAGACGGAAGGACAAGGAAATAACCGACACAGCGGTTCTCAAGAAAATCCTCAAGTCAGCCAAGTACATAACTATAGCTCTCTCCATGGACAACCAACCGTACCTCGTGTCGCTGAGCCATGGCTACGATGAAGACCGAAACTGCGTCTACTTCCACTGCGCCAAAGAAGGCAAGAAGCTCGACTACCTCAAATCCAACAACACCGTATGGGGACAAGCCATCCTCGACCACGGCTACTCAGAAGGAGAATGCGACCACCACTATGCCTCAGTCCACTTCCAAGGCAAAACAACCCTGATCGACAAAATCGAAGAAAAACGCCAAGCCGCAGAATGCATGATACGGCAACTCGACAAAAACCCAGAAAACCTCATAGCAAAACTGAAGACAGAACGACTGGGAAGCGCCATTTTCGGCAGAATCGACATAACCAGCATGAGCGGCAAAAAATCCAAAGAAGTGACTGTCTGACTGACATCCTATCCAGAGTTTAGGCGACGAAAAGATGATCGAAGGCGAGAGGGATTGCCAAGGGAATATTAGGCTTTGCTCGCATTTTCTCGCATTAACTTCTTGGATTCAGCGAAAAGCTTCTCAAAGTGTTCTCTGCTAAGCTCAGGTCCTTCACCAACGCATGGACACTCGTCTGTGCAGGCAAAAACATACCTGCCTTTCCAAACGTCCTTGAGTTCGAACGGATAGAACCGGCAGATCAACGGTCTCACATCATAAACGGTGCACGCGCTATCCTTAAGGAAGACACATTTTCCCTCAGCGGTCTTCTTCATTTTGTAAACGTAAGGTTCAAAGCCTTCGGCACTCTCTGCGAATTCTTCGATGCTCTTCAAGGTCTTTCTTGCTATGCGGTCAGCCTCAAGCCTCAAGAGAAGAATCGTTCTAATCCTGTCTTTCGTGTCACCGCAACACAGAGTGCACCTGTTGCATTCGAACCGAACGTGTTTTGGGTATTTGAAGTTCAAGGCTATCAGGAGCCGATGACTTTCACATTTTCTACAAGGAGCGAAGGTACAAAAGCGTTCTGGAACTGTTTCGCATCTTTGCCCACACAGGTAACTTGCTTGAGCCAGTCAAAACCGACACCTGAAACCATCCCACCCTTAATCGGATACTGTATCTCACCTTTTTTGACAAGAAAGGCGTTAGACAGTTGTGCACTAATCACTCCAGAGCCTCCTTGCACGAAACCAGCCATAGACTCGACCAGAACACCCTCACCCATATCAGACACAAGTTCTTCCTTGGTTTTGCTTCCATGCTGGATTACGATGTTTGACGGATAGATCTCCGGCTTAGCCCTGTAGCTGTTGCCAATTATCATGTGAACCATCTCAAACCCACCAGCAAAGCGCGAAGCGTTGCCAGTGTTCCTGGTTCCCAGAGCCCTTGCAGAGGCTGCATCGTGTAGAAAGCCTTCAAGTTTGCCCTTTCTTACGAGGGTTGTGTTTTGTGAAGGACAGCCTTCGTCGTCAAAGCTTCTCGAGGCAAACCCGTTTTCAAGCATCGCGTTGTCTGTAATTGTCAAGTTCTCTGATGTTACAGCGTGTCCCCGCTTTCTGGTCCAAGCAGAACGCGCTGCTATCACGTTTTCGCCTTTCAAAGCGTCGACAAGCACATCGCATATCTGATAGGAAACTGCCTCTGGTCCAAAGATCACTTGGGATTGGAGAGTTTTCGAAGGTTTAGGCTTGAACATTCGGACTATTCTTTCAGCAAGGTTCTTTCCAACTTTCTCCGGGTGGATATCGGCTTTCCGGCTCAAAGCCAAGTCGTAGCAACTGCTTGTCACTTCACCGTTTTGCTCGCCGCTTCCTCCAAGATAAATCCCGGCCTTCGTTTCCATTTCCTCAAGATCAACGCCAAAAGTGTTAACAATCCCTCGCCGACTAGAGGCAAAGAATATTCGTCCATCTTTCACAGTGACCCGTTGGTCAAGGTCTTCAGCAGTGTCCACTGCCCTTTTTGCAGTATCAAGAGCATCCTCAACGGTTGTTTCTGCAACCTCATGGTCATACAACCCGTTCACTTTTGGAAATTGGCTTGCTTCTGGAAGAGCAAAATTGGGCACTTCAGAGCTTACCCTAGCGATCGAAAAGGCCTTTTCTCCAGCTTTCAGAACGCCCTTTTCAGTCATATCATTGGTACAAGCAAACCCAACTTTATTGCCTGCAACAACCACCCTGAACCCTACACC
>Ga0315279_10007685_pt1 | contig 13249 bp, 11 predicted proteins | sample YL17G06_20_MG_FD_203694 | JGI IMG/M metagenome (GOLD analysis project Ga0315279, IMG submission 203694) | Sediment microbial communities from Yellowstone Lake, YNP, Wyoming, USA - YL17G06_20 | ecosystem: Environmental > Aquatic > Freshwater > Lake > Sediment | place: USA: Wyoming | collected... | reverse complement strand
CGCCGCGTCCATGGACTCGGGGATGGTGTCCTTAGCCAACTCAGGGATGAGGTGATCCGCCTTCGACCAGATATCGGGAATTTTTAGATCGTATTTCTTCAGAATGTGATCGATTTTCTTTTCGATAATGGTCACGGTTTTCCGGGGATAGACGACCGGCATCGGCAACCGGAACCTGTCATAGACACCTTTCATCTGGGCAAAATAGGCGATCTCTCCCGGCCCGCCGATGTAGGCGACCGTCGGCAGAAGGGCATCCTGATAAAGCGGGCGGAGCAGGACATTCGGGCTGAACAAAAACGGCTTCTCCGTCGCAAGCGACAAAAGTTCTTCTTTCCGGAAAGCTTGCGGCGGATCTTTGACCTCGAAGCCGGTTGCGCTCCGTTGAATGGTCCGCCGTCCCTGTTCGGCATAAAAAATATTGAGGATCCCGTCGTGAAGATGGATTTGCTCGTCGTATCCGGCCCGGCACAATTTTTCGGACGTCGCCAGGGCCGCCTGGGTCGAAGGCGAATCCTCGGCGATCTCTCGATAAAAAACTTCTTTCCCCATGGCCCTGAAGCTCGGGTGGGCGGCGTCTATGAAGATCAGCCCGGACGACGAGAACAGTCGGGTCATCCAGCGGGCGAAAGCCTCGACCAACGACCGACCGGGCCGATAGGCGTCGGCGAGTTGCTCAATAACGCCCGCTTTGAATTCGGAATCCCGGGTGAAATCCCCGAGTTGCCCGAGACAATCCTCGATATCCGGCGGCAAAACAACGTGCGAAGCCGGGATCTTGGCGTCGCCGGACGGCATCGGGCAGCGGACGTCCCTGAGCTGATAATTCTTATCCAGCAGGACGATGTGATCGATCTCGGCCATATCGTGATCGTCCGAAGCCAGCCAGAAGACCGGCACGAAGCTTCCGAGTCCCTGCCGATTGAGCTTTTCAGCGAGTTTGACCGCGGTCAGGGCTTTATAAATTGTATAGAGCGGACCCGAAAAGAGCCCGACCTGCTGTCCGGTCACGACGGCGCAGGCCTGATCCCGGGCGATTTTCTGGATATTACCGAGCGTCTGAGGCCCACAGCCGTAACTTTTGTTTTGCTCGGTTAAAACTTCGGCCAGGGACTTCCGCGGCAAAGGACGGGCGATCGCCCTCTCCGCCTGACGCTCGAAAGCGGCGGCGTCTCGAAAGTCATCGCTGAAAAACTCCCCGACCTTGCCGTAATCATAAAAATAGTCGTGAACCAGCCGCGAAAGGTGGGGCAGGTTTTTCATCGGGATCGCCGTCATTTGAATGCTTCGGTGAATAGATAAAAAAGGAAGATCTGAAAAGCCAGGTTCAACAGAACGAGGGCATAAAGACGATTCCACGATGAAAAGACAGGCGGCCGGTCCTGTTCGTTCTCAGTTTTTTTCGTCGGTGCGTTTTCCAGTGGTTTTCCCCGCCGAAATCACGTTGGCAAAAAGCCGATACGCGCCCGGTACGCCATCCGGCAATTGTCGAAACCAGGCCAAGGCCGTATAGATGAAAACGCCTTGGCCGTAACGCGCGTACAAGAGACCGCCGTTTTTGTCCGGCTCCCCGGGATCATGGGACGAGAGAATCGCTTCATATTTTTCGTCCCACTGAGAAGCAAAATACAAACCTCTCTCCTGAACCCAGCCTTCGAAATCTTTGGGCGTGATCTTGTTCGGAACATTCAGCAGCGGATGCCCGGGAGCCAGAAAGGTCACCGGCGCGCTTTCCACGTTGACCCGGTCCCGGCCGATGGTCAAGGGATACGGGCCGATCCGGTTGGTCAACGGGCCGGAGGCCACATTATATTGAACGACGAGGTTCCCCCCGCGTTCAACGTATCGGAGAAGCTTGTCTTTGATCAGCCTGAGGCGGTCCCGCGTATTGTAGGCCCGGACACCGGTGATGATGGCGTCGAATTGGGACAGGTCCGTGTTTTCGAGCATCTCATCGCTCAGTTGAACCACGTCATACCCCAGGTTGCGCAGGGCATCGGGGACCTCGTCTCCCGCCCCCATGACATAGCCGACTTTCTGTCCCTGGGTTTTAACATCCAACTTGACGACCCGAAGCCGGCTCGCGGGGAAATAGACCTGCCGACGAATGTGGGGATAAGAAATTTCGACCAACGCCCGGCTCGATTTTTCTCCGCCGAACTCGGCTTCCGCCGTCAGGTCGGCCTCAGCCGCGAATTTCGGAGGGATGACGTCGAACGTCACCTCGCCCTCTTCATATTTTACGGCCAACGAGAAGGGAATGGCGGCCGGGTTGATTTTCCAGGCATCCGGCCCTTTGAGCCGGACCAGCCCGGAGATATTCTGAGAGTGGCTCTTGAGTTTGACTTTGATCTTCTTCGGATTTTCCCCCGCGAAAATACTGACTTTTTCCTCGACCTGGAGGGTCACCGGAGGCCGGACTTCAAATAGCCTATAAAGTTCGCCCTCCACCTGGTCCGTCCAGCGGAAAGACAAGGGAACTGAATACTCCAGAAGTTTTCCGCCGGCATCCAAGCCGAGTTTGATTTCGATGGCGGGAGGGTTCTCCGCCAACCCGGTGACATTTTGCCCCCGGATAAAAAAGAAGCCGTCTTGCCGGGGAACCTCGAGCCAATAAGGCTGAGAGAGAGGATAATCTTTTGGGATGAGAATCGATTTTTCTATGGTCACGGGCTCGTTGTTCCTGAGCGAACGATCGAGGACATCGTCCGGGGCGATGCTCGGAATGCCGAGACTGTGAAGTATCATCGGCTGGTCGGACCGATTGACGAGCGTCGTTCGGACCTGGACCGGGTCGCCCGGAGCGGCGGCATAATCGCCGGCGATGGCCTCTATCCAGAGCCCGGCGCAGGCTTGAAGAACCCGCAACAACTCGTCTTTCTTTATCCGGACCCAAGGCTCCTCCCCGAGCTTGGTCAATTCCGTGTAAACGCCCAGCAAGCCGGGGATCGATTTCGAAGGATGTCCGGGGTCAAAAGATTTCAAGACCTCGGCCAGCAGAAGTCCCACGGCCCGTCCGCCGGGGACGCGATTCCAGCTGACATCGACCCCCTCGAAAATGTCCGTGGTCGCCGGGTCACCGTCCATAAGCTCGAAGGAATCGTATTGAGCTCCCCGCCGGCCGCCCGAGCCGAATCCCTGGCTTTTATGCTGGGACCGGCTCTCTCCGGCCATTTCCGTGTAGGATTTTCCCAGCCAAGGATTGTAGCTTCCCGTATCGACCCGCAGCTGGACTTTGGCCTCCCCTTGTGGAGAACGGAAGGTGTTCCAGAGCAGTCTCTTGGCCTTCCAGACCGAGACATATTTCAATTGTTCGGGGAATCTTTTCGGGTCGGCGGCCGCGACAAACGCTTCCTTGGTCAGCAGGCCGGCGGCGATATGGTGGCCGTGTCCGCCGGCGTTCTCGGGCGTAAAACGGGTAAGAATCACATCGGGCCGGAATTTCCGGATCACCCAGACGATATCGCCGAGGATCTTGTCCCTCCCCCAGAATTCAAACGTCTCTTCGGCCGTCTTGGAATAGCCGAAATCGACGGCCCGCGTAAAGAATTGTTCGGCCCCGTCGACCCGGCGGGCCGACATGAGCTCTTGAGTCCTGAGGAGACCGATCTCGGCTCCCTTCTCCGAGCCGATCAGATTTTGGCCGCCTTCGCCGCGGGTGACGGAAAGATAGGCCGTCCGCAAACACCGGCCCTTCGAGAGATACGCTAAAACAGAGGAATTTTCATCGTCCGGATGAGCTCCGATGAAGAGAGCGCTCCCTAGAACGTTGAGCTTGTGAAGGGCGATTTCCAATTCCGCACTATTGGGGATCTGGCCCTGCTGGGCCCGGGCCGACATGGGAAGCAGCAGACTCAAGCTAAAAACGACCGCAAAGCACTTCTTCATGTTAAACCCATCCTTCGACCGGAAGGAGCAGCGTTTCCGGAAAGCAATTCTTTAAATAAAACTATTGGTTATTGCGCCAATTTGATCTTGAACGGTATTTTCAATTGTTCCCAATGGAGGTAAGCGGTCGCCGAGGTCCCCGTTAAGTCATCGAACCCGTACGTCAACCACTCTTCGTGGGGAGCTTTGACCGGGGTCACGGTCACCCGGAGGGCGTCTTCCTCCTGGCTGTAAGCGAAGCTTCCCCAGGCCGCGCTGTTCTTGCTGAAGATAATAACCCAATCTTTATCCGAAGGGATCATATGGATGGCGTACTTGCCCGCGGCCAGTTTATTCCCTTCGATCAGAATGTCCTTGTTGAATTCAATAATCGTATTCTCGTTGGCGCCGGCCCGCCAGGGAAAGGGTTTGTTCATCGAATATTGGTTTCCCGGAGCCATACCATACGGCACCAACTCACCCCATATTTTTCTCCCTTTGACGCCAGGCCGGCTGTACTGGATGGTGATGTCGGTGTCGGCGCCGAGTCTTTGCAGGACGCTGGCTTTGGGGCTCGGCCGGACTTGGCCTCTCTGGGCGAAAGAGGCGGACGGCAGGGCCAGCAGCGCAATGAGGCCCAGGGCGAGAACACTCGTGAGACCAATGCGTTTCATGGTTTCCTCCTCGAGGGGACGGGAGCGGGGTTTTCCCCCGCATCCCCTTTTATTATAGTCGAATCTCTTTTGAAAACAAAAAGGCGTTCTCTCCGGCTAGTTCCCGACGTTAATCAGCTCCCGACTTTAAAAGGAACGGAGGCCATCGTCTTATCCCACATCATGGCCAGCTTCCCGTCGACGGAGGTCATGTCGATGAAGGCGATCGTGAATTGGTCCATCGAGAACGGCAGGGTGTCGAGCTTCATCGCAGCCCGGAGGACGTCTTTATCGGGCGTGTACCCGTACGAACCCCAGAGGGCTTCCTTGTTTTTGGGATCGTACTTCTCCTGCGCCGGCCACGTGGAAAAGATGATGGTCCACGCTTTTTCCTTCAGGTCGACGAAGACGCAATATTCGCCGGCCGGAAGCGTCTTGCCGTCGAAAATTAACGGGACTTCCGTCTTGAGCCGCGTCGTCTGGTTGGCTCCCGCGCGCCAGACCGGCGCGTCGTCGTTCAGCTTTTTACCATATTCGGCGCCCGCGCCGAACAAGCTCTGGCGCTCGCGCTTGATGGGCCGGCCGTAGGATATCTCGATCCACTTACCGCCTTGGTATCTTTGGTTGTTCTGAACCTGGACATACTTGCCGCTGACCTGTGTGGCCGCCGTCCCCGGCGGGCTCGCCGGCTTCTGGGCCTGGGCCAGAGCAAGGCACCCTAAGACCGCGACGACGCCGATCAACAAAACCCAAGAACGAAATCTCATTTGATTCCTCCTTATCGAACGGTCGTAAATATAGAGCCGGACGAACCCTTCTGTCAATTATTAAGGTGACTGTCAACTCAATTTAATATGGTGACAGATATGCCATTTCACTTATTTAATTGGGTAAATGGCATATCTGTCACCATAATTTGTGTCACCATAATTTGCCTTTGCTTGTGTGCACGCCGCTTTACTTTGACAGCGCCGCGTGGTGGGAGTAGTATTTTTTAAAGGGAGCGATTCATTAAAGGAGGCCCGCGATGAAAAAAATGATGATCGGCCTGTCCGTTTGTATTTTTCTGGCGGCAACCGCTTACGGCGGGAAGCTGTCGCTGAAGTTCAACGGCGGGGGGACGTATCTTATGGGCGGCGATTTCAATAAGGCGTGCGACGGATTCCGGGATTATGAAAAATCGATCCTTGGTGCTGGCGAGACCCTCGTCGACAACCTGAAAAAACTCGGATTGGGCTTTCAGTTCGGGGGCGAGGTGCTCTACGAGATAAGCCCGAGCTTAGCCGCGGGAGTCGAGATCGGCTACCTGAGCGCATCCGTCGATTCCGGATTTGAAAGATCGGCCTTTTCCTATAAACAGACGCTGTCTCCGACGCTTTCGGCCGTTCCGATAACACTCAATATGCACTATTTCATCCCTCTTGGCGCGAAAATGAAGCTGAACGTCGTGGCGGGCGCCGGAGCTTTTCTCTCTCACTTGAAATACGGCTACGAAATCATTGACACCCGTTATCCATACAGCGGGACCTGGAAGCCTGAAACGAAAACCGTTTTCGGAGCCAAGGCCGGAGTCGGCCTCGAATACAGCCTCTCGAACCGTATCGCCCTGACCTTCGATATCGGAGGCCGATTCGCTGAGATCACGGGCTTCAAGGGCCCATGGAGCGGAACCTATGTCGGCGTTGAAAAAAGCGGCACCGGCACCCTGTATTACTATGAACTTGATGGGCAATATCCGCTGGTCGGTATTTATGAGACTCTCTCGGCCGCAGGACATTATCAGAACGTCCGAGAAGGAAAATTCAGCCTTTCCGGATTGTCGGCGCTGATCGGCGTCAGGATCAAAATCTGAGGAAGCCCTGTCATTGCGGGCCTCTTGGCGTGGCAACCCCCTCCGCTCGCCCTATGATTCTTCCTTCAGCGTCACCGTATATCGCTTCTCGGTGCTGACAAACGCCTTGACGCGCTCGAGGACGTCGCCCGCCCACTTCCCTTCGGCCACGGCCTTCTCGAGGGCGAACGTATCGAGGGCCGCGACCTCGTCCCAGACTCCCGCCGCCCTCAGCTCGCGCTCGAGCGCATCCCTCTCCTCACTCCCCTTGGCGGGCGAAACGACCCGCTCTTTCCCCGTCACCCGCAGCCTCGCCCCCGTCCCGGCGATGACCTGAACGCCTTCCTTCTCGGCGAAATCAATGGCCGCCTCCTTGAGCGCTTCGAGCTCCGCTCCGACCTCTTTCGATTCCGCCTCGAGCTCGCGCTTCATCCGCCACTTGTCCGCATACGCGTCCACGATGACGACGCCGGGTTCGTCCTTCCACTTGTCCTTGGGCAGCGCCTCGACCTTGACCAGATGCTTTTTCACCGGGCACAAATCCCTGTACGGGCACCAGTCGCAAAGGGCGCTCTCGTGCGGCGCAAATTCCTTCTCCGTCTCGATCCTATCGATGAGCTCCGCGAGTTCGCTCTTTAGCTTCTCGAGCGCCTCCGGCGTGCGCGACGACCGCATCTCCAGGTCGAAGGCGACCAGATGCCAGACGAGCCGCACCTCCTTCGCCTCGGGCCAGAGTTTCCGGACCCCGATCTGGTAGAGGGCGAGCTGCTGGTCCTCGTCGAGCTCCTCTTGTTCCGGCAGGTTCGAGCCCGTCTTGTAGTCGTGGACCTCGAAAGCGCCGTCGGGCGCCAGCATCAGCCGGTCGATGATGCCCTTGCACTTGTACCGCCCCTCGTCGTCGAGCGGGAACCGGATGTAGCGCTCGAGCCCCAATACCCGGCCCTCGTCGAACGGGTGATGCCGCTTATAATAATCCTCGATGAAGCGCCGCCCCATCAGCCGGTAGTCGTCGGCCGTGCGGCCTTCCTTCCTGATCTTCACTTCATCGTGCCAATTCTCGGCCCAGACCTTCTCGTAATAATCCAGAAGCTCTTCGAGCGGCACGACCCGGAAGGCCCGCTCCTTATAGAGCCACTCCATCGCGTCGTGGAACCTCTGTCCGAGAAACGCCTCGACCCCTTCCTCATAGCGCTTGATCCCGTCCACATAATTGAACTTGTACTGGAGCGCGCATTGCTCAAACTTGTCGAGTTGTGAGATTGAATATTCGGGCATGTTTTCATCCCCCTGGCGAGATTATAACCCATATTGAATTAAGGTGACAGATAACTCAATCCCTTAATTCCGAACAGAGAATTTCGGTAATGCGTTGACTGTCACCGAAATCAACCCATTCGACTCCCCGGGCTGAAGCCCGGGGTATGCTCAGGGTTGATACTGAGCGGCGCTTTTTACCCCGATTTGAAAATCGGGGTTTGGCGCCGCGAACGTATCAAGAAAAGGACTTAAGTTTTCGACTGTATTTAGAATGCTTTAATTTTTGTATGGCTTTTTCTTGGATTTGCCTTATTCTCTCACGTGTCACCTTGTATTGCTGCCCGACTTCTTCCAGGGTATGCTCGGCGCTGTTTCCCAACCCAAATCTCATTTTTAAGATATTTGCTTCTCTCTGGGTGTGAGCTTTCAACGCTTCCTCAATTTTCTCTTTCAAATCAATAGAGATGACTTCATCGACAGGCGAAAGGGCATCCTTATCCTCGACAAAATCGCTCAGCTGACTTTTTTCTTCTTCTCCGATGGGGGTCTCGAGTGAAAGGGGTATTTGGGCTATTTTCATGACCTTATGGACCTGCCAAACGGGCAAATCCATCTTTTTCGCAATCTCCGCACCTGTCGGTTCTCTCCCTTTTTCCTGGAAAAGGTTTCTTGACACTCTATTTAATTTGTTTATGACTTCTATCATATGCACAGGGATCCTTATCGTCCTTGCCTGGTCGGCAATTGCGCGTGTTATGGCCTGTCTTATCCACCAGTGGGCATAAGTTGAAAACTTAAACCCTCTTTGGTATTCAAATCTATCCACGGCCGTCATCAAGCCTATGTTTCCTTCCTGGATCAAATCAAGGAACTGGAGTCCGTAGTTGCTGTACCTCTTGGCTATGGAAACCACGAGTCTCAGGTTAGAGCTGACAAGTTTTTTCTTCGCTCGATCACAAATCTCCTTTCCTTTAGCGATCGTTTGCAGTGTGTTTCTTAATTTCCGTGAACCAAAATCGATCTCTTTCTTGTGTAATCTCAGAAGCCTATCGATTTTATTGATTCTAAATTTCAGTTCCTCTGCTTCTTTCTTGCCCTTAGCTCTAGTTAAAAGGGCATTCAATTCGTGCTTACTTGTTTCTAATGTGTCGATGACCAATATCTTTTCACCGAGATTCTCGGTAATGATCTCTCTAAAAGCAGAGCCGATATTTAGTTCCCTGATGAGACGCCCGCAGGCAACCGCATATTTCTTTGATGTAGGGATTTTATCTAATTGGGTGCTTAAGTTTCTTATTTCACTGATGATGGCCAGAATCTTTTGCTTTTTCTTCTCAAGTATTCCTCTTGCGAATTGCTCTTCAATGGAATCGAACAAGGCCAGGGTGATTTCATCATCTTTAGATAGTTTCTCTTCCATTGAAAGAATTTCATTTTGGACAAATCTTGTTTTGGAAAGGGCTTTAATGATTATTTCTTCTCCCCTTTCGATTTCCTTGGCTAGGACTATTTCTTCTTTTCTTGTGAGCAGTGGAATTCTGCTCATTTCTTTCATGTAGAGTCTGACAGGATCCGATGTTTGCCCCGGCTCCTCGAAAGAAATAATGTTTGCCTCATACTTTTTCATTCATAATTCCTTTTTGAAATTAACCTGCCGCGCAGACTTTAAAATGCCTCGACCCCTTCTTCATAGCGCTTTATCCCGTCCTATCAACAAATCCTCCGCGAATTGGTCCGCCTCTTTCTCCTGCCGGGCCAGTTCAGGGATGACCTGGTCTTCATCGATGAAAGTTTTTTTGGGATGAAGCAGAATATGCCCGATCTCGTGAAAAAAGCTGAACCAGAAGATATCCCCCCATTTTCGGCGGATACTCATCAGCAGAACCGCTTTGTCTGGCCCGAGCCAAAACGTCGCCCTGTGAGCATATGTTCTCGGGAAATGAGGGAGTCGTATTAAGACGACTCCACACTGTGCTAGAAGTCGTTCGAGTTCGGGCATAAATGCGGCCGGCTTTTTCGTACTGAGGGCGCGAATATCGCCGAGAGCTCCCCTCAGCTTTCCCTTATCAAAGGGGTCTGTGGGCACTCCGGCGGCCCGCAGCTCCGCACATCTTAGCCACGCTGCCAGGGCATAATTCGAGGCTTTTCTCGTCGCCCCGCACCGGAAGGATACTTCATAGGCTTTGATCCCGGGCAGGTTCGCTAGGGACGAAACCCCATAAAACCGGCGGAGTTCCCTGATCTTGCGCTCGCTATCTCGCGTCCGTTCAACACAATCCAAATCGGCCAACTGCTTGTAAGGAGTTCGCGGGAGAAACGCCGACTCTTTTTGGAGTTGTTTCCTTTCCTCCAGCCGGGCCTTGATGAGCTGATATCGGCTTTCGAGCCCCGTCCAGATATGGGCAGGCACATCAAGGGCGCTCTCGAACTGGAGAGCGGTAGCCGGGGTAATCGCCTTCTCTCCTTTGATAATCTCATTGACGGCCTGGATGGGACGGCCGATGCGCCTGGCCAATTCAGCTTGAGCCATTCCTTTGGCGTCAAGGACCTCCGCGAGATATTCGCCCGGCGGAATAGGCAGGTCGGAGTAAACTCGTTTTTCAGTCGCCATAGTGTTTGCTTACCTCCTCGACGCGGACCACTCTTGCCTTATCCCCCTGCAGCGAAAAAATCAAGCGCCAGCGGCCATGAAGGGTAATTCCGAATTGCCCCTTTCTCCGGCCCTTCAGCGGGTGACAATCCAGTCCCGGTAATTTTCTGACCTCAGCCATATCTTTTGCTTCTTGCAGAAGGTCGATTCGCTGGATGTATTTCCTCCCAACTTCCGGCCCCCAAGCCAGCCGGCCTTGCGAATGGTCCATATAACATTTCTCCAGCTTGGTTGTTACGAATATAACTTCCACCGGCATCCTGTTTGACGCCTAATGTCCATTCACCCCCGGGGTGAATGGTAATAAGATAATGCCATGTCGGTAATTTGTCAAGTCTTTTATTCACCCCAGGGGTGAATATTCTTAAAGCATATTGTCATCGCGGGCATAGCTCTGCTCCTAGCCTAATCAAACCAAGCTTGCGGCCGGAGCTCGGAAGAATTCCTCAAGCCGCATGCCGTCCGGATCCTCGCTTCTCTTTGGAGGCTTGGTATCCACGGGACTCGTCATTTGTCAACCATATGTCAACTGGTAAGTCAACCGCACATCCGTGGAGGAACCTGAATTTTAATAGTACTAAGCCCATGTCCTTAGAAGAAATGATTGAAAATTTAAAGATATTTCATCATGACTGTCCAAATTAGCCGAAGCTCAGCGCGAGCTGAGGCTCTCCCGGCGGCGAAGAACTCTTCGGATGAAACGGAGCATTCAGCCAGTCCCAAAGATTTCTTCTCGAAAATAGGTTCGTCGGAAGGATCGAACTGAGCGTATAGAGGGACCAGGCGAATCGGGATTTGAATTTCAAATAGCTGAGCAAGAGATAGGCGATTAAGGCCACCCATAATTGGGACAGCAGAGCATTCCGAGACGTGCCGACGAAGCTTTTGACTTTGAGTTGCTGCTTGAGGGCTTTGAAGAAGAGCTCAATCTGCCAGCGGTCTTTATAGATGAGAGCGATGGTCTGAGCCGACCAATCAAACTGATTCGTCAGGAGAACGATGATCTTGCCTGTCTCCGGATCCTTGGAACGAATGCGCCGCAGATAATAGGGACATTTGTGCGCCGTCAAGACGCCTTTGAACTCGATCGTCTGGTCGGAATAGATATTCTTCAGATGGCTGACGTCCCGGCGTTCCACGACCCGATAATCTGCGTTCGTCTTCAACCGAGTCACGAAGTAAATGCCGCGTTCTAAAAGACTTGCATACCAAGAGAAGTTCGTAAAGGCTTTATCAAAAACAGCCACATCCCCCTTCTCCAACGGGATCAACGGGGCCACTCTTTGCTCATGTTCTTTGCCTGTCGTCACATGAACAAACGTCGGAAGATAGCCGGCATGGTTCAGTTTCACGTGCAGCTTCACCGCTCCCTTGGTCGTCCGGAACTTTGCCCAGTTGAAAAGCGACAGACAGAGATCAATGATGGTCGCGTCCAGGCTGTAAAGAGGATTCTTAAACCGGAATTTATGTTTCGGCGCCAGCGGCAGGCATTTGGACAGCATCCGCTCGAAGATTTTTTTAAAAAGCTCATGCGTCCGATGCTCATTGGCATAGGCCAGAGTCGAGCGCCGCACCGGCTTCACCCCGAAATGATAAAGCGCCCGGCTTTGGGAGGCCAACCCGGCCTCAATCCCTCGCAGACTATCTTGGCCAGCGAGCTGACCAAATAGCATGGACACGAAATGGTTCCACGAGGAAAATCCCCTGGCATGGCGTTCCGTTTTCGCCTCTGTTACGGCTTTCCCGAATTCATATCTCGAAAACGTTTGTAACATCTGGCCGAGTATGGTAACATTTTTTTTCAAGGCCCAACTCCTTATGTTTCAATGGCTTATCCTGGGTAGGAAAAACCATTATAAGGTTAAGTTGGGCTTTTTCAATTCCTATCTTGGACATGCATGATTGCATTTTTTAAATCTGATGATGGTTAATTTTCTCTAAGAGATCTGCTGGATATCTTTCTTCTGACGTCGATCGGCATTCTAGGCGAGGAGGAGAGGGGAAAAAAGGAGAGCGGCGCAGGGCGGCTGAATATAGGTTTCTGGACATAGTTTCGGAACATCCCGGTCAATTCGTCTCGGGGCAAGAGAGCGGCGGCTGGCGGCTCCGGTGCGAGCCGAGCCTGTAGCTTTCGTCATTAAAACGAGATTTTCTATGTACTGCGAAGAAGAATACATGGCAATGGATTCGATGCAATTTGCAGGCGAAAAGAACGATTTAGGTCTTGATGCGAATGCGCTCTTTGTATTTCTCTTCTTCCTGTGTGGTTTGCTGCTCTATTATTTTACGTGTTGGTTCAATAAGCCGCACATTCTCGCAGAGTAAGAAGCGGACTCCCTTCTCCTGATTGAAGCTCACAATGAGGCCTGCAGGGAGTTCTTGGCCGCGGCCATAAGCATCAGTAAGAGCTTGAAGATACTGTCCAAACTCCTCAGCTTGGGCGCCGAGTTCTCCTTCGACAACAAGATCGACGAACTGCTGGAGGATCCGAGTTCGGACGTATAACTCATAACTAGGGAGGTCCTCAACAATCGCAGTAGAATAAGGTGTCAAGGGGCAACGAAAAATGATCCTTTAGGGGCATTGAAAATTGACCCCCTCTTCCGCGTTCTGTTGGACTTCAGGCTCTCGGATGAGCCCCGCTTTGACTTTTTCTCGGAGCCGATAGGAGTTGCCCTTGATATTGACCGTGGTCGCATGATGCAGGATCCGGTCCAGGATGGCCGTCGCGATCACCGGATCACCGAAGATCTCGTTCCACTGCGAGAAGCCGCGGTTGGAGGTCAGGATCAAGGCGCCTTTTTCGTAGCGGCGGGAGACGAGTTGGAAGAACAGATGAGCGCCGTGCCGGTCGATCGGGATGTAGCCGATCTCGTCGATGATCAGGAGTTTGGGCTGGCCGTAGAACTTCAGCCGCTCCTCGATCCGGTTCTCGGCATAGGCTTTGGTGAGGGAGGCGACGAGCGGCATGGCTTGGGTGAAGTACGTCCT
>Ga0315279_10007684_pt1 | contig 13249 bp, 12 predicted proteins | sample YL17G06_20_MG_FD_203694 | JGI IMG/M metagenome (GOLD analysis project Ga0315279, IMG submission 203694) | Sediment microbial communities from Yellowstone Lake, YNP, Wyoming, USA - YL17G06_20 | ecosystem: Environmental > Aquatic > Freshwater > Lake > Sediment | place: USA: Wyoming | collected... | reverse complement strand
CGCCTGGAATTAATAACGACAGAAACGCTATCATCGATGTCGTTAACAGTTCTAAAAAGATAATAAGCTTGACCAAGAAAATGGATTGCCACCTGAGTCTGGCGCTCCAGCCATTTTTCATTGCTAAGAATTCTAAAGTCTCAGAAAACTGGCGAAAATCTCCTATCAGACCGCCCTGGTTATATACAGTAGCGCTTACGTTAAAATTATTGGATAGTATCAGAACCAGAGAAAAATCGAATCTAAATGTGATCCTGGGCAATGAAAATGACAACGTAGTTCCGATTCGTACACCCTCTAATTACACTGGCAATGGAGACGTTTGTTCATGCACCGAAAGAGTCAGAAGTCATCTGCGTGAGATTAACATCTCTCAAAAGAAGCTGGAGGAGAACATCCATAAAATATTAGAGTCACCCTGTTATTGCAGGAAGGTTTGGGAGAAGGAGATTAGCGCCCACAAGTTAATATACAACCTATAACCGGCCACGCGTAATGCCGCCGTTCCAAACAACTTTTATTCGCAAGAAGCTGTAAAAGCTTAGTATAAGTTGTTGCAATCAGGCAAACAGATGTTGAACAAATTCCTTAACCTAAAAGCCTATCATCAATCAGATTTATTCGATCCGTCCACCGAAAAGGAGCTGAACGTTGATGATTTATCCCAGGTCCTTCCTCGATCTTTGGCCGAGTTGGAATTATCGAAGAAGAAATATATAGACATCCCCAGAGAGATTTCCAGAATCTATTCAACTTACCGGCCCACTCCTCTGTTTAGGGCCAGCGAATTCGAGAAGGCTATAAATACAAATTGTGAAATTTATATTAAGAACGAAGGCGTAGCTCCGACGGGCAATCACAAAGCCAATAGCGCATATCTAATAGCGTATCTATGTAAAAAAGACGGCGTCAAGGTCATCGCAACGGAAACAACTGGCAACTGGGGACTTGCCCTGGCCATGGCAGGCAGACAATTTGGTGTCAAAGTTATCTGTTTTCTGGATTACGAAAGCCATATCGAGAGGCCAAATAGAAAATCGTTGATGGAAAAACTCGAAGCACAGGTAATTGTGGTTAAACCTCAAGACAACCAGAAGGTGAAAGACCTCCTTACACTATCAGCCAATGCAGCCATCAAGTTCACCAAAAGGTCACCAGGTGTCTACTACATTTTCGGCAGTGTCTACGGCTACTTTATCATCCCACAATCTATCATTGGGCTGGAGATTAAACATCAGTTAGGACGATTAAACAAATATCCGGACATCGTCATCGGTGCCTGCGGTGGGGGAGCGAACCTTCTGGGAACTGCAGCCCCCTTCCTGGCAGACGTCATCGACGAAAAAAGAAACACAAGGATTATTTCAGCCGAAGCAGAAAGCTGCCCTATCCTTTCCGAGGGCAAAATCGGTCTATATTCTATTGATACTCTGAAGTATTATCCCCTGCTTGAAACTTACGGAATAGATGAGTTGAAATCGGATGGTTATGTCGGTGGCTTAGGTGCCACTGTTGTTGCCAGCTCAGTCGCCTTTTTCCATTCCAAGGGGATGATACAGGCCAACAGATTCAGCCCCAAGGAAGCGCAGAGTGCAGCCGAAGTTTTCTATAAGACCGAAGGACTATTGGTAGCGCTGGAAACCGGATACACCATGGCAGCTATCATCAAACAGGCTCGAGAAAACGACAAGAAGATCATAGTAGCAAATATCAGCTCAGGCGATACCGACAAACAGTTTTACACTAGTATCCAAGAAATGAGTCATCGGCATTAGTGAAGTGCAGAGAGGCGTCCGCCACAGGCAGATGCCAGGGGTCTGGGAGCATCCCCCAGCTTCAAAAGTCCTCAAGATTGGGGCTCCAGGGCGTTAAAAGAGCTGCTAAACGCGGCAGAGAAATAACAAAGATAGCATGAACAAAGTACTGTTTGAAAAATACATCGACGAATTGAATCTTGACTTCGGTAATACCGATTCCTTGCTGAACAAAATCAAGCTTTGCAGTTACTTGGTCTGTTGCGGTGCATCCATTGAGCTGGAGTCCTACACCCTAAATAACAAGGACTTCAGAACAGGCAACGCCGGAATGCAATTGACGGTGGGAAGTCCCCATCTCAGGGCGCTCATCCCTTTCTTCTACGTGGGAAAGGATAATCCCGTCAAGTTGCGGGGCAGCTATGTGACTGGGAGAGCTGTAATTGAATTTGCCGGAAGGGAATTTTTTGAAATTACCGTTTTGCCGGATATGGTAACTGGCAATGAGAATATCAGTCTCGAATTCGATACACTCATTGCAGCTGTCCCCGAGAAACCTTACGGAATCAGGAATTGTTGTTACCGCAGCATTGGCAAACCGTGTGCTTTCTGTATCCTCAAGAAGAAAAGGGTCAATCTAGGCCCAAAGGATTTAGCTGCAGCATACGGAGAAATTGCTGGAAAGACAGGCGCAGAACCCCAAGTTTTACTTACCGGAGGGAACAGCGGTCGAAAAGACAGGGGGCTGTTAAAGTACATTCCTTATGTAAAGGAATTGCGCAATCATTTCAGTGAAGTCCAGATTGCTATAGAGGCAGCACCTCCTAGAGATGTCCTCTGCCTCAATGCCCTAATTGATTCAGGGATAGACACTTTCGCTGCCAATATAGAGTTTTTCTCCGCGCAAACCAAAGAGGAACTTCTGCCTGGAAAATCTGAGATTGAATTAGAAGAATATAAACAGGCTTTTGCTTATTGCCAAAAAGCTCATATCAAAACCTTTTGAGCATTAATAGCGGGCCCTGAGAACGAAAAGGACACTCTGGAAGGCGTGAAATACCTCTCCCAAATAGGAGTCCCTACCAATCTACTATGTTTACGCCCCTTCCCAGGGTCGCGCCTGGAGAATTACCCCAGGATAGACCCCGCAAAGTTCCTGGAAGTAACGAAAAAAGCCCTGATGATAATGGAGCAGTATGACGTGCTAGATGATTTGTCACACACTGCAGGATGCGGTTCCTGTGGGGCTTGTTCCATGGAGATGAATCTGTATCGCTTATTGAAGAATAGCAGAGATAAAGAGCTCTATGACTTCTTGTTGAACTAAGGATTTACCTAACGGCGCATGAGAAGCAGATACGCTCTTTTGGACTTTTGAAGGTTAACATGAACATCAGAACTCTGACAGCCATCTGGAAGGCAAATCTTCCCCAGTGGGTCTGGGCCTGTCTCCCATTCTGGATTGGCTCATTAATCTTCGCCCTCAATGGTAGAACCCCCCACTGGGGAACACTCGCCCTCTTCATGGTGACAGTCATAGCCATTCAAGCCATTGCCGAGTTCGCCAATACATATGTAGACCGAGATGAAGACAGAGTATATGTTCCCAGCAACCCCCTGGTCACTGGCGAATTAGCAGAAGGCACAGCCAAGAAAGCCCTAATTCTAGAGAACGTCGTAGCCGGATTATTGCTACTGGCCCTGCTGCTGGTCACCCTCAACTATTATCTGATAATAGCGATAGTAGCTGGATGGTTCACAGGCCTGGCATACTCAGTGCCGCCTCTCAAACTGAAGGAAACGATTGCTGGGCCATTTTGCTTCGCCCTCAGCGCAGCGCTCGTACCTATTGCTGCTTGCCTATTTGTCGGCCCGCTAAACGACTTCATGATAGCCTTCTCGGTATTCCTTTTTGTTGCGACTTTTGGAGCCAACATATCGACAGGCCAATTGAGAAAAACTGCCGAGGCTTTAAATCATAGGCAAATCAAGACTGAAGGGGGAAACAGCTTGTACAACTTAAGAACTATTGGCCTGAGGATAAAGGTCAAGACAGCAATTGCTTTGGAGGCAATCGCAGGTTTGGCTGCATTTATACTGGTGGCAATTTTCTGGCATCTAGGTATATTCGATAGAACATTATCAATCGCATTGTTGTCCCTCCCCCTAATTTTTACAGTTCTGACTGTAGTTTTTCGTCTAAAGGATCCTGTGGGGAATGCTCGAAGATGTGTAGAGTTAGCAGGATTGGCTGCTCTATTCGCAATGCTTTCCTTTTTCTCAGTAGCACTCACAAGTGTGCTTCACTGGCACTGGGGTTACTCTGTTTTGGCCTGTATCATCTTCCTGATAGGATTCGGTTTATTGTTCAGGCAGATCCGTCCCTATGGGCCGGTTTACCGCGCCCAGCAGGTCTAGTTTGGCCAAAGCGTAATAGGCACACATGAATAGCAGAACTCTAATCGCCCTCTGGAAGGCAAACATGCCACCCATTGTATGGGGGGCCTCCCCCGCATGGATTGGAGCTATCATCCTTGGACTCGATGGTAGCTCTCCTGAATGGGACGAGGTTGCCCTTTTTGCGGTGACAATCATGGCCATCCAGGCTATCACCGAGTTTGCTAACAGCTACGTTGACCGAAGTGAAGACAAAGTGTATTTCACCAGCAACCCCTTGGTTACAGGCGAGCTCAGTGCTGAAGTCGCCAAGACGGCCTTTATTATGGAGAACCTTGTAATCGGGGCTTTGGTCATATCACTGTTGGTAATAACCACCAACTATCCGCTGATAATATCAATATTGGTGTATTGGCTCGCAGGCATAGCGTATTCACTGCGCCCATTCAAATTCAAGGAGACAATCGCTGGCCCTTTGTTCATTGCTCTCGTGTCTGTACCCTTGCCCATATCAGGATGGCTGGTTGTCGCACCACTTAATAAGTTCATAATAGCCTTTGCAGCTCTTTTCTTCCTTCACAGTTTCGGATATGGGGTAACTCATAAATTCAGGAAAACATACCATGCCCTAAGAGATGGACTTATTCGTCTGGAACAGGGCAGCAGTGTCTACAACCTTAAGAACATTGACTTGGGAATGAGGGTTAAAACAGCATTGACCCTGGAGGCTATCACCACTTTAGGAGCGTTTTGCCTGGTTCCGGTCTTCTGGCATCTGGGGATATTCGGCACAGCCCTATCGGTTGCATTGCTTGCCCTGCCTTTGCCATTCACGATTTTGTCAATTGCCATAAGAATAAGAAGGCCCATCGAAAATGTGCAGAAAGCCGTTATGTTCATGACCATGTCCTGGGCGCTTATAATCCTCTGCTTCTTTGCTGTCGCACTTTCAACCCTCATCCCCTGGGGTTTCGCAATTCTAACCTGTATCGTTTTCCTTATCTTATTCGCCATGCTGCTCCGAACCGTTCACCCCTTCGGGATGAAGGCTTTTTCAGCACCCTGGCAGGAACTATAAACGTTAGAGCCTTCTCGGAGGAGAAATAGGAGGTGAGATGAATAATCGCAATTCTAAGCATTCTTTCAGAGTAGACTACAAGCTATCCGACTTCCTTTACTTTTGGTGTATAAGTTTGATGTGCGAGGTAGTCGCCGCTATAGCTATAGGCAGCAGCTCATTGCTCTGGCTGGGAGTTTACATAGCCTGCATGGTGCCCTTCATGTTTGCCGAGGTGGGATTTCTCTGTAGACACTGCCCGTATTACGGTATGTTACCCGGCAGAACGGTTCACTGTAAGTCTCATTGGGGCCCCACCAAATTTTTCAAGCCCAAACCCGGTCCGTTAGGTACCCATGAGAAGGTTATCCTCTACTCCATGTTCCTGGTCGGGTTCTTTTTCCCGTTTTACTGGCTGATTCACAGCCCTTTGCTCCTGGCTATCTATCTCTGGTCAATAGTTATCATGGTCTGGACTTACGCTAAATATGAGTGTCCCAGATGCCTTAATTTCAACTGCCCATTCAACTTCGTAAGAAAGGATGCCAGAGAGACATTTTTGAACAAAGACAGCAGCTAAAGGCGACTATAAATACGCCTACAGCAGTTTTAACGTTCTTTTTTGACACGAAGGGAGACCGACGAAAGACTTCCGATATAGAATCTCTTGTTGATTAGCGTCGCCGCCAATCATCTGTGGAACGAAAAGATACCAGGCCCACCCAGATACAGAACACTCCAACAATGGTTGTGATTATCGCTATAGCCTGTACAAAAGGCACAGAGCGGTACCACTCTCCTTGCAGAGTGCTTCCTGCAAACTCAAAGTCCCAAAAAAGAGAGAGGATTCCCCCAAATAAAGGGTTTTCGAGCAGGTATGATTCCATGTCAACAAAAGAGGCCGAAGTCGCAAGGAACGTGAGCAATCCCAAGAAGAATGCTAACACTCCGAAAATCAGAACGACCAAGGCGGATAGTCTAGACATACCAAACCATCCTTTAAAGAATTCCCTGGTTCACGAGTTAGCCGGCTGTTATTTCAAGAAGCCGGCGCAGTTGCGCGGTCACATTTACGTAGCGTAAGTTTAACCAATATTTTTATTTCAGGCAAGTTATACAGCCATAACGATTATGACCTTGACAGAGCATTACAGGGCATGTATTATTCAATTCCCCGCCATTATATCCATCGGTTGTCTCACTCTGCGAAATAACAGGATATGAAATTGGATGTACAGAACCCAATAGGGGTACAAAACGATATAAATCTGGCGGAATCTAACAGCAGAAGGAAGCGCGACCATCTGCGCATCAACCTGACCCAAGATGTTCAGTTCGACACAATAAGTACAGGGCTAGACGATTATCGCTTTGTGCATCAGGCATTGCCTGAGATCGATGCTGGCACCATTGACCTCTCGGTTTCTCTGTTCGGCAAAGCCCTGAGAGCTCCCCTGCTGCTGTCTCCCATGACCGGAGGCATCCGGCAGGCTCAGCGCATCAACCATAATCTCGCTCGAGCAGCTCAAGCCCTGGGGATAGCCATGGGGGTTGGCTCACAGAGGACTGCCATCGATAACCCAAGGGTAAGGAACACTTTTCAAGTCAGGGATGTAGCCCCTGATATTCTTCTTCTCGCTAATCTCGGCGCCGTGCAACTGAACTACGGCTATGGGCCCGAGGAATGCAAGCGGGCCGTGGAGATGATCAAGGCCGATGCGCTGATGCTGCATCTCAATCCCTTGCATGAAGCATTACAGCCAGAGGGACAGACCAACTTCAGCGGACTGTTGCGTAAGATCGAGCAAGTCTGTCGCCAACTCTCAGTGCCCGTAGTGGTTAAGGAAGTAGGATGGGGTATATCAGAAGCTGTAGCCAGAAAGCTTGCGGGGGTTGGCGTTGCTGGAGTGGATGTGGCAGGAGCTGGTGGAACCTCATGGGACAAGGTAGAAACGCATCGGGCTAATAACAACAACCCTAACAAACTTGCCGGACGTTTTGCACACTGGGGCATCCCGACAGCAGAATCTATAAAAATGGCCCGATGTGGTGCCCCAGATGTTACATTGATTGCCAGCGGAGGCATCCGCACTGGTCCGGACGTGGCCAAAGCAATAGCGCTGGGAGCTCATGCTGCTGGCATAGCCGCCCCCATGCTCCGAGCAGCAAACGTCTCTGACAAAGCAGTAATTGAAAGCATGAATGAGATAATCGAGGGTCTTAGGATTACAATGTTCTGTATCGGCGCCGCGAGTATATCGGAACTTAAGGATTCGCCTTTCCTAGAGAAGATTAGAAAGTAACTACACCGAGTTGTGATATCATTATGTAAATAACCTTGGGGGTGTCAGTATGATGGAGCAAGCCCTGTCAGGCGTTAAGGTGCTGGATTTGACTTGGCACATCGCCGGGCCCTATTGCACCAAGCTTCTCGCAGACTATGGCGCTGATGTGATAAAGGTGGAAAGACCCGGCATAGGAGATCCCGCAAGGGCAATAGGCCCCTTCTTCAAGGATGAGCCAAATCCCGAGAGAAGCGGCCTCTTCCTCCATCTCAACACCAACAAGAAAGGAATTACCCTTAATCTGAAAAGCGCCACCAGCAAGAAGATATTCAAGCAACTCATCGCAAATTCCGACCTGCTTGTGGAGAGCTTCAGTCCCCATGTTATGCCCGGCCTCGGGCTTGACTACCAGACCCTGGAAAAGGTAAATCCCAGGCTAGTCATGGTCTCCATCTCCAGCTTCGGCCAAACCGGCCCTTACCGCGATTTTAAGGCGTCGGAGATCGTTGAATATGCTATGGGCGGTGAAATGTACTCCACAGGAACCGCCGGCCGAGAACCGCTGAAGCTGGGTGGTAACGTCATTCAGTATCAATCAGGAACCGTTGCTGCAGTAGCAACCTTGGGAGCATTCTATGCCGCAGAATTTCAGGGAATCGGCCAGCATGTAGATGTCTCCATTATGGAAACCCAGGCTGGCACCGCCGACAGAAGAATCATGTATATTCTGAGCTATATCATGGCTGGAGTAATAACCACGCGCTGGCCGCCGCCGCGAGAAGCGGTCAGGATGCTGATCATGCCCCAGGGCGTCTACCCTTGCAGAGATGGCTTCGTTAACACCCTGAGCTTGCCTCAATGGTGGTCAAGATACATTGAGGCTCTGGGAATGCCGGAACTTAAAGATGACCCTAGATTTCAAAATATCTACAGCGCCGAAGCTGGAATGGAGTTCGATGCTATCTGGTACTCCTGGCTTGCCGATCACACCAAAGAAGAACTTTTTAATATCTTTCTCAAATCCAAGATCGCCAGTGCTCCCCTAAATAACGCCGAGGACATCCTCAAAAATCCTCACCTCAAGGAGAGGGAATACTTCGTGGAAATCAACCACCCCGAGACAGGCAAAGTCATCTACCCGGGCGCCCCCTTCAAAATGTCGGAGTCACCCTGGCAAATCAAGTATCCCGCTCCATTGCTGGGACAGCACAATGAAGAGATATACCTCGACCTTCTGGGATACACTAAAGAGGACCTGGTCAAACTTCGTGAGGGTGGCATTATTTAGTAAGGGAACGGAAGGAGATTAGTAAGATGGCCAAGTTGCCGTTGGAAGGACTGAGAATTGTTGCCCTGCCCGTTGTTTTCGCCGGCCCTTTTGCCACTATGCTCCTCGCCGACTTGGGAGCCGAGGTTATTTTAGTGGAGTCGGTCCATCATTTCCCTACAATTACCAGGGGATATATGCCCAAGCCACCGCAATTCCTCGTACCCACCACTGGAGCAACATTTGGAGGTAGCGGAGGCATTCAAACTTATGTCAACCATTGGGCCGGAGATAGACCCTGGGATCGCTTTGTCATGTTCCACGCCTTAGGCCGTAACAAGATAAGTTGCTGCCTTGACCTCACCAGGCCAGGTGGAGTAGAAGTTTTCAAGAGATTGATAAAGGTTAGCGATGTCTTTTTCGAGAGCAATGCCGCTGAGACCATGGAGAAGCTTAACCTGACCTATGATGTGCTCAAAGTGGTGAATCCCGCGATTATCTGTCTCAGTATGCCCGGCCTTGGTTGCACCGGACCCCATAAGTATTGCTCGGTTTTCGGCGCCCAACTTCAGGCTCTGGCCGGCCATACCTGGCTAACACGCTATCCCGACCTGGATTATACCACTACCCAGTCGCTCATATTCCACAGCGATGCCGCTTCGGGAGCTATCGCCGCCTTCGCTATCCTCTGTGCCTTGTGCTACCGCAAGCGCACGGGGAAGGGCCAGTTCATTGACCTATCCCAGCTTGAATCTGTGATCCCTCACCTTGGTGAAGCGATTATGGATTACACCATGAATAGCCGGGTTCAGGAGCCGTTGGGCAATCGCCATCCCTTCATGGCCCCACACGGGGTCTACCGATGCCTGGGGGAGGACAAATGGGTAGCGGTTTCAGTATCCTCCGAAGAGGAATGGAAAAAGCTATGCCGCGCTTTGGGCGACCCGCCTTGGAGCGAAGAGGAAAGGTTCTCCACACCCCTTAATCGTCTGAAAAACCAGGATGAGTTAGATAAGTATATAGAAGAGTGGACTTGCCGCCACGATAATTACGAGGTTATGTACATCCTGCAAAGAGCGGGAATTGCAGCTGGTCCTGTGCTGGATCAGCGCGATGCCTTCCACGATGCCCAGTTGACGAGCCGCGGCTTCTTCGAGCAAGTCAGCCACCGGGAAGCAGGAACTCATCTCTATCCCGGAATGCTGTGGAAAATGGGCAAGACCCCTATAAGCATCCGTAAGCCCCCGCCGTGTCTTGGCGAGCACAACGACTATGTATTCAAAGAGGTGCTCGGAATGTCTGACGGCGAGATTGCCGAGTTAGAAAAGGACAAACTTATCGGCGGTGACGAGTACCTGATCGAATCGATATTCTAGGAAGAGCTTTGCCTCCGGCTGGCTCATCTTGACACGGCGTGGCAACAGTTTAAAATGGGAGGCGTAATGTCTGCGAGGTTTATCAGATATCCGGAAAAGGCAACAGGAACAACGGGCCTGTTCTTCAACATTCCCTACTTAGCGTGAAGAACAGGCTTTTCTGTACCCAAAATTACAAAAGAGCGTCTCGAAAACTAAAAAGGAGGTCTAAAGGGATGGCAGAAGGTAAAGGAATGCTGGAAGGTAAGGTCGCAATCGTAACAGGCTCGGGAAGAGGCCTTGGCAGAGCCCATGCCTTGGCGATGGCTGAAGAAGGTGCCAAGCTCGTCATCAACGACATCGGGGTGGAATGGGACGGCACAGGCAAGGCCAAAGGTCCTGCTGATGAGGTGGTCAAAGAGATAAAGGCTATGGGCGGAGATGCCGTTGCCAACTTCGAAAGCGTAACGAATTTCGAGGGAGCGCAGAAAATCATAGAGTCCGCAGTTAAGCACTTCGGCAAACTCGATATTCTGGTCAATAACGCCGGTTTCCTCCGAGACAAGATGACCTTCAATATGACCAAAGAGGAGTGGGACGCTATCATCGAAGTCCACCTCACTGGAACCTTCAACTGCGGCAGGCATGCCTGTGCTTACTTCAGAGAGCAGAGCAAGGCAGGGGCGCCCATTAAAGGTCGCATAATAAATACCATGTCCCACGCCGGCCTTCTGGGTAATGCCGGGCAAGCCAATTACGCGTCTGCCAAGTTAGGCATCGGCGCCCTGACCATGGTCTGGGCCAGGGAGATGGAGAAATACGGTATGACCGCCAATGCCATTGTCCCTATGGCCAGGACTCGAATGACAACCCAGACCGCGGGCCTGGGCGGGATGTTCGAAAAGAAAGAGGGGGCGTTCGACGATATGGCCCCTGAGAATGTGTCCCCACTCGTTGTCTACCTCGCCAGCGACGCAGCCCAGAACATAAACGGACGCTGGTTGTCCATCAGGGGCGGCAAGCTCGAGTCTTGGCTGTCGCCGCAGCTTGCCAAGACGATTGACATAGACAGAAAGTGGAAGCCGCAGGAAATAGCGCAGAGGATAAAAGAACTGGGTGACCTTTCTCTGCCCCAGATGTCGTTATAGCATTGAGTAACATTCCTGAAATTAGCAGAAGCAGAATATAGAGGCCATTAGAATATGACCCAGCCAACACTCTGTGAATGGGTGTTGGCTGGGTAAGTTGATGTCCCTTTTAAGCTTGCCGAGCCAGTTAAGTGCGCTCGCCCTTGGTGCTGGCTCCTCACCGCCTAGGTTAGGCCATAGAGGAGTCCAGTTATTGTGTTGGGTTCATAATCAGATTAAAATTAAACTGTAGATATCCTCACAAGAATAAGCTGACAGAAGGGAATATTAGATGGAATATAAGCGCCTTATCTGTGAGAAGGATAAGAAAAATCATATCGCCACAGTGACCTTGAACCGTCCTGATGTTGGCAATGCTTTCGACTTCCTCTTGATGGAAGAGATAGACCATGTCTTCAGGGACAACCTCGAACTGGATGATGCTATCAGGGCCATTGTCCTAACAGGAGCAGGCAAGTATTTCTGCACTGGTGTGGACCTTAACATGTTCGCCTCCAAAGACCCCCTTGTTAAGGAAGAGGAGTTGGAAAAAGGGGTAGCTTCTTCGCGAGTACAGGAGCAAGAAGGGGAGGTTCCCTGGGGTAAAGGAACAGTCCTGGGCGCTGTGGTCATGATGCGGAGCGTGCGCAAGGCCGTGATTGCCGCAATAAACGGCCCAGCGGTTGGCCTCGGCTTTTCTATTGCCCTCGCCTGCGACATGAGGATTGCCTCAGATAGAGCGAGGTTCAGCGCGGTATTCGTCAGACGAGGGGTGGGTCCTGATACAGGGGTCTCCTTCACCCTGCCCCGCGTTGTGGGATTCCCCAAGGCCTGTGAATTAATGTTGACCGGAGATATGATAGATGCTGCTGAGGCTGAGCGGATAGGCGTGGTGAACAAAGTTGTCCCTCACGACCAACTCATGACCGCAGCAAAAGAGCTAGCAGAAAAAATAGCCAAGAACCCACCTTTAGCCGTGGCTGCACACAAGGAAGCCCTCTATAAATCAATGTCAGAAACTGACCTTATAGAACAATTGAAGCTCGAGGTTGCAATCCAGGATAAACTTCTAAATACTGAGGACTTCAAAGAGGCCGCAGCAGCATTCCTAGAGAAACGCCCTCCGGTATTTAAGGGCAGATAGTCTTTAAGCACTGCATCTTTAGAAAGGAAGCCAAGTGGCTCACAAGCTCCAGACAAGAGTCACTGAGATTTTGGGGATAAAGTATCCCTTGGTCATGGGGACCATGGGGTACCAGTCCACCGCAGAGTTCGTGGCTGCAGCGGCCAATGCTGGAGCTTTTGCCTGTCTATCCTCTGTCATGTCCAGGACAAGTCAGGCGCTTCGAGAAGAGATTCGGAAAACAAAAAGCCTCACCGATAAGCCATTCGGGGTAAACATCAACCTTTTTCCGATGATAAGCCCGCTGCCCCACGAAGAATATATAGACGCCGCCCTGGAAGAAGGGGTCAATATATTCGAAACCTCAGGGCGGAGCCCTGAAAATCTTGTCCCTCGCATCAAAAAGGGCAACGCCAAGCTTATGCACAAATGCGCCCGGCTCAGGGATGCCAGAACGGCAGAGCGCGTGGGTGCTGATATTGTGGAGATAGTGGGCTTTGAGTGCGGTGGACATCCCAGTAAGGAGAACATCGCTAGCCTTGTCCTTGTCCCTCAAGTGGTAGATGCTGTGAAGATCCCTGTTATCGCTGGCGGTGGCATCGCAGACGCCAGGGGAGTTGTTGCTGCCTTGGCGCTGGGAGCCGAGGGCGTGTTGATGGGCACCAGATTTCTGGCCACCAAAGAGTGTCCCATCCCCCTCAACTTTAAAAATAAACTCATTGATGCTCAATCGACCGACACCCTGTTTGTAATGCGCACCTTGAGCGACCCCATGAGAGCGCTGCGCAACAAACTGACGACAGAGGTCCAGGAGTTAGAGGATAAAGGCGCTCCCCAGGAACAAATCATCCCCATGCTTGCAGGGCAGAGGAGCTTGAAAGCGA
>Ga0315279_10007683_pt1 | contig 13250 bp, 4 predicted proteins | sample YL17G06_20_MG_FD_203694 | JGI IMG/M metagenome (GOLD analysis project Ga0315279, IMG submission 203694) | Sediment microbial communities from Yellowstone Lake, YNP, Wyoming, USA - YL17G06_20 | ecosystem: Environmental > Aquatic > Freshwater > Lake > Sediment | place: USA: Wyoming | collected... | reverse complement strand
CAATTACGATATCGTCGAAACCCTCGAGGCCGGGATCGAACTCCAGGGGAGCGAGGTGAAATCCCTCAAAGAAGGCCGGATCAGCCTGAAAGAGAGCTTTGCCGAGATCAAGGACGGCGAAGCGTTCCTCCTCAACTGCCACATCAGCCCTTATGAGCCGGCCAACCGGTTCAATCACGATCCGATAAGGCCGAAAAGGCTCCTCCTCCATCGGCGGGAGATCAAGCGCCTGACCGGGAAGATCAAAGAAAAAGGTCTGACGCTCGTGCCGACCAAGGTCATCCTCAATGAAAAGGGCCGAATCAAGGTCGAGGTCTCTCTAGCCAAAGGCAAGAAGGCCTACGAAAAGAAAGAAGCCATCAAGGAGCGGGACAGGAACCGGGAACTGCGCGCGGTGCTAAAACACGCGAGGCGATAGCTCGCCGGCCAGCCGGACGGCTTCGATCATGCTCTGGGCCGAGGCCCCGGCCGAATATTTTTCATGACCTTCTCTTTGAGCGGAAGGAGAGGTCCGGGTGATTTCCGTCGCTCTTGAGCGTCCCTGCGGCTTTTTGAACCGCCATTAGCAATTCCCGACTGTCTGACATCTCTTCGAGCTGCGATTTATGCTTCCTTACGATGGTTGGACGAGTAAATCGACGCAATGAGGTTCGCTCGGCCACCACAACCGAAAAGGAAACTCTTATTTTTTAAAATCCCTTCAGCAGGTCTACAAAGGAGTGGCCAAGCTTCTCGGCCTGGAGTCCGAGATGGAAGACGAAGAGGGGGGTCCGAGACCTCGGCCATGCCGAAAATGTAGGCCTCATCTCTGAGTTCTCTCTTCCGACCTGCCATCGATTTTTCCCACCTGGGCGCAATCGCCGGATTTATTCTCCACCCTTTTCCCCGCCCCACAGGAAATTGACTTCATTTTTCGGCTGTGTTATAAAAATTCCACGCTGAGTTGAGCTTTCGCTTGAAGAAAGATAAGGCGACTCGAAAAAGGGAAGAAGAGAAGATCAGCTCTCCAAATCATAATTCAAATTAAGCCCATGTTTTCGCCTGGGGATAAAATAAAACAATACGAGATCCTCCGCCTCCTCGGGAAAGGCGGAATGGGCGAGGTTTATCTCGCCCACGATGCGATCCTTGACCGCAAAGTCGCCCTTAAATTCCTTCCTGATGAGCTCGAAAGCGATCCCCAGATCAAGGACCGATTCCTGCGCGAAGCCAAATCGGCGGCAGCCCTGGATCATCCCTTTATTTGCCAAATCCATGAGACAGGAGAAATGGGGGGGAAGGCTTTTATTGTCATGGAGTATGTCGAAGGGTTGACCCTCAAAGAGAAAATGGAGGCCGCGAAGCTTCCTCTCAGAGACGCTCTCCAAATCGTTTTGGAAGTCACAGAGGCTCTGGAAGTCGCCCACAGCAAAGGCATTGTCCATCGGGATATAAAACCCGCCAACATTATCCTCACGCCTCAAGGACATGCCAAGGTCATGGATTTCGGGCTGGCGAAGCGTTTCCTTCCCAGCGGGGATGAGTTGCGCCAAACGCTGACCCGATCGATCACAGGAGAGGGCGCGATTGCCGGCACAGTGGCCTATATGTCGCCTGAACAGGCCCGGGGGGATATTGTGGACGGCCGGAGCGACATTTTTTCTTTGGGAATCATTCTTGATGAAATGGTTTCCGGGGTACACCCATTTTCTAAGCCAACGCCTGCAGAGACCCTGACTTCGGTTATGAGGGATCCTCCGCCTCCTGTCAGAGTCACCCCGAAAAGCGCGGATGCTTCCATTGCCCAAATATTGCAGAGATCTTTGGCCAAAAATCCGGCTCAAAGATATCAAAAAGTGACTGACCTTGCTCTGGATATTCGAAAACTGCAGAGCGATCTGGCGGCTGGGGGGCTCATTTTCCGGAAATGGGCTAGAATCGCGGGCAGTGTCCTATTGGCAGCCATTGTCTTTATTGGCCTCTGGCAGTTCGTCCTTCGGCCAAGAGAAAAGGCTCTGCCGGCTGCGCCTAGTCCGATATCTGTACTTGTGGCTGATTTTCAAAATTTGACGGGAGACGCTGATTTTGACGGCACATTAGAGCAACCCATGGGGATCAGCCTGGAAGGAGCTCCTTATATCTCGGTCTACAAACATCCTAAAGCCCATTCTGTGGCCAACAAACTCTCTTCCAATGCCGATGATCGGCTGGACACCGAACGGGCGCTGCTGGTCAGCCGCAGAGAGGGCATTAATGCCGTCGTCGAAGCCTCCATCAAGCCCAATGGTAAGGGTTACACAATCAATGTTCAGGCTTTGGACTCGGCCACTGGCAAGAAGATTGCCCAAGCTGATCAAATCATCAAAACAAAGGCCGAAGTCCTCCAGGCGACTCACGACCTGGCTGTTAAGATTGGGTCGAAACTCGGCGGAATTCCACCCGAGTCCGTTAAAGCCCTCAGCAAAGAGACTTTTTCTACGTCTTCTTTGGAAGCCATGCGGGCCTACTCGCGGGGACAGGAATTATCGAACCAAGGCAAGGATGAGGAAGCCATTAAAGAATACGAGAAGGCGCTCGCCGGCGATCCAAATATGGGACGTGCCTACTCTGGTTTAGCTACCATCTATTATAATCGCGGCCAGTTCCAGGAAGCCGAGAAGTTTTACCAACTGGCCATGGCTAACATCGATCGGATGACGGAACGGGAAAAATATCGAACCAGCGGAGTTTACTATCTTATTAAACAGGACTATCCAAAAGCCATAGAACAATACAGTTCGCTTGTGAAAAAGTTTCCTGCCGACCCGGCAGGACGTTCCAATTTGGCTTTCGCCTATTTCGCTGCAAGAAGAATGGCCGAAGCCCTAGAATTCGGACAGAAGGCCGTGGAAGCCAACCCGGGTGATGTCACTGCCCGCTATAATTTGGGCTGGTATGCTATGGGAGCAGGCAATTTCGAGATGGCCAAGAACGAGGAACTCAACGTGCTCAAAGAAAGTCCTGCCTATGAAAAAGCCTACCTCGTCATCGGTTTGTCTGAATTGGCGTTGGGGAGGAACGCAGAAGCGGCTGAGGCATATAAAAAGCTGGAGGCCGTCAGTTCTTACGGAGCCTCTGTCGCTGCGGAGGCATTTGCCGACCTGGCCGTATATGAAGGGAGACTTGAGGACGCGATTATCATTCTGAATAAAGGAATCGGCACGGATTTGAAGAGCGGCCTAGCGGATTATGCGGCTGATAAATTGCTTATCTTGGCCGATGTGTTTTTACAGAAAAATCAGAAGGTCAAGGCGATGGAGTGTGCCGACAAAGCTTTGACGTCCAGCAAAAATGAAGATGCGATGTTCGCTGCTGGCCGAATTTATTTACAGGCTGGGGCGGATAATAAGCCAAAAGCTATTAAGGAAGAACTCAGCAAGAAAGTGCAACCCATCAACCAGGCCTATGCCAAACTGCTTGAAGGCGAAATGAGCTTGAGGAAAGGCGATGCAACGGGCGCCATACGGCTTTTCCGGGAGGCCCAATCTATAGTTGATACCTGGCTCGGACGCTTTTTTATGGGATATGCCTCACTTGAAGCCGGGGCTTTTACCGAGGCTTATACAGAATTCGATCTTTGCTTGAAGCGCCGCGGGGAGGCGACTTCAATCTTTATGAACGATCTTCCTTCTTACCGCTATTTTCCCCAGGTCTATTATTATCTGGGCCGGGCTCAGGAAGGATTGAAGAGCCCAGCCGCCAAGGAGTCTTATCAGACTTTCCTCAAAATCAAAGAAAAATCCACAGGTGCTCCTCTCGTTGAGGACGCCAAGAAGCGGCTGGCTGGACTCAAGACCCCATAATTCATATTTTTCAATCATTTGACACCCTTTTTTTCCTATGTTATATATCGTTCGAAGCTAAATGATGGGTCGGTATCAACGCCAGGGATAAAATTGGGCCCGTAAAAAAATGCCCAATGGTTTTTTATAGAAGCGGCATCCATGGTATCTCCAGGCGATAAGATAAAACATTACGAAATCATCCGCCTCCTTGGGAAAGGCGGGATGGGTGAAGTCTATCTCGCCCATGACACGATTCTGGATCGCCGGGTCGCCCTGAAGTTCCTTCCCGAAGAGCTCCGGGGCGATGCCAAACTCCGCGAGCGTTTCCTCCGGGAAGCCAAATCCGCGGCCGCCCTGGACCACCCTTTTATCTGCAAGATTTTTGAGGCCGGAGATCATGCCGGCAAGGCCTTCATCGTCATGGAGTATGTGGAAGGCCAGGATCTTCAGGAAAAGTTGGAAAAGGAACATTTGCCGCTGAGGGAATCTCTGCGCCTTATTTCCGAAATCGCCGAAGCCTTGGAAGAAGCCCACAAAAAAGGCATTGTCCACCGCGACCTGAAGCCCGCCAACATCATGATCACGCCCCAAGGGCACACCAAGGTCATGGATTTCGGCCTGGCCAAGCACTTCCAGCCTCTGGGGGGAGAGATCGCCCGCACCCTGACTCAAGCTTCACTCACCGGACAAGGCGTCATTACGGGAACAATCAATTATATGTCGCCCGAGCAGGCGCGCGGCGATCCTGTCGACCATCGAAGCGACATATTTTCCTTGGGGATCATCTTTTACGAGATGATCGCGGGTAAACATCCATTCTCAAAACTGACTCCCGTCGAGACTCTTACCTCCATCCTGAGAGACCCCACTCCCCCACCCCGTATCACGCCGAAATCCGTCAACCCGCTGGTCAATCCTATCCTAAAAAAAGCCCTGGCCAAGGACCTCACGCAGCGCTACCAGAATATCGGAGAATTCCTAACTGATCTAAAGACATTGCAAAGAGAAACGGGAGGGGGAGGTCGGTTTCTCCTCCGTGGATGGCCGGCCATAACAGCCGCTGTCCTAATCATTGCCTTGCTGGCCACGGGACTATGGTTCTTAACCGGCCGACCAAAGGCAACTTCATCGGAATCAGGGCCAAAGCTCACTTCTGTCATTATCGCGGATGTCCAGAATCAGACAGGTGACCCCGTATTTGATGGAGTTTTGGAAAAACTCCTGGGCATCAGCTTGGGCGGAACTTCCTATATATCCGTTTACGATAGCAAACAAGCCCGCCAACAGGCAATTCAGTTAAAACCCGGTTCCGAAGGTCGCGTGGACCTCGAACTTGCCGAATTGATCAGCCGAAGACAAGGGATCGATGCCGTCGTCAGCGCAGCGATTGAACAAAGCGGCAGTGGTTATCTCATCAAAGTATCGGCTTGGGACCCCACAAAATCTAAAAAGATGACTGAGTTCGATCAACCGATACAAACAAAGGGGGACGTATTCAAAGTCGCAGATACACTCTCGGCTAGGCTGAGGGCTGGGATTGGCGCTATTCCCTCTGACTCCAAAGAAAACCTCCTCAAGGAAACCTTCACGACGAGCTCTCTGGACGCCATGCACGCCTACGCGAAAGCCCAGGAACTCGATGATCTCGGCAAACCCGATGAGGCGATTCAGTGGCTCCAGAAATCGCTCGATTACGATCCAAATTTCGGACGGGCCTATGCGATTTTGGCCGTCGTTCATTACAACCGGGGACAATACCGGGAAGCAAAAAGCTATATCCAGGAAGCCCTGAAACGGATTGACCAGATGACGGACCGCGAAAAATTCAGGACCCGCGGTATCTACTGTTTGATCACCCGAAATTTCAAAAAGGCGATCGAAGAATACAGCGCCCTCTTGAAGCAATTTCCCGGAGATTACGTCGCCCACGCAAATCTCGCCCTGGCCAGTTTTTTCGCCCGGAATATGCCTAAAGCGCTTGAAGAAGGACGCCTGGATATCAAGTATAGCCCTCAGAGCGCAACGAGCAGGTTCAATATGACTTGGTACGCTTTGGCGGCGGGAGATTTCCAAACCGTCGAGGAGGAAGCGAGAGCCGTTTGGAAAATTCAGCCTGATCATACAGAAGTCTTTGTGACTTTCGCCTTATCCCAGCTTGCCCAGGGCAGACTACCTCAAGCGGTCGATGCCTACCAGAAGCTCGAGACTTTAGGATCATTCGGAGCGTCTGTGGGGGCGACTGGCATGGCTGACTTGGCGGTCTATGAAGGCCGGCTGAAAGGAGCCGTCCTCATTCTTGAAAAAGGGATCCCTTCCGATCTTAAAAATAATTGGACCTACAACGCTGCCGATAAAGACATTATGCTGGCCCATGTCCTATTCTCTCAAGGGAAAAAGGATTTCGCACTTCAGGCCGTGGATCGAGCTCTCAAAACTGATAAAAATAGCGAGGTGCTATTCTCCGCCGCTCAGCTCTTTTTGGATGCCGGCCAGATGGATAAGGCACGCGCCCTTGCCAGTGAGCTGAATAAAAAAATTGAACCCGAGCCTCTTGTCTATGCCCAATTAATCGGAGGCCAGATCAGCCTAGCAAGGGGCGAAATACAGACCGCTTTAAAAATCTTTCAAGGCGCGCAAGAAACCCTAGACACCTGGCTGGGCCGCTTTCTCTTAGGATGCGCCTACCTGCAGGCAGAGGCCTATACCGAAGCCCATTCTGAATTTGAACTCTGCCTAAAGCGCCAGGGAGAAGCGGCTTCGGTCTTCCTTAATGATCTCCCGACTTACCGATATTTTCCCCCAGTCTATTATTACCTCGGGCGGGCCCAGCAAGGGCTGGGCAGCGAGGCGGCCTCTGAATCCTATCAAAAATTCTTGAAAATCAAGGAAAAAGCCGACCCCGGCGATCCTTTGGTCGAAGACGCTCGAAAACGTTCCAATTCTATATAAGCTTCCCTTAGGTTAATCAATAATCTCGCCTGATAATAATTAGCAGATTTGGCCAGTAACTAGAAGTTGTCAGCAGGGTTCACAGATTACGGGGAATTTAGCTGCTTTACCCAAAAATCTAGAGGATTACTATATCACCTCTATTGTTATCGAATTCAGTGTCCTGCGGCATAAATCGCTTCAATTTCAGACGCAGTAAGTACTCGGTTATAGATGCGGATTTCATCAATGACACCTTTGAAATAAGAATACGGAGCCCATCTGAGTGAACCGATCGTCACATTAGCATCGTTCAGTATAGGGGAGGGCGGTGAAGGGACAGACCACTCAGGTACGCCATTGAGATAGGATTTGAATGAATCGGCACTAAAAGTAATAGCTACGTGAAAAAATTGATTGAGGGGAACAGGATCTATTGTCGCGAGATGACTCCAGTTACCCCCAGCCCCGTAAAGCTGAGCATACCCAAATTTGCCAACATTCACAGGAGAAGGTGCATCCTGTTGAACAATATCAAGCGTATAGTTTCCATAATTGCCAGTCCCTTTTGATATTGCACTCGTTGTTTTAGTGTAATCTGCAACCTTAGCTATGATGATCATACTCCATGTTGTCAGGTCAAAAAATCTCTCATCGGGGAGGACAACATAATCATCTATCCCATCCAAATTGATAGCTCCGTTGGGATTGCCGGACCTGTCATCGGAAAAAGTTGCGCCTCCATAGATAGTGCCGTGATGCCCGAATCCACTGGCATCATCCGCATTTCCGTTGAATAGATATTGGGCGATTAAACCTGCCGCTTCCGCTTGATAGAGGTTGGCTATCTCCGCAGTTGAAAGAGCATAATTGTAGATACGAACGTCATCAATAGTTCCATTAAAATATGGCACTGGAAGTCCGCCTGAGTAATGCCCAATTTCAAGATCCCCGGTGCTAGTTTGAATGGGCCCCTCGGTGAATGCTGCCGTGCCATCCGCTTGGCCATTATAATAGACAGTTATGGTAGACCCATTCCAAGTCACTGCGATCTGCTGCCATTGGTCTGCCGCTATTGGTGTTGCACCCGTCGCATCTCTGGTGTTTGTGCCAGCTCCGTACCTAAATATACCTCTAATTGTTCCGGGATATATGTCCAATGAATAAACAGCGCCACCATGAGTCAATTCACGTTTCTCAACAATGTATTTCGTCGAGGTACTTCCCTGGTTAGGTTTTATCCAGGCTGTGATGGTGATCGAATTGGCAATGTCAAGAGTATTGCTATCCGGGACAACTATGCCATCATTGACCCCATCAAAATAATATGCCCTATTCGGACTCCCAAACCTATCCATAGCTGGGGTAGCGCCGTTTATCGTGCCATGATTTCCATTTCCGCTCCCATCATTGGCGTTCCCGTTGAACGGGTAATAGGCGACCAACCCACCTATAAGCTCACCATTCCCTTGAAGCGTGATATCATAGGGGTTTTCGTCAGAATCATTGTTGGCAATCGACAGCGACGCCGTTTTTGCGCCCGGTGATGTCGGATGGAACCGAACGACGAAATTGGACGACTGCGATGGAGCGATGGAAGGGGTTGGCGGCTGCTGTTGAACGCTGAATTGATCGGTGGCGCCCGTGATGGTCACATAATAGGGCGACCCGGTGAGGTTCAAATCTGCATTGCCATTATTTTCGATGGCAAAGGTAACGTCCGTGTTGCCGCCGACAATCTGAGTCCCAAAATTATAGCTTCCTCCATCAGCAATATCGGTTCCCTGCTTAATGTTGATTTCTGGGGCAGAAATTACCAGACAGTCGGTCGGTGGCTCGACATTAAAACTACGCTCATCTGACCATGCAGTCCAAGCGTTACCGACAAGAGCTCTTACCCTCCATGTCCATCCTAAAAGGTTGGTATCGTCAACATAAGAGCCAGGGCTGGAATAATGAAAATTCGAGGTGGCTATTCCGGAATTGTTAATAAGCGGGATAGTCGCGTTAGGAGGGCCCGTGACATAGAGGTGGTACGCCGTTGCGCCAGGGACAGCCGCCCAACCAAAATCCCATTCGATGGATCCTGCGGAAGGAGTTATTTTGCATCCATTATCAAGAACGGCTCCTGGAAGCGGCGATACCAAGGCCGGCCCAACAGGAAGTGACGTGTCGCCCGGCGGAGTGTAATTCCCTTGCTGGAGGTCTTTAGTGTTGTTGGCCTTGCTCACTACCTCGGCCTGAACGGGCGATTCTTCGATGGACGTTCCGAAGGTAAAATCATCTCCGTTGCCCTTTTTGGGATCAATCGCCCACAGCTGGACCAGGGCCTTCTCTCCAGGTTTTAGATAGAAGGTAGCCTCCTTGGATTCTTCAGCTTGGAGAGTGGCCGCACTCGGAGGATTTCCCTTGATGTTCGGGCCTTTGATGTTCGGGTTGGGGATGTTGACGACGAGCTCGTGATGCTCCTCAGTGACTAAACTGCAGGCTTCAGCGACAGGAGTTGTATAGACTTTATAGATTAGGAGTTGGAATTGCATGGTCTGGTCGGCCGGGACGTTGGAGGGAGCTCCGGGGTAGTACGCATTGACATTAAATGTATATGGAGTTGTTGTGTTGCCCTTGTTCTCGACCTCCCAGGTGATTTCGGAGATCGCCTCACCTTTGATGTTGGGGGTCGCCAAGTCCGATCCTTTGATGTTCGGATTTAGGGGATTTCCTTTAATATTCGGACCTTTGATATTCGGGGCGGCGATGTCGGAATTTACCACATCCGCTCCCTTTATGTTGGGGTTGATCAGCAGATTAGCGGTTATGTTAGTGACACTGATGCCCTTGATATTGGGATCGTGGACTTCAAATCCTTTGATATTTGGTTCTCCGACCGGCCAACCCACAGGATCCTGGATTCCGGGGTTCGTCGGGTCGGGGTTGAGGATGACCGTGCTCGTCAACTGCGTATCGGCATCGGTCACGAGGACCTTGACGGCCGCTTCCGGCCTAAAACTCGGGTTCGTCGTATCCGCATAGGCAAAGACAGGCTGAGAAAACGAAGAATTGGCGGCGACACCTATAAGCAATTCATAGGTCGGAAATTGAATAGCGGGGACTTCGAAATATTGAACGAAAGACGCGACAACGCCCGCAGGCGGCGACACAATCGTCAATCGGAAGTTCTTATCCTGATCGGTCATGTTCTTCATAAGGACGGTAAATGCACGGGGAATGATATGTCCATTGGTGTCCTTGGGACTTTGATCGAGACTCAGCGGCTTGGCATTACCGGGTGAGCCTGCGACGAACCCTGGAGCGATGCAGGAGGTATAAATATTCTGGTTCATCAGTCCGGTAAGATTCGAGTTCCCGCAGCCGTTAGGTGACGGAAAATAAGGGGCATTTTGCGTGGAATTCGGCGCCTTATATAGAGCCCAATTGGGCCATAAATTGGGATCGCCATTAGCTAACAAAGGAAACTTGACATCGCGGTTGTCAGTCCAGGCGATATGAAAAACGGTTGATTGAGAAGAATCGGTGTTGTACTTCCAACTGCTGCCTGGGGCGGAAGGATCCGGCGGCAAAAACGTCGGTGACGGAGCATTCTCTATGTAATCCCCCAGGAATGCCGCCGTCCCTTTCTGGAAGAGACTCAGGCCGGGAAAATGATACTGAAGCTGGATGAGCTTAAGATAGCCGTTATCGAGGACCGGATTGCCGGATGCGTCGGTTTCGTACGTGTAAAGATACCGGGAAACCTGCTGGGAGGGTCTGATCGTGAGTCCCGAGCTATTCGAACCGATGGGATCGATTTGCGCAACCCGAACGTCAATCGTATGGCGACAGGGATTATCTTCGACAAAGGCTGGGTTAGCAGGATTGCAACCAGTAGCATTCAGGGAAATATCATTGCGCTGGTCGTACCACGTTAACATGAGTTTGCCGCCAGCAAAGGCCAATGAGGGCATGAACTGATGGCCGTTCAGGGGACCGTCGACCTTCTGGGGGGACGTCCAAGTGAGCCCGGAATCCTTCGAGCAGGCGATGAGGATGCGAGACTTATTCGTCGCATCCCGTTCTGCCCAGGCGATGTAGACGACTCTGGCATTATCTACGGCCATTGTTGGATAGCTATTAGTACGAAAAGCAAACTGCGATGTCTTTTGATCGAAGGGACCGGCCGGGCTCGGCGGAAATGAAAGACCCAGTTCACGGACCACCGCAGCTTTCGTAAATGTAAGCCCTCCATCAGTCGATTTGACAAAAAGCATAGCACTGGTCTGACTTGACGTCATAAACCTCCGCCAAGCGACGTAGATGGCGCCGCTATTCGGATCAATCGCAATGGTAGCTCCCTGGTCCGTATGCTGGCTCTCGCTTAGCTTGATGGGGGCGCTCCAGGTATGACCACAGTCAGTTGACCTGGCAAAAAGAATTTTGCTTCGGACATTAACATCCGTCTTTCCAACAAAGGCGCTATAAGCGATATAAACGTTGCCGCAAGGAACGGCAGCAGTCTGGCCGGAAAATAAAGCTTGGTTGTAGCCCGAACGCGGAATATCTACAGCAATCCATGGCTTATCGAGGAATTGACCCGCATTTCCCTGGTCGATAATGGTGACGCCGTCGTACTTGATCGTGTCGCCATTTTCCTGATTGTTGAGGTCAATATAACGCGCAACAAAAACCACGCCTGACCCTCGGTCAACTCGATTAAAGGCCATGCCTGCATAATAGAAGATCCCATTCGTGCCTGCCTTGACGACCGGATCGGCCGCCGTTCCGAAGGCCTTGAGCGGAGAAATAGAACCTTCGGCTGAAATGTCTTGTGGATATCCAGGGAGAAGAGTGCTTATCCAGGATTGTCCTCCGTCATAGGATTTGAACACGCCCAGCCATGCATCCCTGTCACTAGGACCAGCGCCGATCTCAACTCCGGGCACCTTATCCTCGAATGGTATGTCGATCGTCCGATAATCATTGGACCCGAATAAGAGATGCATAGAGTTTCGCGAAGATGCCGCACCTGAAGGTTCGTTTTGGCGCTGAAGGTATGGGTCACCGCCTGGAAGCTTGTCGCCTGCGACCATGTTCACGTTTCGACCGGCGATGAGACTCGACTCCTGATTTAAGTTCTGGTTCTGCGGTCTAAAATATTGCGATTTTGTCGGAAGTCCGATGAGAATCGCGGCGAATAGAATCGGCAGAAAATAAAAAGCATAACGACGAACTGACATGTTAGCACCCCCAAAAAAATTTTTTATTTGAAGCCCTCAGTTCCTCAAAGGCAGGAAAAATGAGGCGATGGATTAATAAAATAGAAGAAAATTGGGAAAAAATAGCGGCCGATGATGATGACTTCAACCCTCTCCCGTCCCTCTCACAACTTATCCAGCTAAAGCAAAATCAGACAACGATAAAACGATAATATGATCAGTATTTTCCTTAGCCTTGGATACCTATTAAACTAGGAGCTTTTAATTTCCTTGTCAAGCTTTTTATCACCCCTTGACCCAATAAAATTGGGTATTTTATTGATTATATTAATATTAACAACGATAATATTAATTAATTTGTATTTCATCCTGGAGCCAGGATATCAACGTCTGTTGGCAGGACGTCCTTCAGATTGTTGACTTCTGTTGACATGATGAAGCCGAGAGTCCGATTCCCGGCCTATCATTTCCAGGGGAAATCCGACTCTCCCCAAATCCCACCTGCATCTGGCTCGTTTGTTAGGTTCCTGTCCTTGCCATGGCAAGGATTTATCGCCCCCGGCATCCCGAACAGACTGTCCTTTACCAGGTGCTTTTTAGAAACCCCCGCCGCGGCTGGGCGGCTTAACTCAAGAGGGGACATGTTCCGAATTCTCCGAAATTCGGTACGTGTCCCCCTTCTTCGCTTCCGAAATTCGGTACGTGTCCCCGGTCTTCGATGGTCTGGACCAAGTGCGGCGGCAAGATGCGCGTCATCGCTTTTATCACCGAGTTCTCCGTGGCGGACAGGATCATCAACCACCTCAGGCTGACTTTTGTCGCCTCGAAGCCTCCGCCCTCGCGGGTGTTTGGGCAGGTATCCCTAACGCCGGCCGACGAGAGCGGGGCCTATTTTTGATTATTCGCGATTAAGAGGAGCGGAAGTCTATCGTCTTTTAGCCAGTACGAGAGGGTTTTTTGTCTCAACATGCTCTTCCGCCGCCGCTTATTGCGGCGATTGACATCGCCGCGCGGCCGGAAGTATATTACCAGCGTGGTTAAGAGGGGACATTCATCGCCCAGGGCGGAAATCCACCGCGCCACGAAAAAAGGGAAAATCTTATCTTTCAGGAGTGGAATCATGAGGAATCTTCGATCGGGACTGTGGGCGGCGGCGGGCCTCGCCCTGCTGACGCTCGTGACATCGGCCTGCGGCGTGAAGGCCCCCATCCTGGTCGTGGACGGCCTGAGGGTCGGGGCCATGGGCATCACGGGAGTCGCCCTCGACGTGCGATTTCGCGTCAGGAACCCCAACCCGGAGCCGCTCAAC
>Ga0315279_10007682_pt1 | contig 13251 bp, 13 predicted proteins | sample YL17G06_20_MG_FD_203694 | JGI IMG/M metagenome (GOLD analysis project Ga0315279, IMG submission 203694) | Sediment microbial communities from Yellowstone Lake, YNP, Wyoming, USA - YL17G06_20 | ecosystem: Environmental > Aquatic > Freshwater > Lake > Sediment | place: USA: Wyoming | collected... | reverse complement strand
TGTGATGTTTGAATGGAAACACAATCTCAAGTGTGTCAATGCCGGTTTCTTGAGAGCCATAATGATACCCAATTTCACCTTAAAACCGATATGAGCCAAAAGATTATGGTGGGAAAAAAGATGGTCTACATCCATTCGGACCTTTAGTTTCTGATGTCTGGACGGATATACACCGAATTAAGCACAATAAATATAGAGATGAACACCCATGTCAATTGCCAGTACATCTGCTGGAAAGAATAATTCTGATGAGTACAGACGAAAATGATATTGTGTTGGATCCTTTTGTCGGAACTGGAACGACAGTGATCGCCGCTAAAAGACTAGGAAGAAGATTTATTGGGATAGACGTTGACGAAAAATACGCAAACATAACTACTGACAAACTTTCTAAAGAATTGCCCGATTCAAAACTCGGTGACGTATGGGTCAGTATATACTTAGATGAGATTGTCACTATCAGAAACAAAGACTGGAAAGAAATTTATCAATACTTCATTATACCAGAAGATATAAAGGATATTGACTTTAAGAGAATAAAACTGAAAGATCAGGGGAAAATATCAAGCGAACAAGAAAATGAACTTTTTCCAGAATTAGCAGGAAAGCGATTTATGACAGCAAAGGATTTGCTTGAATCAGGATTAGCTGGTATATGGAAAGACCGTGATATTAAAGACAGTGTTGCTTATGCCCGTCAGCTAAGAGAGCAGGCACAAAATAGACGGAGATAAATAATGAAAAAAGTTAAAGTTATAGTCCTAAGAACAGCAGGTACAAATTGCGATTACGAAACAACCCACGCCTTTCAAAAAGTAGGCGCAGACGTTGATCTTGTGCATATAAACCAACTGATCAGAAAAGAAAAAGAACTATTACCGTATCAAATTCTTGCCTTTCCGGGAGGATTCGCTTACGGAGATGACATTGCCGCAGGAAAAATTATGGCGAATGAGTTAAAATACAAGCTCAGAGACTCTGTTGAAAAGTTTATCGCTGACGGAAAGCTCATGATTGGCATCTGTAACGGCTTTCAAGTAATGATAAAAGCTGGTTTATTTTCTGGATTCAATGGAAGCAATGGCACTCAGGAAATGACACTTTACACTAACGACTCCGGGAAATATGAATGTCGCTGGATACATCTCAAAAGCGTCGAAAATAGCAAGTGCATATTCACCAAAAATATCAAGCCGATGGTATATCTCCCTATCGGTCACGGTGAAGGAAAGTTCACAACCACAAATGAAAGTGTACTCGACAAGTTAGAATCCAACGATCAGGTAGTGTTTAAGTACGTAGATGCAGAAGGCAATCCCGCCACTAACTATCCATTGAACCCCAACGGGTCAGACAGGTGTATTGCTGGTATATGTGATGCAACAGGGCGAATATTCGGAATGATGCCCCATCCAGAGCGTTACGTCAGCAAATACAATCACCCAAGATGGACGAGAGAAAATCTTGACGAAGAAGGCGATGGGTTAGCGATATTCAGAAACGCAGTGGAATACGCAGTCGGATTGGGAAATTAGAAGATTACAAGATTTGATATAGATGATCTTTAAATCTTCTAATCTTAGAATTTTTATAATCGAATTGGTGGCGGTGCTGGGATTCGAACCCAGGACACCCCGGGTATGAGCCGAGTGCTCTTGCCACTGAGCTATACCGCCACGTGAAATATTATTATAGTTGATCTGATCCGAAAGGTCAAGGACAAAATCAGCAACCTATGATTCGGAAAGGTAATCTACACTTTCCTTTCTCTTTAATTTTAAAAGAAAATATTTTGAGTGATGTCATTCAAATAATTACTCCAGCCAAACTAAAACTTTATATTTCCCCAAGCAGTTGTCAGTTTGCCGACAGGTTCAACAGGTGCCAGCGTTCCATTCATGTGTTTTTTCAGTTCATCTTCAATAAGAGGTCCATTAGCATAGAGAACTTCATCAAGAGTTCCAGTAAAGAAACCAGAACTACCTACACGACTTGCCACAGTAACCGGGTCATTATCTGGTGTAAATACACGGGTTTTTGCCTCTTCTACTTCCATTACCCCATTAACATATACTCTCCAGACTTTCGCCTTAGCATCAAACACTCCAGCAATCCATTGCCATTCGCCATTGCTAAGAACATCATCACCAGTGAGACTGTCAAGAAAACCATGCTCGAATGACTGAAACCTTACTTTGCCCAACTGATAACCCGGATAATTCATTCCCCAGTTTCCGGTATTCCAATCGCCTTTCTCAATAGTCATTGCCCATGAAGCGTTAGCGGCTCCTGTTTTTTGCTTTGTCTTCATCCACATTGCTAATGAAAAGCCATTACAGACAGGTTAAGGCATAGCGCCATTATTGATATAAATTAAGGGTGGCAATATTATCGTTTGATGCTTGCCCAGGTTACTGCGAGCTTATCTGAAGGCTCAACAGCAATTAGACCAGTTGCCGCTCCTAATCCTTTAGTCATGATGGTTTTAATGTCATCCGCAGTCAGAACTACATTGAAAACGGCGACTTCATCAATGATGCCATTGAAAATCTCAGCATTTCCAAAGGCGGCTTTTGCCCCAAAGGATTCAGCAATGGTTAATGGGTTTGCGGGTACTGCTGAAACACCGCCCCCAGGACCCACAGTTTTAAATAATTCACCGTTTACATAAAGTTCTGTAGGTTTCTCCGACATAGTTCCACAAATAAACGCCCATTCACCTTTAGGAAGATTATAGGCAAATCCCTGTACTCCACTTGCTCCAGAAGTGTATACCTGAAAGGTGTTCGTTGTTAAATTAATACCATAAGAATACGAAGCACCATCACGTTTTGCCATAATTGCTTGCCAAGCGGCTGTGCTTCCAACTTTGGAGTTTACCCAAGCACACATCGTTACAGAACCTCCAGTTGGAATGTTCAAACTCTCATCTTTACCGCAATCCACATAACTACTTGCGCCATCAAACTCCAAAGCCTTGCCGAATTTTCCATCCACCCACTTAGGATCTTTCACGAGCTTTCCATCATTTTTGTTTCCAGAGTAATCTTTGACTACGTTCCCACTACCCTCATCAAACGGCCATATACCAATGCAGGTTTTGGGGTCTATTTTGGCATAACTTGAAGTAGTTAATAAACCAACAATAAACAAGACAGCCACACAAATCAACAAACATTTTACTTTCATCTCGATACTCCTTATCTTAAGCAACCATTAATAAGCCCTAAAATTTTACGTACCATTATTATCTCCTTCGTCAACGGTAAAATTTATATTTGTGGCAACTCATGTTGCCGTTTTCGAACTACTTCGCTTTAAATACTAGCAAACTTCCATATATATATCAAGAAGTTATTTTATCTTTCCCCAAGTGATTGCCAATTTTTCAGCAGATGAAACTGCCAGACCACTGGGTTTTATGCCCGGTCCATTTACCTCGAAATCGTCAAATGCGGCATGAGAACTCCAGATACGGATACCAACAGCACCCTTATCAAGTCTTTCGCCTTGCTGAAGCTTCTTTTGTGAGAACATCAAAGTCTTTTTCCCATCAATGTAAGCATTTGTATCGTCCCCTTTGACTTCTACCTTGAGTTCGTACCACTTATCTGACTCTAATTTCATTGGTGCAGACATTCCTTCACCCTGTTGAATATAATTGCCGTTAATGCGTCCTGCCCAGATAAACCCCTGCTGAAGGTTGAAATCGTATATGTAGTGATTAAGCCTATCTTTGACACGGTACATGATCCCTGCGTCGGTATCACCCGCACATTCAGGGAAGAATTTTACTTTGCAAGTGATCGTGTAGTCAGTCCAGTTTGTGTCTCCCATGATGGCTTGACCTTCCACACCTGCGGCTTGAAGCTCAAAGATACCATCTTTGATACTGCCCTGTCCATCAGTCACGTTCCAATCTTTTTCCTGAGCCTGATCATTAAAATCGTATAAAAGCGCATTAATAGACGGTGATAAAAGAAACGGACAAAACACTAGAAAAATAGTAAAGATAAGTTTTTTCATCATTTCCTCCTTTTCAAGGCCATGGGAAGGACGGCGCCGCAGGGATTTTTGTCGCCCAGCTTATGACAGTCCAGACTACAGCCATGCCAAACTCGCCAAAGATCATTCCGAGAAAAAATGGTCTTAATTTTCTGTAAAGCTTCATTCCTCCGTATCTTATCAATGGCTGTTTGATTGACCACGCCACTAATACAGGACACCAGAACACGATCATCGTCCAAGATGCAGAAAGCGCATATCCGAGAGGATGAAGAGGCCACCACCAGAAAAGCGTCCTCATGATTGCCAGAAACGTCGCTATCCCAACGCCTACAATGAAGAATATAAGTCCTGTCCATTCAACGCTCTGCCCACCAGAACGCTCGATTGCAGATACGTTGTCTTGAAATCCCCACAATGGATTACCCCAGTATGTATATGAATACATATTCAATGCGCCACGATGATAAGGTAGCCATAATTGTATGACAGCGGATACAAACATAGAGATCAATATGCTAATAATGAATACTGATAATAGCGACCTTCGCTTCATTCCTGCGCCATCTGCGATTTTCAATCCATCAAGAAAACCAGTGAATAAAAGCCCTCTCTGATCTCTGGTAAACACCGCATCAAAGAGCGATAACATTGTCAACGTCCTTGCACCAAGAGAAGCTTTTGGCATAATCATGGAATACAAATCCACCGGTCTGAAAGAAGTCTCCGTCATCAGCAGACCACATTCGGAGGTACTTCTCGCCATAACTATTGCCACGAAGAACATATATATCAGCATTTCGATAATGGCAAACCAAAAGGTTATTCCAGCAAGATAGCACCATACAACCGTCAAAATGAAGCTAAAAATCAATCCCCAGAATGCCAATTTATAAGGCATCAGTTCATTTGAGTCGTTCAGATTACCACCCTTGAAAATTCTAATTAAAACTTGTTTAAGATAAGGTATACTCACGTAGAACAGGTAGAAAACCAGCACGACGTAAGCCCCGGCGACCTGATAGCCCATGAATAACTGCGTGGGATAAAGTGGCATCTCTGAGATGCGCATACCGAATATAGCTGCAATCACGCTCTGAACCCTTGTTAAGATAAAGAACACCCAAAGGCTAAAAAGCAATTGTGTTGGAAGCATGTAGAAAAAGCCTATTGCCGCAAATGAGAAGTAAATCGGTGTGTAACTAATGCTATTGAAAGGTTTTTCTGTGAAATATTGGTTCAGATATGCTTCTAGTGGTACTTGTGGAACAAGCGGGGTTATCCTGTGTAATCCGTTTAACGTGAATATTATCGCAGGTATAGAGAATCCGATCCACGTTAACCTGTTTCTGAGGAAAGTTCCGCTATCGCTGACTTTGACAAACTCTAATGGAAACTGAGCAAATGGGAAGGTCAGTTTTTCGTTGTCCACCCATTGCTTGCGTAAGATTGTGGCAAGGCACATAAATCCAAAGAACACTATCAGCGCAAGTCCACCCCATACAAGAAGCGGTGTAACCCATTTATCCCAGGGCACAGACTGCCATCCCTCCATCTTTTCATAGAAATTGACGGATACCTTCTGCAATGCGCCTTTAGACGGATCAAAAGGCACGACCCAGCCTTTTATGTGCGGATAGAATAGATCAGCCCACCCGTTTGTTTCATTTGAGTAGTAGTTGACAGCGACAAGGGCAGGGATGAGTTTTTCCATTAACCCACGAGAGGTTATCATGGAGGCGACTAGCATCATGCAGTAGATAGTCATTAATTCGTGCGGCGAGAGTTTCACACGATCAGAGATTTTTTGTAAAAGATTATTTCCCAGTATCAGAAAAAAGAAAAGCCCTATCACCACAGGCGGGAATTGAAGGAACCCAATCTGGATGTGCATGATCACAAGCTCTGCGTAGGATACAATGAAGCAGATTGCGATTATGAATATGACGCCTATGAGTATAGCTCTGAATGATGTTCCTGACATACCTGATCTCTTTTAATCACTAATTTCACGACTATGAATTATCCATTTCTTTATTATATATTACTTGACATAATCTATCAATAGATATATATTGAAGATAAGAATAACACAGTAACAATACATGCTTTGATAGAATATCATTCTGAAAGAGCAAAACGACTGAAGAATCTTAAACGCGCAGTTAGATTATAAAAATGGTATTCGTTTAACATTCTCAGAGTCATGCTTGATTTGTTGAATCGTCCCCTAAATTTTACTTATAATTTAACACGACTATTTTTGTTTTGTCTGGTAGTTCTTTTACTACAAATGTATTCCCATTTACTTTCTCTACGTTATCTTTACCCGCAAGAAAATCATCTACACCTGCAAGACCAATATTCAAGACGTCAGTTTTGTAGTGCATAGGGAAAACTATCTTCGGTGATAACTGCTCAACTACCTTTGTTGCCTGATTTGCATTAATCGTGTAAACACTGCCGACTGGAATTAACAGAATGTCTATCTTACCCATCTCTTTCATCTGATCGTCAGTCAGAACTGTTCCCAGATCACCAAGATGAGCAAGGCGCATGTCTTCCATCTTCCACACAAATATAGTATTCTTACCTCTCTGGCTACCACCGTTAGCATCATGATCAGATTGCACACCAAGGAATGATATCCCCCTCGCAGTAGTCTCACCTAAATTTCTGACTACTTCAGGACTTCCTTTTGCCATAGAAACGTTGTTATGATCAGAATGTGTATGACTGACAGTGACAACGTCTGCCTCTAATGATGGTACAGTATATCCTGTACCACTGCCATAAGGATCTGTTAAAACCCTCTTTCCATCGCTGGACGTGATCAAAAAGCACGACTGACCAAACCATTGGACTTTCAGTTCTTTTGTCTTTTCTGGTGGAATAGGTGGAGCAACAACACTAACCCCAACAGAACCCTGAGCATTGAGTTTCCCATCATTGGCGATGACATTGATTGTATAGCTACCCGGAGTTGATGGTGCAACCCACGTTACGGTGTTACCTGTTCCAGTTATATTTCCATCACTCGACTGATACGAGTATGTAAGATCATCGTTTTCTGCATCAATAGCCGAAACAGTAAGCGTAACCTGACCATTAGTGCTGACACTTGCAGGATTTGCCTGAAATGAACTGATAACAGGTGCAGTATTTTTTGTTTCTTCTTCATTACCGCATCCAATAGTTGATACTGAAATTATGATAATGATAAAGTATAACAAATTCTTCATCACTAATCCCTCCTTAAAATTTGAGGACGAAGGAAAATAAACCACAAATAGATAATGACAGTATAACAAAGATTTTTTCGATTTTAAAGCCAACATAAGAATCTATAACAAAATTTTCAATAGGGATTGACGAAATAGCCTTGAAAGTGATAATATACTTAAAGATGAACTATCAAGAACATGCAATTCAAGGGGAAGACGTATTTATCCCCGACGTTAAACAACCAAAAGAGTATTCTCAAGGCTATATACCAAAAGCATACCTGATACCTTCAAGGGAACAGAGGATACCTGGGTAAGGAAAGCAGATATGACAAGGCAAGTTTTTTATCCTCTAGCAATGTAAAAGGAAAATAAAAATGAAGACATTATATTTAATCTTAATCGGTATTTTTATAACAATACTCATTGGATGTGGAGATTCAGAAAATAATCCTCCAGTTATTAAAGAAATTACCGCAAGCAATGTAGAGATTGCTCCGGGTGAGGAAGCGACAATAAATATTGTTGCACTTGATCCAGATGGCGATAACCTTACCTATGAATATGAAACCGATGGCGGTGAAATAAAAGGTTCAGGGAAAACAGTTCAATGGAAAGCAATGAAAGAAGGAACATACCTTATAAAAGTTACCGTTTTTGATGATTGCAATAACAAAGTTCAATCTTCTATCAGTATAACGGTAAGAGATACTCTGAAAGCTGAATTTCCAATTATGGTCAATATTCAGGTCACAGAATATAAAAATTCCGAAGCTCTACAAAAAGTTATGAAAGAGTTGGAATCAAGAGGAATTAAAAAGACAACGGTTTTTATTGGCAAAGAATTTGCAGAAAGCAATTGTTCGCTTGTTAAAGATATTGATAAAAATGGTCACGAGGTAGCCGCTTTTGGTTATAAACTAAATGAAAAAGGGGAGTTTATTCAATTGGCTACCCTTTCTCAAGCTGAACAAGAGAAGACAATTAAGGAATTAAAAGAAAGTTTGGAAAATTGCTTGGGTCATAGTATTAATGGTTTTCGCTCTCAAAGATTTAGTCAGAATGACGATACCAATCAAATCGTGAGAAATCTGGATTTTCTCTGGCATGGAAGTTTTGTCACTGGTAGTGTTTATCTTCCTGGGCATAAAGATGATGTTGTTCCTTTTTATTCTTATGATTATGGCTTTTATGTTGTTTCTATGATGGGGGTGGAGGTTCAGCCTGGGAGAATAAGTGCTTTATGTGATACTGCGTTAAGCAGTGTAGTAGATAATCCTAGCCAATGGAAAGAATTAGTTAAAACTAACCTAGTAAAAAAATCCAAAGAGAAATTGCCATTCCTAACAGAATTCCATCCCTATTTTCTGGTAGCAGACCCCGAATATTGGAGCAACTTCATAGAATTACTTGATTGGCTCAAAAAACAAAATGTAACTTATGTTACAACAATGGAATTGGCTAAAGCCTATTGTATTCCCTGCCAAGAAGGAGAATGATATTCATAGTAAATATTGAAAAAGAGAGTAAATATATGCTTAAAGTAGGTATAGCAGGGGTTCCCGATCAAGAGATTCTTGAGCGCTACAAAAAAATCGGAGTTGAGATCGTTGATCTCGATATGCCCATAGATGGTGTAGATTATTTTGACGTAATAGAGAAGCTGTCTCCTAAAATCTATTGCGCTACGCTCAAGACTGTTTTTGTCAATGCGCTGACCTTGACGCCTGACGTTATAGTAGCCGATGTCGGTGAAGGAAAATGCGATGGAATGAGATTTATCGCTGAGGTACTTCGTGATCTTTTGCCAGATACAGAGATAATAACTACGAGAAACGTGAACACAAAACCACAGGGCAACCCTATATCAGTTTCGGATTTACCATTGAAGGAGAAAATGAACAGGATCGTCAACAGCGTTATAATGGAAGTTGATAAAAATGTGACTCCATGCAAGCCCACTGCTGGTTTTTGGGGCGTACCACCGAGGGATTTCCCTATACTCGATCTGTTTCCGAATACAACTCACATATACGGCTGGGCAAGGTGCATGGAGAACAAGGCGCCAGAAAATATGGAGATAGAGATGTACGTTGATGAAGGGATACCTATTGTATTTTTTGCACAGTCATTTTGTCAAAAAACAATGCTGGCGAAGTATCTGGCGGGCAAGTACAATGGTCTTTTCGTGGACGTAGATGCACAGTTAGACGACAGCACCAGAGCAAAGGTGATCGCATTTCTTACTTTACGTAGAGCTATAAACTGAGTTCATTCTTGGAACATATCAACGGCTTGACGGCAGTAGAAGCCGTCTGCCGTTGTATATTCAATCCCGTTTAACAATGACCGTTGCATGGAATGGGTCTTAGATTCTTTAGTTTTTCTTTCTGCTCTTGTGTCAATACTGCTCTGGCATCAATTATAGAATGGACATCATTTATGTCGCTCTCTATTTTCATTTCACCGATCTCCTTGATTTTTGCATCTACTTTATCAAGGTCTATTCCAGATTGGTTTACTAATTCCTGTAATTCTAGTTCTCCGACCTTTATCCTCGCTCTAATCATTATCCGATTCTTTTCGCACCCGGTCTTGATGCTCTGAAGTTTCTTAACTTGTTCCTCTGAGAAGGAGAGTTCATCAGCAAGGATAAGAAAAAAGTCAAAGTCATGCGGAGCATGTTCCATTGGTGGAAAATGCCTTTCAGGTGCCCAGTGTCTGTGTTCCATTCTCCCCGGTGGTGGAAATGGATGACGAAAATGTGGATGCGGATGTTCACAGCATTCGTCTTCTGGTCTGGGTGGTTTCTCTGGATGCTCACAACATTCGTTTTTTGGTATTGGTGGTCTTTCTTGATGTTTCATAATATTTGTCTCCTTAGTAATTCGTCTTTTTGTATAGTTTATCATTATATTTTTAATATGCACCTTCTTTATGGCTTGTTAGCTCACCTCCTTTGCCCCATAATTGTATATATTCTCAAAATATTGTCTATTTATTAATCACCCTATTAGACGAAATTAATGTCACAGAATTGTCATGGCATTATCATAGTTCTGCCATAAATTCACTATCTTGAAAAAATCTGTAATAATGAACATTGATAAATTAATCGGGTAAAACAATAAAACTGGATTCCCGCCTTCGCTGGAATGACAAACACACACAAAATGTCATTCCCGCGCAGGCGGGAATCCAGAAAAATTCTATTGATTCGTTATTAGGTTGGATGATATTTGATGTGAAGGATGGATGGCAGAGAAAATCATAGTAGAAAAATTAATATTTTCTTTTTCGGGATATGTCAATCTGTTGGAAGGTTAAACTTATATCCGATGCCCCGAACCGTAGTTATATATTGGGGATTGGCAGGATCCTTTTCTAATTTCTGACGTAGTCGTGTGATGAAGTTGTCAACAGTTCGCAAAGTGCCATAATAATCGTATCCCCATACTTCATCAAGAATTGTCTCTCTTTTAAGCACCCTACCATTGTTTGATATGAGGAATGCAAGAAGGTCAAACTCGCGTTGAGAGATTTCTATATCTTTGCCCTCTTTGGTAACTGTATACCCGTCGTAATCAATTTCGATATCGTCAAAGACAAAAATACCCATTTGCTCTTCAGTGACCCTTGTTCTTCTCAAGATAGCTTTTATTCTCGCCAGAAGCTCTAAAAGGCTGAAAGGCTTAGTGACATAATCGTCTGCGCCCAATTCAAATCCCATTACTTTATCCATTTCTTCTTTTTTTGCAGTGAGCATGATGATTGGAATATCAATGTCGTTTTCCCTTAACTGTCGGCAGAATTGATAACCATCAGATTTGGGCAACATAATGTCTAAAATAATTAGGTCGGGGGAGTTTTTTCCTCTCACCAATTGTAGTCCACTTTCTGCATCTTTTGCGCAAATGACATCATAGCCATGAAATCTAAGGCTTTTTTCTAATCCCAAAAGTATAGAAGCATCATCCTCAACTATCAGAATTCGTGTCAATTTGTCTTCCTTTCTTTGAATATGGTAGCAGTAATGTGAATTTGCTTCCATGCCCAACTTCGCTTTGAACCATAACTTTGCCACCATGAGCTTCAGCAATATATTTAACAAATGCTAATCCCAAACCTGTTCCTTCGGCATCTTTTGATAGCGAATCATTCACTCGATAGAATGGCTCGAATATTTTCTTTTGATGATGCTCTGGTATTCCGATGCCATTATCTATAACTTCTATGACTACATAGTCATTTACAGTCTGAGCATTGATAATAACTCTTTTTTCTTCTAAAGAATATTTCACAGCGTTGCTTAAGAGATTCAGCAGAACTTCTGATATAGCATCCCTGTCAATCTGCAATTGAGGTAGATTGTCCGTTAAGTTCATCGTTATCTCACACTCATTTTCAACCAACTGAGCCTGAAAAATTTCCACAGTTGAAAGAACCACCTCACTGACGGATTCTTGCTTATAATGGAATCCCATTTTCCCGTTCTCAATTTTGGAGAAATCCAATACCCGATCAACTAGACGTATTAAGCGATTACATTCCTTTTGGATGACATGAAGGTATTCTTCTGTGTCCGCTTCATCTTCATATAGCTTCAATAACAACATCTCAACAAACATATTAATGGATGTTAGCGGAGTTTTAAGTTCATGGGAGATACTAGACACAAAATCAGATTTCCTTTGTGCCAGCGTCATCTCCCTTTTCACCATCCGAAAAGCGATGATGACGCCACCTATTATAGCCGTTACGAGCAAAAGCACAGCCCAAATATAAGCTTTCGTCTTCAATGAAAGGATGCTAATAAAGCCTAGCAAAAGACTTAGAACTAATAAGCATATTAACAACGCTCGCATCGTCTAACACTCCTGATAGGATTTAACTCCAATCACCTTCTCCATCAACAATGATGTGGCTCATATAACCGGCTAACATGGAGACGTAATAAGTCACGCCAAGATTGAGATAATCGAACTCTCCAGTAAAAAAGGCAGGTATGAAAAGCAATGGCGCAGGGATCAGCACCGCCGCAATATATGAATGGAATTGTGACCTATGTTTTGTCAGCATCGGAAACATAGCCACGAAGCCCAATATCGCTGATGCTTTGTAATGCCTTAATATTATCAATACAAGATTAATGATCGCTAATAAGGCATATACAATCATCTGTGACCTGCTTTTTATGTCAACGTCTGGTATCATCGCACCAATCACGCAGAGAAGAAAGCAGATCCCTATTTCCCACCAGTTTTGCATGAATATTTCTTGCTTATTATTCCAGACTTCAGAGACGGATAATCCCTGCCTGTAAAGTATCCACACAAACACAGGTACAAGAACTATTATATAAGTTGCGGCTCCAACGCCGACGTGTTGACTGAATTTCATAATTCTATATTATAACACATTTTATCTATAATTTAAATCTCTTGATTTCTAAGCCAAGCATAAACTTCTCGTCCGCGGCAAAATATGGCATAAACTATGCTAAAGAGATGACAAATTAACTCGTGACAAAAAAAGGCACATCCTGTATAAAGAAGTAAAGTTAAAACATTTTACAAGGAGGATGTGCCACATGGAAAATATTACAGAATTAGGCAAACTTTGGCAAGAGGAAATAATAAATCTATCTGATACCCAACCGTGACCGTTGCATAGACAATGAGATAATATCTATGCTGTAAGGCATTCATCTGGCTTGAAATCTGCCATTTTGTTCTTTGGCTATCGCGTCAAACTTGACGTTCTTCTTGACATTTTTAACCACCAACACCGTTCCCAACGGGTCATTAATCAAACGATACAACGGCATTCTTACCACTTCTGGCATGATGAATTCGATAGGTGCTTTGCCACTTTCTGACTGTCGTATAAAAAGATACAAAAAAAATATTAACTCTCTTTGGGCACTTAACACACTGAAGAATCCACAGCGAACCTTATAAAAACGATTGAATGCTCGAAAGAATCTCTCTATTGCATTGGTCGTTGTTGGATTACACTGCCT
>Ga0315279_10007681_pt1 | contig 13254 bp, 9 predicted proteins | sample YL17G06_20_MG_FD_203694 | JGI IMG/M metagenome (GOLD analysis project Ga0315279, IMG submission 203694) | Sediment microbial communities from Yellowstone Lake, YNP, Wyoming, USA - YL17G06_20 | ecosystem: Environmental > Aquatic > Freshwater > Lake > Sediment | place: USA: Wyoming | collected... | reverse complement strand
TAAAATTCTGTTGGTATAATTTTGATAATAACAATGGATAGGGACAAATTTGAAATATCTTGGACAACTCTTTGGCGGATTCTCATTATGCTTCTTTTTGTGGCAGCTTTGTTTTTGGCGCGGCAGGCTTTGATTATTCTTTTTTTGGCCATTGTCATTTCTTCGGCCTTGGATGGATCGGTTAGTTGGCTTCAGCGGAAAAAAATCCCAAGAATTTTAGGAACACCTTTAATCTTTATCGGAGTTTTGGCAATTTTGGCTTTTCTTCTATACACGCTTATTCCAGTGGCTATTTTTGAATTACAGAATCTCTTGGAGAATCTTAAAAAGATGGAGATTCCGATTTTGGGAAATTTAGATGCTTCGCAATTTACCGGAATTGATAAATATTTAGGGGGTCTTGGGGATTTAGCCAATGTTTTATTCAGCGGCGGAGTTTCCTTCTTTAATATTATCGCCAGCATTTTCGGCAACCTGGCTCTAATTATTGCCACCCTAATCCTTTCTTTTTATTTGACCGTCAATCAATACGGCGTAGAAAGATTTTTAAGAACGATTTTACCGATTGTTTATGAAGAATATGTAATTGGTATTTATCTTCGAGCACGAAACAAACTGGGTTTGTGGCTGCAAGGCCAGATTTTTCTGATGCTAATTGTCGGAGCAGCCACCACTTTGGGGTTATGGATTTTAGGAGTTAAATACAGTTTGATTTTAGGTATTTTAGCCGGCTTTTTGGAAATAGTGCCGATTGTTGGTCCTATCTTTATCGGCGCCTTGGCTTTTCTGATGGCTATTTCGGAATCTTGGACCTTGGGCCTTTATGTCATTCTGCTTTTTTTGGTCATTCAACAATTAGAGAGCCATCTTTTAGTTCCTTCGGTAATGAAAAAGACCGTGGGCATTAGCCCGGTCGTGGTAGTGGTTAGCCTTTTGGCTGGCGCTGAAATCGCGGGTTTTGTGGGAATAATTTTGGCGGTGCCCGTGGCGGTTATCCTCCAGGAAGTAATTTATGATTACGAAAGACGAAAATTAAAAACTCAACGGTTAGAAATGAGTTGATGAAAAAATTGTATCTCACAACAGCCATAGATTACGTTAATGCCTCTCCTCACGTTGGCCATGCCATGGAAAAAGTTCTGGCTGACGTCATTAGTCGCTACCGCCGGCTTCAAGGAGAGGAAGTTTTATTTTTGGCTGGAACCGACGAATACAGTTTGAAAAATGTCCGGGCAGCCGAGAAAGAAAAAATCACAGTCAAAGAATTGGTTGATAAATATGCTAAGTTGTTTTTCGGTCTTAAAGATGCCCTAAATTTATCGTTTGACGATTTCATTCGGACCACGGAAAATCGCCATCTTATCGGTGTTCAAAAACTTTGGCTTACCTGCCAAAATGATATTTACAAAAAATCGTATCAGGGACTTTATTGCGTGGATTGCGAACAATTTTATAAAGAAAGAGAACTGGTAGACGGTCTTTGCCCGGACCACAAAACCAAACCCGAATTGATAGAAGAAGAAAATTATTTTTTCCGACTTTCCAGATACCAAGCGCAATTAAAGAAAATTATTGAGAAAGACGGAATTAAAATTATCCCCGAGACCCGGAAAAACGAGATTTTATCTTTCATCAATCAGGGCTTGGAAGATATTTGTTTTTCTCGCTCAAGCGAGCGGGCTCGCGGCTGGGGCATTGACGTGCCAAACGACCCCAGCCAGAAAATATGGGTTTGGTTTGACGCTTTAAGCAACTACATCAATGCCTTAGGATATGGAGAAAACAGCGAGAAATTCCAGCAGTGGTGGCAAAACAACGAAAATAAATTACATATTGTGGGCAAAGATATTCTAAGGTTTCACGCCGTTTATTGGCCGGCAATACTTCTTTCAGCCAATTTGAGTTTACCAAAACAGATTTTTGCTCACGGCTTTATTACGATTAACGGCCAGAAAATATCAAAAAGCTTGGGAAATGTCATTGACCCCTTTGAATTAGTAAAAAAATACGACTCTGACAGCGTTCGTTATTTCCTCTTGGCGGAATTTCCGGCTGGCGAAGACGGAGATTTTAGTTATGAAAAATTTGAAAACAGGTATAATGGCGATTTAGCCAATGGTATTGGTAATCTTTTTGAAAGAGTTCTGACTATGGCAAGAGATTATCAATTTGATATTAAAGCGAAAAAATCGGAAATTGATTCCGAAATTTTATCTTTTTTAGAAAAAACGAAAGAAGTTTATTTTCAGAAAATGGATAACTATCAGCTTTATGAAGCCATCGCGACAGTTTTGGCTTTTGCCAAAAGATTAGACCAGTATATTAACCAGAAAGAGCCGTGGCAACTGTTTAAAAATAAAAATCTTGAACTGAATAAGGTTCTGGCGACTTTAGTTTTCGGTATTGAAAATATTATTAGTTGGTTTAAACCATTTATGCCGGCAAAAATGGAGAAGGCGGAAAGTTATCTTAAAAACTTCGGTCCTAATTCCGAAAAACTCAACCTTTTTCCCAGATTATGAATTTAATCATCGACACTCATGCCCATATAAATTTTAAGGACTATAAGGATGACAGCGATGAAGTGCTTAAACGAAGTTTAAAAAACGGCGTTTGGCTCATCAACGTCGGCGCCGAATGGGATACTTCAAAAAGGGCGGTTGAATATAGCGAAAAATATCCGGAAGGAGTTTTTAGCGCTGTTGGTTTGCATCCCTTTCATGTCAAAGACCAGGAATTTGTGTATGAAAAATACAAAGAACTGGTTTTAAAGGAAAAGACCGTGGCTGTCGGCGAAATCGGTTTGGATTACTATCACCTTAAAGACATCAAAGGAGAACCAGAACAAATAAAAAATCTTCAAAAACAACTTTTTTTAAAGCAATTGGATTTAGCCGAGGAATTACAAAAACCGTTAATTATTCATTGCCGCGAAGCCCATGAAGATTTACTTGAAATTCTTAATTCTTACTTCTTAATTCATAATTCTAAATTTGGGGGCGTAGTTCATAGTTTCTCGGGTAATTACAAGCAAGCCAGAGAGTATCGCCAACTGGGTTTCAAAATCGCTTTTAACGGCATCATCACTTTTGCCAGAGATTATGATAAAGTAATTTTGGACACGCCCCTGGAGGATATTTTATTAGAAACTGATTGTCCGTATCTGGCGCCCGTGCCTTATCGCGGCCAAAGAAACGAACCGCTTTATGTTGTTGAGGTGGCGAAAAAAATCGCTGAAATTAAAAATCTCACCACAGAAGAAGTTACCAAACGAACTACCCTTAACGCCAAAGAAGTTTTTAGGTTAGATTAATATTAATTATAAACAATCCTATACAAACAGTCCCAGGTTATTAAGCCATTTAGTCATTAGTCAAGTCTTTCACGATCGTGAAAGACTTGACTGGGTTTGAAAATTTTTCTTAGTTGATGAATGGCAAATAAAAATTTATAATAAGACTATGTACGACATCATCACAATTGGCACGGCGACCAGGGATGTTTTTTTGACCAGTCCCGTTTTTAAGGTTTTGCGCGATAAAAAACATCTTCCCAAAATCGGTTTTCCCACTGGCGAAGCCCAGTGTTTTGCTTTGGGTGGAAAGATTGAAATTAATGAACCGATTTTTACTACAGGCGGCGGCGCCACTAATGCAGCCGTAACTTTTGGCCGCCAGGGCTTCAAAACCGCCGCTTTAATTAAAGTTGGCAAAGATGAATCAGCTGAAAATATTTTAAAAGAGTTAAAAAAAGAAAAAATCATTTCTCTGACAACCAAGGAAAAAGCCAAAACCACGGCTTTTTCAGTAATTCTTTTGGCTCCGGCTGGCGAACGGACGATTTTGGTTTATCGCGGCGCTTCAGAGGACTTAAAAATTAAAGAAATTCCTTTTAAAAAACTGGAGTCCCGCTGGGCTTATATTTCACCAGGTAAAATTTCCTATCCCGTAATAGAAAAACTCTTCAATCATTTTTCAAAGAGCAAAACCTTAATTGCTTTTAATCCCTCAAAATACTTTTTGGAAATGGGAATTAAAAAACTGAAACCGCTTTTAAACAGAACCAAAGTGGCGATTTTAAACCGCGAGGAAGCGGCCAACTTGACCGGCATCGATTATCAAAAAGAAAAAGAAATTTTTAAAAAGTTGGATAAATTAATAGATGGTATCGCGGTGATGACCGAAGGCAATAAAGGAGTTTTGGTTTCTGACGGCAAAAACATTTATAAAGCGGGAATTTTTAAAGGAAAACTAATTGACCGGCTTGGCGCGGGCGATGCTTTTGGCAGCGGTTTTGTGGCAGGATTGGTGCGCTCGCAAAGCGCTAACCGTAAAGAGCAAGGCGAACGATTTGCGCCAAGCGATTTGCAATTTGCTGTAAGATTGGGTTCGGCTAATGCGACTTCAGTTATAGAAAATATTGGCGCCAAGGAGGGGATTTTGACGCGACAAGAATTTGAAAAAAGTTCAAGATGGAAAAATCTTTTAATAAAAGTTAAAAATCTGCGATAAAAATGAATCCTTACGAAAAAATCGCCAAAATTCTCCGGGTTGATAAAGATACCGTCCGCCTTATTGAGGAAAAACTTGGCGCCTTGACCGGAAAAAAAGACGTAATGACCAGAATAATTGAAGAGAACGAAACCGAAATCAGAAAGAGGCTGGATTTTCTGGGTTTGGGTCGCCAGCTTACCGCCAAAGAAATTTTTGACGCCTTAATCAGCAAAATTGAAGCTGATGATGCTCAGCTATTTAAAGTTTTCGGCTCACCCTCAGTGCTTGTTTCCAAAGATTGGCAGCGAGTTTTAGAAATTGCCCGAAATATTGCCGATAAACCAAAAGGTTTCTTTCTTAAACAAGAAAAAGCAGCGGAGCTTTTAAGAAGTCAACCGCCGGTAGAAATTCTTAAAATTCTGAATTATAAGGATGCAAATGAAATGCTGCAAAAAGAAGATGTTTTTGAAATTTTCAGCGCTTTGCGATTTGTTGAAGGAAACGAATGGTTAAATAAAGTTTTCTTTAAACAATACGAAAATCTTAAGCCCGACGACTTTGAATTAAGGGAAATTAAGGTTTTGGCCTTACCGGAAAAGTGGGCTCAAATTGCCCAGAATTTTATCAAATATAAATATCATAACATCAGCAACCTGAAGGAATTGGGATTAATCTATACCATTCCTTTGTCTTTGGAGATTTCCGGAGAAACAATGCGGAATTTCGGTCTGATACTCCATTATTTCAGTGAAATAAAATTTTATTCTGGACTCTTTGAAAAGTTCAGCCGCGATAGTGACAATTTCGCAAAAAATTTAATTTCTTTACTGCGCGGCGATGTTATTGATGAACGTCTGCCGAGTTCCCCAAAAACCCGATGGTTGATTATTCAAAGGTATTTGGCCAAAGATGATGAAAATGATTGGCGGCTATTTGAGCCCCATATCAACCCGGAGGCAATGCATTGGGAAAAGGCGGAAAACATGTTGGTTAAGGCAGGTGAAGTGCTTGATGGTTTTTCGGCTGACTTGGCTTTTTGGGAAAACCTCAATTGGGTGGGCGATTATTTTAATACCGAAGCCGGCATTGATGTCTTGGTCAGTTTTAATTTGATTGATACGGCAATGTCTCTGATAAAACAAAAAGAGTTTATAAAATACCTTTACCATCATCAGGAGGCCCTATGGAATAAAATCTTCACTGAGTATTTTGGCGAGGAAAAAATGGAAGAGATGATGAAAGAAAATATTATCAAAGGATGGTTTGAAATCTGACCCATAACCTATGATAAAAAGTTAGTCAAGTCTTTCACGATCGTGAGACACTTGACTAATAAAAAAGAGTTCATTACTCATTACTATACTATCTATGTTTCGGCGTGAACCAGAAACCCAGTCGGAATTTTCCGCCTAACATCAGCCGAGTTTGGGCTTCCAGCCCCGGAAAAGCGCCGAAAATAATCAAGGTGATAGGCATTAAGAACCATTGAAAGAAATAGAGGAGATAATGCCACTTTCTAAACCAACTTGGCCGGGGAGGCAATAAAATAATGCTTAAAATTGCCGAGGTCACAATCCCAATCATGGCTAAAGTCATAATTATTCGGGTGATTTGAGGCAGATTATAAGAAAGAAGGGTAAAATTGAAAGCTGACCCCCCTAAAACCAGAGGCAGCCAGCCCAAGAGAAAAATTATTAAGGCATTGGTGGCCCAGGAATGAAAGCTTTCCATAATTACAGAACTCCAATACCATTTTTTACGAAGTGGTATTTTTTTGTTTTTTCTGAAACCGTTTAAAAAATAAGGTATATTTTCACAACCCCAGCCCCATCTGCGCTGCTGTTTATATTGGTTAGCCATTGTTTGCCAGAAAGTGGGAGCCACATTGGCATCCATTGAGACCATATAGAAAAGTGGTTCCACCCGCCAGTCAGCGTTGTAATGAAAATAGCATTGCCAAAAAATTCTGGAATCTTCAGAAACAATATTGGTTTGCCAAAAACCGATTTCCACGACGGCTTTGAAAGGCATAGAATGCGAGGAAAAAGTGGTCTGTCTCTCGGGCCGGGACTGTTGAATCATATGCCAGAAAGTTGAAGAAAGAGCGATGACTCTGGCCAAAGCCGGTGCCTGAAAAATATTGTTGGTGAATAAAGGAATGGGCTGAAAACTGGAACGTTGCGGACACTGACACGTTAAAAAAACATAAGTCAGGCGAGCAAAATAATCCGGCAGAACTTGGGTGTCAGCATCAAAAACCGAAACCAAAATATTTTCGTAAGGAATTTTTAGGGGGTCAATAATCAATCTTTTTGCTTCTTTGGCAGCCCAGGTTTGGTTTGAGCCCTTGCCAGGAATTTCATTTGGAAGATTAGCCGGGTGTGTGGTGGTTAAAAATCTGAAAAATTTATCCCTAAAATCGCGCTGGATTTTCTCAATTATTTCTTGGGCTGATTGACCAGCTCGTTCCTCAGCTGATAAAACCACAATTAACTTGTCTTTTGGGTAATTAATTTTTGATAAAGCCTGAAACGATTCTCTGACCACTTCGTACTGTTCTTTGCATATCGGCAAGATGACAAGGTGATAAATTTCTTGCCAATTCTGAATTCTGAATTCTGAATTCTGAATTAACTTGTTTAGCCAATTAATCTTTAAATTCCCCCGCATCTTTGAAAAGGTGGCGCGGAGATGAAAGGAAAGGTAAAGAGTCTTGAAAAGCCAATAAATATCAAAAAGAATAATAAAAATTGCCACTGCGGTCGGCGTCAGCCAAGAAAGAATAAACATTAAAATTATAGTCATCCAGGCCAAAAGCCCGGGAATCATCTCAAAAAACCTGTACATAATTGACTTTTATATTTTACTTTATATAATTTACTTTGTATAATATTGTACTATGCCCAGTAATATTACTTCAATGACTTGCTTTTTTAAAAAAGCAAGTCGGTAAATTATTGGGCAAAATAAATTATCAAATTAATTATCAACATATTTTTAACCAATAATCTAATTTATTGAATTATTGAGTTGAAGTAACGTTACTGGGTATGAACAAAAAATTTTTAGTAATCATTATTTTCGCAGTTTTATTAGTTGGACTTTTCGGTTCGTTGATTTCCGTTAACTCTGCCGGAGCGAACCCCGTTAGAAATATAATTTCTAACGGGGCAGGTATTTTTCAGAATTTTTATAACCAGTATTTGAAACCGTTTATTCCTCAGGGCATTCAGACACCCCCTCAATCACCATCGCCAATTTATACGCCGACAGTTGACTATGAACAAGCAGTAATTAAAGCAGTAGAACAAGCTTCGCCAGCGGTCATTTCCATTACAATTTCTAAAAATGTGCCGATTATTGAACAATGTCCTTATAATCCTTTTTCCGATTTACCGCCGGAATTTCAACAGTTCTTTGGCCAGGGATTTGAATTTTATCAGCCCTGTCAAAAAGGAACCAAGCTTCAAGAAATTGGCGGCGGCAGCGGTTTTATTATTTCTCCCGATGGCCTGATTGTTACCAACAAACACGTGGTCTTTGACGAGAAAGCCGAGTATACGGTTTTCACTAATGACGGAAAAAAATACAAAGCGGAAATTTTAGCCAGGGACCCCTCAAGAGATTTGGCAATCATTAAAATTTCCAGCCAGAATCTGCCGGTTCTCCAGCTAGGCGATTCAGATTCCATCAAATTGGGACAAACGGCCATTGCCATCGGTAATGCCTTGGGAGAATTCCGAAATACGGTTTCGGTTGGAGTAATTTCAGGGCTCTCAAGAAGCGTGACCGCTTCAGGCGGCGACACCTCAGAGACGCTTGAAGGATTGATTCAGACCGACGCCGCCATTAACGCCGGTAATTCCGGCGGCCCGCTTTTAAATCTTAAAGGCGAGGTCATCGGCATTAATGTGGCGATGGTTTCCGGCGCCCAGAATATTGGTTTTACCATTCCCATCAATCAGGTTAAAAAAGCCATTGAGTCGGTCAAAAGCACCGGCCGGATTATCAGCCCTTATTTAGGCATCCGCTATATGATGATTACTGCGGATTTGGCTAAGGGACAGAAACTGGCGACTGATAACGGTGTTTTGATTCAAGGTGATAAAAACAATATAGCTGTCCTTCCAAATTCGCCGGCGGCCAAAGCCGGGCTTAAAGCTGGAGACATTATAACTGAAATAAACGACAAGAAGCTCACCCAAGATAAATCATTGGGTTCAGCGCTCCAAGAATACAATGTCGGCGATGTCATCACTTTGAAAGTGCTCAGGGCTGGCACAGAAATGACTTTTAAAATTACTCTTGAGGAAAGACCAAAAAATTTATAAAAAATGAATTTTCAACGTTTTACAATTAAAGCCCAAGAGGCATTGCAGAACGCGCAGGAAATTGCCGCAAAAGAAAATCACGGCGAGTTTAAAGCCGTTCATCTTTTGGCTGCCTTACTTATGGACGAAAGTTCTTTAGTCAGACCCGTGCTTCTTAAAGCCGGAGTCAACATGGAAACTTTGTCTAAGCAAATTGATGAAGCATTGAAGAAAGAACCAAAAATTTTTTCCGGCGCTAATCTGGCCCAACTTTATCTTTCTCAGGAATTAATGCAGGTTTTGGATAAATCGGCGAAAATCGCCTCAAGCCAAAAAGACGAATTTGTTTCCTGCGAGCATTTGCTTTTGGGAATTTTGGAAATTCCCTCAAGCGCCAGTCGGATTCTGGAAGAATTCGGTCTGCGCCGGGAAACAATTCTGAGAATTTTAGCCGGGTTGCGGGGGTCAATGCGAATTACCGATGAAATGCCGGAATCAAAATTCCAGGTTTTGGAAAAATATGCCATTAATTTAACGATTCAAGCCAAAGAGGGGAAACTTGATCCGGTCATCGGCCGCGACGAAGAACTCCGCCGCGTAATTCAGGTTTTAAGCCGTCGCACCAAAAATAATCCGGTTTTAATCGGCGAGCCCGGAGTCGGTAAAACCGCCATTGTTGAAGGTCTGGCTCAGCGGATTGTTTCAGGCGACGTACCTGAGCCGCTAAAAGAGAAAGAAATTATAATGCTTGATTTGGGTTCATTGATTGCCGGCACGAAATTCCGGGGCGAATTTGAGGACCGGCTGAAAGCTTTCATTAAGGAAATTCAGAATGCGGCCGGCCGATATATTCTTTTTATTGATGAAATCCATATGATTGTGGGCGCCGGAGCGGCTGAAGGAGCAATTGATGCTTCCAATCTGTTAAAGCCGGCTTTAGCCCGGGGAGAACTGCGAGCCGTTGGCGCGACCACGACCCGGGAATACCAGCGTTACATTGAAAAAGATGCGGCCTTAGAGCGGAGATTTCAGCCGATTATGGTTGAAGAACCGTCCATTGAGGACAGTATCGCAATTTTGCGCGGCTTAAAAGAGAAATATGAAATTCATCACGGCATAAGGATTTCTGATGAGGCGATTGTCGCAGCAGTTAATCTTTCAGCCCGCTATATCTCCGACAGGTTTTTGCCGGACAAAGCAGTCGATTTAATTGATGAGGCGGCATCTGCTCGTCGGTTGGAAACTGAAAGTTTGCCGACCGAAATTGATAAATTAAGAAGAGAAATCACCCGCTTGGAAATTGAACGTCAGGCCCTGCTTAGCGACCAGCGACAAGCGACAAGCGAAAAGCGAAAAGATAATAAGCGATTAACTGAAGTTGAAAAAGAATTGAAAAAATTAAAAGAAAAAAACGACGAACTCTCGGCTGAGTGGCATGCCGAAAAGATTTCTTTTGAATATTTGCATAATCTCCAGAAGAAAGTGGAGGATTTACGTCGGGAAGCGGAATTAGCCGAGAGAGAAGGAAATCTGGAAAGAGTGGCCAAGATAATTTACGGAGAACTGCCTCAGGCGGAGAAAGAATTTAAAGCCCTTGAGAAAAGACACTTGGATAAAAAACAGAAAAAAACGGAAAAAGAAAGATTCATCAAAGAAGCGGTTGACGAAGAGGATATTGCCGGGGTTGTTTCCCGCTGGACCGGCATTCCTGTTTCCCGAATGTTGGAATCGGAAATGGAGAAACTTTCCCGGATTGAGGAGGTGTTGGGTAAACGAGTAGTGGGTCAGGAGGAGGCGATTCGGGCGGTGGCTAACGCTTTGCGCCGGGCTCGGGCTGGACTGGCCGAAGAAGATAAACCCCTTGGCTCTTTTATGTTTTTGGGACCAACCGGGGTTGGGAAGACCGAATTAGCCCGCGCTTTATCAGAATTTATGTTTAACGACGAAAAAGCCCTGGTTCGGATTGATATGTCGGAATATATGGAAAGGCATTCCACCGCCAGATTAATCGGCTCACCGCCGGGCTATGTGGGTTATGAAGAAGGGGGACAGTTGACTGAGACCGTCAGGCATCGGCCCTACAGCTTGATTCTCTTTGATGAAATTGAAAAAGCCCATCCGGAAGTTTTCAATATTCTGCTCCAAATTCTTGACAACGGCCGCCTGACTGACGGCAAGGGCAAGTTGGTTAATTTTAGAAACTCCATCATCATTCTTACCTCTAATGTCGGCAGCGAGTATTTCAAGGAAATATCGCGCTTGGGTTTTGAAGTGTCAGAATCGTCTGAAAAGGAAGATTTGAACGATAAAACCAAAATTTTTAAAGAAAAGGTATTAACTGAGCTTAAAACAACATTTCGACCGGAATTTCTTAACCGCTTGGACGAAATTATCATCTTTGACCCCTTAACCGCAAAAGAAATTGAGAAAATCGTTGGCCTTCAGCTTGACATCCTTAAACAAAAACTAATTCAGAGAGATATTACCGTTGCCTTTGACAATTCCTTAAAAAAACACCTGGTGGAAAAGGGTTTTGACCCGGAATACGGCGCCCGACCGATTAAAAGACTGATTCAAAAACTGGTCACTGACCGGTTAGCTGACAAATTTATTCACGGTGAATTAAAAAATGTTAAGAAAATTAAAATCGGTTTTAAAGAGCCCCAAGGCATTGCTCTCACCATTGGCGCTTAAGGCGGCAATCTTTAGCGCCTTATTGCTATTAGCTATTAGCAATTGGCTGTTTGCTGTGGTTTTTATCCTGGTGAGTTTTTATCTTTATTTCAGGCCTTCTCTTAACGGCAGTCAGTTTATTCTTTCTTTCTTGGTTCTTCTCGCCACCTCGCTTTTGGTTATTAAATCATCATTCATCGTTTATGGTTCACTGTTCATCGTTGTTTTCTTCGGTTTCCTCTTTTTTCTCCTTTTGGGAATTAAAAACTTAATCTTTGTCAATCGCCAACCCTTTTATTATCTGTTTAATGGTCTTTTGCTTCTGGTAGTTTTTATCTCTTTCTTCTGGGCCGGGAACTCTCATCTTTTTTTCATAAAATATCTTTCGGTATTTTTCGCCATTGCCTTTCTTTTCAGAGAATTTTTGACCTTTTCCATCAATGGCTTTTCAAATTCTACCAAAAAGAATCTGATTGTTTATGGAACGACGTTTCTGATTCTTCAGCTCCTTTGGGCAATTACTCTTTTGCCCATCAGCTTTCTCAATGAGGCGTCTTTGGCTTTGTTAATTGTCCTGATTTTACAAGATTTCATCACCCATCATTTCAGCGGCACCATGAGCCGTCAAATAGTGTTAAGAAATGTTACGATATTCTTGATTTTAAACTTAGTGATTTTTGGCGCTTCCAAGTGGACCCCGTAACTCAACTAGTTGAGTTACGGGGTGGACCCCGTAAGCGAAACTAAAGCAATTTTGGTTCGTTATCTTGTATTGATACCCGACTGAAAGCCCAAAAGTTATCCACAGTTGACATTTACAAAGAATTGTTTAATGATTAATAATAATTAAAAAGTTTTTGGGTTCAGAGTGAGGCTGAATCGCTACTTAACTTCCGTCTTTTTATTATCGATTTTTTGTAGCCAGTCTCACTTTGAAAGTGAGATTTTTTTATTGATATTGCGGTTATTCTTTTATTGAGCTGCTGCCTAACCTCACAGGGCAAAGTAGTGGGTCGACGATAGAAGCAGTAACCCTTCAGAAAAGTTAATAAGTCGAAAAATAAAAATATATGAGTAAAACAATAAAGAAAATTTCTGCTATCGGTCTTTCTTTGACGACAGTAATGTGTCTTTCCGGAGCAGCTATGGCTTTGCCAATGGTAGCTTCGGCAGTGACCACGACAGAGCTTCAAGCCCAAATTACTACTCTGTTAGCCCAAATTCAGGCATTGCAGGCGCAATTAGGCGCTGCGCAAGGAACAACATCGGTTCCTACGATTACTCGCGACCTCACCGTGGGTAGCACAGGAAGTGATGTTAAATCATTGCAGCAATTCTTGAACGCTCAAGGGTATGCAGTGGCGGCTTCTGGCGTTGGTTCAGTGGGCAATGAAACCACTACCTTTGGTCCATTGACCAAGGCAGCTTTGGCAAAATATCAGGCAGCTAAAGGAATTTCTCCAGCTGTTGGATATTTTGGTTCAATCACCAGAGCGTATGTTAATTCATTAGCTGCTGTTATTCCAACAACTCCGACAACTACATTCCCAGCCGGTTGTACTTCAGCCGTTGGCTTTAGTCCAACAACCGGTGTGTCGTGTGCTGCTACAACGACAACCACAGCAACGACAACCACGACCGCGGCCGCCGAAGGTTCATTCACAGCAACCTTGTCGGCTACCCCGGCAAGCAACGCTGCTGCTTCAGCTGGAGCTAACGTTCCAGTCTATGGTATTAACGTTAGAGCTACTGGTTCTGATATAAAGATTGACAGATTA
>Ga0315279_10007680_pt1 | contig 13254 bp, 12 predicted proteins | sample YL17G06_20_MG_FD_203694 | JGI IMG/M metagenome (GOLD analysis project Ga0315279, IMG submission 203694) | Sediment microbial communities from Yellowstone Lake, YNP, Wyoming, USA - YL17G06_20 | ecosystem: Environmental > Aquatic > Freshwater > Lake > Sediment | place: USA: Wyoming | collected... | reverse complement strand
GTGGCATCGTGACGGCGTCCGGGGGCAACCACGGCCTCGCCGTCGCCTACGTGGGCTGGCTGGGCAAGACGACGGCGACGATATTCCTCCCCGGGAACGTGTCGCCCGAGAAGGTCAAGAAGATGGAGCGCTGGGGCGCCAAGACGGTCATCAGGGGCAGTCAATGGCACGAGGCCAACCGGGCGGCCCTGGACATGGCGGCCCGCGAGGGCCTCGCGTATTTCCACCCCTTCGCCGATCCCCTGGTGATCGCCGGTCAGGGGACGGTGGCCCTGGAGATCCTCGAGCAGGCGCCTGAGGTGGATGACATCCTGGTGGCCATCGGCGGGGGCGGGCTGATCAGCGGAATCGCCTTGACGATCAAAGTCCTGCGGCCGTCCGTGCGAGTCATCGGCATCGAGCCCACAGGGTCGCCGACGCTTCACGAAAGCGTCAAGGCCGGGCGCGTGGTGGAGCTGAAGGAGATCACGACCATCGTCCCGACCATGGCGTGCGCCAAGACCGAGGCGATCAACCTGAAGATCGTCCAGCGCTGTGTGGATGAGATCGTCCTCGTCAGCGACGAGGACATGCACGAGGCCGCACGCTGGCTGTGGTTCGAGATGGGGCTGGCCGCCGACCTGAGCGGGGCCGCCTCCATCGCGGCCCTGCGCAGCGGCAGGGTACGGCCGGCGAGGGGGCGCAAGGTGTGCGCCCTGGTCTGCGGCGCGGGACCGGACGGATTGGCGTGAGCCTCCGGGCTCTTCGCCCGGATGCGAGTTCGGAGGCGGGCAAGAGGGCGGAGAGTTCGCGCAGGCATCTCATGAAGCGTCGGCATTCCACTGCGCTCGCTGTTGATGCCAGCGCCGGCCCGCGCACCCCCCGCCAAGGTGATCGGATCCTGACCCACAGGCGCGGCGGGAAACCGGCCGTGCAGGAGCTCCTCAGGAAGCCCGACTGGGGCGCCACCCCGCCCGCTCAGGTCGTGAATCCAAAAGAGCCGTCGCGGCCGGACGGAACGAGTACGGCTACGCGCAGCCGCCAGACCGTGTCCGGAGGGCCGGGGCCTACTCCTGAAAGTGCGCGGTGACCGTGCCGATGGGGTCGAAGCGGGCCTCGATGCGATCCCCGGCCTGGATGGGGAACATCTGAACGAACGAGCCGGCCATGATCCGCACCCCCGCCTCCAGGCTGCGGCCGAACTGGCTCAGCTTGTTGGCCAGCCAGGCGACCGAGGCGGCGGGATCTCCCATCACCGCCTCCCCGCCGGCCGCTGCGACCGACTTGCCGTTGATAAACACCTCGACCCTGGTGTCCCTGAGCGCCAGCTCGGCGGGCAGGGGGCTCAGCGCCGCTCCGGTGACGAAGTACTTCTGCTGGGCGTTGTCCGCGATGGCGAGCGGGGGATCGTCCGCGAATGCGGCCCGCCTCTCCACCAGCTCGAAGGCCGGGGCGACAGCGGAGATAGCCGCGCGCGCCTGGGCGACCGTGACGTCGGGGCCCTTCAGGGTCTGGCCCACGGTGAAACAGAGTTCAGTCTCGAAGCCGGGAGCGATCAGCTCGCTCATCTTGAAAGTCAAGCCGGAAGGCTTGTGGCCGCTGGCCAGAAGTACGCCGAATATCGGCTCGTGATAGCCGATCTGCTTGCGGATGGATTCGGCGGTCAGCCCCACCTTCCACCCCGCATGTCGCTCTCCCTCTTTCACCCGTCGTTCCAGGAAGCCCAAATTGACCCGATACGCCTCGTCCATGGTGAGCTTGCCCTTCAATTCCGGCGGGCAGTACACGCCTCGCCGATGCGCCTCCCAGATCATGTCCATCGCCCGGTGCAGGTCCATGTGCGTTCCTCCCGTTGGCGCCGAAGTTGCTCCCGCTGATGAGCCTATCACGATCGCCGGCGCCCCCCCCAAAGAGAATTTGCTGGCACCGGAAGGATTCTTGGCGCCGGACAGCCCCATCAGTGCTCGCCTCTGACGCGCCCTACCCCCTTTTTCGAGCCGATAACTGTCCGATCGTGCTCGTATCGCCCTTCTCAAGAGGCACTCTGCCTAGATTCCGCCGGCACCTTGACTCATCCTGCCGCCGCTGATAGTCTTTATGCGACGCTCTTCGGCACCGCCCTGGCCCGTGCCTGAGAGAGCGCGGACCCCCGCAGTGCAGAGACATCTCATGACCCCAAGGCTTTCTGGCTTTATTTGCGGGGGTCACGACAGGAGTGAGCATGGGCTCTAATCGTGGGTTCGTGCCGCACTGGTTCATGATGCTGATGTTGATCGGCGCCGCGATCGTCATCGTCGCAGCGATCGTCATCCCCATCCTCTCGCGGATGTTCGCCAAGTAGACCATGTTTCAATACATGACGACCCAGGCCATCCTGGTCCTGCTGGCCTTCTGCTTCCTCATCGCGCTGATCATCATTGCGGGCGTGATCGGCCACATACGGAGGCGGGACCCGAATTTCACGCCACCGCCGGTCCGGTTCGTCCCCCACTGGCAAATGATGTCGATGCTGGGCCTGGCCCTGCTCGCGATTCTCGCCGCCATCCTCGTCCCGTTCATCCTGCGGCTGTTGAGTCCCTAGGTGATGTCACCCACCAGCCAGCTTAGCTCGCGCCATGCAACCACACGTCCCTGGAGGAATCATTCATGTCACACACCATCCGAGTGATCCAGTACGGATTGGGTCCTATCGGGACCGCCATCGCGCGCCACATCGCAGAGCGCCCAGGCTTGGAGCTGGTCGGTGGTGTGGACATTGATCCTGCCAAGGTCGGCAAGGACATGGGGGAGGTCATCGGTCTGGGCCGCCCCCTGGGTTTCCCCGTGGCTGCCAAGCTGTCACGGGTCCTCGCCAGGACACAGGCCGACGTGGTGATGCACACCACCAGCTCGTACTTCGACCGGTTCAAGGATCAAATCACCGAGATCCTGGAAGCGGGATTGGACATCGTCTCAACCGCCGAGGAACTTTCGTTCCCATGGCTGGCCCATCCCCAAGAGGGCGCCGCTGTTGACGCCGTGGCCAAGGGGGTCGGTAAGACCGTCCTGGGCACGGGCATCAATCCCGGCTTTCTCATGGACTCGCTCCCCCTCTGCCTCACCGCCCTCTGCCAGCGGGTGGACCGCATAGACATCGCCCGGATCCAGAACGCCTCCCTCCGCCGCGGGCCGTTCCAGGCCAAGATCGGCTCCGGCATGACGGTGAGAGAGTTCCAGGCCAAGATGGATGCCGGGCGCATGGGCCACGTCGGCCTGCCTGAGTCCGTGGCAATGGTCTTCCACGCGCTGGGAAAAAAGCTGGCGCGCTACGAGTCAGCCGTCGAGCCGGTCGTGGCCGACAAGCGGGTCAAGACGGACTACTTCGACGTGGAGCCCGGGCGTGTCAAGGGCCTCAAGCAAGTGGCCCGAGGATACACTGACGCGGGCGAGTTCATGACCCTCACCTTCATCGCCGCTCTGGATACGCCGAACGAAGCGGACACCATCAAGATCACCGGCAAGCCCAACCTGGAAGCCGCCCTCAAGGGCACGAACGGCGATATCGGCACGGTGGCCATTGCCGTGAATGCGATCCGCCGGGTAAGAGACGCCCGGCCTGGCCTGGTCACGATGTGTGACTTGCCCATCATCACCGCATGGTAGAGGCCGAGCCCGAATAGCCCGCGTAACACGCGACACATGGGAGGAAGGGAATCAGGGGCCGCTCATTCGTGTTTGCATCGCCAATACGGCCAAAGCAGCTTGAATCGTTAACCCGGTCTTCTATTTCTCGAGCAGAGGAGGAGTCATCATGCCACCGGTGGGAATTGCGATGGCAGGGAATGGAATGATCGCCGGCGTCCACATCACGGCTCTGAAGGAGATCCCCGATGCCCGGATCGTGGGTGATTGGGGCCTGCCACCCGAAGAGGCCCAGCGCTTTGCGGAACAGCACCAGATCGGCGCTTACCGGAGTTACGACGAGTTGCTGGGGGACCCCGAGGTCCATGCGGTCATCATCTGCCTTCCCTCGGGGCATCATGGGGAATATGGGATGAAGGCCGCTTCCGCCGGGAAGCATGTGATCCTCGAGAAGCCCATCGATGTCACTGTCGCCAAAGCCAGGGCCCTCATCCAGACCTGCCAGAAGAACGACCGGAGGCTGTCGGTTATCTTCCAGCACCGGTTCACGCTGGCCGCCAGGAAGCTTCGCAAGGCGCTGGACCAGGGACTCCTCGGACGATTGATCCTCGGAGACGCCTACGTCAAGTGGTATCGCTCCCCGGCCTACTATTCGAGTAGTGCCTGGCGGGGGACCAAGGCCATCGATGGAGGCGGCGCCCTCATGATGCAGGCCATCCATATCATCGACCTGCTCCAGTGGATGATGGGCGGGGTGAAGCGCGTCTGCGGGCTGGCCAGGACCTCGACCCACGCCATCGAATCGGAGGACCTCGGCGTTGCCGTGGTGGAGTTCTCCAATGGAGCGGTGGGCGTGATCGAGGGCTCCACGGCGATCCAGCCCGGCTTCAAGGAGCGGATCGAGATCCACGGCCAGAAGGGATCCGTCATCCTCGAAGGGGACAACATCACCGCGTGGAAGGTCGAAGGGTGCAACGAGGCCGACTACGTGGACGAGGTGAAGGTGTCCTACGGATCCACCAGTTCGCCCGCCATCTCCCATACGAACCACAAGGCCCAACTGGAGGAGATCGTCGCGGCCATCCAAAAGAACGCGGACTCCTCCGTGAACGGGGAAGAGGGTCTGAAGTCCCTGCGGATCATCCTGGGCATCTACGAGTCTTCTGAGAAGGGACGGTGGATCGAGCTGTGATCGCCTGCATCCCCGGCTGAAGGACGCCCCTTCTCCCGAGGTCTCCCGGAACGATGGGAGATGGCACGGCTGAGGAGGCCGAGGCGGCTACCGCCCGCGGGACAATCGACGGTATAACGCCTCGACCTCGGCCCTCTCGCGACGAAATGGGCCTTCGGCCTCCAGCTTGAGGCTGGTGACGGCGGCGGCCCACCTCACGGCCTCGGCCGGAGGGGCCGTCAACCGTCGGGACAGGTACGCCGAGGTGCACGTGTCCCCACGCCCGCTCCGTCCCCGCACTTCCTCCGGCACAAAGGGCGCCTCGTCGAACACCCCGTCGTGATAGACCAGCACGCCACCTCCGTGGGTGAGCAGGACTTCGCGCGGACCGTAGGCGGCCAGTCGCTCGGCCGCGACATGCCGGTCGGATTCCCCGGTGAGGAGCCTGGCCTCGACGGCATCGGTCTTGAGCACCGTCACGTGCCTCAAAACGGATTCCTTGCCTGGCCAGCCATCGAAGGTCAGGGTGCCGTCCCGGACGACCCGGAGGAAGCCCTGCACATCCAGGGCGACGATCGTCCCCCTGGCAGCCAGGGCTTCCACGACCCCCGGCGGCACCTCGCCTCGCACCGAGGCCCCGATCGCAAACGCCTTGGCCTGCAGGCCCGCCACCTCGTCCACCGTGAAGGGTCCGGCCGAGCTGGTCATCTCGATGGTGCGTTCGTCGAGATTGGCCGTGGGGTAGGTGAGACGCAGGAGCGTGGAGGCGGGCGTGGTGCGCGCGAACACCGTCACGCCCAGCCGCTCGAGCTCCTCCACCACGTGCCAGTCCTCGCCGGCCAGTCGCGTGACCACGGCGACATTGAGCCCCATCCGCACGGCAACGCTGGCGCCGTAATTGAACGCGCCGCCGTCGACCGTCCGGGTGAGGTGGGGGTAGACGATGGTGTCCTTGGTGTAATGGCCGACGAACGCGATGTCGAATGTCATGGCGCCTCGCTCGCTGAGAAAAAACGGACAGGGGAATGCCGGAGGTGTCCCGGACCCGTCCCGTCCGCATCGACCAGGGACAGCGTATCACACCCCACGCACCTCCGCACTCGCCGCAGCCACCCGGACCTTCCCGGTCTGTACCGAGGCACGTCCCGGGAGATCGCCTGGCAGCCCAGGTCCTCCTGGCGCGATCCTGCTTTTGTTTGTGCAGTCCGGGCCACCTGGTCTATAATCCCTCGTCGCCCGCGGTGATTTCCGGCTTTCAGACCTTTCCCGAAGGAAGTGTCATCCCCATGTCTGTGGACCCCATCCTGGCCGACCTGAATCCGCCTCAGGAAGAGGCGGTGCTGCATGGCGAGGGGCCGCTCCTCATCCTGGCCGGCGCCGGCTCGGGGAAGACGCGCGTCATCACCCGCCGGATCGCCTACCTGATCGGGCGGCGCGGCGTCCAGCCCTGGCAGATCCTGGCGGTGACCTTCACCAACAAGGCCGCCGACGAGATGCGACGGCGAGTGGAACAGCTCCTGGGCGCGCGGGGCCTGACCGTGGCGCTGGGGACCTTTCATTCCACCTGCGTCAAGATCCTGCGCAAGTGGCATCGCGAGCTCAACCTCCGCAGCAGCTTCGTGATCTACGACGAGGCGGATCAGCTGGGCCTCATCAAGGACTGTTTGAAAACGCTGGACCTCAGCGAGCGGACGTTGAACCCACGGGGGGTGGCGGCGCGGATCAGCCGGGCCAAGAACGAGATGCTGACGCCGGGCGAGTATGCCACCGTGGCCAACGATTTCACCGAGGAGCGGACGGCCAAGATCTACGCCCTTTACCAGGACCGCCTGCGGGCCAGCCACGCGGTGGACTTCGACGATCTGCTGATGCTCACCGTGTTGCTCTTCCGCGACAAGCCCCACGTCCTGCAGTATCACCAGAATCTCTGGCGCTACGTGCTGGTGGACGAGTACCAGGATACGAACCGTGCCCAGTACCAGATCGTCAACTTCCTCAGCCGGGCTCACGGGAACCTGTGCGTCGTCGGCGACGACGACCAGTCCATCTACCGGTGGCGGGGGGCGGACCTCAACAACATCCTGGACTTCGAGCCAGACCATCCGGGGTGCACGGTCATCCGGCTGGAGCAGAATTACCGGTCCACCCAGAACATCCTGGACGGCGCCGGCGGCGTCGTGGCGCACAACGTCGGCCGGAAGGGCAAGACCCTCTGGACCGAGAACCCGGCCGGCGAACCGATCGTCTTTTACCAGGCGCGGGACGAACAGGCCGAGGCGGACTTCGTGGTCCGGACGATCCGGACCCTGTCCGCCGAAGGCGGATACACGCTGGATGACTTCGCCATCTTTTACCGGACCAATGCCCAGTCGCGCGTCCTGGAAGATGCCCTGCGCCGCGAGGTCACCCCGTACGTCATCGTCGGAGGCCTGCGCTTCTACGAGCGGAAAGAGATCAAGGACATCCTCTCGTATCTCCGGCTGGGTGCGAATCCCGACGACGCCCAGAGCTTCAAGCGCGTCGTCAACGTCCCGCCACGGGGGATCGGCCAGGCCACGGTGGACAAGCTGGAGGGGCTGGCCATCGCCGAGCGGATCTCGATCTGGGAGGCGTGCAAGCTGGCGGGCGACCGGAAGATCCTGGGCCCGAGGGCCGTCAAGGCCCTGGACGAGCTGGTGGCGCTGATCGAGCGGACCCGGACCACGCTGGAGGTGACCACGGTCCCGGAACTCATCCTGGAGCTGCTGGAAACCACGGGATACCTGGCAGACCTCAAGAACGAGGGAACGATCGAGGCGGAATCGCGGATCGAGAACCTGCAGGAGCTTGTCTCGGCCGCCCGGGAGTTCATGGAGCGCAGCGAGGACCAGAGCCTCCAGGCCTTCCTGGACAGCGTGGCACTGATCGCCGACATCGATGAAATGGCCGAGGGGACGGGCGCGGTGACCCTGATGACCCTCCACGCCGCCAAGGGCCTCGAATTTCCAGCGGTCTTCATCACCGGCATGGAGGAGGGGGTGTTCCCTCACGCCCGCGCCATGACCGATGATGACGAGCTGGAGGAAGAGCGCCGCCTGTGCTACGTCGGCATGACCCGCGCTAAAGCGCGGCTGTTCCTCTCGGCCGCCCTCTCCCGGCGGCTCTACAACAATGACGCCTACAACCTCCCCTCCCGGTTCCTGGACGAGGTGCCGACCCATCTGCTGGAGCGAGTGGACGGCCTGGGGGGCGGACGAGAGACGAGAGTCGAGAGACGAGAGCCGAGACGGGAGCCAGCCGGGTCGAGATATGAGGCGGAGGAGCCGTTCGTGGATCACCTCCAGATCGGGATGCGGGTGCGCCATCCCGACTGGGGCATCGGCACCATCAGGGAGCGCATCGGCGAGGGCGAGGACCTGAAAGTCGTCGTCACCTTCGCGGGCGTCGGCCGGAAGAAACTGGCGGCGACCTTCGTCCACCTGGAGGGCGCATAAAGGAAGCAATCAGGCAATCCGGCGATTTGGCAATCAGGGGTTCCGAGTTGCCCGATTGTCAGATTGGTGTGTAATCCTGGCGGTCTTGGCGTCTTGGCGGTGAGAAGGAGGCTCTGGTGGCGAAGATCACGCGGAAAGAGGTCGAGCACGTGGCGCGGCTGGCGCGACTGGAATTGACCGAGGAGGAGAAGGAGCGGATGACCGCCCAGCTCGACTCCATCCTCGGGTACATTGACAAGCTGAGCCACCTGGACACCTCCCGGGTCGAGCCGACCACGACGGTCATTCCCATGGTCAGCGTGATGCGCGAGGACGAGGGCCGCCCGTCCCTGAAGCAGGAAGAGGCTTTGGCTAACGCGCCGGATCGCGAGGACGTCTTTTTCCGGGTGCCGAGGATCATCGAGGACTAGCCCCACTACATGGCAACTGGGCGACCGGGCAACCAGGCAACGGGGAATCCCCCGATTGCCCCCCATGGCGACCTTGGCGCCTTGGCGGTTAAGATCACGGAGATGAGAGCGTGGAACTCTACCGCCTGACCATTCATGAGCTTCGCGATCTGATCCAGAAGGGAGAGGTGTCGCCGGTCGAGGTGGTCCAGAAGTTTTTCGCCCGAATCGGCCAGGTCGAGGACCGCATCCAGGCCTTCAACACCTTGACGCCCCGAACCGCGCTGGCCTTCGCCCAGAAGTTCAAGGACATGCAGGTGCGGAAGGAAAAGGTGCCCCCCCTGGCGGGCATTCCCCTAGCCATCAAGGACGTGATCTGCACCAAGGGCGTGGCCACCACCTGCTCGTCCAAGATCCTGGAGAAGTACATCCCGCCGTACAATGCGACCGTGGTCAACCGACTGAATGCGGCCGGTTGCGTGATGCTGGGCAAGGCCAACATGGACGAGTTCGCCATGGGCTCGTCCACCGAGAACTCGGCGTTCAAGAAGACCCGGAACCCCTGGAACCTGGAGTGCGTCCCCGGCGGATCCAGCGGCGGCTCGGCGTCGGCCGTGGCGTCCGACATGTGCGCCGGCGCCCTGGGGAGCGACACCGGCGGCTCGATCAGGCAGCCGGGCGGCTTCTGCGGTATCGCCGCCCTGAAGCCGACGTATGGTCGCGTTTCGCGCTTCGGACTCGTGGCCTTCGCCTCGTCCCTCGATCAGATCGGACCCATGACCAAGGATGTTCGGGATGCCGCCATCCTGCTCCGGGTGATCGCCGGCCATGACCCGCTGGATTCAACCTCTGCCGACATCCCGGTGCCTGATTACGAAGCCGCATTGACCGGAGAGGTCAAGGGGCTCCGGATCGGCATTCCCTCCGAGTACTTCGTTGCCGGTATGGACCCAGAGGTGGAGTCGGCGGTGCACGAGGCCATCCGGGTACTGGAGCGGCTGGGCGTGGCGCAAGAGGAGGTTTCCCTCCCGCACACCGACTATGCCGTGGCGACCTACTACCTGGTGGCCACGGCCGAGGCCAGCTCGAACCTGGCGCGGTACGACGGGGTCAAGTACGGTTACCGCACGCCCAGATCGGAGCACCTCATCGACATGTACATGAAGACCCGGCGTGAGGGCTTCGGACCCGAGGTCAAGCGGCGCATCATGCTGGGCACCTATGCCCTGAGCGCCGGCTACTACGACGCCTACTACCTGAAGGCGCTCAAGGTCCGGACCCTGATCCGGCAGGACTTCACCGAGGCGTTCAAGCGCTGCGACGTCATCGTGACCCCCACCTCGCCGACTCCGCCCTTCAAGTTCGGCGAGAAGATGGACGACCCGCTCCAGATGTACCTCTCGGACATCCTCACCATCTCGGCAAACCTGGCCGGGGTCCCGGGGATCAGTATCAACTGCGGCTTCACGAAATCCGGGCTCCCCATCGGACTCCAGATCATCGGGAAGCCCTTCGACGAGGAGACGGTCCTCAAGGTGGCCCACGCCTACGAGCAGGCCACCGGCTGGCACACACAACGACCGCGGCTCTGACGCGCTCCGCGCAGCGCTCTTCCGTTGTCGGTTTTGAATTGTCCGTTTGAAATTTTTCATTGCGCCAAGGGGTTGAGGGACACCACAAGCGGTCAGGGGGTGCAGCATGTCGATTGGGCAACTGATCCGGACGAGCGTGTGGCTTTGGATCCTCTTGGCGTTGGTCGTCCTGGCCGCGGCCTCCGCACATGCCGCGAAGGCCGTGACGAGGGCGCCCAGCGGGAAGAACCGGGACTTGGTGGTGGTGGACTACGAGCGGTGGATAGACACCCTGAAGGGGACCGTCAAAAACTTCAGTAAGGGATCCGCGCGGGACGTCACAGTGGTGGTGAGGTTTCTTGACAAGAAAAAGAAGGTGCTCGGAACCCAACGGGTGAGCGTGGGAGACCTGCGGTCGGGAGACCAAAGCTCCTGGAGCCTGGCCATCGAGGAAAGGAACCGGCCAGCGAGAAATTACGTGTTCGAGGTGCACGCGATCTGGCAATAGAACGGCACTCAGCGGTCAGCTCTCAGCCTCAGGCTGAACGCTGACAGCTGGCGGTTTTCTCCCAATGTTGTACTTTGCCTACGGCTCCAATATGCATCCTGGCCAGATGCAGAAGCGCTGCCCGGGATGCTCATTCATCGCCGCGGCACGTTTGCGGGATCATCGCATGGCTTTCACGCGGCCCTGGGCCGCATGGAACGGCGGCGGGGCGGCGGATATCCAGCCGTCGCCGGGGGGCATCGTCGAGGGGGTCGTCTGGGAGATCGCCGGGGCCCACCGCGATGCACTCGACGGGTATGAGAAGCACCCGACGGCATATACGCGCAGGGACGTGGTCGTCGAGACCTTCGAGGGAAAGACGCTGACGGCCTTTGCCTACTTTGCGAAGCCGATCGGAAGCTATCGTCCCGGGCGTCGCTACCTTCAGTCACTCATTGAGGGGGCCAGGGCGCATGGCCTGAGCCCAGCGTACATCGCCTCGCTGGAGGCGATCCCAACCGAGGATTGAGCATGCCGGAGTACGAAGCAGTCATCGGCCTGGAAGTGCACGCCGAACTTCTGACGAACTCCAAGATGTTCTGTGGGTGCAGCGTGAAGTTCGGCGCGCCGCCCAACACGCAGACGTGTCCCGTCTGCCTGGGGATGCCGGGGGTGTTGCCCGTCGTCAACCGGCGCGGGGTCGAGTTCGCCATCCGCACCGCCCTGGCGGTCAACTGCACGATCGCGCCCATGTCGCGGTTCGCCCGCAAGAACTACTTCTATCCCGACCTGCCCAAGAATTACCAGATCTCCCAGTACGAGCTGCCCCTGTCAGAGCACGGCTGGATCACGTTCAACGTCGGCGGCGAGACGAAGCGGGTGGGCATCCGCCGCGTGCACCTGGAGGAGGACACGGGCAAGCTCGTCCACGCGGGGATCATGGAGGAAGCGGAATCCAGCCTGGTGGACTTCAACCGGTGCGGCGTCCCCCTGATGGAGATCGTGAGCGAGCCGGACATCCGCTCACCCGAAGAGGGGGCCGAGTATCTCAGACAGCTCCGCGCGATCCTGGTCTACCTGGGCGTGTGCGACGGCAACATGGAGGAAGGCAGCTTCCGCTGCGACGCCAACGTCTCGGTCCGCCCCAAAGGCTCCCAGGAGCTCGGGACCAAGGTCGAAGTCAAGAACATGAACTCGTTCAAGAACGTGCAGAAGGCGCTGGAATACGAGATCCGGCGGCAGATCAAGGCTGTGGGGGCGGGCGAGACACTGGTCCAGGAAACGCGCCTCTGGAACGCCGACCAGGAGATCACCCTCTCCATGCGGAGCAAGGAATACGCCCACGACTACCGCTACTTCCCCGAGCCGGACCTCGTCCCCCTGGCCGTCGAGCCGGCCTGGATCGAGGAGATCCGGCGATCCCTGCCCGAGTTGCCCGATGCCAAGCGGCAGCGCTTCGTCCGCGACTACGGCATTCCGGAGTACGACGCGGGTGTCCTGACGATGAGCCAGCACCTGGCCGCCTACTACGAGGCCGCGGTCAAGGCCCACAACGACCCGAAGACCGTCAGCAACTGGGTCATGGTGGAACTCCTGGGGCGCCTGAACAAGGACGGCAAGGACATCACGGAAAGTCCGATCCCGCCGGAACGGTTGAGCGCCATGCTGGGCCTTCTGGCCAAAGGCTCGATCAGCGGCAAGATGGCCAAGGAATTCTTCGACGAGATGTACGCCACGGGTGCGGACCCTGCGGACATCCTGAAAACGAAAGGGGGCCAGATCGCCGACCCCGCCGAGGTGGAGAAGATCATCCGTGACGTCCTCGCCGCCAACCCCGGTGCCGTTGCCGAGTACAAGAGCGGCAAGGAAGGCGCCTTCAACTTCCTGATCGGCCAGGTCATGAAAGTCACCCGTGGTAAGGCCAACCCGCAGCTCGTCAACGAGCTCTTGAAGAAGGCGCTGCAAACCCCCTGAGGTCTTTCGCTACGAAGCTGTTCAGAAAAGCCACGTCGTGGGATCTTCGGAAGGGTACCAGTTCGCAGGGTCTGCCCTTTTTCCGGAGCGGACCAGTCAGCAATGGGGTAACAGTATGCAACACTCGCCGCGGGATCGGGACCGGCTGACATGGCTTGACGAGAAGGTGCCGACTTTGCCAGCCTCTCCATCCGAGGAACACAGAAAATGCGGTTGAACCGAAGCGTGGTTCCTGCCAGGGCGGCTCGACTCGGACGCCACAGGGCAAGTGATGCAGCGACTGACGAAGCGCGGAAGAAGAGCGCCCAGCGCCGGAGGCGTCTCGAGGCGCCCGGGCTTTTTGGCACCGTGGATTTCCTCTCAGCGTACGACTACAAGCGATCACGGAAGAATCGATAGCTCCCCACGATCGAGAGACGCTCTGTCCGAAACTTCGCCCCATGGCGCTCTTGGCGTCTTGTATTGTATGTTAGAGGGAGCACATACGGGCTATACTGCCGAGTCCCCATGGCCAGGACAGGCCGATTGCGTCAGGGGCCGTCGAGCCCGCCGCCAAGCACGGGTCGTCCTGGCCGTTCCCTATGCAGCC
>Ga0315279_10007679_pt1 | contig 13254 bp, 10 predicted proteins | sample YL17G06_20_MG_FD_203694 | JGI IMG/M metagenome (GOLD analysis project Ga0315279, IMG submission 203694) | Sediment microbial communities from Yellowstone Lake, YNP, Wyoming, USA - YL17G06_20 | ecosystem: Environmental > Aquatic > Freshwater > Lake > Sediment | place: USA: Wyoming | collected... | reverse complement strand
TACTTCAAAGATCAGCTAAGTTATCCACATATCCACAATATTAACAAAAAGAAAAAAGTAGCAAAAAAGAAAAAGGGCTACTACTACTTGCGATAGATTCGGGAAAGACCTCAAGAAAGTGCTTGACAAGCATAGGCTAATTTGTTATATTAAACGAACTTAAACGTTATTTTGGTTATACCACCAAGGATAACTTAACTCTTAGTCGGAAAGGAGGTTGATGACTTTAAAAGACTATAAGTTATAACAAACCTTCTGGTGATATACATATATAGAAATTCTCTAGGCAAACAACAAAAATACCTAGTAAAGATATATTTCGGATTGAAATCAATTAAGGAGGTTAACTAAAATGAGTAAACGCTTAATTCTAATTCTGGCTGTACTGCTGGGAATAGGCCTTTGCGGCACTACCTACGCGGCAGTCCAGAATGTTAAAGTAAGCGGTGATTTAGGAATAAGCGCCTTATCAAGGGATCAGTTCGATCTTACGAGAGGCGTTAAAGGTAATAGTGTTGATGATAGCGAGTCAATGTTTATTTCTCAGGCCCGCTTAAGAATTGATGCTGACCTTACCGATAATGTCGCAACCACCGTAAGGCTTATCAATGAAAGAACCTGGGATACAGAGACTAACACGAATTCTGATATTGACCTTGACTTAGCTTATGCCACTATGAAGGAATTCCTTTATTCACCGTTGTCCCTAACCATAGGACGTCAAGAGCTAAGATTCGGTAATGGGTTAGTAATAGGTAATGCAAATGCTAGCACAAATATATCTGCTGTTACTAACGGCGTTCCCACCGATTTGTCTTTAAGGAAGGCTTTTGATGGCATCAAGGCAGTGCTGGATTACGATCCGTTAATGATTAATGTTATCTACGCCAAGATTGACGAAACAAGCGGCGTGGGCGGATCCAAACTGAATGACGACACCAATCTTTACGGTGCGTACGCAAGCTATAATCTTGGCGGAAAATATGCCTCCAAGGTAGATGCGTATTTGTTTGACAAGAAAAAAAGCAGCACCACCAGCAAAAGCGGCGCAATTGATATAAAGACTGTAGGCGTTCTTTTATCAGCCAAGCCGATTGAAGACTTAACCACTTCCTTAGAAGGTGCTTATCAGTTCGGTCATCGTGATAGTACACAACATAAAAAGAGGGCATACGCATTAGAGTTTATTTCTAATTATGCTCTTCCAAAAGTCAAGTTTACACCCACAGTCGGTTTCACCTATGCATACCTGTCTGGCGATAAGAATAGCGGAGACAACAAAGACAAGGCTTGGGATTCAATGTATTATGACCAAGCCGTTTCTAATATCGCAGGCGCTATTTTACCTTTCAGCGATGTCAGTGTATACTCCTTAAATGGTAATGCCAAGCTTATGGAAGACCTTAATGTTTCTATGGTTTGGGCATACTATCGCCTTAACCAGAGATTGTCTGCTATCCAGAGCAACAAAAGAGATAGCCTTGGTAACCTCTATACCTACACGATGAGCCCGGATAGTAAGAATCTCGGTTATGAAATCGACCTTACTGGAACCTATGATTATACCGAGGATGTGCAGTTAGGTTTAACATTCGGGTATTTCAATCCTGATAAGGCATTTGCGGCAAATAATCGTAGAGACGCAACTCAGTTAATTGGTTCAATGAAGGTTACTTTCTAACTTTGTATATGTAAGCAAAAACCCTCGGGGGAGCAATCCCTCGGGGGTTTTTTATTACCTCATAATACACCGACCATAGACCTATGCTATACCTCGCCTTCATCTACCACATGCACCAGCCTTACTACAAGAACCTGCTTACCGATGACTGCCGGTTCCCCTGGGTGAGGCTGCACGGAATTAAAGATTACCTGGATATGGTGGAAATCCTGCAAGGTTACCCGCAAATCCACCAGACTTTTAATCTCGTGCCTTCCTTGCTTGAGCAAATAGAGGACTACCTGAAAGGAAACGTCCGCGATTATTTCCTAATGCTTTCCGCCAAGCCGGCCGCGGAGCTCTCGGAAGAGGAAAGAAGGTTTATTCTTGAGCACTTCTTTATGGCTGACCCGGAAAGAGTGATTTCCGCTCACCCGCGCTATTTTGAGCTTTACGCCCAAAAAAAGCGCGGCGGTAATTTTACCACCCAGGACTATTTAGACCTTCAGGTTTGGTTTAATCTTGCCTGGACAGACCCCATATTCAGGGAGAGCGACCCTGGCCTTAAGGCCTTAGTCAACAAGGCGCGGTTTTTCAGCGAGCAAGAGAAACAGCTCTGCCTGGACGCACAGGAGGGCATTTTAAGGCGGATTATCCCGGCCTATAAGAAATTCCGGGAAACCGGACAGATTGAGATTACCGTAAGCCCGTTTTACCACCCCATACTGCCATTGCTGTACAATACCACCTCCGCCAAGCAGGCGAACCTGAAAACAATCCTGCCCAAGACGGTTTTTAGCTTTCCCCAGGATGCCGAGGCGCAGGTCAGGCTGGCAGTGGAATTTTACCGGCAAAGATTCGGCGAAGCGCCGCTGGGTATGTGGCCCTCAGAGGAATCGGTAAGCGAGCACATCCTCCCCGCGATAATCAAATCCGGGATAAACTGGATAGTCGCCGATGAGGTAATATTGTTTAAGACCTTAAAAAAGAAGAAGCGCAATGCCGGGCTGGTATATAAGCCGTATACCCTGAAGAGAAAAGACGGCACCCTGAACATCGTATTCCGCGACCGCAACCTTTCCGATTTGCTCAGTTTTCAATATCACCACTGGAGCGCGGAAGATGCCGTTACCGACCTGATGAAACATTTCGCGAACATCCATAATGCCTTTGCGGGGGAAAATCCTTTGGTAGTTATCGCTATGGACGGGGAGAACGCCTGGGAATATTTCCGCAATGACGGATGCGAATTCCTCAACCTTCTTTATAAAAGAATCTCGCAGGAAAAATACATAAGCTCGGTTACGGTCAGCGAATACCTGAAGGCGTATCCACCGAGCGAAAACCTCAAACAGATTGAGCCGGGTTCCTGGATATACGGCAATTTCAATAAATGGATAGGTAACCCCTATAAAAACCTGGCCTGGGAATACCTGGCCGCGGCGAGGCAGGAGTTCGAGCGGATCTTAAGCGATGATAACAAGCGTTTGGCGTTGGGCGATAAATTAAGCCTGGCCTGGAAACAGATGTATATCGCGGAAGGCAGCGACTGGTTCTGGTGGTATGGGGATGACCACGGGTATTTTGACCATCTCTTCCGTATGCACCTCTCTAATTTTTATACCATTATCGGTAAGGCCATCCCGGAATACCTTAATCGCCCGCTCAACCCCTGACATAGGGTTTAAACAGGAGGCAATTAAACCATTGACAATAAAGAGGTTTTGTGTTACATTAAAACAAATTAATTAAGCTAACTATGAACAAAGCGGAAGTATACGAACATCTTGCCAATATATATCTTGATTCGTCGAGAAAAAGAAAGAAAAAAGTAAAATCTAAGGCATCCCGTCAGTTCAAGATTTTATTTGTAATAATTATCTTTATCGTTCTCGTTTTTCTCACGGCCTTATTTATCAATAGCCCGAAAAAAACTTCTTTGAATGCGGAAATCGCTTACGTTATTCAGCCTGACGTAGTAAAGATAAATTATAATTTTAACGTGATTAAAAAAGAAGTTTATTCCATGGACTTAAACAGCCTCGAGCTTTCCCCGTTTAAAACACTCGCCTTTTCTGTAAGAAAAACCAATCCCGAAGACACGGTTTTTTTAAGGGTAGAGCTGACCAGTGCCTTCAAAGAGATATCCGAGGTTTACCTAAAAGACATAAAATACCGTTGGAAAAGTTTCCGGATCGCCCTTGCGGATTTCAAGAATATCTCCGAATGGTCCGATATGTCCAAGCTTTCGTTTATCGTAGAAGAGTGGAACACCAAGAACAAGAATGGGGTCGTCTATATTGACGACGTTAAATTTATCAAGTAGGTGAGGCCGTAAGTTGTGGCCTCATTTAAGGAGGAGATTAATGCGGATAATCGCGATATCCAATCAAAAAGGAGGGTGCGGTAAAACCACTACTGCTATAAACCTGGCTGCTTCTTTGGCGATCAACCAAAGGAAGGTCCTATTAATAGACCTCGATCCGCAGTCACACGCTTCTTTAGGCTTAAACGTAAATTCACCGCTGAGCATTTATAACGTGTTGTCTAAAATGACGGCGAAAAGAGCGAAACTTGAGGATATCATCGTGAACGTTAGCGATAACTTTGACATTGCCCCCTCCAGCATAGTCCTCAGCACGCTAGAGCAGGAACTTGCCGGCGAAATCGGCAGGGAGTCTTGCCTCTGGGATACCTTCAATGCCTTTGACAAGGCCTATGATTATATTTTGATTGATTGTCCTCCCAACCTGGGCATTTTAACCATAAACGCCATCCGCGCCTCTTCCGAGGTAATTGTCCCGGTTGAGGCAAGCAGGTTTTCCCTGGAGGGATTAAGCCAGCTTATTGACATCATTAACCTGGTAAACCAGAGGCTTAACCATAACGTAAAGTACCATGTCCTGGTTACGAACTTTGATTCGCGGCTGAAACATTCCTTCCGGATGCTCTCGCGGATTAAGATGACCTTTAAGGACAGGATGTTCAATACCATCGTCCACGTAAACGTCAAGCTCAGAGAGGCCCAGAACGAAGGCAAGAGCATCCTCAGCTACGACAAATATTCGCGGGGTGCGAAGGACTATTTCAGCCTTTCGCGCGAAATCATCATCCAGGAAGAAGCGCCCGTAATGCCCATGCTGGATAAGGAAATGAGGAGGGTGCTCAAAGAAAAGCTTTCCCGGCTAAGCGAAGTGGTGTTTTCCCTACCCGCCCCGGAAGCAAAAGAAGTGTATATCGCGGGCGAATTCAACGACTGGAAACAGGATGAACACAGCCGCATGGAACAGAAAGACGGCACCTGGTTTAAAAGGCTCAACCTGCAGTCGGGTGATTACCGCTACCGGTTTGTGATTGACGGAAAATGGGCCGAAGACCCCAATAATCCAATCAGGGAAATGAACCCCTACGGCGAAATGGATTCCCTGGTCAAGGTGCAGGTAAAATAAGGGAGTCTCCGGGTTAAGCCCCTGAGTTCCTTTTTAAAGGCCAAATTTTCACTCCGGCAGCATTCCAGCGCTAATTTAACAACTACAGCGGGTAATTTTATTTTCTCATAGCGTTTCGCATCAGCGGGAATAGCGCTGCGTCCGGAAAATTCCTTAAATGACGCAAGGGAGGGATAGGAAATGGCTGTAAAGAAGAAAAAGGCCGTAAAAAAGAAAGGTTTAAAGAGAAAGGCAGTTGCCGGGAACAAACCTGCCAAACGGACCCTCCCAAAAAAGGCAGCGGTAAGAAAGACGGCAACAAGGAAAGCTGTAAAGAAGCGGCCGGCGGCATCCGGTAAAACTAAAAAAAATATTATCGGATTAGTAACTCATTATTTCCCTAAGGTCAGGGCGGCAGTAATAAAGCTAAAGGCGCCTTTGTCGTTAGGTGAAACAATCAGAATTAAAGGCCACACTACTGATTTTACCCAAACCATCACCTCTATGCAGATTGACCGCGTGCCGATAAATTCCGCTAAAAAAGGCGATGAAATCGGCCTTTTGGTTAACTCCCGCGTCAGGAGCAACGATATAGTATCTAAACCACAAGTCCGCTGATTTCATATGTAAATTTAGAAAATTAAAAACGGAGGTAAAGCAATGAGAATGTCGGATATAGAGCGAAAGGCAAGGAATGCAGGTATAAAAAATACCTGGAGATTTTCTAAAAAGGAGCTGATTAAAGCAATTCAGAGCGCAGAGGGCAATTTTGACTGCTTTGGTACAGCTGTTGTCTATTGTAACCAGCCAGCCTGCTGTTGGAAGGCAGACTGCCTAAGCTAAACGGGTAAAAGGAGATTATGAAATATATATGCCAGATTTGTCGGAGGGAAATCGATGAATTTGTCAGCATTACCCACATAAAAGCAGAAGAGTATATCCTGGATTTGATCAGGCGCGACCATCCGGAATGGCACGAAGACCTGAAAACCTGCGTTAAGTGTATAGAATATTACCGCAAATTAATAAAAGACGCGGAAATTTAAAATAGGGGACGGTTCTATTTTTCTAAAATAGAGGACGAGAAAAATAGAACCGTCCCCAAATCCCTTATATATAGGTAAGGGTCGGCACAACTATTAAAAAACATGAAAAAAACCTCAATTTTTAGCTGTTTTCTCGCGGTATTTTGTTGTTTTATGCTGGTAAGGCCCGGCTCTGCCCAGGACTCAGCCAGTAAAATACAGCGCACCCAAGATATGCTGGAGCAGGAAAAAATGCTGAGAAAAAAACTGGAAGAATTAGAAAAAATATATATAAAGGAAATCGCGATAAGGGGCGTTACCCTGCTTAATGATCAGGAAATTAACGCAATAATTTCGCCTTTTGTCAAGCATTGGCTTACTCAGGAAGACCTCAAGCTGATAGATGAGTTATTTACGCGGGCATACGCGGCAAAAAGGCAGCCCGAGATGCCTCCAAAAATCACATACATGTTCGAAGACGAGAAATTAATCATTACAGTAACAGAGTAAAAAATAGGGGACGGTTCTATTTTTCTTCTTTCTTACCTTTAGAAAAATAGAACCGTCCCCACCCCTTGGGGGACTACCCTTGACTATGCTCGAAAAGATTAAAAGATGCGGCATGACATACCTGGAGATACTGCTTGCTATTGGCGTATGGGTGCTGGTAGCAACTGCGATTTCGGTTATCTTTAGCAGCAGCTTGAATGTTTTTCGCTCTACTGTCGACAAAAATGAAGCTCTCCAACGGGCACAGATTGCCTCAGAATGGATTGTTAGAGATATCCAGGGGGCGCGCGGGGTTATGAAAGCTGAAACGTATAATATCAGCCTGGTAGTTGAACCCAGCTTAAACTACGTGAGTTATGCCTGGAACTCCTCCAGCCCTGATAAAAGAATCACCCGCCGCGTATGCAGCGACCCGGAATATCTGCTTACTCAGGGCGTAACTTCCCTTGCGCTTAAATACTTTGATGTCAATAACCAGGAGGTTACTGACCCTGTCAATAATATAATCCCGATTAAGACCATAGAAATTGACCTTACTTCGGCAAAGAATAACAAAACCTTCCATCTTAACTCCGTTGCCCGATTCGACTTAAACCCCGAATACCCCTGGGCCAAGGCGTTTGACGACCAAACGCCGAGAAGCATCGTAAGCACCACCGATAATAAGTTCCTTCTTGCAGGTTTGACTTTTTCCGCCAGTGGATACGGCTCAGGCGATATAGCGCTAACCAAGGTTGATGTTGAGGGAAAAAGGGAGTGGGCTAAGGTTTGCGGAACGGCAAATAACGAACAGGTATACGGGGTAGCGGCCTTGAGTGACGGCGGGTATGCCGTAGCCGGCATTATACCAAATATAAATTCCGATTTTTTCCTGGCAAAGATCAACTCGGCAGGAGCCCTGGTGTGGTCTTATATCTATGAAGTAACGGCAATATCTAATGCGTATGTGGCGGTATCCGGCTTTTGCGCGGACAGCAGCGGATTTGTAGTGTTGGTGCATGATATGCAGAGTAATTATCTGCACGTGGTAAAATTGGATACCGATGGTAACATAGTTCCCGCTCAATGTAAGACCTTCAAGCAAGGCTTGATAGCCAAAGGAGTGACAAGCATATCAGACGGCTATATTATCGCCGGCAATATCCTTTCCTCCGAGGGCTCCTGGGGTAAAAGTTACAACGAATTCTTTCTGATGAAAATAGACACAGCAGGCAACAAGGCTTGGTTTAAAACTTACGGAAACGGCTCTACGGCCATAGATGCCACCGCGTTTAAAGCCGTAACCACCGCCACCGGTATGGAGTACCTTATTGCCGGCACTTACACCTCCGGCACAAACAAAGATATCATATTGATGAAAATTGATGCTGCGGGAGATAACTTATTGTTAGTTAAGTCTTATTCTACGCCGACGGATGACAACGTAAATGATATTGAGCGGCCAGCTGACGGCTATCTGCTCGCTGGTAACAACACAGAGTCCGCAGGCAGCTATAGCGACGCCTCGATTATAGAAGTTAACGATACAGGCGTCAAACAGTGGACCAGGCTGATCGCGGCGTCGGGGGACCAATACGCGCAAGATATCCAGCTGACTCCCAAGGGGGATAGTGTGGCTTTAGTTTACGGCTCCTGGATAGCCGGCGGAGGAAGCGTAGATACCTTGTTGGCCAGAATAGGTAAGCAAGGCGAAATGGAATGTTGCTCTTTAATCGCCGATAATACCGCGAACGTAACCGAAGGAAACCCTTCGGGATATAGTATGACTGAAAGTTTTACAACTCTTCCGACTGTAGAGGCGCTTGCTCCGACAAGGGCTTCAGGCGGGTATGCTATAAAGGATATTACCTTGCCTGCGCAAAATCTCTGTCCGGCGCCATAATTAGGAATATAGGGGACGGTTCTATTTTCCTGATTTTGAGAAAATAGAACCGTCCCCTATATTAGGAGAAAAAAATGAAAAGAACAGTAATCGGTATCTTATGCGTTGCGTTTGTGTTTACTTTTGCTGCTGCGGTTTTCGCGGTTACTCCCGGCCAGGTAGAAAAATCTAACCGTGAGATTGAAAAGGAAAAGCGCCTGAGGGAGAGAATTGAAAAGAAGCTGCCTAAGCCTGAGATTGAGGAGAAACAGCTGGAAGAAGCGGCTCCCATCGCCCCGGGTGAAAAAACTTTAGTTAAAAAGATAACTGTCAGCGCGGCAACCCTGGTTTCGGAAAAAGAGTTAACCGCGATTACCTCTCAATACGAAAATAAGGAAGCAACACTCAGGGATATACAGAAGATTGCCGATCTGATTACCGATCTTTACCGCAAAAAGGGCTACGTTACCTCCCGGGCATACCTGCCACCGCAAAAAATCACCGACGGCAAGCTGGAAATCAGGGTGGTGGAAGGAGTGACTGGGGATATTGAGGTAAAAGGCAATAAATTTTTTAAGGCGCGGCTGTTCCGCAAGCGCATTGCCCTAAAAAAAGGTCAACCGTTTAACTATGAGACCTTACGTAAGGGCTTAAGCCGGATAAACCAGGAGCCGGACCGTAATGCCAAAGCGGTTATCGCTCCGGGGAAAGAGGCGGGCACTACGGATGTAATTTTGGAAGTAAAGGACAAATTCCCCATACACGCGGGGTTTGACTGGGATAACTTCGGCTCCCGCTACATACACGAAAACCGTTTTCGCACTTCACTTACCGACAATAACCTTTTAGGTTTGGGCGATATTATGACCTTTCAGGTGCAGGGCTCTGAAGGGGAGAATTACCGGCTGTTTACCGGACGCTATGTATTGCCGGTCAATGAAAACCTGGACTTAGGGTTCTTCGCCGCGGATTCAAAAATTAAATTACAGGAAGACCTTGAGGATGCGAATACCCGCGGTAAAAGCAGGTATTACAGTATCTATGCTACCCAGGCTTTAATTAACCGGGAGAATATGGCCCTTAACCTGAATTGCGGTTTTGATTACAAGGATATCTTCAATTTTGCCAACGGTGTAGAAACTAGCAGAGACAGAGTGCGCATTGCCAAATTAGGTTTAGACTGGGATCTTACTGACCGCTTCGGCAGGACACTGGTCATCGGTGAGATAAGCTACGGTATTCCGGATATTATGGGCGGCCTGCAAAAACGGGATGACCATGCCTCGCGTACCGGCTCGGGTGGAAAATTTCACAAGGAGAGTTTAAACCTTTTGCGGTTACAGAAGATGCCTTTCAACTCACAAATGTTATGGAAAAACCAGTTCCAGTTTACTCCCTACATTTTAACCGGCGCTGAACAATATCAAATCGGCAGCATTGCCAACGTGCGCGGTTATCCTCCCGCGGAAGTAGTGGGTGACCGGGGATATGCGATGACCTGGGAGTGGTCTTTTCCGGTTTACGGGATGTCCAAGAAAATAAAAGTCCCTTTTTCGGCGGCGAATCTTTATGACGCGTTGAGAGTTCTGGCTTTTTATGACTGGGCAAATACGCGCTTAATCCGTCCGCTGGCTCCGGAGCAAAAAGACCGCACCTTACGGTCTGCGGGCTGCGGCTTAAGGTTTAATTTGCCGGAAGATTTTTCCCTGCGGCTTGAGTTTGCCTGGGCATTGGACAATATGCCGTCGGACTCAGAGGGGCTGCATATCCTCACCGCGGTCTCCAAAAGTTTCTGAAAAAAAAATAATAAAATACGCCTTGACAAAATTTAAATCAGAGTGTATACTTGCTTTGTCTATTTTTTAACACAAACGGAACTTCTGTAATACGAGTAGGTTTGGGTCAGGCCTAAAAGGCCAATAATGAGTTTAAGGAAATTCGCAATTGTAGTAACGCTAACCCTTCTAGTTTTTCCTTCCATAGCATTCAGTCAGCAGGCTCTACCAGAAGGTGAAAATGTAGTTGCAGGCGAAGCTACGTTTAGCCGCGATGTTAATACTTTAACTATCACCACACCATCAGACAACCTCATTGTCAACTACAACTCTTTTAACATCGCGCAATCAAATACCGTAAACTTCATCCAACCCTCAGCAAGTTCAGTTGCTTTAAACCGCGTAATTGGTGTTGACCCATCAAGTATTTTAGGAACACTCACTGCAAACGGAAGAATCTTTTTAATCAATCCCAATGGTGTAATTTTTGGAGCAGGCGCGCGTGTTGATGTGCCGGCATTGGTTGCATCAACATTGGACATTTCCAATCAAGATTTCCTAAATGGGAACTATAATTTTTTTAAGAACGGAGAAAACGCTTTCATAATTAACCAAGGCAACATCAAAATAAATAATGGTGGCTATGTTTGTTTACTTTCTCAAGCAGTAGAAAACCAGGGAACCATCCAGGCAGATTTAGGAACAATAGTTTTGGCAAGCGGTGAAAAGATGACCCTGGCCTTGGATGACTTAAATGATATTTCAGTAGTCATAGATGAAGGGGTAAAAGAAGCAGTCTTAGGGCCTGATGGCAAAAAGATAGATAGTGCCATCAAAAATACCGGAACCATATCTGCCAATGGCGGCAAGGTAATCTTGACTGCCAAGGTATTAAATAAAGTCTTTGATTACGCGATAAATAATGAAGGAGTAGTTGAGGCAAAGAAATTGGTAAGTAGCAATGGGGTAGTAGAGCTGATAGCAGAAGGAGCCCCAATATATAATACAGGTAAGATAGAAGCAGGAGAGGTCAAGGTTAGCGCTCCGGGCACTGATTTTATCAATAAAGGCATAATTATTTCTAATGGCACTCCCGGACTTCCTGATGGCGGTAGAATATCTATTGAAGCAGGGACTATCCTACAGCAGGGTCTGATATCTGCCAATGCCTTAGAAGGCGGAACAGCAGGGGAGGTAATCATTGTCAGCCAAACCTCAACCGTCCTGGATGAAGGAAGCAGGACCGAAGCCAAAGTTTTAGGCCTTGTCGGCAATGGCGGTAGAATCACTATAGGTTCAACCGCAGGCAATACCGTAATTAATAAAAATGCAGTCGTAGATATTTCAGGTGGTCCAATTATAGGTAATGCAGGGACTCTCGAACTTAGTGCGTATAAACAATTAGGTTTTTATGGTTTATTAAACGGAAGAGCGCCCCCGGGGCATGGCCCAACGATTATAATCAACAACAATCCTAATCTGCAGCAGCCAATCATTAGCACGGATAAATCAGATTACCTACCTAATGAAAAACCGATAATTTCCGGTTTTGGTTTCTTACCTAATAAAGAAATAACCCTTAATGTATCAAACCCTGATGGAACCAATAGAACTTTAACTACGGTTACGGATTCAGAAGGCAATTTTAGCCTTACCTATGAACCGGCAACCTTAACTTGGGGCACTTATGTAGTTACTAGCACTGATGGAGCAACTAGCGCAGCAGCCACCTTTACCGATAAAGATGTCTATGCCTATGTTTATGGCGCTGGTGAGATGTATAGCAATACCGTTACCATTTCAATAACTATTATTAATGGTGGCGAAAATGTTGAACCGGGTAAATTGCATAACATAGCCTCTGTGAAAATACTGCTGACGGATATTTATAATGTGCCTTTTAACCCTGATGGGACTCCAGGTAGCGCTCCAATCGGTTACTTTGGTACGATTGATCCCAATTCAGTAATTGTAACTGGTGATGGTATAAGCGAATGGGGGATAGGCCCGGGAGACCTTGTAACTGGCGTTGGATATCTCGCTATATCTACATCCGATAATAATAGTGCTCATGCCTTAGATCCGGGTGAATCCATGACCATTACTTTTAGCGTTCAAACTTTCGCGAACCCCAAGGTTGATCCACCTACTCCTTTGCCTGCTCCTGCGGATCCAGAACTATACTACACCCGGATGGAGGTTACTGCATTCCATAATTCTCAAATGGGCGGTAGTAAATTTAAAATATTTTATCCTGATTCTGACATTCTCCAGATTACTCAGCCGACAGGAGGAATAATTATTAATGAAGATCCTTATGGCAATCCTCCTTTTGATTCTTTTGGCGGCGCTATTTATACAAATATTAAAGGCGTAAAGTTGTCTCTTTATGCTAACGACGATAATGGAATTACGGCTTTTAAGTTATCAAACGATGGAGCTAATTGGTCTGCTGAGATTCCTGTAAGTCCAGCTGAAACCGATTTTGAAGTTCCTGATTATTCATGGAATTTAGCTGATGGCAATGATGGCATAAGGAGTGTATACGTACAATACAAAAAAGGAGAATATGTTTGGTCCATAATTTATCACGATGAAATAACCTTAGATACCACTCCGCCTGTAATAACTGCCGGTACGCCCAGCGGTATCGCGGGTTTAAACGGCTGGTATAAAGGCGACGTTACCGTGCCTTTTAGCGCTACGGACAATCTCTCAGGATTTGAGCCGGATGGTGCATTAAGTAAGACACTTGCCTCAAAGACTACGACAGGAGAAGGAGCCACTCTTTATGTTACTCCCGATGGGATTAGTGATAGGGCGGGTAACGCTGCAATTATAGTTCCTGCTGGACCATACAAAGTAGATAAGACTCCACCCACTATCACGGCCAGCATTGCCCCTACTTTACCTGACGGCTTAAACGGCTGGTATGTGAGCCATCCTACAGTAAGCTATTCGGTCGTGGAAACCGGCTCAGGCATAGACTTGCTTA
>Ga0315279_10007677_pt1 | contig 13261 bp, 10 predicted proteins | sample YL17G06_20_MG_FD_203694 | JGI IMG/M metagenome (GOLD analysis project Ga0315279, IMG submission 203694) | Sediment microbial communities from Yellowstone Lake, YNP, Wyoming, USA - YL17G06_20 | ecosystem: Environmental > Aquatic > Freshwater > Lake > Sediment | place: USA: Wyoming | collected... | reverse complement strand
TGCGCCGTCCGCGACTGGACACGACGGGTTCTTGCAGGATCTCGTTAAGCGTTGCTTCGTGAAAGCGCAATCGGTCCTTAGGGGGAAAGCGCGACGAAGTGCGGGCGTTTTCTTCGGACGACGCGTACGGCATGCAGGAAAGAGAGACGATCGGGGTCGATATCGGCCTTGAGCGCGGCTTCGTGCATCAGGCCTCGGACGGCAAAATGGGCCAACAGGAAGCCGTAGAATTCCTGGCGCACGAGTTCCGGGGTTTTGCTGCGCAGGATGATACGCGCCCCGCGCAAGTGCGTCTTGAGTTCGTCGAGCGTGTTTTCGATTTCCCAGCGTTCGTGATAGAGCGCGGCGAGTTCGTGGGCCGACACCTCGCCGGGGTCCAGCACGGTCGTAATGAGTCGATAGAGCGGTTCCGCATCCGCGACGCCTTCCAGCGTATACTCGATGACGCGCACGACGACCCCGTTGGTCTTCTTGCGCCGGTCGCGCTCCGAGGGATAGATGCGGCTCAGGAACGAACCGTCGGGCAACTGTCTTTCGCGAGGCAGTTTCAGGTTCTTCTTCACCCGCCAGAGCAAATCCGCCCCCGTCGCTCGTGCCTGTTGCCAGAGATCGAAGCTGAAGAAGTTCCGGTCCGCGAGGCATAACATCGCGGGGCGCAGGTGGCCGATCACGTCCTTGGCCAAGGTGATCTCGCCGGTGTGATAACCCGCCATCCGGCTCCCAAACAACACATGGGTGCCGCCCTCCACCAGGGATACGAAGCGCACCTTGGGATACGCGCTGTTGCCACGGCTCGCCCCCGGAACCCCAAAGGCCTTTCGATTCACCTCCGTGTCCGCCACGTCCAGCGTACTGCCATCCACGCTCACCACCCGCCACCGGCCATAGCACGCGCCCCGGGTATTCGGCTGCGCAATCGGCTTGACCAGCGCGTCATGAAGCGCCAACACCGGCGGCGACCCGAGTCGCGTTCGCGCCTGAGAGATCCCCGATTTCCCCGTCACATGAACCACAAGGTCCGCCCCGCCCAACCACTGAAATCCCTCCAGTAAACACCGAAGGACTTCCTTGCAACACACCCCCATGTACAGCGCCAACGCGATCACGTAATACACCACCACATGCATCGGCAGTTCACGATGCCGCTGGCTGGTCCTCCCTGTTCTCTCCAGAGCTTCCTGGACCGCTCCTAACGGAAATGTCTTCGCGATAACCCCCAGACTAATGTGATCTGTAATCCGGGTTCCTTCCGGCAATTCCGCCACTGTTCGTGCCATTGGGGACACCTCCTTTCTCCTGAAAGGAAGTATACCACAAAAAACCTTAAGTGAACAGTATTGACCTTAACCCTCGATCCCACTATGAATTAGCGCGAAGTGCTACCTGGAAGATGCGTTCAAAGGGGGACATGGCACACGGGGCGTCAACGTCATACGCTGCCAGCAGGATGAGTCACTCCTCCAGCGGGATATGTCCGTCAGGCACTTTGCGGAGGTGTAGCCTTTTCGGAATCCAGGTAGAGACTGTCAGGGCAAATATCCTGTTCATGAGGCCAGACGACCGTGCCGAGCTCCGCGCGAACCTGACGGAAGTAATGTTCGTCCTCAAGTTCCGCAAACACGCCGAATCGTAACAGCGGACGGCCGTCGTAAATGCCGGTCTCCCCATTCGAGAACACAATCTCCAAGCGATAGTCCTCGAGAGGCTTCACGCTCGTGACTCGCGGATTCATCATTACCTCAAGGGTTCAATCTTATAGGGCTGCTGACCGTGAACAGCCAGGTCCCAAGGCATCGCCGCAACCGCACGCGCGTTCCTCGCCCAATGGGTCCCGCAACCGGTCAAGTAGCGGAACCCTCCACTACGGGGCGCTCTTCCGCGCGCCAATCCGCAAGCGCCCATCGACAGTCCGCGGTTCCCAATCCTTTCTCACTTCTTCTCGGCGGGTTTTTCAACGGCCTTTTCCGCGGGCTTTTCCTTGGGGACTACCTTATCGAAGTTCGGCTCGGTTCCTTCGGTGCCTTCCTCTTGGAGCCACGTGCCTGCGTCGACAATGCTGCTCTGGAAGATGGGATCCTGCCAGATCTCGTCACGATGGCCGAGGGCGCTGAAGTATACCTTGCCGTTCCCGAACTTGCCGCACCAGATGATCGGATAGTCAGGGATGTTGTAATCCTTTACCTTCGCGCGCGCGGGGCCCGGATCGAGCAGCGCGAGGACGTGCATGGTCTCCTTGTTGAAGTTCTTGAACATGTACCACTCTTCGAGGAGCTTCCAGTCCTTGGGGATGTTGGCCATAGTCGGATGCGTCGGGTCAACCACCTTGACCGTCCCCTCAAATTGTGGGCCGTGGCCGCTGAATTCCGCGCCGAGCATCTTCAGATACGGAGTCACTTCGCCGCTGGGCGGCGTGTGGAAGGTGTCCGAGGCCGAGTGGAAGCCCATGAACCGGCCTCCATTCTTGACCCATTCGACCAAATCCGCTTCACCCTTTGGACCTAGCGGCGGGGCGCCGTCCTTGCTTGTGGGCTTCGTGAGGTCGCCTTGCGTGTAGAAGATGACAAGGTCGAAGTTCTTCAGGTTCTCGGCGGTGATCTTCGTACCGTCTTTGGTGGCCGTGAACGGCGCGCCGTTCTGCGATGCAAGGTCGCTCAGGACTTTCTCGGCCACGCTGGGCTTGCCGTCTTTCATAACGACGGGGCTGTGTTCGAATCCCTCCGAGCGACTGTAAAACAGGATGCGTGGCGCGCCCTGCGCGAGCGCAATCGGGACGGCAATAAGATTGAGCAGCATCAGGGTGATCAAGACTGCAATGGGGGTTTGCATGAACGGTCCTCCTCAGGTTGTGGTTCAAACCATCCACACCGCGACATCGCGGCGGATGCACGAGATGATACGATAATGCACAGTCGCGCGCAGGTCAAGCATTTTGTGCACCTTTGCGAAGGCGTTGACTGGACGGGGCAGCGTCGCTATATTCCGTACTACTTGCACGAGTCTTCAGGAGACGCGGATGCTTTTACTGGGAGTGTTGATTTCTATGTTGGCGGCCGCCGAATCTCTGACGATTGCGAATAACGCCGTTGAATTGAGACTCGGTCTCTCCGATCAAGGGATACCTGTCATTCAGGTAGCCGTATGGAAAGACACCCGAACACCGATCTTGTCGCTTCTGCCCGACGCAGGCCCTTCAAACCTCGACGATAAGGTACCGCGTGCCCTCCAACCCACGCAGAACCTTGTGGGGCGGACTTCAGTCTGCCCGCTCAATGGGACTCCCTGGAGATTAGTCGACGATGCCCTCTTCATCCGCGCCGAGTGCGAGCGGGAACTTGCGCCGGGTATAAGACTGACCTGGATTGTCGAACTCGCAAAGCAAGGCAGCATCGTGCGCTTGCACTGCCGCATGAAAAACGGCGGAGCGGAATCCTGTCCCGTGGAATGGTTCCCCGTGTGGATTGCGCGTTGGAAAGTGCCAGGCGCCCAAGCGGTGCGTGGTTGGCGCGCACTGTCGTTCATTCCTGTCGAGAGACCCATTGCAGACCTTGACGGCACCTCGTGGGGAAGCAGACTGCACAGTTCGGATACGCCGGACAACGGTATGAACCCATATTGGGATGTGAGGGGGAGCCAAGGGCACCTGTACTTCGGTCTGGAATGGTGCGGCGGATGGCGGGCTGAACTGTCCGGCGGCGTCGACACGCTCGGCTTCAAGGTGTTCCTTCCGTCGAATGAGACGCAGCTTGTGTTAGCGCCAGGGGAATCCATCGATGGCCCGGTGCTGATGGTCACGGCCATTCGCGATGCCGATGAAGCCCTCGCGCGCGCCGAATGGATGAAGCAGCGGGCCGCACTCGCAAAGGATCTTTACGGCGGCCCCCCGCCGAGTCATCCGTTCACTTATAACAACTGGTATACGACTCGGTTCAACGTTGACGCGTCCTTCCTGAAACGTCAGGTCGACGCGATGGACCCTTACAAGTTTGATGCTTTCATCGTCGATGCCGGTTGGTACAAGTGTGTCGGCGATTGGACGCCGAACTCCAGCAAGTTTGCGGCGGGAGAGTTCGAGGAGATCCTGCGCTCCGTGAAGTCAAAGGGGGCCCTCGCGGGCATCTGGACGTGTCCGCAATTCGTCAGTGCCTCGAAGGATTCCCTGCCGCCGGAAGTCGATCAGCCGCCGACTTACGAGAAATTTATCGACGGCTACCTCCTCGACCTCGCGGGCTGCAATTTCTCACGAAGGCTGGTCGAACATGTCGTCATGCTCCGCGAGAAGTACGGCGCGCAGTGGTGGAAATATGATCAACTCCTCTTTGCCGCACATACACGTCAAGGCGTCATGCGCAACGTCATCGCATTTCAGGAAGCGCTGAGAGCCGTGCGCGCGAAGTATCCTGATCTCATCATCGAGAACTGCCAGAGCGGCGGACGCATGACGAACGAGCTCACCGTCCTCGCTACACAGAGCCAATGGTTGCGAGACGGCGGCAATAACGGACTCGGGCATGCTCGCGACAACATCTCCGTCGCGCTCGGAGCATTAGAGTTCATCTTTCCATGGGCGGCCAACCGCTGGACGAACAATCCCGACCAGATGGACCCGAATGACGACGAGTTGCTTCGCTATTACTGCCGCAGCGCCATGCCCGGCACCTGGGGACTCGTCGCTGATCTCCCCAAAATCACCGAACGCCAACGAGACATCATCCTCAAGGAAGTCGAAACCTACCGCCGCCTCAACGAACTCAAGGCCGACTACCTCTACGAGGTGGAGTTGCCAAAGCCCGGCGCCCAAGTCGCATCAATCACCTTCTACAACCGCACCCACAGCAAAGCCGCCGCCATCATCTACCGCTGGGACGCCGAAGGCGCTTTCGAGCACGATCTCACCTTCCCCCTCTTCGCCTCGACGCCATCAACGTACGATATCGAGGACATCGACACTGGGAAGTCCATAGAGACGACTTCCGACCTCCTTGTGTCAGGAGGAATCCCGGTTTCGTTTACGCGTGGGCGGCTCTCCGCACTGCTGTTCATATCCGTGAAATAAGCAACCTTGACCTCGGATAAGGCAACGGAGGAAACCTACCCATTCCGTTCTGTCTCGCTCCCTATCACTTTGCGCCGTGTTTTCGGAGTATCTCCTCAGTTTCGTTCAGCGGCGGCCCGAACGTAAGAGCCTTTGCTCCGCCGTGCCGCTCGATGTCGGCACGCTGCTCTTCGGACAGTTGCTTCATGATCTGTTCCGCTATGTATGGCTGAACCCTCTCCTGGGTTTGGCGCAGTTCTTCCTGTCGTTTTTGATCAAGTTTCAGCGGTGTGACATTGTCTCTGTTCGTGGCATTGGGATCGGCTCCGTGCTCGAGAAGAATCTCCACAAACGAAGCTCGGGAGTGCGTCACGGCCTCGTGCAGCGGCGCATTCCCCGATGAATCCGGCTTGTTAATGTCAGCCCCCGCATCAAGCAGGATCTTTAGCATCGGTTCACTGTTCGTCCAGCAGGTGACGTGCAGCGGCGTCCATCCTTCCTCAGACGTGCCTGTATTGACGTCCGCGCCTTTCGCCAATAGGAGTTTGACTATCTCCTCCCTGCCGTCGAGAACCTCCTCATGCAGGGCCGTCCAGCCGGCCCCTCTGAACGGGTCTTGCCGCCAGACGCTCAGCATTAAGCCACCCGTCTCGCTCTTGGAGTGGGCTTCCGAAAACACCACGCCTCTCAGGGGCATTCCTCCAACTACGCAGCGCGAATTGAGCAGTTTCGGATCCGCCTCGACGAGCTTTGCCATCTTTGAGCCATCGCCTCCTGCCGCAGCGGCAAAAAATTCCCGGACTGAACCTATCGTGTCGGGCGTGAAACCGTCCCTGGTGGCGCATTGGGTGTTTGCCCCCTTGTCAAGCAGCAACTGCGCCACGTTCCCATTCCCGTAATATCGTGCGTGGTGAAGCGGCGTCCAGCCCTGAACATCCGTCCGGTCGATATCCGCACCTTTAGTCAAAAGCATTTCGGCCACCCGAGTATCTCCACGCACAGTCTTGAGAAGTTCCTCATACTGACAATGAGCGGTCTCGTGCAGCGGCGTCTGGCCTGCACTGTCTTGGGCATTCACGTCCGCGCCCTGGCTTAACAGGAATTCAACCATCTCGAGCTGATTTGCGCCGACGGCTTGATGGAGAGGCGTGCGGCCCCGCGGGTCTTTAGCGTTTACCTTCAACCCCGCACCGATCAGTTGCCGCGCAACTCCCACCTGTCCGAATCGGGCGGCCTCATGCAATTGGGTCGCGTTCTCCCCGGCCGGCTTAGAGATGTCCGCGCCCTGCGCCAAGAGCAATATGGCAATCTCCTCGAAGTCCTCGGGCTTTCTCGAAGTGCGGCGAATGGGATCCAAATCCCCGCCGCGGCGTGTGGCAGGCTCACCCCGTTCCTCTATCCTATTCGTGAAGTACTCCGACTCCATCAGACCATGAAGTGCCGCCATTTCCTTCCCGGTGAGTTTCGCGCCCCTCTTGAGCAACATCTCGACCATTCTCGGGTTCCCCGAGCCGATCCCCGCCGTGAGCGGCGTCACGCCATCTCTGTCAGATGCATTCACATCAGCGCCGCTCTCTATCAGGACCTGTGCCTTGGCAACTACCCCTGAGCCCGCGGCTTTCTCCAAAACAGTGATCCTTGAAGATTCCTCGGTCGCATTGACGTCCGCGCCCGCCGATATCAGAACTCTGAGAGTCTCCGCGTTTCCCCAATCGGCCGCCTCGTGCAATGGAGGATTGCCGAACTCGTCTCTCGCGTTGACCAGTTCCGGATGCGCTCCGAGCAGTTCTCGTATCACCCATGGCTTGCACTGCATGATGGCATTCTTGAGCTGTTCCATCAGCGCCTCTTGAAGGCCCGCATTCTCTTTTCCCGCTTCCTGGTACAGCGTCCATTCGAGTTCGATGTTGAAGAACTCATCGTCTTTGCAGTCCTTCAGGATATTCTCCTTGCGGCTAGGCATGATGTTCTCGGCCCCCTTGAAAGAGAAGTCTCCTCCCCTGTAATACTTCTTCACGCGGAGTTTTGCGAGCGCCCCTTCCGAAGTACGCAGGGCAATCGCCGCGCCGGGCTGCAGCTTTCTCTTCGGTATTTTCGTCTGGTCGATCTTCAATGACGCGAGACTCGCATAACCAATCGACTCAAACGCTTTATCCCGTACCAGCACGACTCGCGCGTCAGTAGGCTCCGGGAACGAGACCTCCGGTAGAACCGAAAGGCCATGTTCCCAAAGACCGTGTTCCCACGCCAGATCCCGTCTTGCCGGCGTTCCTACAATGTCATGGTCGATGTCCCACCTCAGACCAAGGGGAATCACGGTCACCCCCGATTTCTCAATGATCTTCGGCTGCGGTGGCGAAGCTTCCGGTGTCTGCGAGGCGGCAGGGTCCGGCTCGCAAGATACACCTCCGGCAAACAACATCAGGAAGGCCGGGAAAAGGATAGTTCGTTGCAGACGGTTGGACATATCACGCTCCTCCAGTGAGCACGATCTGCTCCATTGCGAACAAACTGCACACGCGCAACTCACGGCGCACGAACGGCGAACCTGGTGACTATGGTAATACTACCTCCGTGGTTTGTCCATAGGTGCGGAGGCTGACGTCTCTGCTTCATATTTCCCGAGTGATCTCGGGTACGTTTGCTGTGAGGCAATCCGAGCCCTTGACATGCCTTGAAGTTCATGGTATAGTATGCCTTGAAGTTCGAGGTGATTGGGTATGAAAGCGCAAAAGGAACTTGTCGGAGCCAGCACGGGGTTGCTCATTCTTTCAGTGCTTGCGAAGGAACCCAGTTACGGCTACCAGATCATCAGACACATCAATGATGAGGCCGAGGGGCTTTTCGTGTGGCAGGAAGGGACTGTATATCCCGTCTTGCACAAGCTGGAGAAGGAGAAGCTGGTCCGGGGCCAATGGCAGCAGGCGGATACGGGACGGGAGCGCAAGTATTACTACATTACCGCGAAGGGGCGTGAGGCGCTGAAGGCCGGCACGAAGGAATGGAACGCGTTTCACGCGATGATGCTGCGGCTGAGGGAGGCGACCAATGGCTGATTCGGTAAGACCTGAGACTCAGGCACGGCTGTCGAAACTGTGCAAACAGATCTCCGTGGCGCATGATCTCGATCCTGAGATTCAGAAGGAGCTTTACGGCCACATGGAGGACAAGCTCCTGGCGTACCTCAACGGCAAGGAGCCTCTAACCGACGACGACGCGCTGATCCTCGTGCGTGAGCATTTCGGCGATCCCGCTGTGGTTAAAGACCTGTTTCGCCGCGTTCACTCTTGGGAATCGCATGTCACCGTAGCGCGGCGGCTTGCCGCGGTGTTCATCCTGGAATTTGCCCTTCTCGCCCCGGTGCACATGTTCCACATGGCCGCGAGCGGGCTCGGCATGCTTTGGCTCGGCAGTGGCAGGGAGTCCGAACTTCTCTTCTTCAGTCCCCGCGTCATCTTGCCGTGGATGGCGCTGTACGGACTGGCCATTGTGGTCACATGGCTTATCCTTCGCGGCTGGCAGCAAGCAATAGAACGTCACGAATCCCCTTGGTTTCTTGAATGGACTCCTGCACGGCTTATCGGGCTGCTGGCGCTGTTGTACTTTGTCCAGCAATTTGCGGTCACGGTGCAGCCCTCTGCAGAACGTTTGCAGAGCCTGTTCCCTGAGCCGTTCCGAATGACTTGGACACTTCAGGTCGCACAATACGCGATGAGCGCCGCGGGCTGTGCACTGGTGCTGTGGTGGTGCGATCGATCTCCTCGCAGGCCGCGTGCGGTGCTGTATGCCCTTCTGGCGTGGTTGGGCTCAGTGGTGGCGCCCGTATTTCTGTACTCCAGCCCCGTTCGTCTTCTGATCACGCAAAGCGAGTTGCCGTTTGGGTTTTTCGAGAGGGCGTACAGGGGCTCATTAGGAAGCTTTCTAGTGTCGGGCGTGGAATGGCATGTTTCTCTGCTGATAAAGCCGCTTCCCGCTGTTCTGGCCAATTTATCTCTGTACTCACCCAGTCTGTCCGAGTATTTCCTGTCGTTTGGGCGTACTTTGCTTCAGTTTGCACCCGTGCTATGGCCGGGGTTCGTGTTCGCCGTTATCTATGGAGTATTCCGACGTTGGGAGAGCGGAATGCCTCTCCGCCACCCGTTTCGCACCCAATTCAGCGAACTTATCGACGCCACCTATGTCGATGACAAGGAAGGCAAAGGTGGTGGTCCTGGCGCGGGCACGACTTGATGTCTCCTAACGCGGCGATGATGCAGTGCCCCCGAGGGGTGAAGAACCCTTCTTGTCTGCGCGCGTAATGAGCTCCGTGTGGAGCGCGTCGTCTATCGGGAATTGCAGCGCGCGGAACGTCGGGCGGAGGTCCTGGTTGAATGCATAGGATAGCGCTGAAACCATGAGCGTCGAGCGGAAGGCATCCGCCTCAGCGGTGTTGTGATGCTGGTCATACCGTCGGTGGAGTTCCGGATCGAATACCTGAAGCAACTCCATCATCCGCTTGACGGGAGAGCGATATCCAGTCCCGCCCTGTTCTGCGTGTGTGCCAAACTCGCAGGCGATAGTCATGAACGTGCCGAATGTCTCGTCAACTTGAGTGTTAGGATCGTTCCATGAACAGAATCGCATGCCGGAGCTCACGTAATCCTCATATGAGCGCCGGACCAGCATCATGGACGCGATGGCGCTTGAGCGGATAGCTTCCGTCGACGCCGGATCGAGTCCGAATTCGCCGGCGCGGTTGATAATCTCGAACGCGGTGGCGTGCTGGAAGATCTGTGCCACGGCTTCGGACAGAATCGCGTTGGCGTTACCATCGATTTTCCCTCCGTAGCAATAGGCTGCGGGCGAATTGAGGGAGATGTTATGCCCCATTTCGTGGAAGAAAGACGAGTATTCGGCCTGAGACTTTCCGAACGCGCGGTCGCCTGCGGCAAAGCTCACGGGCGTGGTGAACCACAGCGAGTTCATTCCACCGGATTTCGGACCTCGGAGCACAATCTGATTGAAGGTACCGTCAGGCAAGAACACGTCCTGGTTGGCGAAATCCATTTGAATCATCGCGGCGAGCGTCAGCACATACTCGAACGTCGAGCGCGGGACGGTGGTGAAGCAACTATCCACAAAAAAGCCGAGGCCGGGAGGTAGGGAATAGAGGCGCGTGCTGAGATCGACGTTGTGGTCGGGGATGGTGACACGCAAGGCGTCTGGGCACGGAACAGGGTGGATGACAGGAGGCACAAAGAACACTTCGGCGTGCGCTTCGTCGCTGTCGCCACCGTCGTAGTGCGCGGTCACCGAGATGATGTGGTCGCGAAGCGGTTTGGCGTATGCATGCGTTTGTGGGAAGAAGCCCGCTGAAGTCGATCCGTCGCCCCAATCGAAGGTGAATGGCACTGCGGGTCGCCGTGAATCGCTGCCGCTGACGGACACCGTGCCACTGGGAGTGTCAACATCGGTTACCTGAACGCTCAGAGTCGGCAGATTACCGGATAGCTCCCTCTGGAAGTTGAACTCCGCAGCGCCGAAGGCGGCGGCTGAGGTCAAGACTATGTACAGAATTGCTGGGACAATTGCTACTCTCCACCCTTCCGTTTTCATCATGAGCGCACTCTTGAACGAAGCCCGGCAAGTGCCAGCGGCGAATAGCTCATTGCTGATCCGTCGGCTCTGGCGGTAACTCTTGACTAGGCGCAGGGGCTTCGGGTTCGTTCCAACGCCTATAACACCAATGGAGGACTGGTATGCTCACGAGCCCAAATGGCAGTACGGCGAGTTCGATCCACCATATGGAGATCGATCCGACCCACCCGGCGACATGTGCGACGCCGGCCACGCCATCCAGAAATGTGAAAAGCAGGAACCCGTATAGAACCAGCAGACTCCGCTTCTTGGCTACACCCAACAGGATAAGTGCCCGCGATGAGGCATGACACAGGATCGCGACAACTCTCTCTACGGGCGCCGCAAGCCAAAACAGCGGCATGGACGCCGCGGTGCTCGCCAGGCCTTCGCCTATCTTTTCCGTCCCGGGAGCCCCGGCCAGGAACATGATCACCGAGATCAGTGAAGCGAGCCCGAGCAGGAAGGCTTCGAACGCTCCGGCACCGACGCCCACGGCTATCGCCCTTCGTCCGGTTTGGCCGAAGGACCGCCAGATGAGCACGGCCAGGAGCGTAAAGCCCATTTCAAACACGCTCGATTGGATACCGACGAACAGCCCGCCCACCACGACCTGAAGAGGAAACGGCAGATGTTCCTTTACGAGACCAATCACGCGCTCGTTCGCCAGGATTGCACAGAGGATCTTAAGTGCGACGGCGATTGTCCACAAACCCGCGCCGGCCCAGAACCATCGCCATTGCACGCGTGAAACCCGCCGCCAGCAGATCACGGCGACTACCGCAACAAGGATCATCCCCAATCCGGGCACGAGATACAGCAAGCGCTCCGTATTCACATCCTATCTCCCCATGCAGGCCCCACGCATGGCAGTCAAGATTGCCGGTTCAGCCCCACCGCCGAACCACAGCGCGGATATTACACCGATCCAGTGCGGAAACCCACTCCGAGGAGGCTACTGGAGCTTGCGGTTCCAGGTTGGCGCCTCTGGGTTCAGGGACTTCACATCCGTGGTCAGCGAGATCTGGTTTTGCTTGAGACGCTGCTTGAAGTTCAGGCCGGGGAGGCGGTCAAAGCAGTCCAAGCTGATCTGGTATCGCTTGTCTCTGCCCTCGCCGCGAGACGCCTCGACCAGGCGCTGGCGGTCTTTCTTGAGCTCTTTGAAGTAGTCGGGCCAAAAACTCGGGCCGTACTGCTGTTCGCATTCCCAGAGGATGTATGCGTGGATGCGATCGACTTGATTGGCCAGCAGGTCCGGCGGGAAAACACACCCCAACTCCTTGTACCGTCTGAAGGTCTCGGCCTGTCCTTTTCGTGTCGATTCGACGGCCTGCGCGAGTATCGGATTGCCAGCTACCTTTGCGCTGGCCTTGACCCCTATGCTCCAACCCACCATTTCCCAACCGAATTGGGATCTTGTGGCCGCGACGAAGTTGTGCGCCATCTCTTCGATATAGCCCGACACATGGGGGATCTTGTATCGAGTCCATTCCTCGTGCTGCTCAAGATCGAGGTTCTCATCGCCATACCAGAGCGTGCAGTTGCTCGTTCCGCCGAACGCATCCGAGTGGCCCTTCGAGAAGTTGTACACGACGATGATGTAGTCCGTGTGCACGCCCACGATGCGGTAGAGTTCGTCGTACGCCTTAACAAGGTAGGGAAGCACGATTTTGGCCCCTTCTTCCCGTGTCTTGGGCGCGAATAGGTATACGTGGTCGCTTTTGAGGAGACAGGCGGGCTGTCCGATGGCCGCAGCGAAGCTCGCCTCGTCAGGGTACTTGAGAGATGGGTTCAATCGTTGCTGGGCGCGCTCCGTGGCGGTCGAGGCAGGGAGTATATCCACCACCGCCGTCTTGCCATTGCGCAATGCGTAGTCGATCGCGGTCTTGCCCTGTGTGTCGACGATTGTAGGGTCCGCTCCGCCCTGGAGCAGAACCTGAGACGTTCCTTCATGCCCATGCTCGGCAGCGAGGTGCAATGGCGTCCTGCCCTGTTCATCTCGAGCATTCACATCGGCCCCCGCTTTCAACATGTCCCCGACGGTTCCCATATGGCCGCCGGAGGCCGCCTCATGGAGCGGTGTGGTCACACCTACCTTCGCTTCGCGGCGCAGGCCCTCGCGAGGGCGCATCAATCGCGCGGCCAGAGGCAATGCCACAATAACGGCAAGGATGACTATGCCTGTAAGCAACCATCGTGACATCATGAACTCTCCACTTCTGAACATCGCGGGGTAAACAGCCTCTCACCAATCATAGACATTCCTACTGTATTGCCTGAAATGGAGGAGGAGTCTCAGTGTAGCGATGTAGATGACAATGGCTGGGCCGCCAAGAGGGCCGAACATGCTCTGCGTGACTTTTGCCGGCCCGTACTCGGATTGGGTTGGCTTTCGGCTCACGGCAGATGCACTCTCCTTGATGCCCAGCGCTTTTATACGCCGCAGGAAGAACAGTTTCAACGTATGTGTCTCGCGGTGGATCCAGGCCCGTTGCGTCAAGTAAAAATCCACGCGAAACGGGTATCGTTGCGTCAAGTAAAAATCCACTCGAAATCGATGGACGTTTTTGTGTGCAAGAGGAGGGTGCGAGTGGTGTAATCTTGAGTTGGCCT
>Ga0315279_10007676_pt1 | contig 13262 bp, 9 predicted proteins | sample YL17G06_20_MG_FD_203694 | JGI IMG/M metagenome (GOLD analysis project Ga0315279, IMG submission 203694) | Sediment microbial communities from Yellowstone Lake, YNP, Wyoming, USA - YL17G06_20 | ecosystem: Environmental > Aquatic > Freshwater > Lake > Sediment | place: USA: Wyoming | collected... | reverse complement strand
CGCTGACCCCAATGCTGGTGACGCGGGAGGGCGGGACGACGTGGACGTTCGGGCCCTGATGAGGAGGGTGGGGCCGCTTGGCCCCAGGCGAAGGTTCAAGTGGTGGGCGGTGCAGGGTTTGAACCTGCGACCTCTTGCGTGTGAAGTATACGCCTGTGTGCGGTGTGCCGTCAATCGGGGGCGGGGCAGCGAAACGTGTCCAGTTATGGTGTCACTAACGGCTCGCCTGGAGCCTGCCTTCGGGCCACGCGGCCCCCCTTCCTTGCCAGCCCTCCCGGCTGCGAGTAGGATGGGGGCGGGCACCCTGCGGGCCGTAGGAGAGGACTTAGGAGGCTGGAGTGCTAGCTGCGACCGTCGTGATGGCCATAGCGACTGTGCTACTCATGCTATTCACTGCGGCCACCTGGAGGATACTCTCGACGCAGCACAAGCTTTACAGCGACCCTGAGCTGGTGATTTGTCCGTGGCCGGAAGCGGAGATTGCCACGACAGTTGACAGTCTGCTGATTATCGGTCTCGCAGCCTCTGACCGAGAGAAGCGCAGCAACGCGCAGTATGTCGAATACCGGTTCGCTCTCGTAAATCGAGGCAGAGTGCCTATCATGGTCACGGGTATCACCGAGAATGTGCTCAAGCAGGAGGGCGGCCACGAACCGGTCAGGATGCGTTTCCCTTATCTTCGTAAGCTCGGTCGCCCCGAGGTGATGGCTGGCGTCCCGTGGCTCATACCCGCACAGCAGTATGCCATTTGCTGGAGGTTCCTGTCATTCTACGGCCAGCACGAGCGACTGAAGGCCCAAGAGTTCTCCATCAAGGCCACCTTCCGGTATCACAATGGGCGACGTCAGGTGACAACAACGGGCGACGCCGTGCTGAGGTGGGGTTTTGACGCACCGTTCCCAGGGGATTCCCAGCCGCCAGGAGCGGGCGATGTCCTCGACTGAGCCTCGCCAGGCGGCGACAGCCTTTGAATATGAGGTCTAGCGGGAGCCATGCGAGGGGTATCGAGGCTAGGCAGGTACTTGGCGAAGAGAATCTGGCCGAAGTCGCGGAGATATGTGGTGCGAATCGACGTGGCCCAGTTCGCGGAGCGCTTGGAAAACCTTGCAGCTGCCGCGCCAAGCGAGTTCGATGAAGCGGTGACGCTGGAAATCGGCTCAATCACGGACAAGGCAGCGAACGACTTCTTCCGTGGGCTACTCTCCAATGCCCGTGACATCCTGCCTGAGCAGCGCAAGTTCCGCCGTGGGTTCGAATCCCGACTACGGCAGAGTTGGCAACGAGCCCTAGACATCTTCGACCTGATCCAAGTCCTATGTATGGAATTTGGGGCTGACTTCAATGAGAAGCGGCGACCTGACGCTGTAGCTAGGCAAGATTTTGTCTTCGAGGCGTTGACCCGACTGCATGGTAGGGCTTGCCTAACCGCCTCTGAGATTGGAGCTCTTCTTAGGACTGGACATGCTACAGGAGCAAATACTCGATGGAGAACTCTGCACGAACTCGCCGTCGTCATGATGTTCATAGCTCAGCACGGGCAGGATGTGGCGCGGCGGTATCTAGAACATCAAGTCATCGAAGTGTCTCGCGGAGCAGCTAGATACCAAGAGTACTGCGAACTCCTTGGGGAGGAGCCGCTGAGCAAGGAAGAGATCGACGAGCTGCGAATAAGACGTGATGAACTCGTAGCCAAATATGGACCCGAATATACGGAAGACTACGGTTGGGCAACTGAAACACTCGGTCCGGGAAAGCGAGGCTTTGCTGGCATCGCTCAATCAATCGATATGGGCCACTGGTCTCCATATGTGCGCATGGCCAGTCACGGCGTGCACGCTGGCCCCCACGGTGGTTTCTTCGACCTCGGGCTACCTGCTGAGATTGACGCCATTCCCGCAGGACCAAGCCATTTTGGGCTCGCTGACCCTGGCATGAACGCCCTAGTGTCCCTAATGCAATCAACGGTCGCTCTGCTCAATCACGGAGTCGGCTACAAGAACGATGACCTGATCGACATCCCAGAAGGGTTCGTATTGATTACCCAGATGAAGACCCTGCCACGGCTGGTCGATGAGGGCGTGGCAGCGTTCCTCGAAGCGCATCAGCTCCTAGAGGAGGTGCCACCGAGTCTCGGTAGGCCACCGCGAATTTGGTCGTCGCCGACGTTTGGCGAATAGCGGGCCGTGCTAATGCCTACCCCGCCACTGGCCGGGACCATCCTGTGATTCGTGGTGGCGATGGGGTGGCCGTAGCCTCTTCCCTCGCCCACACCCGCGGCCGTGAGTAGTGTGCAGCGTCAGCGAAAGTGACACGATAACTGGACACTTTTGCCCGGCGCTAGGACGCGGTTCTGAACCTGGTGGTGGGGCCAGGAGAAAGACATGTCAGACCCCAACGCTCAAGCAAGCGCTCTCTCAGGAGGGGCACTGGGCCGACAACCCGATGTCCGCGGCTTCAGGTGGCGTCAGTTCGGGGTCGCCTGGCCTCTGCCTCTAGCCAGTCGGTCCAGCACTGTTTCTAGACGTGCTAGTTCCTCCACAATCAGGTAATCCCACGCGCCTAGCTTCCCCCAGTTGTTGACGGCGTCCACCCATCGGCGAGCTCCGGCCTCCTTGGCGCGGTCGCGGTTGTCCATCATGCCCTTGACCTCGAGGACTACGTTTAGGAGCGAGCCGTCGTCGCGGCGAAGCCGCACGATGAAGTCAGGCTCATAGGGGTGGGTCTGGCCCGCCCAGTCGTACGGGATCGAGAACCCCAGCTTGTAGTTGCGCACGTAAGTCTCGACCCGCGGGTTCTGCTCCAGTTTGACGGCTATGTCGCGCTCCCATACTTTCGAGTGGCAGGCGATGTGGCTGACATGGCTCTTTGTGGCCCTCACACAGTAGAGCGAGGTCTGAAAGAAGATACCGTTGGTGCTACCAAGGGGACGGTAAGGGTCGAGCACGGGAAGGAGCTTCTGAGGCCCGCCGCCGTCGTCGGCGCTGCGGATGTACGCTGAGAGATTGTTCGCCATCTGGTTGACGTACCTCTCCAGGCAAAACTCTTCCGGAGCAACACCGGGAGAATACTTAACCTTCGCGTCGTAGTACCTGCGTGCGGCACGCAGGACCTGGGGGAATAGCATGCGGTTTTGGAGGCTGTCGGTGACACGGGCGGCAACGTGGAAGAGCGCTGACCCTACTCGGTTGCGCCCATAGAAGGGGTCGCGAGTGTGATACTCAGAGGGCATTTCGCCAGCCCGCCAGGGCTCTGTTACGCCTGTCTGGGTTGGCTCCTCTGTCGGCGTGACCGGCAACTCAGGCATGGAGTCGATGTCCACCTTGATGCGGTACTTCACATCGGAGATGTAACTTACAACACGCGGGAAGAGGGTCTCGTGTTGCTTCTGCCGCTCCGGTACGGTGCTCACGGTGGTTATCCTGCGCTCGGTTCTGGCGGACGGCCCGACCTTAGCGATGGGCAGTACCTCGAAGGGTATGCCATATACGTCCACCGTCTCCGGCACGGTCATGTCGTCGTAGTTGAAGCGGCGGAGGCCGCGCCCGATGACCTGTTCGCAGAGTAGGGGCGAAGAAAACGCCCGCAGGCCCAAGATTTGTGTCACGTTCTGGGCGTCCCATCCTTCGGAAAGCATTCCAACGGAGACGATGCACCGAATCTGTTCGCCAGGTCCCCCCAGCTTGCCCACCGTCCGAACGATCTCGCGCAACTCCTCGGCTGCCTCTTCCTGAGTCTGATTCAGGCCCTTGATCTCTGAGTCCTTGAGGAGCTTGCTGTCGATGCGCAACGTCGGCAGATCGCCCTCCCTGTTGCGAAGGTCGGGGTGAACCTTCCCCTGCCGGCCAATGAAATCGGCCAGGAGGGAGGACACGGCGGTGTTGCTGCACACGATGATCATCGCCGGGGGGACGGGTCGTCCGGCCTGTTCCCAGGCGTCGCGGTCTTGTACCCACTGGTCGGCGAGGGTGGTCAGCGCTCCCTGAACCTCTTCGACTAGGGCAACGCTCTTCCCTCCGGCGGTTAGCTCCTTCTCCGACTTCGGCAGCTTCCCCTTGACTTGGTGGTAGAGGCGCAGGTACTTGGGCTCTGTGCGCTCCGAGTTGTCCCAGTTAGGGATGCGAGGCACCTTGACGATGCCGCACTCGATGGCGTCCAGCAGGCCGAAGTCCGACACTATCCAATCGAAAGGCTCACCCTCGATTCGGCCAGAGCCTTTCAGAAAGTAGGGGGTGGCGGTAAGGTCGATACAATGGCGGATGCCCCGCACCTTGTGAATGCGGTCAAGCCCCTCAATCCATACCCGCGCCCGCTCGGCCTCTTCCTTTTCGGAGAAGTCGCTCTCCAGCGCCTCGCCGACTAGCTCCTCTTCGACCGCTTCGCCCGTGTAGAAGCGATAGGCATGGTGGGCCTCGTCGTTGAGCACCAGCAGGTTACCCTTGCGCCCAAGGTCAGACAGCACGCGGTCGCAGAAGGCGGAATCGCTCTCCACGCCACGATTGACAACCCCGCGCTTGCGGGTGTCGTCCTGGAGCGCGAAGGCGTGCCAGTTCGTGACGAGCACCCGGCCCTGGGCGAGCAATCCCCGCAGCGTGGGTGGCACGATATCGAACTTCGAGTAGTAGGACTCTTCGCCACCCACGCCCTCGCGTTCGGGGTACAGCACTTGGAGCCGACCCTTGACCGTGAGGTTGGGGCAGACAACTAGGACGGCATCGGAGAAGAGGGGGTTCTGGCGGTCGCGTACCTTGTTGAGGATCGACCAGGCGATAAGCATCGCCATGACGACGGTCTTGCCGGAGCCGGTAGCCATCTTCAGGCACCAGCGGACGAAGGGATCGGGGCTGGTGACTTCGATGCCGACCTTGTCGGCGGCGGGAGCCTCCGTTAGCCAAATGACCGTCTCGGCGGCTTCAAGCTGGCAGAAGAAGAGCTTCCGTTCGCGCTCCGGCGATGTCCAGTATTGCAGCAGTTCCCGGGTTGTCCGTGTGACACCTGGGTATCCTTTCCGGCGCCATTCGTTGACTCGCTCACGGATACGGTTGACTATCTCCAGGTCTCGGTATTCATGCACGATCTGGACGGCGCGGCCCGTCCGGTTGCGCCGCGCCATAAGGTACTGTGCCGAGCGGCGGCCATCGCGGACTTCCGGCTCCTGGCCCGGAGCAAAGTAGTGGTACTGGGTCGGCTCCTCAAACGCGCTGTTGAGGATGGGGTTTTCGACGATGTTGCTCATGCTGACCCCGCCTTGGAGAGATCGAATACCTCAAGCATCTCGTTGCCCCGGTGGTCGATGACCTTGACGGCGATGCGATTCTGCTCACCGGGCTCGGACGGCAACGACTTCAAGCCACGCAGTAGCTCGAACTGGTCGGGGTCAATGATGCCCTTGAGGGCGCGCTGGAGTTTCTCCCAGGCGTTGGTGCCGCCGGGGAAGAAGGCCTGGCCAATGTTGAATGTCCGCTGGTCATAGTCTGGGTCTAGGAACCAGGCGGCGATCTCGGAGCCGCCTTCGCTTTCCACCTCGCCCGTCTGGGGGTTGTAGAGGTCGACGCCGCGCACCTCCACGACATAGCCGTCCTTGGTCTTCTCGACGCCGATGTCGGCCTGACCGAAAAGGGTGAATAACTGGCTGCCCTTGGGGCTCTTCAGGAGGTCACCCACCAGGACATCGTTGTTGATGTAGGCGCCCATCACCTGGATGGGCAGGTCGCGCTTCAGGAACTCCTGAGCGTGGCCATCGAAGGTGAAGCCCAGGATGACGACGCCGTCGTAGCGGCCTCTGGACTGCTGGACGGCCTCTTCCACTTGAGCCATCGTCACTGGGCCGTAGCGCGGCCCGAAGCTAACGCCGAAGAGCCTAGTCTGGCCGTCACCCAGGTCGATTTCGCCCTCGGCCTGAAGCACGCCAGCCGATGGAATAGGGTTGAGTCTCGTGAAGCGCAGGCTGCCGCCGCCGACGCGGGTCAACCCGTCCTTGCGCAGCGACTCGATCATGTTGAGGATGAAGTTGGTGCTCTCATCAGCGGCAGCGTGGCCGCGACGGGCGATGTCGTCGGCGCGGGCGTCCGGCTCCAGCGATTCCCACGGGGCGATGGGCGACTCCGTGGGGTCTTCGATGGCCGGCGTGGGAATCGCCTCGACCGTAAACGGCCCCGATACCCGCACCTTCCTCTTGTCGATGTCTGGACGGTCGTAGAGAATCTCTTCCTCAGATGGCAGGTTCTGGGCGATGCTCTTGAGAGTCACGTGGGGCACGATGCCGCCGCCCTCGCTAGTGTAGCGGAAGCCGGAATCGACGCCCTGGTCAGAATGGGCCAGGGCGTAGTAAGGGAAGGTGGCGGTCAGGATGCGCTGCTTGGCAAGCGCCAGCGCGACCCGGCTGGTGTCACACGTGATCCAGCGGCGGCCCCACTGCTCGGCGACGTAGGCAGTAGTCCCACCGCCACAAGTGGGGTCGGGCACGAGATCACCGGGGTCGGTGGTCATGAGGATGCAGCGCTGGACCACGGCCGGACTGGTCTGGACAACGTACAGTTTGTCGAGGGCTCCCCTCACGTCCTGCCAATCATTGTCGATCGCCACGACGGGAAAATCGTCAAAGTAGCGCTTGTACATACGCTTGGTGCTACCCGGCAATAGTCGCCCTGCCGCCGCCAACCGGCTCATCCCATCAAGGGTTGTTTTCCAATGCTCGTTCGGCCCAGGACGATATATCCTTCCGGCAAATTCGAATTCCTGGGGACCTGAGGCCGCTCCAGCGGAAACAATGGCTGTTGCTGTAAACGGGCGGGCACCTGTTGGCAGGAGGGCCAGGTTGTCTATCTCCTCATCGGTCATACGGCGGGTCGTGCCATCAGGGAGCTCAACCTGGACATACTCCGAGCCGCCTAGTCCCGCGACGAGCTTGCCAAGATAGAGCTGGCGGTATTTGTCGTGCAGCCTGGACTGATCCTTCGCGTACCAGAGCAAGAAGTCATTGGTGGAATCGAGAAGCGACCCGGCAAAGCCCCCGGTCTTCCGGAAGGTGATCACCCTGACAAAATTGGCTGGTTCGAATACGTCGTCCATTAGCTCACGGACGTGGTGCACATTTTCATCACTGATCTGCACAAAGATACTGCCGCTCTCGTGCAGGAGCTCGCGGGCCAGTAGGAGCCGGTCACGCAGGTAGGTCAGGTAGGAGTGGATGCCCAGCGTCCAGGTGTCGCGGTAGGCCTTGATCATCTCCGGCTCGCGGGTCAAGGAGTCGTCCTGGCCGTCGCGCACGTCACGCTGGCGGGTGGAGGGCTGGAAGTTGGAGTTGTAGGCCACGCCGTAGGGCGGGTCGATGTAGATCATCTGCACCTTCCCCGCCATTAGCTCTCGATGCAGCAGGGAGTTCATCACCAGCAGCGAGTCGCCCAGGATGAGGCGGTTGGCCCAGTCCACGTCGTGCTGGTAGAACTCGACGGCCTGGTCTAGCGGGAGCTGTGGGTCGGCGAATAGGCTGAGTTGCTGCGGCTGGGCAGCCCGGCGGCCGTTCCGCTTGACGGCGTTGATCACCGCCTGGGCGCTGACGCGCTCGTGGATGTGCAGGGAGACGGTATCGACCTCAAATGACAGGTGTTCGGCCTTGCCCGCCCATACGAGCTCCGGGTCCTTGTGAGGGTCGTACTCGTACTTCTGGCGGGGCGGGCGCTTCTTCTCCCAGGCCTTCACGAACTCGGCGGGGATACCGACCTCGGGGTTGTTGAGGCGCTTCGTTTCCTCGTGGCGGTAGTCGGTGACAGATGGGTCGCTCTTCTTGGTCTTCCGACGTGGCATGCCGCACCCCTCCCCCGTCGATACTTGGCACGCATCCGCGAACGTAGCACCATTCTAACGGTTACGTGAGAATTTGGCAAACAGAGCGGGAGCCGGAAGGATCGGGCGATCGTCCTGCGTCACGACGGCACACCCTATCAGACGGCCCAGGATGCGTTTCTGACGGCCTGCCGTCAGGCAGGTTAGGCTTTTTTCGTCTCCTCGTAGTGCCTCGCCCAGAAGGGCGCTACAGCCGCACTCTGGAAGGCCCTCCCGCTTGGTGCCTCTTGGCTGATACGCCAAAGGGGACACCTAAAAAGGGGTGGCAGGCGAGAATGGCAACGGCCGCTACCACGAGTTTTGCGTGGAGGTTCGTCAGGCTAGGGCTGACGCTAGAACAGGTGCTGAGATTGAGGTGCGCAAGGATAACGTGCTGAGCACGCCTTGTCAATGGGCCGTGATTTCACGTATTAGGTGTGTTTCTTCGGTACGGGATATACCTCGTGTTTGGCGTCCCACCACAAGACGCACATCATACCCTCGTACTCAGCACACCAAAGGCGCTCGTTGCCGCTTATGTGCCAGGCGTGAAGGAACTCGATATCATCACGCTGCAATTCCTTTAGCCTCTGTTTCGCGTGTGGAGCTAGCCTAGCAGTTGGAACCGTGCTCCGAACGTTCTTGAGGTCAGAATGACGACAGGCCCTCTCAAACTCCGGGAGTTTGTCCATGATGCGCTTCAGGGAATCGCCCGACACTTGAGACCATGCCCACCGTCCTCCAGCGTCGGCAAGGCTGAAACGCCAAGATAAGTGGTGCCCCTCGAACGTCGTCGGCGGAAGCCAACGCGGTTGTTTCGTTGGAGGAGGGGGAGAGATGTAGGTGGGTCTCTTATCTCTCTTGCGCTTAGCCACTTAGGCTGCCGTAGAACTCAGCCATCACGTCGAGCGGTATTACTGCGTTTCCCCGTTCACCCTCACTGAGACCGGCTCGCCGCCGCGTCTCTTTCCAGGGTGCCTCTGAGTGAGTGAGGCTCCGCAACCAGGCCGATGTCTTGCTACCGTAGGCGTCAAGTACGGCGTCAATCGTCTCCCGCTGCGTCTTGTTCAGGCGGGAAGAATCGCCGCCGGTTACCCTTGAAATCGTGAAGTTCCCTGCGTGGATGTCATAGAGACGGCGAACGACAGGCCCATCCGCCCACGCCTCAATGTTATCAGGGAACAGGGCTTCGTCATCCCATACGAGCGACCACGCTTGGCAGTAGTAGACCAACTTCTGGAGTTTCCAAGTTGTCGTACGGCCGCGTCGCTCAAGAATGTACTGAGCTACGTCTCTGACATCAACCATCGGCCTGCCCCCCATTGCCTAGTCTCCTGCCGTGCAGCCATATTATACACCCCTGTCAACCTCAAACTGACCCACTACCCAATTCTGCCAGGAGGTTCGACAGGGCCGGGCTGTGACACCCCCGCCCAGGGCCGCCGCAAGGATGGCGAAGAGAGCCAAACGGGAAGCAAAAGAGAGTTTCTAGAGGCGGTAAAAAGGGCGGAGGCTGAGGCGGTTGTTAATGAGTTTCGCACTTCTCCCAGGCTGCCTCCACCTTGACCCAGGACCCGCTTCGCAATGCGGTCACGACGCGCCGGAAGCGGTGCGCGTCAATGAAGCGTCGGAGTTCCTCCGCTTCGAGGCGGATGGCCGCACCAATGCGCACAACCGGGAGATCCCCCGCCCGAATAAGGCGGCGCAACGTGGACGGGTGCAGGTGCAGGGCATCGGCGGCCTCAGACACGGTGAACAATTGCAAAACAGCAGGATTCTGCTTGTCCTGAGTCATCTCAGCCCTCCCAGGGTCGCCCTAGCCCTCGCCCACGCAGGGCGGAACAGGCTAGTGCGACGTCTAGATCACTCACGCTCTTACTCCTGGGCAGCGTGACAAACAGCGGGTAACAGTGGGGAAGCGCCAGTGTCCGCTCACGGCGCACTCTCACTGTGGGCCTTTCTCTGAGCGTCGTGCATCTCCAACAACTTGCTATAGGCCGCGTCGATCATCGGCATGGGCGCATGTTCAAAGAAGAGTCGCCCACGTTCCCCGCCAGGGACACACGAGGAGCCATCGTCAGAGACTTCCATACAGAAGTAGTAACCGCGATCTCCCCATAGCCAGACCTCTCTCGTCTTCATTTGCTGCCCCCCTTCGGCGCGGGCATCGCCTCCAATAGATCCACCACCTGAGCCACCTCTTCATCCGTCGCCCGCCGCAGCCAGCGGCCCAAGTCAAAGATGACATGGCCGGGCTTGTAGGGGATCGGGCAGCAACCGACGCCCTCCCACAGCTCGAAGGCCAGCTTGCGGGGGCCATCGTCGGCGGGGGCGTGAGTATCCCTGAAGGCGGAAGAACCGTCACTAGCGTCACTACTGTCACTTTCGTATCTGGGAGGCAGTGACGGTTCCAGTGACGGTTCTGTGACAGTTAGTGACGGTTCTCCGGCCTCAGTAGGCTCATTTGTATCTGGAAGTGACGGTTGTGACAGTTGTGACGGTTCTGCAGGGGGTAGGCGCACCCCGTAGCGCTCGGCGAGGCGTCCGACCTTCTCTTGGTCGTATTCGATGGCCCTTGCGCCGCCGGCCAGCCGCGACTTGTTGAACCCCAGGGCCTTCAGCTTGCGCCCCACGCTCTCAGTGGATTTCTGCCACTTCTCAGGCCTGCCCTCGTTGATGCTGGCGGTGATCGCAGCCGTACCTAACTTGCCAGCCTCTATCTCGCCAGTGAGTCCCAGCATGGCCTCTAGGATGCGGCCCTCTAGGGTAGCCGCCCGATCGCTCAGGCGCTCGGCCTCTATGCCCCGTATCAAGGCACGGAAGCGGTCTGAGTGCTGGGGGGACAGGATCTGGATGATCGTTGCCAGGGGATGCACGATATCGCCCAGACGGGCTTGTGCTAGTCGTGGCGGATGGGGCAGGCCAATCTCCAGGTAGCGGGCGCGGAAGGCCGCCAGGCGCTCCTTGAATGGCAGCCCCGCCTCTGGCGTCACCGGGTTAGGGAAGTCGTGATCCGCGTCGGGCATGATTAAGGTTAGGGCGCGGGTATCCAGGATGTTGTCGATGCCCTCGTTGGTGGCGATGATGGTGGGGCCGAACACGTCAAAATAGCGGGTGTCCCTGAACGCTCCTCTCTCAGGCCAATACACCCGGGCCACCTTCGCGCCAGCCTCAAAGCGCTGGAGGAGAATGTCCTCCGACTGTCGCTTTTCGGCCTTGCGCCATAGGTCTTTCACGTCCAGGAGCAGGGTCGCCCCCAGATCACTACTCCACCTGAAGAGATTCGCCTCCTGTAGGGTTTCAGTGTGAAGGCCCCGATAGGCGGCGTAAGCAATCCCTTTACCCGTTCTGCTCTTGCCCCGCTCAGGGACGGCGAACAGGCAGAGGATAGGGGAATACTGCCAGCGCTCCATGATGTAGGTGTGGGCGGTGAAGGCGGCCAACAAGAGGGCGTGATCCTCGGATGGTAGCTGCGAAATCCTGGAGTGATAGGCCACCAGATCGTCAAACAGGGCGCGGTCTTCGCCCCGGTCATAGTGCCCAAGCACCGCGTCGGCGCGAGGCAGGAGGAAGGGTAGCTGGTCGCGGGGTGGCGGGACTTGGCCCTGCCAGTCATTGATGACGGTGGGCTTGCCGTCCACCAGCGCCAGGAATTGAGGCTGCCCATCCGCGTCCTGCACAATATCCACCAGCCCAGGGAAGCGGGCGACGTAGCGAGGCGCTGGTGGCCTCTGGGCGCGTTCCTGACGGGGCTTCTCAGGGCGATCCCCGTCGTCTCTGGCCCCTGCTTCCGGCGTGGGGGCTTTCGGCTGTGCCCCAGGCGGGGCAGAGGTGCGTGTTTGACAACCAGCACTCCCACACCACCACTCGCCCATCGCGGCATAGTATTCGATGGGCCGTCCGCATTTGGGGCAGGGAGGGGCCTTGCGGTTGCGGGGGGTCACTGGGCGGCCTCCCGACGGGCGGCTGTTCGCCGCCGCTTCTGGGCTGAACGCAGGGCCAGCTTCAACATGTGCGCCTTGAGTGCAGCTTCGCCCCGACGCTGTCGCTCTTCAGGCGTCAGGTCGGGATCGTCGGGCAGGAAGCGACTGAGAAAAGTCCGGCGGGCCGCTGCCGTGTAAACTAGCGGGTCATGCCGACTGCGAAGGACGAATCCCCCGATGCGCCCTGCCGTCCGGTGGTAGTTAGCCATACCACCATCATTGTCGGCGAGCGCAGTGGCCCTGTATTTAGAGGCGGAAAGATTCGGGTAAAACTCAGTATTTCGGGGGGCGGCCAGCTTTGAGGTCGGCTGGGAGTTCAAGGCCCAGTTCGGCGGCCAGGAGCTCCACTGCCTTCTGCACAGCAGAAGGGGTCAGGTGTGGGCCTTTGCCCCACTCGCTGAACCCCTTTATCGCAGTCCAGCCCAGGGGCTTGCCGGTGTCCGGTTGAGGACAGATAGCCAAGTAGAGCCAATGGATATGTAGGGCCAGGGAGGGCTTCCTGCCTCGTAGGATGAAACCCGCTTGCAGATATTGAGCCTTGCTTTCCTCCCATTGGCGACGGAATTCCTTAACAACGGCCTTCTTCACGTCCTCCTGGCAGCCAGGTAGGAAAGGCTCATACTCGATCTCGATGCGAATCCAGCGATTGAGAGACTGGGCAGAGCGCAGGCTCCACCGTTCTTCCCGCCATTTGTCCCACAGCCACTGCGAGACTGGGTCGTGGGAGGTGTAGCGCGTGGGGACGAGTGAGGGAAGGCGTGGCGGTTCTTCCCCAGCGTCACCGGCCTGCACCCAGCGCCGCCACCTGTTGCGGATCTGCCTCGCGGGGGTCCGGCCAGGCTCGAAGCCACTCTTGAGGAGAGCCACCTGTACCCTTGGCAGCCCCAGGTCGAACAGCTTTGCTACTTCTTCCGCAGACATGATCCGTGTCACATACTGCAAGAGGGAAGCATGGACGAAAGGTGCAGCCCAATCGCAGCGCAGGCCCCACCTATCACACAAAGCCTTCAGTTCCTTCTGGTAAGAGCGTAGATGGGCATTGCGGCCCTTCCACCTGATAGCGGCGTCCAGGGCCTTCCAGGCCAGATCCTCATGCTCATGCGTCTCCACATCAGGGTGCCGGTGCCGCGCTCTAGAGAGCGCGGTGACCAAGCGTTCATAGACGTACAGAAGCCTTGCTAGGTCTCGCACGAACTCAAAGTTGAGGTCGTAGTGCCACATGAGCCTGGCACGCAGGCTGTCCTGGCGCTCTTCCGGCAGCGTTATTCGGCCCCTGGCTTTTGCCATCACTCTCTCCTGCCGGGCGGGGCCGCCATGCTACAATGAAGCTAACGACGCACCCTCACCCGGCGCGTCCCTAAGCTGGCCCTCAGTTAGCCCCTGGGGGCCGCTCCTATTGTTAGAACCTGTCCCCTGGACTCAGGCGGCGATGGGCTTCCCTGGCCCGTTCGTCGGCGG
>Ga0315279_10007675_pt1 | contig 13262 bp, 12 predicted proteins | sample YL17G06_20_MG_FD_203694 | JGI IMG/M metagenome (GOLD analysis project Ga0315279, IMG submission 203694) | Sediment microbial communities from Yellowstone Lake, YNP, Wyoming, USA - YL17G06_20 | ecosystem: Environmental > Aquatic > Freshwater > Lake > Sediment | place: USA: Wyoming | collected... | reverse complement strand
GTTTGCCGGCTCGGGTCCTTCCGGGGAACAAGCATCTCCCCAGAGTCGAGTCTGTGCGGACGCTCATCCTGTCGAATCCTTGTGTGCGCAAGAAGAGAGCTGTCGGACCGGCAGTACCTGTTATGGACACAAAGTAGACGCCATAAGAGCGGGGCTGGACGCCCTCGAGGTGTGGAAGGAGTCGTATAAACGGCGCCGCGTGCGCCCAACCCTTTTCCTTATCTTCGACGACGAACCGGACGAGGACGATCCCAAGAGAGTGCTCCCGCGTCGGGCGGATGCGCCCAAGCGTATGCCGGCGCCGGACGAAATGACGGGAACGCCCCTACCGTTCCCCGTGGAACCGCGCGCGCGGTCTCCGCCCGGCAAGCGGGAACTAGATGAAAAGGATGGGGCCAAGGGTGCGTCTGCTTCCGATGCGGGAGAATGCCAAATGTCAATCTCGCTTATCACCCATCATCGGTCGCAAGCGCCGATTCAACTTCCCAAGCCCCTGTGTAATCGCCGCCGCCTTGAGTGCTCCTTTTGGAGAGGTCCAACACAGGCTTTGGTTGGATTCTCGCCTCTACCCACGGCGTCGGCAACAATCAATTGATATAATAGGAGGGTAGTACCATGCCAGTACCCAAGTATGACGACATTGATCTGACAGACTCGGGCAAGCGACTTCCCATTCTTCTGTTGCTCGACGCCTCAGACTCGATGCGAGGGAAACCGATTGACGAACTTAACGCCGGGATTGCAGAATTCTGGAGACTGGCCCTGTCCGATGAACAGCTCTTGCAGAGCGCGGAGGTTTCCGTGGTTCGCTTCGGCGGTTCGGTTGACGTCGCGCGCGATTTCGCGCTGCTCGATAAGTCGGGGCCCCCGGTGCTTTCCGCCTCGGGCGGCACTCCGATGGGCGCGGCCACAATGACAGGACTCGACAATCTGGAAGCCCGTAAGGAAATCTATCGCAAGAACGGGATTATGAAGTATCGGCCTATCGTTCTCCTGATCACGGACGGCGCCCCGACCGATTCCTGGGAGGCTGCCGCCCAGCGCGTTCGGCAGGGGGCAGCGGGCAATAAATTCCTGTTCTTTGCCGTGGGCGTCACCGGCGCCAACATGGATATCCTTGCCAAGATTGCCCCTGCCGACTCTCCCCCTATTCCTCTTGCCGGCATCGGGTTCCGCGAACTGTTTCTCTGTCTTGGCGACTCCGCCTCCCAGACGACCCGCAGCCTCGAGGCCCCTGGCCTCCAGGTTCAGCTGTCTTCCAAGGCATAGCGGGGATCCTGACGGGAAAGGCCTCTGCAGGCTTGCCGGAGATGCGGCGGCTTGGTTCCAGAGACGAAGTACGAAGCAGGGAGCGTTTGACGCTCGGAAAGGAGTCTTGACATGCGATGGAAGACCGCGCTGGCCATAGCCAGAGGACCCAAGCACGAGAAGGACGGCACGCCGTGCCAAGACGTGGGCGTGTTCGAAATTCTTCCGGGCAACGTGCTGGTTGGGGCCGTGTGCGACGGCGCCGGAAGCGCGGCGATGGCCGAGACGGGCGCCCGGCTGACCGCGGCGAGAGTCTTGGCCTGCCTGAGGCGGATGGATTGGAAACCGTCGCCGATTTCCGAATGCGAAGCCAGATCCCTTTTTCTGATCGCGTGCGAGGAGGCCCTGGCGGAACTCAGGGCAACCGCGGACGCGACGGGAAACAGGCTACGGGACTATAACACCACGCTCCTGGCGTTTGTCTTGACACCTGGCTGGCTGGCCGCAATGCAGATCGGCGACGGTTTTCTTGTGGCGCGCGAAGATGACAAGGAGAACTACAGATTGCTCTTCCTGCCTCAACACGGCGACTATGCCAACGAAGCGGCGTTCGTGACCGACCCGGACATGTCGGAGGAAATGGAGGTGTGCGTGGTCCCCGGCAACATCTCTTTTCTCTCGGCCTCGACCGACGGGCTGGAGTGGGTCGCCCTCCGGACCCAGACATGGACGCCAAACTTCTTGTTTTTCAACCGGTTCGAAGCCTTCCTGAGGGAAACCGGCGATTCGGAGGCGGCGAAGGCCGGTATCCATGCGTTCTTCGAGGATGCGAAACTCAAGGCTTTCCATCGCGACGACAAGACGCTGTTCCTGTGCGTCGCGGCGGATTCCCGCGAGATGGCCGGAGGCTGACATATCTTCAGGGAGATGGCTGCCGGATGACCAGGGTGATAAAGGGTTACTCCATCGTTGCCAACGCCGGTTTCCATGTCTTGCCTCCCGGCGGCCTCGGACTTTTTCACCCGCCGATCGCGGACTGCGGTGAGGGGACTGTCCGCAGGACAACGATGACTGGTATGGTGGCCAAGATCTACCATGCGAAATGCCTGAATCCGCGGCGCATCCGCAAACTGGAAATCATGATTGACAATCCGCCGGTGGATCCCATGGCCAAGCTGGGGCTCATCTCGATTGCCTGGCCCAGGGCCATCGTGCGCGACCGGACCGGGAAGGCGGTCGGGTTCCTCATGTCTTTGGTGGATTCCGCCCACACCCTGCAGGAAATCTTCACCCCGAAGTCGCGTCTTCTGAAGGCCCCCTGGGCCGACTGGAGATACCTGCACGTAACGGCGATGAACCTGGCCATCCTGGTCCAGGCCCTTCATGACATGGGGTACGTCATCTGCGACGTGCAACCAAAAAACTTCCTGAGCCGCACCGACGCCACGGTGGCCGCCATCGACATGGACTCGATCCAGGTCCGCCGACCGGGGTCGTGCGAGATCTTTCGGTGTCTTGTCCGGCAGTCGGATTACGTTCCCCCGGAATTGCTGGGCGTGGACTACTCGAAGGTTGACGGAAACGAGTCGCACGACCGCTATGGCCTGGCGCTGCTGATCTACTGGCTTCTTTTCGGGCACAACCATTACTACGCGGAATGGACGGGATCCGGCAGTGTTCCGGACGATGAGGAGCTTCTTCGGCGGGGGGAGTGGATTCATGCGCCCCGGACGCACTTCCGGCCGACCAAGTATACGAATCGCCTCGAGATCGTTCATCCGGATGTGCAGGCGCTTTTCCACCGTGCCTTCACGGAAGGCCATGGAAACCCGTCCAGGCGTCCCACGGCGGAAGAGTGGCGGAGGGCGCTGGCGACGGCATCGGCCAACCTTCTCCAATGTTCGGCAGAGCGAAGCCACTTCTACTCCAACCATCGGCCTGGGTGCTACTGGTGCGAGAGAAAGCGGCTGATCGGATTCGACGCGTTCCCCGCCCTTCCCTCTCCGAAACCGGCACCCAAGCCGACCCCAGTTCCCAGCAATAGAACCAAGCCCCACCCGATTCCGACGCCTGCCCCGCAGACCCCCGCCATCCAGCCGCCGATGGTTCAACCCGCTCCGTGGCAGGCACCTCCGGTCCTTCGCCACGCACGCAGGCAGATCTTCAGGAAAGTGGCAGCGGTCGTGGCTTGCTTGGCAGCTCTCGTTCTTTTTGGAGCGATCCGCTCCCTATCGTTTACGCACTCTGACGAAATCAGCCACTCCGGCGGAAGCACCAACTCCGCAGGCCAGTTACGTTCCACCTCGAATGCAACCGTTCCAGGATTCCGCCAAAACGTCAACGTCACTTCGGTTTCGGAGAACCCTGCAAACCCAAGCAAACCTGACGGAAGCGTGCAGACGAGTGATTCTCCTGTCCAGTCCATCCGGGTGGAGTTCCTGGCCTACCCTTGGGCAAAGATCCAGGTGGATGGCGAGACGATTGTGGAGGAAACCCCTGCCGCCAGCTTTGTGTCCCCGGGCAGGCATGTGGTCACATTTGTTCACCCGAACCGGGGCACTTTGAGGCAGTCCGTTCCGTTTGAGTCCGGCCAAGGATATGTCATCAAGGGGCTGTATCAGGAACGGAATGTCATTGTGAGCAAGGACTGAAGTCTGGCTAAAGTCGACTGGCCGTTATTCATGAGGAGGTAGCATACTATGGGCCCGAAGCTTTTGTCCGTTGTACCTTATTGCCTTTCCTTCTTTGGGGTCTTGCTTTTGTCCGGTTGTTCCGAGATGATCGGATTCGGCGTGGGAGTCGTCGCTTCGGCTCCGGCTGTGCCCTTCCAGATAGTCGACGGTGTTACGGGCAATAGAACGAACATATCTGGGGCTTGGCTGGAGGCTGTGGCGCCTTTGACGAAGAACTTCGATCAGAATAAGAAGCAACCCAGCCCCCCGCATGAGGCCAAACAGGCAGATCTGCCAAGCCAGCCGGTTTTGCCAGTCCATCTGGCGCCGCAGGACCAGCCGGCTCCGCCTGCGGGTGACGCGGCCGCCGTTCAGAGAGTGGAAATCGCATATCAGGCCTGTAACTATGAAACAACCGTTCGTTTGGGGTCTGAGTGTCTGAATGGAGGGCTATTGACTCCATTTCAGCGCCGCCACGTGCTGATTCGCCTTGCCGCAGCTCAATACTACCTGAGGGAATATGGGAGCTGCGACGCGTACATCCGGGATGCATTGGTCCTTTCGCCCGCTATCGGCATCAGTCCGGACGAGTATCCACCAAGTTTCGTCCGAAGGTGGGAATCACTTGGTGGTACGGTCGCTCGATGAAGGAAAGAGAGACTTCCTTCGCTGGGCTTCTTGCCGACACAGCTTAACCAGCCCGAGTGCGCCACCTGCTCCTGTTCTTGCGTTGAATCATCTGAGGGCAGAACGGTGGCGTTCTTGGCTCTTGCCCTTCGAATGAAACTCGCGTCCCTTTTCCTCCGCTATCCTTCTAGGAGGGGGAAGGGAAATGGGCGCTTACGAACAGGCTATGATCCGGGCCGCCAGGCCACAGGTTCTCGCGGCGAAAGCGATGGCGGCGATCCAAAATGAGGTGGCCAAGGGCTGTTCCCCGCAGTTGTCTCGTGAGCCCGTCGCCTTGGAGCCTCCGTTTCGTCCCCTGGTCAGCCAACGCGACTTGCTTCAAAGCATCGAAAGCGAGGAAGAGACCTACCCCCCTGCCGCCCTCGACAAAGACTGCGTAAGGCGCTTTCGAATTTGGATTCCCCCAGACACACCCGTCAACTGGGACAGGTCTGAACGGCTCATCAGGCAACTGCAAGCAGTTCGACATCGAGTCGGTTTGGAGATCACGGGGAACCAGAGCCAGGTAGCGATGGGGATGTCCTGCCATCAAGACGATGCTCCTATTCTCCGCGCGGCCTTCCGCGGCCAGTTCGATCGGTGCGAATTGTCAGAATCAAACACAAACCCCCTGGCAGTTCCCTCCGCGTCGGAATGGGCCGAGTCCAGATTCTCGGACGTTTTTGCTCCCGCGCCCTACAGCCACCTTCTTACGCAGCCCCTGGGGCTTGGAACGTCCCCGTACGAGCCGCTGATAGCCGCAATGGCCGAGATTGTCCCGCCTGGGCTGGGATTCTGCCAGATTCTCTTTCAACCGGTTCATCCCGATCATAATTGGCACCAGAATATCGAAACACTTCTTGATTTGGAATTTTCGATGAGATTAGCCGCCGGACTTCAGTTTCCCCAAAGATACCCACAACAAAGTCCTTCTGGAGAACTGCATGAGATGACGAAGGAGGTCTCCAGCAAGGCGCATAGTGATAAACCCATTTTCGCCGCGGTCACGCGCGTCGGGGTTGTTGGCGCGGAGAAAGACCGGATTGACGCGGCTCACTTGTCATTGGTAACCTTCAGCAGCCTCTTTCAGCACGGTGGACGCCCGCTCCAAAGCGTCTCCGATAGGGAGTACAAGAATATTCTGTCTCCCGGAGAGATCGGGATCATGTTTCGTGACGGTCTCACTTACCGGCATGGGTGTATTCTGAACTCTTCTGAGCTGACAGGGCTTACCCACATTCCGCCCGCCTCGGTCTTCCAGAGGAGCCTGGCGTTCCCAGAAACGCTGGAGACGCTTCCAGTGAGAAACAGCGAATTGCTCTCCGGCACATGCATCGGGACCTCCTTGTATGCCGGGAAACTGTACCCCGTCTGTCTGCCACGTCGAATCCGCCTCCGCCACGTCCAGCTTATTGGTCGTCAGGACATGGGCAAGTCAGCCACCATGGAGAATATGATCCTGTCCGACATTGAGAATGGCGACGGAGTAGCCGTGCTCGACCCTCACGGAGATTTGACTGAAAGATTGCTATGCCTCATACCCGAAAAACATGTTGCTCGAACAGTCTTTCTCGACATGGGAGATTCGCAGTGGGTCCCTCTCTTGAATCCTCTGTCAAAAGAACCGGAGGAGGATCCCGCTGAGGTTTCCGACGACCTCGTTGGCGCGCTCAAGAGCGTCGTCACGGGTTGGGGGGATCGGCTTGAGTCTTTGCTTCAGTTCGCATTTCAGTCCGTTCTGGAAATGCCCGAAGGGAGTCTCCGCGATGTTTACGATCTTCTGCGACCCAAGAATCCCGACAGAGACCGGCTCCGGAAGATGGTGTGTGAGATTACCGCGAATGAGTCTCTCAGGAAGTTTTGGCTGACGGATTTCGCGGATTACCGCAAGGAAGAACTGCACCCCCCCAAACACAAACTAAATAAGTTGCTCCGGTCCAGGACGCTTCAGCGCGTGTTCTGCCAGACGGAGAACCGGATCAGTCTTCAACGGATCATGAACGAGCGCAAGATCCTTCTCGTCAACCTCTCCACTATCCGTCCTGAGAGCCGAGATACGGTCGGTGGCATCATATTGTCCCTTCTTTACCAGGCGGCTCTGAGCCGTAGCGCCAAGCCTATCCCCGAAAGGGAGCCCTACCATATCTTTTGCGACGAAGCCCACCGTTTCGTCAGCGAAACACTTGAAAGCGTAATCGCGGAAACCCGAAAATACCATTGTAGCCTTACTCTTGCCCATCAACGCCTTGCGCAGTTTGGTTCCAGCGGTGCGGAGGCCATGGCGGGGGCGGGTTCTTCCATAGTCTTCAACGTGAACAGGGTGGACGCCCAGCATCTGATTAGGGATCTTCAAGGCAAGGTCAGCGTGACGGACCTGATCACTCTCAAACCCTGGGAGGCAATCGCGCGCATCGGGACGGATATTGTCCACTTCAAGACACTGGAACCTAAAGCGATCCCAGAGAGGCATTTCCGAGACAGGATTATTGATGAATCCAGACGGCGATACTACAGGCCGGCCGCTGAAGTGGACGCCCTTATCCGCCGGCGCGATCAGCGCTGGAACCAGCCTTTCACACCCCTCACGGAAGGCTCCGAGGAGGAATTCCACTATGAGGAACTGTAGTCTTGACCAAAGCGCCGAGAGGATCATCGCGCAACTCGGCACGCTTCTCGACGACGAGCGAATCCGGCGCGAGATTGACGAGCCAATAGATCGAGTCATGCAGAGCTTCAGCTACGATTCGAACGACCCCCTTTCAAACGAGTTCTTCCGTCGGACGATCGGGCGCCTGGTACGGGAGATGTACCTGCACGGGCTTCGACTCAAGCGGAACCTGAGCCAAATGGAGTCTGTTGCCGAGGCGATTTATATACTCAAGGACTACACGGGCCAGGGAACCATGGGATACGACATCGCCGTGTATGACGCCCTTCAGGAAGGCCGCGACGGCTTCGGGCACGTACTCGAGCAGGTTGGCGAACTGGTCAAGAAAGCCGAGAGACAGAAGTACATGCACTGGGTTCTTGGCGCCTCCTGGGATTCATCCGACTGGTTGACAAAGTGCCAGATTACCGAGTTCTTGACAAAGGCTCTTGCTCCCTTTATGCCGAAAGCGATTCTCGACAAACCGATCGCTCAACTGGCCGACGATTGGCAGAACCTCCTGTTCCTCTATCTGGATTCCCAGAGTCTTCTGGGGCATCTCGCCAACGGGAAACCCGTTTTCTCGAATCACTGAAATGCGCAGCGAGATTCCTCCGCTTTCTGATGAGAGGTTTGCCTTTCGCGCAACAGCACGCTTCATGGTCAGAGCAATACCCTTCTTCCTTCCCGGCTTTCTTCGCGCACCACTCTGTCTTCGCTCTATCCGACCCTGATGACTGAAATGCTCCTTCACGCTCGTCCGCTTCGGATAGCAGAGGGCGAGGAATGGCGCGGATGAACAGAGAGCACTCTCGCCTTCAAAGCCAAAGCAGGAGACCCGGGAAATGACGACACCAACTGAACGGACAATGGCAGAGCAGGTGAGGACCTTCTCAAGTCTTTTCAAGGGACGCCAGGATGTGTATGGAACTCTTGACCCGGTGACCGGCCGGGGACGACTCGTGAAAGCGCCTGTAACGCCCGGTACGATCCAGGCCCACCTCGAGGGAAAGCGTCGCCTCGGACTCTACGTCTTGGTCCGGGACAGTGTCCATTTCCTGGCTGTGGACTTCGACAAGGATGATCCTTTGGCGGTCCAGGAATTCGTTGCCGCGGCGAGGCGCTACGGCATCCCCGCCTATGTCGAACGCAGCAAATCCAAGGGTTTCCATGTTTGGACCTTCTTCAGGGGGGAGAATGGAGTATCGGCTGCCAAAGCAAGGCTAGTAGCGCGCCACCTCTTAGAGGAGATCGAAGAGCCGCACACGGAGGTCTTTCCCAAACAGGACACGCTTGACGAGAAGGTATCCTATGGAAACTTCATCTACCTCCCTCTCTTCAACATCTGCCACCCTGTCTTCAACGAAATCGCCGGCCAGGAACGCAACGTGTTTCTGGAATGGACAGGTTTGATGAGATCCTATCCCGATCAGTGGGCCTTCCTCGAATCTGTCCAGCGTATTCCCGAGAGCGTCCTGGATGAGATCATTCAGGTGAACGATCTGGGGAAGCCTGTCGTGTCCGTGGGACCGACCGAGCCGCCGCATACCCCCTCGCGCCCCGCCAACCAGAGAACTCAGTCATACGGCCTGCCGCCTTGCGCTCAGCGGATGCTGAACGAAGGCGTCACGTCCAATCAGCGTTCTGCATGTTTCAGACTCGGCGTGCAGATCAGGAAAACGGGACTCCCGTATGACCTGGCCGTGCATGTCCTCAAGGCTTGGGCTCAGAAAAACCATCCCGAAGACGGAAAGTCGGTTATCTCGGAGCGGGAGATTGTAGACCAGACGGCTTGGGCTTACGCCAAGTTTTACCAGGGATGCGGTTGCGAGGAACCTGCCGTGGCCCGGTTCTGCGATCCTTCCTGCCCTCTCCACAGGAAGAGGGAAAACGGCGTAAAGCGAGCGGACTCTGGGGGAGCGGCTCCCAGCAGCAGTCAGGGAGAACATCAGGTAGCAGGCAACCCGAACCACAGAGGAGTCTTGATCCCATGAACCTCTTGACAATTGAGCAGCTGGCCCCCATTCTACACATCAGTGAGACCGGTCTCCGCCGCCTCGCTGCGCGAGGGTCCATCCCCGCGCGCAAAGTCGGCCGACGCTGGATGTTCAGTGTGGCCGCTGTCGAGACCTGGATCGCCGCCGGGGGCGCCTCCCAAGTGCCCTCCTGCGACGGCCTTCCGGATCCGACTCAGATCCTTGACATAGGAGACCGCAACCATGAGCCTCATACAGAGGCCCGGCAGGCCCACATGGTATTGCCGAGCCAAAATCCAGGGCGGGACGTTCACATTGTCCGCCAAGACGACCAACCGGACCGAGGCGCGACGCTTCCACGCCGAGGTGTTCCTTCCCGAAGTCAGGAAGCGCCGTCACTTGGCCCAGTTGCAGCACGCGCCGCTAGAATCCTTGCCGAACTTGGATAATGCCATTGTGCGGGAAGTCTCCCGCCTGGAGACCGACGTCTCCGCGCGCGAGGCGGAGCGCGCGAGGCAGTGTCTCACCAACTTCGCCAAGTGGGCAGGCGCTAAGACACTCGTCGAGACCATCACCGACGGGCATCTGGCCGACTACCAGCGCCACCGCGTTAAGACAGTGAGCGCCCGCACCGCGCGGCTGGAACTCATGTACGTCCATCGCCTGCTTCGCCTCAACGGCCAACCGCGGCAGTGTCCGCGCCCCATCCCTGGCCGTCGCACACCAAACCGCGCCTTCACCAAGGAGGAACTGGGCAAGTTCTTCAAGGCTTGTCCCGAGAGGTGGCAGACTCTGTTTCTCACGCTATTGTCTACAGGCGCGCGGCCCGCGGAGCTCGTTCCTTCGCCCCAGTCGTCCCACATCGCGCTCTTGCGCGAGGAGGTCAACCCCGAAACCGGCGCCATTATCATCCGCTCAGCCAAACGCCACCCCGGCTCCCCAGCCCGTTCCTGCGAAATCACCGTCTCTATAGATCTCGCGCGCCGCATCCTCGAAGAGGCCCCCGTTCCGGGCCGTTACGCTTTCGCGGTGCCGGGCATTGGCCTCAACCACGTCTTCGAGAAGATCCTGAAGAAAGCCGGTATCCCCAAGCACAACGTCCTCAACCAGAAACTCACCGCTCACTCCTTCCGCCACACGCACGCTACACTCCTCCGTGCCGCCGGCGTGCCGCTCGAGATCGTGCAGCAGCAACTGGGTCAGAGCAGTATCACCACGACCCAGATCTACAATCACCATCAAGGCACAGCCCCGGTGATTGACATCGGAAACTTGGTGCAAAAAGCCGGCTGATGGGGAACAACGCCCCCCGGAAAACTTCAGAGGGGGTGTACCAAAAGGGTGTACCAAGCCGATTTCGGCGCTTGACAAGGCTCCACAAGCCAAATAGCATCAACATTGTGCCCCCGTAGCTCAGTTGGATAGAGCGCCGGATTCCTAATCCGTAGGTCGCGCGTTCAAATCGCGCCGGGGGTACCATAGATTCCACTCACTCCGGAAGATACACCCGTCTTTTCACCTACCCATTCTGGGGACGCGGCAGGCTTCGCCCGAGTCATTGCTCCGGGTTATCCCCAGCACCTAACTCAACGCGGCAACCGCCGCCGGCAGTTCTTTTTCGTGGACGATGGGGTGCGCGCACTGATGAAACCGCTTAGTTCGACCGTGCGCGAACGGCTGGAAAGTCTGCGGCGGCTGCGGGCGCGGCGGTCGAGGCGGTCGAGGCGCGACTCACCCCTTGCGCTTGCCACGCCCGCGCCCATCCTCTTGGGGCATCTCGATACCCAGCGCCTTGATCTTGCGAAAAAGCGTACTCTTGTGCATCCCCAGCGTGCGGGCGGTCGCCAAGCGGCTGTTCCCGGCCTGCGACGGCGCGTCGCGGATCATCTGGGCTTCCATGAGCCTGCGGGCTTCCATGAGCCTAAGTGAGGAAGCTGGCATTAGGCTAACCTCTTCTCGTGAGTGTCATATGAAGGGCGACAGACAAGTCGCACCGAAAGACTTACCGCCATGACCCTCTTGTCCTGAGTTCTATGTCGAATTTCCCCCTGCGTCGGCACCGACGTCCCCTTCCTGGGGAGCCTCAAATGCGTTTGGTTCACTTCCCTCGCGTGGAGGGCATGGCGATGTTGTCCCGACCATGTCGTGCAGCGGCCGCAGCAGGTCAGCAGACTTCCAGCCCGTCCATTCCCGGCATGTTCCAATCGGGCAGGACGAGTTTGGGCGCGTCGGGCCGCCGCAGCGCCTCCCACGCCGCGTTGCCGTCTTCCGTGACGACAAGGTCATAGTTCCGTTTTTCAGAATCGCGGTCAGGATGCTGCGCGAAGTGAAGTCATCTTCGGCAACCAGGATTTTCATGACTCGTCCTCCCGCATCCGCGCTTCGAGCCGGTCGAACCGCCGTTCCAGTTCGGGCATGAGGGCGGCGATCCCCTCCAGTTGGCCCTTGTTGCCGGCCTTCTCGATCTCAAAGGCCGCGGCGCTCAGGGCCATGCCGCCCACGTTGCCCGCCGCGCCTTTGATTGAGTGCGCTTGGCCTCCGGCCAATCCCGCCTGGCCCTGGCCGACGTGTTCCCTGAGCCTGCGCATCTGTTTGGCCATGTCTTCCAGGAAGCCCGCGATGATCTCCCTGACCAACTCTTCGTCACCCATCAACCGGTCCATGAGGGCCTGCCGGTCGAAAACGGGCGGTCCTTCGGAGGGTTTGGTTTCCCCGGGGGGCGCGGGGACCGTGGGCGGGCGTTCCTGGGCGCGATCCAGCCACTTCTCGAGCGCCAAGGCCAGGGCCTGCGGCGAGATCGGTTTGGGGACATAATCGTCCGTGCCCGCCTCGAGGCAGCGCTCGCGGTCGCCTTTCATGGCATGGGCGGTCATGGCGATAACGGGAATCTGGTGATTGCGGACTGCGGATTGCGGGTCGCGGATTTGGCGGGTGGCCTCGAAACCGTCCATCACCGGCATTTGCACGTCCATGAACACGATGTCATAGGGAGCCATCTTCAGGGCTTGGATCGCCTCCTGTCCGTTGGCCACGGCGTCGGAGCGGAAGCCCATCTTTTCGAGGATGCGGAGGGCCACCTGCTGGTTGGTGGGGTTGTCTTCGGCCAGCAGGATGCGGGCTTTTCGCCGGCGGTCTTCACTGAGCGTGTGCCGGGTGACCAGGGCGGCTTCCGGCGCCTTGACCGGCGGAGCGGCGACGCCGAGGACCGCGGCCAGGCAATCGTACAATTGGGACTGCTTGACCGGCTTGATCAAGTAGGCGGAGAACCCGATGGCTTCGAGCCGCTTTGCGTCGCCGCGCCTGCCCAGCGAGGTCATCATCACCAGGAGCGTGTCGCGCAGCTCCGGGTCGGCCTTGACCGCCCTGCCCAGGGATTCCCCGTCCGTTTCCGGCATCTGCATGTCCGTGAGAACGATTCGGAAGGGATCGCCCTGGGCGCGGGCCGCGCGCAGCACGTCCATCGCTTCCGCGCCGCTCCCGGCCTCGGCGTGACGCACGCCCCACGAAGCCAGTTGCTCGGCCAGAACCAGGCGATTGGTGGCATTGTCGTCCACGATCAGCACGCGCGCGCCGCGGACGTCGGCCCGGGGCGCCGCATCGCCGCGTTCGCGCGGCGGCTGCTTATCCAGAACCGCGGTGAACCAGAAGGAGGATCCCCGGCCCTCGACGCTCTCCATGCCGACTTCGCCGCCCATCAGCTCGACGAGGCGCTTGGAGACGGCCAATCCCAGCCCCGTGCCGCCGAATCGGCGGGTGGTCGAGGCGTCCACCTGCTGGAAGGCGGTGAACAGGAGTCCGAATACGCCAGGTCCAGGATGTGCCGCCGCATTTCCTCAATGCCCGCTGCCAGGACGATCCCCAGCAGGATGGTCCACGTCAAGGCAATGGCCCACAAATAGCGCTTGAGACCGGCCGAACTCGGCGTTTGGTTCGATTTGGCGCGTATACCCTCGATATCCATTCCTCGCCACTCCTTCCCGTCATGTGCCCGCGCACGCCGTCAGTCATCCAGGAAACCAACTGTTCCGTACCATAACGCCTCCGTCGAGGTCC
>Ga0315279_10007674_pt1 | contig 13263 bp, 10 predicted proteins | sample YL17G06_20_MG_FD_203694 | JGI IMG/M metagenome (GOLD analysis project Ga0315279, IMG submission 203694) | Sediment microbial communities from Yellowstone Lake, YNP, Wyoming, USA - YL17G06_20 | ecosystem: Environmental > Aquatic > Freshwater > Lake > Sediment | place: USA: Wyoming | collected... | reverse complement strand
CTAGGTCGTGCTGATTTGTGCCTCTCCTAGATTGGGCCCGGGTCTAGCCAGTCATGAATGGAGACTGCCTCCACTCGTGAGCATTCTGGAAACGCTTTTCAACTACAATTGTACTCCTCGCAGGTGGTGAGTATCTAGAATGGCAAAGCGCACTGTTCATCCATTCATACCGAACTCGGCTCCCGAAATAAAGCAGTCCATGCTCAAGGAGATCGGTGTAGAGAGCGTCGATGAGCTCTACCATGACATACCAAAGAGATTCATGATGAAGAGAAATCTGAATCTTCCGAAAGCTTCGTCGGAGTATGAAGTCCGAAGTCAAGTCATGACTCTACTGTCAAAAAACAAGAGCTTCTACGAAATGCCGAGCTTCTTGGGAGCTGGCTGCTGGCCCCATTACGTTCCTGCAGTCTGCGACGAGATCATTGGGCGAGGTGAGTTCCTGACATCATATACGGGAGATACGTACATTGACCTTGGAAGGTTCCAAGCGCTTTTCGAGTTTCAGAGTATGATAGGCGAGCTCGTCGGATTAGATGCGGTGAGCTGGCCCATGTACGATTGGGCGACCGTTTGCGGCGAAGCCGCTCGCATGGCTTCAAGGATTACCGGTCGCCAGGAACTTCTAGTTCCGAAGACAATGAACCCCGAACGTTTGTCCGCAATGAAGAACTACTGTGAGCGTCTGATCGATGTGAAACTCATTGAGTATGACTCTGAGACAGGGCAGCTTGACCTTGACGATTTGAAGAAGAAGATCTCGTCGAGGACGGCAGCCGTCTACATTGAAAACCCATCATACCTTGGATTCATTGAAGCTCAAGGCGAAGAAATCTCCAACATAGCTCACGACCGTGGAGCTCTGAGCATAGTTGGAGTGGAACCGCTCTCGTTAGGCGTACTGGCTCCCCCCGGGGAATACGGCGCGGATATTGTAGTTGGTGAAGGTCAACCTCTGGGCGTCCACATGAACTATGGAGGCGGAGTCATGGGAATTCTCGCCTGCCGAGATGAGGAGCGATTTGTCGCCGAGATGCCCACGCTATTGTTGACCATAACTCGCACTCAACGCGATGATGAATACGGATTCAGCTGGTGGGCGCTGCCAAAGAGACTGCACTATGAATCAAGAGAGAAGGGCAAGAGCTTCACTGGCACCAATGCTGCCTTATGGGGAATAAGTGCCGCGGTCTACATGGCATTGTTAGGTCCTCAGGGAATACGCGAACTTGGAGAGGTAATCATGCAGAAATCGCATTACGCTATGAAGCGGATATCTGAGATAAAGCGTATCAAGACTCCAATCTTCGATTCCGCCCACTTCGAGGAATTTACAATCAACTTTGACCGCACTAAGAAGGCGGTGAGCAGCGTGAACAAAGCCCTCTTGAGACGCGGTATCCAAGGAGGAAAGGACATCACGAAGGAGTTCCCTGAACTGGGCAAGAGCGCGCTGTACTGCGTCACAGAGATACACACCAAAGACCAGATTGACAGACTTGCGGGTGGGCTTGAGGAGACTCTCCGGTGAGAGGCGATTCTACAATGAGGCGTTATCATTGCGCTGTCTGGAACGAGCCAGTAATCTTCGAGATGGGGCAAGAGGGACAAAGAGGCCATATCTTACCAACAGCTGAAGATGAAATCAAGTCGGCATTTCCCAATGTTGGATCGCTCATACCGCCCCGAATGAGAAGGAAGCGGCCTCCCAAGCTTCCTGAACTATCTGAACCAGAAACGCTGACACATTACCTGCATCTGTCGCAGCAGAATTTCGGTTTCGACTCAGGGATCGTCGCCGGAGTAGGAACTTGCACGATGAAATACAGCCCCAAGGTGAACGACCAACTATGCAGAATGCCTCAGTTTGCTGATATTCACCCACTCCAAGACGAGGAGACGGCTCAGGGAATTCTCGAAATAATGTTCAAGCTCTCCAAGTGGTTGGAAGAGATAACCGGGATGGACGAGGTTAGTCTGCAGCCTGGCGGGGGCTCTCACGGTGTGTATACTAATGTCTGCATGATGAGAGCGTACCACAAGCTCAACAAGGAACTTGACAAAAGAACAGAAGTAATCGTGCCTCTTCTTTCACATCCGTGCAACCCGTCAAGCGCGGCTACGGCAGGTTTCAAAGTCATCACGTTAGAACCTGATGAGGAGACTGGCTGCCCAGATATTGGGGCTCTGAAGGCTGCTGTCTCCAAGCACACAGCCGCTATGATGCTGACCGATCCCTACGACACTGGCGTCTTCGACAGCAATATCGGAGAATACGTCAAAATCGTTCATGAGGTTGGCGGACTCGTACTCCTTGACCAAGCGAATGCGAACAGCACACTAGGGGTGGCAAGGGCCGGAGATATGGGTGCGGATATGTGCCAAGTGAACTTGCACAAGTCATTCTCATCTCCCCACGGAGGTATGGGACCCGGCTCAGGTCCCGTTGGTGTGAAGGAGGAATTCAGGAAGTTCCTTCCCGTTCCAGTGGTGGAACTCGATGGAAAGAAGTATCGATTGAATTATGACAGGCCACATAGTATCGGAAAGACTAGGAGTTTTCTAGGAAACATACAGTGCGCCTTGAGGGCGTATGCATGGATCATGGCTCTCGGCCCAGAAGGCCTAAGAGAAGTCGCCGAAATGGCTGTCGTGAACAACAACTACCTCATAAAGAAGCTCTCAGACGTTCGAGGTCTAAGTTTGCCATATGCCAAGGGCCACCACAGGATGCAGGAGGCCAGATTCAGCTGGGAGCAACTCAAGAAAGACACAGGAATAGGAACTACGGAACTGAACCAAAGAATAGAAGACTTCGGCGTGGCGAACTATTTCCTTAGTCATCATCCATGGGTAATCCCCGAACCCATGACACCTGAGCCAACAGAATCGATTTCGAAGGCTGACCTAGACAGATTCTCCGACATCATACACCAACTATCTCAGGAGGCATACACAAATCCAGAGATCATCAGGAGCGCGCCCCGGAACTGTGCAGTATCGTTGATCGACCCAACTCCAATGGAAGATCCCAAGAAGACATCTCTAACATGGAGGGCATACCTCAAGAAGCGAAACAAGAGCTAGGTAGACCATGTATCCGGCTACGAATCCTGTGAGGACTGAATAGATAGATTTCGACATTCACTACTCATATGCGAAGATAGTTGGTACACACATTGAAGGAAAAACTAGGTCTAATCGTGAACCCAATTGCCGGGCTAGTGTCCTCGGAAAAGAAAGGGACATGCTACGCGGCAGAGTTGGGCTCAAGGGAACCGACGGAGTAGAAATCCAGAAGAAGGCCATAGAACTAGGAGCTGCGCCAGCTTCTCCGAAGAGAGCAGTCGAAGCACTGAAACACATCCTTTCACTGAAGGGCAGAATCCAACTCGTAACCTACCCGCAGGAGATGGGTGAGAACGAGGCGAAAGAAGCTGGTTTCACTCCCCTAGTAGTAGGCTCAATTCAGACCGGCAAGACAACTAGCACTGACACTAATAATGCCGCACAAGAAATGGCGCAGCTAGGAGTTGATCTCCTGCTCTTTGCAGGAGGAGATGGCACAGCAAGGGACATTTGCGGGGCCATCGATGGGAACATCCCGGCGTTAGGCATCCCATCAGGTGTCAAGATCCATTCAGGGGTATTCGCAGTCAATCCTGAAAAAGCAGGAGACCTCGCCACGAAATACCTCCAAGAAGACCTACCGCTGCGAGAAGGCGAGGTCATGGATATTGATGAGCAAGCGTTCAGGGAAGGCCGTGTCTCCGCCAGACTGTATGGCTATCTTAGAGTTCCAGACGAGGGGACACTAGTTCAGGATGCCAAAACCGGGAGTTCCCGTGGAGAAGACGAGGAATATCAGAAGAATGTGATAGCGGTCTACGTGACGGAGCAGATGCAGGACGACTGCTACTACATAATAGGCCCAGGATCAACGACGAAACCAATCGGAGATAGGTTGGGAATCGAGAAAAGTCTCTTGGGTGTCGACGTTGTGAAGAAAGGAGGGCTCGTGGCCAAGGACGCGAGTGAGAAGCAACTTCTGCAGTCAATTCAAGGTAAGAAAGCGAAGATAATAGTAACACCCATCGGAGGCCAAGGTTACATATTTGGGAGGGGCAACCAACAGATAAGTCCAGAAGTGATCAAGAAGGTCGGGAGAGGGAACATAGTGGTCGTGGCCACCAAAACGAAGCTAAATTCGTTGATTGGAAAACCGCTGCGAGTTGACACAGGCGACTCGGAAGTCGACATGATGCTGACCGGACACATGAGGGTCATAGCTGGTTACAGAGAGGAGGTAGTGAAGAAAGTTGAGTGCTAGGACATCTCTCTTCGCCAAGCCTGGTGCTGTGTGCGTCGTTGACTGATCGAACAGAGGGAAGCCTTGATGAACACCATGGATCAGAAAATAGTCGATGACGCGATCAACATTGCAGAGGTAGCCAACAGTAAGTCCGTAATCGTGAGGATCATCGGGGCATTAGCCATAAGGATGCACAGCCCGGGCTCAGTTGAACTTTTCACAAGGCTGGGCCGATTGGGTAGCACCGGACGTTTGTTCAGTGATGCCGACTTCATCGCCTACACTAAACAAAGAGGCAAGCTGAGAGCCCTGTTCGAAGACGAGTTCAAGTTCAAGATTGATGGCTACTCAATGCTCCGAGCGAGGGACAGAATCATCTATACTCATCCTGATGGGATCTACAAAGTCGACGTCTTCTTTGACAGACTCGACTTCAGTCATGAGATACACTTCGGGTCGGACCCTAAGAAAGGAAGGCTCACCCTGGATTTCCCCTCGATATCTCTTGCCGACGTACTGCTAGAGAAACTGCAGATCCATCACATCACCGAGAAGGACGTGAAGGATATGATTGTCCTCCTGCATGAACATGGAGTAGGCTCTGTGCAAGACAGGGAAACGATAGATGCCAAACACATAGCTCTCACTTTGGCGAACGACTGGGGATTCTGGTATGACGCGAACCTGAACCTCGACAAAGTTCTGGCTCTAGCAGTTGACTATCAAGCGAATGAGTTGATCTCGCGCGAGGATCTTCTTGAGATCCAAACAAAGGCCACTCAACTGAAGCAGTACATGACTGAAGAGCCAAAGTCTCAGAGTTGGATGTCAAGGAACAAGATTGGAGTCCGGAAGCAATGGTGGAACGATGTCGAAGAACGGTCTCGTTGATCCGTCCTCCAGCCGAGCGATTTTAGTCGTCACATCAACTCGCCGAGGGCTCCTGCCTGGGAAATGCTAGTTAGCTGCCACCTGGTCCCATCTGCGGTTTGAGACTGAAGGGTGTGCTAACGCAGAAGGCCAAGGAGCGCGGCGACTGGTTTGATCTTGAGAGAGAAGTCGAGGGGTACGTTGATTGGGTCGAAAAGTGGCGATCTCCAAGCCGTGTTGAGAAGAAGGCTTTCGAGTTTCCTTTCGACCCGAATTACCGGATAAGCCTTTCTCTCACTCTTGCAGTCATGGTGACATATGGATTTATTGTACCAGGTCAACCAGTTATCATGGGACCATTGGAAAAACCATGACAGAAGAGAAGATAGAACGGTTCTTCGTAACTTTCGAACATACTATCAAACATAAAACGACATGACGGAATTCCCGTAGCACCTACAACTATCTCAGACCGCATCCACAAGCGATTCTGTGCGTACGGTGCCTTGACAACCATGCTTCAGGGCGTTATGACGACCTTGATACTCTCTTCCTTGGCACTCATCTTCTCTATGCCTCTGGCTGCTTCTTCAAGATGGAAGCGGTGGGTTATTAGGTTCTTGAAGGAGAAGCGATCCCTCTGATGGTATAGCAGGTTCATGGCTGTCTCGAATTGACTCGGCAGATATGACCATGACCCGTGTAGATCAATATCTCGCCAGCAGATATCCCTCGGGTTCAGTTGAGTCATTCCCGAGTTCGCATAATGACCTAATTCGACGAGCTTCCCACCTCTCCTGACGTATCTTATTCCCTCCGCGAAAGCAGATGGAACTCCGGCACACTCTAAGACAATATCAGCTCCCCTCCCTGAAGTGAGCTGTCTGACTTTCTGCACCCTGTCCTCCTCTTGGGGAAAATCTCTCATGTTTATGGCGGCATTGGCGCCGAACTCTTCAGCAGTCTTGAGCCTCAAATCAATGGAATCTACTGCTATAATCATTCCAGCTCCAGAAACCCTCGCGGCAATCACAGCCAAAAGTCCGATTGGGCCTACGCCTTGTACAACGATGCTCTTTTCTATGCCAAAGCCCTCGTGGGCGTACGGGAGGCCCGGTTGAAAGGCCCGTTCCAAGCCTCGTGTCGCGGCCGCCAGAGGCTCCACCAACACAGCGAGCTCCGAAGGCATGTCTTCCGGGATCTTGCAGACCCTCGACCTAGGCATGACGTAGAGGTTCTCAGCCATAGCGCCTAGGAGGTGAGGGGGGTCCCTACAGCTCATAGTAATGCCGTAACAGACCCTATTCTCGCACAGGTTTAGCCGTGAAGGAACGCTCTTGCAGTAGTAGCATTTTCCGCACGGGATACAGGGCACGACAGCCACCCTATCACCAACCTGAAGATCATGGCCACCGAGCTCCATGTCCGCTCCCCCAATGCCCATCTTCTCTATCTTCCCAACGTATTCATGCCCCGGGATAATGGGGAACGAGACGGAAGAGAGATGACCTTGGAACATATGTACGTCCGTACCACATATTCCTGCGATCTCTGTTCTGAGGAGCATTGAATTGGAGCCCACTTCCGGCTTCTCAAATCCCTCAATAAGCATGCTTCCAGGCTCAGTCATTACGGCTGCTTTCACCAATTGCCAACTTCGCTCTCCCATGAATGCTTATGCCGAATTCTGCTAGCTTCTTTCTTCCTTAAGTGTGTCGCAAGGCCTCAATGAAGTCCATCTTGCTCCCACCTAACTGTCAGCTCGAATGCGTATCTTGCGGCTCCGTCATCAGTTCGGCTGGTGTGACAGGATAGAGTCGAGTCGATATCGCTCCAACTCTACCTGACAGAGATCCGCACGAGTTTCCCGAGTCTCACCGAGTCCGTGTGCCAGAATTTTCACCGTTCTATAGTCGCCCCCTACGATGGCGATGAACCATAGTATAGAGATTAGTCTTAATACTCAAGGCGGAGGTTTAGAATTGAAAATCCATGAGCAAATCACTGTTCGCACGAACGACTTCCGGGCTGACACGGGACATCTCAGCTCGGGATGCACTGATCTTCACTATAGTCGTGATGTGTCCTTCAACAGCATACATCTACGGTATCTGGGCTGCTGCCTTCTATCCCGGCGTCAATCATCCTCTCGCAGTTCTGATCTCAATTCCTATCGCGGTCTTGATAGGCATCTTCTATGCGCTGTACTCAGCTTCCATGCCACGCACCGGAGGGGACTACGTCTGGGCCAGCAGGGTCTTGCACCCTGCGATCGGCTTCTCGCTGGTCTTCTTTGTCATGTTCATATTGATCGCGTGGATCGGCACAGTCAATGTTTTCGCCATCAGCTACTCGATCGCGCCTACTCTAGGCTACTTTGGCTATGCAGACCTCGCCGCGTCTCTATCATCTAGTGTTGGCATGTTCATAGTCGGTATCATAATACTGCTGATGTTTGCCGCTGTCGTAGCCGCCGGAACGAAGACGTTCATCAGAGTACTTTGGATCGCATCAGCGCTGCAAATCATCGGCGTCCTGACATACGTAGGCGTGCTTCTTGCGATAGGACCTGGGGGCTTCAAGGCCAACTTCAACGCTCTCTCTGGAATGGATTATGATAGCGCCATTTCAGCAGCACAGGCAGCTGGGTATCAAAGCGGATTCACTGCCGAGGGAACGTTTCTCGGCGTAGTCTACATGATCCTCAGCTTTACAGGATTCAACTTGGCCGTGTACATATCCGGAGAAATCAAGGAGGTTAGACGATCACAGTTCATCGCCATCGTAGGGGGAACTGTAGCATTTGGCCTCTGGCTTCTTCTAGTCTACGGTGTAACGTACTGGGCGATGGGAGCGGATTTCGTGAACGCTCTCTCCTATCTCTCAATCATGGGGAACCCCGCGTACACACTTTCATTTACTCCCGCCTTCTACAACCTTCTCTGGATCTTCGCCGCCAACAACAACGGGCTGCTCATTTCCATAATGACTCTAGGCTACCTGATGGGTCTCTGCTCGAACCTGACCTACGTCTTCACAACCGTCCGTATGGTATTCGCTTGGTCATTCGACAGAATACTGCCAAGAAGTTTTGCCAACCTCGATAGGAGATTCAACGTTCCATACGTCGCTCTACTAGTGGTTTCATTGGCCTCGTTGGCTTCACTAGCTCTCTGGCTGTTCACACCTTTCATGAGCTACTTTGCATACATCGTACCGGGGTGGTTCATGGCGATAGCGATAGTCGGAATCTCAGGAATCATCTTTCCATACAGGAGAAAGGACATATTCGAGAAATCACCGCCGATTGTCACCAAGAGGATTGCTGGCGTTCCACTCATCAGCATAATGGGAGTAATCGCAGTCATTCTGTCCGCTTGGCTGGTCTACGCAGGATTCATGCCGGCATACGCTGGTACCATAAACCCGACCTACGTTGCATTCACGTTCAGCGTCTATATCGTAGGATTCGTCATCTACGCGATCGCGTCGGTCTACAGGAAACGAACAGGGCTCCCACTAGAGATGAGCTTCAGCGAGGTCCCACCGGAATAGCACAAGGGCCCAAGGCCTGACATGCAAAACTACCCTTGGGTGAAGGCATAGTCCTTCACCTTTTTTTCATCCAACTCAACTACCGCGCCCCTCAGTATTCCTTCTCCGTACTCACTTCCAGGGTTAAGGCACAAGGTGCCCCCGAGCTTCGCTGCGGCCCGCGACTCGTGTATGTGGCCGTGAAGCCCGAGAACAGGTTGGTGCCTTTCTATCGCCCTTCTCACAGAGGTTGATCCAGCGGGACCCATCTTGAAACTGCCGCCAGGTTCCATCTGTGGTTTGAGGTTCCCGTCGAGAACAGGTGCAATGTCCAGCAACGTGTTGTACGGAGGGACATGGAAACAGAACACCGCGTTAGTGGGCTTCTTCAGCATTGTGGCCATACCCTCTATCTTCGCCTCAAGTTCTTCCTCGGATATATCCCTCGGACAGCGCCAAGGCGTCATGTTCGCATGCCCAGTACTGATCATCTCATGGTTGCTATCTATTTGCTGAACGGTTCCCTCGGGATTAATCATGCATTGTGAACGCTTCAGGACTTCATCAATCTCATGACGGTCATCGTTCCCGGGCATGACAAAGCACTTCACCTGCGTTCCTCGGAGCTTCTCATCGGCAATGTCCACCCAATTCTTGACTCGTTCAAGCATCAGCCTTAGGAAGAGATCATCGATCTTTTTCGGATCTTTTCTAAACTCTTCCATCTCTATCTGATCCGTCTGGTGCATGTAGTATCCGGCGGAGTGAAGAAGCTTCTTGAACTTGGCCAACTCTTCCTTTGTGTTAATGATTGTCTCTGAGTTAAGGTAGTGTGCCTTGTACTTTCCTCCAGGTAGTTCGAGGATCGGAACTATCATCTTTCCAGTTATGTCACCACCAGCAATAATCACGTCGGCCTTGTAGAATTTCGCAGCGTTGAGGAACTTCACAAATATGGTGTGGGACCCATGAATATCGCTCGTGAAGAAGATTCGGGTTCTTGTCATTCTGTATACCAGTAGCCTACCTGATAGAGTCTACCTGATATTACTCTTGCGTGCACAATCTCTACGATAATGATGCTGTATCTGAGCGCAAGAGACATACTGCACACAATGCTCGAGAGCACACAGCCCTTGTTCACTCTGGTGTGACTCAAGTCGCTGGTTCCGGCGAAAACGTATGCAGTCGCTCGACCCAACAATTCAAGCAAAATGGTTCTGCGATGTGAGCTGATGAGAAGTATTATGGGCAAGAATACAAGAGATGCCCGAGGATGATAAGGATGCCCCGAGCAAAGAAGAAGCGTATCCTATCGCCAGGTCCAACCTATGTTCCTTCTCAAATCTCGAAGTCGATGATAAACTCAAACATCTATCATCGTTCAGGCGAGTTTCATGCCTTGTTCGACGAGATACAGCGAGGGTTGCGGTACGTTCTGAGGACAACCAGGGAAGTATTCGTGATCGGCGCTTCTGGAACTGGGGGCCTGGAAGCGGTCGTGAGCAACATCATCAGCGAGGGTGACAAGGTCCTAACTGTCGTGAATGGATACTTCAGCCGAGAAATCCAAACCTTGACCAAGGCTTGGAGAAGCCAAAGCCTGGAACTTGAGGTCCCTTGGAATCAAGCCATACCGCTCGATCTAGTACACAGAACCCTTGCTGCACAGAAGAACGTCAAGGCTGTCTGTCTGACACACGTCGAAACCTCCACTGGCGCAATCTCTCCTGTGAAAGAACTCGCTCAAATATGTCACAAACATGGCGCCATGTTGATTGTGGATGCGGAATCTTCGCTTGGAGGAGAGGATCTCAGGCCGGACGAGTGGGGGATCGACGCATGTGTCGCTGGTACTCAGAAATGTCTATCGTGCCCACCCGGTCTGGCCCTCGTAATGCTGAGTCAAAGAGCATATGAGATGACAAGAAAGAGCAGACAGCCAAGGTTCTACTTTGATCTATATCGCTACTTCACCTACCATAAAATGAGTGAGACGCCGTTCACTCCCTCGTTACCTCTCTTCTGCGCACTGAGAGAATCCCTGAGAATGATTCGCACTGAAGGATTGGAGAATCGCCTAACCAGACATGGCAAGTGCGCCGAAATCATACGCCGCCGCGGAAAGGCTCTAGGCCTAACATTGTATCTGCCTGAGGAAATATGCTCAAACGTGGTGACTACGTTCGACCTTACGGCAATGAAACTTCCAACTGCAAAAGTCATCAGGATGTTGGAAAAGAAGTTCTCCGTGCAAATCGGTGGTGGGATTGGAAGGCTGAAGGATAAAGTCGTGAGAATAGCAAACATGGGTGCCATAACCGTGCACGACGTAGACTTTGCAATGTGCGCATTGGAGGACACTCTCAAGTCGCTCAGTGGCTGAAACGTGGGAAGAATTTCACGAAAACGTTCTTTCCTTGGTGGTGGCGTGCACAGACGAAGCGTGAACTGGGCCCGCCCGACAAGTCTGACAAGCCTCTCCGGAATTGAACCTCGGGCCTCAGCAGTTGGGCTCCACGCATTTCTTCAGTGAAGTACACAATGCAGATTAGTGGGTAGCACACAGTTACCGTTCTGTGAGTGGTTTGTAGCCCAAAACAGATGGGATTCCGAACCTAACTGGGTCTATGGACCAGGAGATCTGGACCGTTGGGAGATGAACGATCCGACTGTGAAACTCATTCAGCTCGTAGACAAAGGCCGAATCAAGAAAGAACTATTTGAAAGAGAGACCTTTTGACGAACCCTCCTGTATCAACCTCTCATGCGCAAACAAGCGCAACTGGCGACGATGAAGCCCTCGACAAATATGCGGTCTTCAAGTACTACGCGTCAACCGACGATCGAGCATTATGCACAGACTGCGGTATGCCGCGACAGCAAACATTTTCCTGCCAGCCCATCCTAGCTATATGTGATGAGGACTGATGAAGGCGGTAGTCAAGACCAAGAAGGGTGTCGGATTCATCGAACTACTAGAAATACCAAAGCCAGAGCCAGGTCCCAACGAGGTCCTTGTTGAGGTAAGAGCAGCCGGCATATGTGGGACAGATATTCACATCTACCATGATGAGTTCACATACAATCCGCCTGTAGTATTGGGTCATGAGTTTTGCGGCATTGTTGCTGATGTCGGTAAGAATGTTCAAGGCTGGACACCTGGCGATAGAGTGACTTCAGAGACAGCCGGGTATGTTTGTGGCCGATGTCGCTATTGCAGAACCGGCAGGTACAATCTCTGCGCCAGAAGGCTCGGTCTCGGATATCATTTGAACGGCGCCTTTGCCAAGTACGTTATAGTCCCCCGATCTGAGATCCTACATAGGCTTCCCGATAATGTCGACTTCATTTCAGGCGCTCTTTGCGAGCCGTCTGCTGTTGCGACGCACGGCGTGATAGAATTGACACAGATATCAGCGGGAGACTTCGTAGCTGTGCTGGGCGAGGGTCCGCTCGCTCTCTTGGTTCTTCAAGTTGCCAGGAGCGCAGGAGCCGGAACATTGGCGGTGACAGGGATCATAGAGGATAGATTGAAGATGGCGAAGACTCTCGGTGCGGACTTGACAATCAATGCCCAAGAAGAGGATCCCGTGAAGATAGTCATGGACCTAACTGAAGACTATGGAGCTGACGTTGTCCTAGAATGTTCGGGATCAGAAATTGCTGCCAAACAGGGGCTCCAGATGGTCAGAAAAGGAGGAAGTTACACTCAACTAGGCCTATTCGGGAAACCGATTGAGATAGACTTCGACCAGATCGCATACAGGGAACTGCGGGCGACAGGTGCCTTCAGTCAAAGGTGGAGTGCATGGGAGACCGCGCTCAAGCTGATAGGCTCAGGAAAACTGCTGACCAAGCCGCTCGTTACACATACATTCCCTATAACGGAGTGGCAAAAGGGCTTCCATGTGATGGAGAAGAAGACTGGAATCAAGGTTGTGCTAACCCCCGTGGACTGAACGCTTATCTACGAACTGCTCTAGATATCTCCTCGCTGCCACGAGGTCGCGTGAAATATCCATTCCTAAGACGGCCTCAACGGTTATGTAGCCATCGTATCCCACTCGTCCTAGAGCTTCGAAAACTTCATGGAAGTTAGTGTGGCCCATTCCAGGGATGGCCCTATTGCTGTCGGAGACATGCACGTGAGCCAACATTCCTCCGGCTTCAATTATCGAATCTCGAAGAGACGCTTCTTCAATGTTCATATGAAAAGTGTCACACAGCACCCTTAAGGCTGGCGAGCCTACCCTTGAAGCCATCTCCACCGCATCGTGTACGGTGTTAATGACCGTTGTCTCGTACCGATTCAACGGCTCAATAACAATCGTGACGTGTCTCTCCATCGCGTACGGTGCCGTTTGCTCCAGAAGTTCCAGAAGCCATTTCATCCCTACTTCTTTCGAAATTCCCGCAGGTATGTTCCTTGCGTATCCGCTTCCCCACACAAGGATTCCTGCACCTACCTCTGATGCGAGATCGATTAACCTCTTTGTATACTCTATACTTCTCGTCCTCTCAGCTGCCAAGGGGGACGCGTGACG